>Ga0070764_10001491_pt1 | contig 10232 bp, 7 predicted proteins | sample HubBroMetageWRM4_FD_67287 | JGI IMG/M metagenome (GOLD analysis project Ga0070764, IMG submission 67287) | Warmed soil microbial communities from the Hubbard Brook experimental Forest, New Hampshire - Hubbard Brook CCASE Soil Metagenome WRM 4 | ecosystem: Environmental > Terrestrial > Soil >... | reverse complement strand
GGCCCCGGCGACGGCAGGCTCGGCGGCCCGGACACGTGTGTCATCGTGCCCTCTGCCGGTCCGGCGCGGCTCCTCCGGCACCTCGTCGAAGGGGTCGGCATCGTCGGCCCGCAGGAATCGCAAGGCAGCCAACGCAATGATGACGATCAATACGACCACTGCCGCGAGGCTGATCAAGATCGCCTTGTTCATCGCACCATCCCATGACGTGGCCTCGGGGGAGGTGCCAGCCAGGCTCGCGCGGCCATCAACGCGAAACCTCCCCCGAACTGCAGGCACCATGTCAGAAGTTGCGACGACTGAGCACGCCTGAGTAGTGATTGTGTCGGACGCTATACGCCTTGTCACGCAATTCGGGAAGTTTTACCAGGTGTGTCGACCCGGAGCACACGCCCGGCTACTCAGCGACGCTGATTCGAGGGGGCCGGCCGGCAGGACGGCGTCTGGCCCACATCGGCGGTCGGGCAGGCGGTCACCGTCATGGTGCCGCGCGCGATGACGTGGGCCGCGATAGCCGTCCAGGTCGGCAGCAGCTGGGGCTGGCTGGGCAGCTGGCGGCCGAGCATCGTGTTGAGCGCGTACACCGTGATCCGGTACTTGTGCGGCGCCCCCTGGGGGCATGGCGGGTCGTACGCTGCCTGCCCGGTGCTGTTGCGGGCCACCCTGGCGCCGGGTGGCAGCCGCGCCGGGGCATGCCCGACCTGGATGTAGGTCGTCGCGGCGCCAATGTCGAATACAAGCCAGTAGACCCAGGGCGTGATCGGGGCATCGGAGTCGTCGATGACGAGCGCATAGGACTTCGTGCGGGTCGGCGCGCCCGACCAGGAAACCGGCGGAGTGACGGGCTTGTGGCTGGAGTGGCAGGTGAACTCGGCGCCGAGCAGGCCCTTGACGACCTCGGGGCTGCTGACCTCGATGGTCTGCGGCGCGTCTTCGTTCAGTGATCTGGGCCCGCTCAGCAGGCCGCAGCCGCTCACCATGAGGCCAGTCGCCGCGAGCATCGCGCCGAACGCCCGGCTGCGAGCGCGATAATCACCGCGGCGCACTGTTGCCTGCCCTCTGGTCCCGTAAATGAGCTGTCACCGTCCCGGCCATGCTGGCGGCAGCGGCCGGGCCCCGGCCACAGCGGCCTAGTCCGACTGCCTGGACGTCCCGAACATTATCTCGTCCCATGACGGCACCGAGGACCGGCGGCCGCGACCGCCTGCGGCCTTCCTGGCGGGCTGGGCGGGCTCCGCGCGCCGCGAAGGCGCCCGGCTGCCCTGGGCCTCCTCTTCCGGTGCGGCCAGCGCTGCGTCGTCCACAGGGACATCCTGGTCGGCGGCGGCGCTTGCGGTCGGGTCCGGAACTGCCGCGGATACAGCAGCCGGAGCCGCAATCAGGCCGGCCGCCTCCCGCACCGCGTCGCGGACGGGCTCGCGCGCTGGCTCGGCGTAGGCCGCGTGCCGGGCGCCGATCGGCGTGACCGTGGCGCTGGGCTGGCTGCGCTCGGCCAGCTGCACGCCGCTCCAGTCCGCCTGCGGCAGGCACAGCCTGACCGCCTGGTCGTCATCGGGGATGACGTGCCGCCGGCGCGGGTCAAAGATCCACTCGGCCAGGCCGGTCCTGCTGCCGATGCTGAACTGCAGCTGCACCTGCCAGTTGCCGTCCGGCCGCTTGCGCGAGTCCCACTCGGCGCTCTCCGAACTCGCGCCGGCCAGGGTCAGCCGCTCGGTGACGATGTCGCCCAGCCGGGGGCCAGGGCCAGAATCGCTGTGGCCCCGGATCGTGGCGCGCTGGGCCTGCTGGGCCTGATACTGCCGCTCGGCCAGGATCGGACCCTCGAACCGGCGAATCCGCTCGGGCGGGATGCCCGCTGCGTCCGCGATCTCGTCCGCCGTCTCGCCAGCCCGGATGCGGTCCTGGATCTCCTTGGGTCGCAACGGATTCTCCACTTCGATTTCGTACTGAGCGAGCCGGGAGAACTGACCCTTGGCCACCGTCCTCAGCCGTTCGTCGATGGGCAGCAGGAACCGACCGCTTCGCCCTGGCACGGCGAGGATCGCGTAGCTGCCATCCTCGCTCACTGCGACCAGGCGCAGCTCCTGCATTGCTGTCCCTCCTGCGGCTGCCCGGCCGCGCGGGGCGGAGCCCGGACTAGCCCAGCCATAGACGAGTCTGCCGGCATTCGCCCCGCCAAGCCAGCACCTCGCCCGGCATGTCCCGTACTATCCGGCATCGGAACGGGCCTGGTCAGACGGTCTCGTGGGTGATCTGCTGACCAGCACTGTTCGGCAGGGTATTCACAGCGCGGCGCCTGAGTGTCGGTAACCCCGATAATCACCGCTGCCCGGGTCGGCCTTGCCCCGGCGACGGATGTCATGCGCGCAACGCCGGGATTACGGCATCGCGGCGAGAACACGTGATTTTGGCAACGGCAACGGGGCCATGGCGCAGCTAGGAATGCGGGTCCCGTAGGATTCGGGGCCATGCGAGTCGACGCAGTCTACGGGGCAATCGGACGATTCAGTGTTCGCTTTCGGTGGCTTATCCTGCTCATCTGGATCGTCGGTGTGGTACTGGCCGGCGCTCTGCTTCCCGCGCTCTCGAGCGTGACGCAGAACAACAATCAGAAGTTCCTGCCGGCCAGTGCGGCGAGCTCGCGGGCCGCTGACCTGGCTGAGCCCTTCGGCACCTCAGGCCTGATCCCGGTGCCGGTGGTGGCGGCGGTGACGACCGGCTCGATTACCTCAGCCGACACGGCCGCGCTGACTTCGCTGCAGGCCGCGATGGTGAAGGTGCCGAACGTCAGCCGGGTGATCGACGCCGGCCAGTCGTCCGACGGCCAGGCAGTGCAGCTGGTAGCGCTGGCGAATCCGGCGGTGAACGGCAACCAGGGGGCCGCGACCGACCTGATCGATGGCTTGCGGAGCGCGATCAGGAACGCGCATCTGCCCGCCGGCATGCAGGCCCATGTGACCGGGGCCATCGCGATCGCCGTCGACCAGCAGAAGGCCTCCGGCAACACCGGCAACAAGGTGCAGGCGCTGTCGCTCGTGTTCGTCATCCTGCTGCTGGTCCTGATCTTCCGGTCGTTCACGCTCGCCCTGGCTACGGTGCTGCCCGCGGCGTTCTCGGTCTCGATCGCCGGGCCGCTGGTCGCCGAGGCGGCCAAGCACGGCCTGCAGGTCTCGCCGATCGCGCAGCTGCTGCTGATCGTGCTGGTGATCGGCGCCGGCACGGACTACGGGCTGTTCCTGGTGTTCCGGGTCCGGGAGGAGCTGCGGCTGCGTCCGCATGACACCGAGGGCGAGCTGTTCCCCGGCAAGTCCGGCTCGTGGCGGAGCGCGCTCGCGGACATCGTGCATCCGCGCCCTCCGGCCAGGGAGGCCATCGAGCACTCCGTCACGAAGGTGGGGGAGTCGATCAGCGCGTCGGCGCTGACCGTGATCGCGGCCGTGCTGACCCTGCTGCTGGCCAGCTTCTCCTTCTACTCGGACCTGGCCTGGCCGTTCGCGATCGCCGTGGCTGTCATCCTGGTGGCCGGCCTGACCCTGCTGCCGGCCCTGCTGTCGATCCGCCTGTCCCTGCTCGCGGTCAAGCGCACCGCGTTCAAGGCGATGTTCGGTAAGCCCAAGCTGCTGCCGTGGAGTATCCAGGGCAAGGGCGGTGCCGGTCTCTGGGGCCGGGTGGCCGGCCGCATCGTCCAGCACCCGACCGCCACGCTGATGGCCGGCGTCATCTTCTTCGGCGGTCTGGCCTTCGCCGTCCTCGGCTACTCGGCGGCCGGCTTCGGCGGCAGCACTAACCCGCCGGCCGGGTACGACTCCGCCAAGGGCCAGCAGCTGCTGACGAAGCATTTCCCGCAGTCGTCCGCGAACCCGACGGCCGTGATCTTCAAGCTCCACCAGTCGGTGTGCACCGACCCGGCGCCGCTTAGCAAGATCACTTCCGAGCTGCAGTCGGCGAAGCAGGTCTTCACCAAGGTGACCGGTCCGCTCAACCCGGTGGGCGGCATCACGCTGACCCCCGCGCAGTTTGCGGGCCTGTGCGGCGCGCTCGGCCCGGCCAAGCTGCTGCCCGCGACGCCGCCGGCGAAGATCCTCGGCGGGAAGATCCCGGCGCAGGCCTACCAGCTGTATCGCGCGACCTCCAACTTCGTGAGCCAGGACGGCAAGACTGTCCAGTTCGACACCGGCCTGACCGCGGGTGACCCTGGCAGCACCGAAGCGCTCAACGCGGTGCCGGCCATCCGGGCGGAGACGACGCGGGTCGCGACCTCGGTCGGGGCGGTCGCGTCCGGGGTGAACGGCGAGGCGCCGGTCATCTACGACATCAGCCAGATTTCGACCAGCGACCTCAAGAAGATCATCCCGTTCGCGATCCTGGCGATCGGGATCCTGCTCGCGCTGGTGCTCCGCAGCCTGGTAGCGCCGCTGTACCTGATCGCGTCGGTCGGCCTGTCGTACCTGGCGGCCCTCGGCCTGTCCGTGCTGCTGTTCATCAAGCTCGGCAACAGCGGTGGCCTTGAGTTCTTCATGCCGTTCCTGATGTTCATCTTCCTGCTCGCGCTGGGCGAGGATTACAACATCCTGGTGATGACCCGAATACGCGAGGAAGCGCATAAACGGCCGCTCCGCGAGGCCGTCGCCAAGGCCGTCGGTATCACCGGCGCCACTGTCACGTCGGCGGGCCTGGTCCTGGCTGGCTCGTTCATCGTGCTGACGATCGCCGGCGGCGGCGGCAACAGCCAGGTTCGCGACATCGGTCTCGGTCTTGCGCTCGGCATCCTGATGGATACCTTCCTGGTTCGCACGCTGCTCGTGCCCTCTACCGTGGTGCTGCTTGGCCGGTGGAACTGGTGGCCGTCGAAGCTGGAGATAGACCGGCCGGACGACGACGCGGTGGCCGGGCCGGGCGGGACGTCGGTGGACGACGCCAGCGTGGCTCCCAGCGAGCTGCACTGACACTGGCCGGCCGGGAACCAGGACCCGGAGGACTGACGACAGACCGGAGGCGAGCCGTGCCAGTCATCTCGGTCATCGTGCCCGTCTACGATGTCGCCGAGTTCCTGCCCGCCTGCCTGGACTCGCTGCTGGCCAGCGGCAGCGGCGAAGACCTCGAGCTCGAGGTCATCGCCGTGGACGACGCCTCGCCCGATGACAGCCGGCAGATCCTGGACGCCCGGGCCGCCGCCGACCCCCGTCTGCAGGTCGTGCACCTGGACCGCAACGCGGGCCAGGGCAATGCCCGCAATCTTGCCCTGGGCCGGGCGCGGGGCGACTACGTGTGGTTCGTGGACGGCGATGACGCGGTCGCCGACGGCGCGCTGGCCGCCATTGCCGCCGCGCTCGCGGCGGCCAAGCCTGATGTGCTGCTCATCAACTGGCGGAACCGCTATCCCGATGGCCGGATCGAGCCCAACGACTACGAGTCGCTGCTGGCCGCGGTGCCGCCAGAGGGCTGCACGCTGGAGGACCAGCCGCAGCTGATCAATCTCAGCATGACCTCATGGAGCAAGGTATTCCGCCGCGACTTCCTGACCGGGCTCGGCGTCAGCTTCGCGGCCGGCATTCACGAGGACATCCTGGTGACCAGCACGGCCCTGCTGACCGCTGATGTCATCGGCGCGGTCAGCCAGGTGTGCTATCTCTACCGCCGCCAGCGCCGCGGGTCGGCGATGGCGACGACGAGCCACGGCCAGGCCGCGGTTTTCGACTCCTATCACCGGGTCTTTGAGCTGCTGGCCAGCCGCGCTTCGGCCGGCCGGCCGGCCAGCGATGCCCTGCAGGCGGCGTTCTTCGAGCGGGCGATCTGGCATTACACCACTGTGCTGCAGACGACCGGGCCGGGAATCGGCAGGTTCGGGCGGCCCGGCCTGGTGCCGCGGTCTGAGCGGCATGCGTTCTTCACCCGCATGCACGAGGACTTCCTGCGCTACCGGCCCGCCGCCTACCAGCATCCGGCCGGCGCGCGCGGTGCCAAGCTGCGCCTCGTCGAACGCGGAGCGTACCGGACGTACTCGATTCTCGAGCCGCTGAACCAGGCCAGGGTTGCGGTCCAGCGGCGGGTACGGGGCCGCAGGTAACAGTTCGCGCCCGCATGCGCTGCGGTGGCCAGAGACGGTGGCCGCGATTACCCCGTTCCCGGCATGACCGCAAGCGGGGACCACGCCGGCTGGAGGCTCAGCGCGGACCCCGCCTGCGGGGGTCACAGCGGCGTCAGTGCGCGTGCGCGAACTGCTCGGCCTCGGTCGAGCCGGCCAGCGCGGTCGTGGACGAGTCCGGGTTGATCGCCTGGCTGACCTGGTCGAAGTAGCCGGTACCGACCTCGCGCTGGTGCCTGGTGGCGGTATAGCCGTCGGCCTCGGCCGCGAACTCGGCGTCCTGCAGCTCCACGTAGGCCGACATGCCGCGCTCGGCGTAGCCGCGGGCCAGGGTGAACATGGACTCGTTCAGCGCGTGGAAGCCGGCCAGGGTGATGAACTGGAACTTGTATCCCATCGCGCCCAGCTCGCGCTGGAACCTGGCGATGGTGTCGGAGTCCAGGTGCGCGCGCCAGTTGAACGACGGCGAGCAGTTGTAGGCCAGCATCTGATCCGGGTAGATGTCCTTGATGGCCTCGGCGAACTGGCGCGCGATGGCCAGGTCCGGGGTCGAGGTTTCCATCCAGAGCAACTCGGAGTACGGCGCGTAGGCCAGGCCGCGGGCGATGCATGCCTCGATGCCGTTGGTCACGCGGTAGAAGCCCTCCGCGGTGCGCTCGCCCGTGACGAAGCGCTGGTCGCGCTCGTCGACGTCGCTGGTGATCAGGGTGGCGGCCTGCGCGTCGGTGCGGGCCACGATGAGGCTGGGCACGCCGCAGACGTCGGCCGCGAGCCGGGCCGCGCTCAGGGTCTTGATGTGCTGGCCGGTCGGGATCAGGACCTTGCCGCCGAGGTGGCCGCACTTCTTCTCCGATGCCAGCTGGTCTTCCCAGTGCACCCCCGCGGCACCGGCCGCGATCATCGCCTTCATCAGCTCGAACGCGTTGAGCACGCCGCCGAAGCCTGCTTCCGCATCCGCCACGATCGGCGCCAGCCAGTGCGGTGCGCCCTCGTTCTCCGACTCGGCCCAGGTGATCTGGTCCGCGCGGACCAGGGCGTTGTTGATGCGCCGGACCACCTGCGGCACCGAGTTGGCGGGATACAGGCTCTGGTCCGGGTAGGTCTGCGCGGCCAGGTTCGCGTCGGCCGCCACCTGCCAGCCGGACAGGTAGATGGCCCTCAGGCCGGCCCGCACCTGCTGGACCGCCTGGTTGCCGGTGAGCGCGCCCAGCGAGCTGACATAGCCATCCTCGTGCAGCAGGCTCCACAGGCGGTCCGCGCCCAGCCGGGCCAGCGTGTGCTCCTCCTGCACGGAGCCGCGCAGCCGGACCACGTCGGCGGCGCTGTACGTGCGCTCAATACCTGACCAGCGCGGATCTGTCGCCCAGTCACGGTGCAACGTCGCTGCCTGGCTCTCGATCTTGGTGGCCACCTGGTGGCCGTTGGCGTGGGCCTTACCGTTCAGCATGCCCTCGAGGCGACTTTCATTCATCGCGTTAACCTCCAGCTATGTCGTCCCCGGGTGAGTACTCCCACCCTGCACAGCGCGATCCTGTGAAAACCAGCGAAACTGAGTTCAACATTGCCAGTAGTTGCGCTAGAGTGAAGAAATGCAGATCTTTGCAGGCGAAGAATCGTCATCTTTGCCGGAAGTCGGTTTTGATCTCGGCGTATTCGGTCAGCGCTTGCGGCATACCCGCCGGTCGCGCGGGCTCACCCTGGCTGAGCTAGGGGAGCGAGTCGGCCGGGCGCCGTCGGTTCTGTCGCTGCTGGAGAACGGGCGGCGCGAGCCGAAGCTGTCGCTGATCGAGTCCCTGGCCGCCGCGCTGTCGGTGCCGGTGGCCGACCTGATGCGCCATCAGCCGCCGAGCCGCCGGGCCCAGCTCGAACTTGCGCTCGCGGACATGCAGCATGACCCCTCGTATGCCGAGCTCGGGCTGCCGTCGCTGCGGGTCGGCGCGCGGGTCCCCAGCGACGTGCTCGAGCACCTCGTCGCGCTGCACGCCGAGCTGCGCCGGCAGAAGACCAAGCCGACGGCGACGCCGGAGGAGGCCAGGGCGGCCAACGCCGATCTGCGGGCGATGATGGGGGAGCGGGGCAACTACTTCGCCGAGATCGAGAAGGCCGCCGCCGACGCGCTGGCTCCCGTCGACTACGCGGGAGGCGCGCTGTCGCAGGGCATGCTGCTCTCGGTCGTCAGCCACCACGGATTCGCCGTCCGGTACGTGCAGGATCTGCCGCGCTCGGCCCGGTCGGTCACCGACCTGCGTAACCGGCGCATCTACCTGCGGCAGGAATCGCTGGGCATGCACACGCCGCGCGCCGTGCTGCTGCAGACCCTGGGCCACTTCGTGCTCGGGCACTCCACGCCGGTCGACTTCGCCGACTTCCTGCGGCAGCGGATCGAGTCGAACTACTTCGCTGCCGCGGTACTGGTGCCGGAACGGTCCGCGGCTCAGTTCCTGCGCGCCGCCAAGGAAGCCAGGGACCTGTCGGTCGAGGACCTGCGCGACGTCTTCTCCGTGTCCTACGAGATGGCCGCGCACCGGTTCACGAACCTGGCCACGCATCACCTCGGGCTGCCCTGCCATTTCGTGAAGAACGACGAGGGCGGCATCATCTACAAGGCCTATGAGAATGACGGCGTGGAGTTCCCCGCCGACCCGACCGGGGCGATCGAGGGCCAGCGGATGTGCCGTCAGTGGTCGGGCCGCCAGGTGTTCACGGCTCCGGACCGGTTCAGCCCGTACTACCAGTACTCCGATACCCCGTCAGGCACCTACTGGTGCACAGCGCTCATCGATTCCGGCCGGGAGCGCGGCTTTGCCATCACGCTCGGTGCCAGGTACGAGGACTCGCGCTGGTTCCGCGGCCGGGACACGACTGTGCGGACCACGTCGGCCTGCCCGTCGGGGGAGTGCTGCCAGCGTCCGCCCGCCGCGCTGGCGGCCCGCTGGGAAGGGATGGCGTGGCCGTCCGCGCGCGCGCACTCGCATGTCCTGCTCGCACTGCCATCCGGCAGCTTCCCCGGCGTCGACGAGGCCGACGTCTTCGAGTTCCTGGACCGGCACGCGGGGAGCTAGATGCCCGTAGGGAGTGGGAGCGGCAGCTGCTGACGGCGGCCGCTGAGTGAGCCTGGACGGGTTGCCCGCCGCACACCGCGTGTCCTGCTCGACGGGCTGCCCATCTTCGAACGCTACGGCCTGCTGCTGGCCGGAGGATACGCATTCAGGGCACATGAGATGGGGCATCGCCCGTCTCAGGATCTCGATTTCGCTACCAGCGATGGCACTCCGTTGCCGGAAATCGCGAAATACGTCCGCGAAGCGTTCCAGTCCGCGGGTTACGGTGCCCGACGACTCTTTCATTTGTCGACCTCGAGAATCTCGGTCGGCGTCATGACCCGGACCTCGATCTCGAAGCAATCCTGGACCACCGGGCGGGCGTAAGTATTTTTGCCGATGACGACTTTTCCGAGTACGGGGCTTGATGAGATCACTATCGTCGCCCTGCGCAGATGGGTAACGGAATGGTACGACGATCTCGCTCAGCGACTGGCTGCCGATCGTGGTAATGACGAGGACGCCCTGAGCTAGCCGAAGTGGGGGGCTCGCTTCTCCCGCAGCGAGGCCAGTCCCTCCTGGATGTCGTCGCCGAGGAAGGTGAGCATCTCGTAGGCGGCGGACTGATCGAAGATCGGGCCCGCGTTGCGGATCCAGCCGTTCAGCGCGCGCTTGGTCAGCCTGATGGCCAGCTGCGGACCGGTGGCGAGGTGGTCTGCGACGCGCAGGGCCTCAGCGAGCACCTCCTCCTTCGGCAGCACCTTGGACACCAGCCCGATCCGCTCGGCCTCCTCGCCGGTCACCATCTCGCCGGTCATCAGGTAATACTTCGACTTGGCCAGGCCGCACAGCAGCGGCCAGATGATGGCGGCGTGGTCGCCGGCCGCGACCCCGAGCCGGACGTGCCCGTCACCGAGCTTCGCATCGGCCGCGCAGATGCTGATGTCGGCGAGCAGGGCGACGACCAGGCCGGCCCCGACGGCAACGCCATTGATAGCGGACACGATCGGCTTCTCGCAGTTGGCGATGTTGTAGACGAGGTCGCTCATCTCGGTCAGCATGGCCGTCACCCGGCTGTAGTCGCCTATCTGCCGCTCGACCATGGC
>Ga0070764_10001485_pt1 | contig 10254 bp, 6 predicted proteins | sample HubBroMetageWRM4_FD_67287 | JGI IMG/M metagenome (GOLD analysis project Ga0070764, IMG submission 67287) | Warmed soil microbial communities from the Hubbard Brook experimental Forest, New Hampshire - Hubbard Brook CCASE Soil Metagenome WRM 4 | ecosystem: Environmental > Terrestrial > Soil >... | reverse complement strand
CGTCGAAAATCATAGCACCATCACGCCTGGTTCCCATCGGCGAAGCGCGGATAAATTCCGAAAAACCAGCAGGGATGATGTAGCATTTGTCGGGCTTTGCCACGATGGGCGATACCATCAACCAGGACACGTCGCGTGCCAACAGGATGAACCGGATAGTCTTCCTGCTGGCTCTCTCGGTTTTCATCAACTACATCGACCGCAGCAATCTTTCGATCGCGGCGCCGCTCCTGCAAGTCGAGCTGGGTCTCTCGAATTGGCAACTCGGCAAGCTGCTCTCGGTATTCTTCTGGACCTACGGCTGCATGCAGGTTCCCGCAGGCTGGGTCGTGGACCGTTTCGAAGTGAAATGGGTATTCGCCGCCGGCTTCTTCGTCTGGTCAGCGGCGACAGCAACAACTGCAGCATTGCATGGATTTGCCGCCTGGGTCGCGATTCGAATCATTCTCGGGATAGGCGAATCGATCGCTTTTCCTGCTTACTCCAAGATTCTAGGCAGCGGCTACTTCACTGAGACTCGCCGAGGCTTCGCCAATGCGGCCATTATGGCTGGGCTTTCTTTGGGGCCGGCGGTCGGCATGCTGGTAGGAGGAACCGCGGTTGGCCGCTTTGGCTGGAGGCCATTTTTCCTGGTGCTGGGCCTGCTTAGCTTGCTGTGGCTGATTCCGTGGCTCGTGTGGATGCCGACCGGCACAACCTCAACTGCCCCAACCTCGGAGTCCAAGGTCGGGATTCTCGATATTTTCCGTGAGCGCGCGGCGTGGGGCACTTTTCTAGGACAGATCTGCATCAACTACACCCTGTACTTTCTGGTGGCATGGCTGCCGTTCTATTTGGTGCGGGGCCGCAATCTCTCAATGAATCAGATGGCAAGGGTTGGAGGATTGATATTTCTGTTCGCGGCAGTCTCGGCGATCCTGAGCGGAAAACTTTCAGACCGATGGATCGCCTCGGGCGCATCTGCAACGCGCGTGCGCAAGACATTGCTCGGAGGCGGGATGACCGGCTTGGGTGTTTTTCTGATCGCGGCCGCGGTCGCACCCGACAGCACCTTCATTTGGCTGCTGGCCGCGGCCGGTGTTTGCCTGGGGGTAAACGGAGCGCACTGCTGGGCCGTTACCCAGACTCTGGCTGGACCGCGGGTCTCGGGGCGTTGGACCGGAGTGCAGAATTTCGTAGGGAACTTTGGCGGCGCCTTTGCCCCCGCAATTACCGGGTACCTGCTGAACCGGCTAGGCCGGTTTTATTGGCCCTTCCTGATCGCCGGAGTCTTCTCCTGGATCGGAGCCCTGGCTTGGGTGTTTGTCGTGGGACCAATCGAGCCGGTGGAGTGGGAGAAGAAGACCCGTAGATCGCACATCGGCGCCGATTCCTCCACCGCGACGGGCGCGGTCTTGCCGTAATACACTTCCAATCATTGAGGCGGGTCATTATTGAGGCGGGTCAATGAGACGTGAAATCGAAATCAAGTTTCGGGTTGCTGACCTGCGTTCGTTGGCGCGCCGGTTGCGAGCGGCCGGATTTCGTCGGCGCACGCCGCGCACGCGCGAGATGAATACTTTGTACGACCTCCCCGGCGAAGTGCTGCGCTCTCGCAACGAACTCCTGCGGCTGCGCAAATATGGTTTGAAGTGGACTTTAACTCATAAAGCCAGGGGGAAGGTCGGCCGACACAGCGGTCGAGTCGAGCTGGAGACTGGCGTGGCCGACGGAAAGAAGATGGATTTGATCCTGCGCGCGTTGGGGTATGCGCCGTCGTTCCGCTACGAAAAGTTTCGCGCCGAGTGGACCGATGGTAAGGGGCAAGTCGTTGTGGACGAGACCCCGATCGGAAACTTCTGCGAGATCGAAGGCGCGCCGCGCTGGATCGATGCCACTGCGAAGAAGTTAGGGGTGAGCAGAGCAGATTACATCACGAAGAATTACGCGGGACTTTTTTGGGACTGGAAGGCTCGGACGAAAAGCCGGGCGGAAGAGATGACGTTCAAGAATGTGAATGAGTTTCGGCGGTAGTATCGGTCTCTTGCCAGAACCTGCTCAGTCCACAACAAATAGCCTTGCCCCGTGCGGCGCGCGGGAACGGTGAGGCTCGGCATTGTCCGCAACCTGATAACTCATGCCCGGCCTGAGCACGAATTGCTGGCCGTCTCTAAGTTCAACGCGCAACTCGCCTTCGATGCAAAACAGAATGTGCCCTTTCGAACACCAGTGATCAGCAAAATATCCAGGCGTGTATTCGACTACGCGAACCCGAATATCACCGAAGTTCCGGGTACGCCAATAAGCTGTGCCGGTTTCACCATCGTGCGCTGTCGGCTCAACCCGGGACCAATCAGTGGTCTCGAATGGAAATTGATTCATCTGCATGCATGACGCTCCGTTACGCCCCGTGGCACTTCTTGAATTTCTTCCCGGAGCCGCAGGGGCAAGGATCGTTGCGCCCGACTTTTTCCTGCCCGCGAACCACTTGCTGAACTGGCTGCACGTCGCCGGCTCCAGCCATGCGCGCCTGTTCCAATTCGCGGCGCTTGCGGCGCATGAAGGCTTCTTCCAGATCGTCAGCGGAAGTCGCAACCAGGCGCGGCGGACGATGTCCGTTCCCTCCAGTTCCCTGTTGCGGGGGCACTCCTGATTCCGGGCCGCGGTCTGCAGGTTCGCCACCTTGCGGGCCGCCTGGGCCAGGGTCCGGCGGACGCTCGATAATCTGCATCAGGTAGAGATAGCGGGCCGTGTCTTCCTGGAAGCGCTGCAGCATGGCCTCGAACATCTCGAACGACTCTTTCTTGTACTCGACCAGAGGATCGTGCTGGCCGTAGCCGCGCAGGCCGATCCCCTCCTTCAGGTGATCCATGCTCAGGAGGTGATCCTTCCACTGCGAGTCGAGAACGCTGAGCATGATCATGCGCTCGTGATGGCGCATGGCATCGGGGCCGATCAGCTTTTCTTTAGCGTCGTAACGCTCTTTCAGCTTCTCAAAAATTGCGTCGCCAAGTTCCTGCCGGTTCAGCGTCTCCGCCTTCACGCCCTCCGCGATGAAATCGACGCCGAAGCGAGTGAAGATCGCGTCTTTCAGGCCCTTGATGTTCCAATCATCGGCGTGGCCCTTGGGCGGGCAATACTCTTCCATGAGGTCGCCGAGAATCGCCGAAACGTAGTCTTCGAGGATCAGATTTTTCTGGTCCATGCCCTCGAGCAAACGGCGGCGCAGGCCGTACACGGCCTCGCGCTGCTTGTTCATGACGTCGTCGTATTCAAGCAGGTGCTTGCGGGATTCGAAGTGCTGGCCCTCGACCGCCTTTTGCGCCGTCTCGATGCGGCGGCTGATGAGCTTCGACTCGATGGGGATGCCTTCTTCCATGCCCAGGCGCTCCAGCAGTTTCGAGACCCACTCTTTTGCGAAGATGCGCATCAGGTCATCTTCAAGCGCGAGATAGAAACGCGAAGAGCCGGGATCGCCCTGGCGGCCGGCGCGTCCGCGAAGCTGGTTGTCGATGCGACGCGACTCGTGGCGTTCCGTGCCCAGAATATGCAGACCGCCGACGGCGGTGACCTCGTCGTGTTCTTTATCGGTTTGTACCTTGTAGCGGGCTAGCGCCTCCGTCCACTTGTCAGTTGGGACGGTGTATTCATTGCCGTTGTAGTAGAAAACCGAAATCGTGCCGTCTTCCTGCGGACCCTCGATCTTTCCCTGGGCCACGCGCAATTGCTGCGCGATTCCCTTCTTCACCATCTCCTGCTTGGCCATGAATTCGGGATTGCCCCCGAGCAGAATGTCGGTGCCGCGGCCGGCCATGTTGGTTGCGATGGTGACCATGCCTTTGCGCCCGGCCTGGGCTACGATTTCAGCCTCGCGCTCATGGAATTTGGCGTTTAAGACGACGTGTTGCTTAAGGCCTTTTTTCTTCAGCAACTCCGAGAGGCGTTCAGATTTTTCCACGGACGTCGTGCCCACCAGCACGGGCTGACCCTTCTCCGCCAGCTTCTGAATTTCGTCAGCGACGGCAAAGTATTTTTCTTTCTCCGTGCGGAAGACGACGTCTGGATTCTCCAGCCGCAACATCTGCTTGTTGGTGGGAATGACCATCACTTCGAGCTTATAAATGTTGTCGAATTCGGTCGCTTCCGTTTCCGCGGTGCCCGTCATGCCAGAGAGCTTTTTGAACATGCGGAAATAGTTCTGGAAGGTGATGGTGGCAAGAGTCTGGTTCTCACGCTCGATCTTGACGCCTTCCTTAGCTTCAATAGCCTGATGCAAGCCGTCAGACCAGCGCCGGCCGGGCATCATGCGTCCGGTGAACTCGTCGACAATGATTACTTCGCCGTCTTTAACGACATACTCCACATCGCGTCGATAGAGCGCATGCGCTTTCACCGCCGTCTCGACGTGATGCTTGAGCGGCCAGTTCTCCGGGTCGGCGATGTTGCCGATGCCGAGCAGGTTCTCGACCTTCGTCCAGCCCCTCTCGCTGACCGTGATGTTGCGATGCTTTTCATCGATCGCGTAATCGCCGGTAAGGATTTTCCTTTGTGGATCGTCGCCCGCCTCGTACAGCTCCCGGCGCATGTCGTCCACCTGGTCGGGCGAAATCTTCTCGTCTTCCAGTAACTTGCGCAGTTCCGCCGGACTTAATTCTTCGCCCTTCTCCAGCTTGGAGATGATCCGGTTCACCTTGTAATACTTGTCGGTGGATTCCTCGCTCGCGCCCGAAATGATCAGCGGCGTGCGGGCTTCGTCGATCAGGATGGAATCGACTTCATCGACGATGGCGAAGTTGTGCCCGCGCTGCACGCAATCTTTCAGATCGAACTTCATGTTGTCGCGCAGGTAGTCGAAGCCGAACTCGTTGTTCGTCCCGTAGGTGACGTCGGCGGCATAAGCGGCGCGGCGCTCCTCGTCGTCCAGGTCGTGGACAATCACGCCCACCGTGAGGCCGAGGAACCGATAGAGCTTGCCCATCCATTCGGAGTCGCGCTTGGCCAAGTAGTCGTTGACCGTAACCACGTGCACGCCGCGTCCGCTGAGGGCATTGAGGTAGACCGGAAGCGTGGCAACCAGGGTTTTGCCTTCTCCAGTCTTCATTTCCGAAATCATGCCCTTATGCTGCACCATGCCGCCGATCAACTGCACATCGAAGTGGCGCATGTTCAGCACGCGGCGTCCAGCCTCGCGCACCAAGGCAAAAGCCTCTACCAGAATCTCGTCGAGAACTTCCTGCAGAGCTTCGTATTGCTCTTTCTCGATCTGTTTCGCGCGATCAAGACCGCCTTCCGCTTCGGTCTCGGACTCCGCCGTGACAGCACTGCTGAAACGACTTAGTCGATCTGGTTTTAGTCGATCCTGGATGCGCTGCCGGAACTCGTCTGTCTTGGCGCGCAGTTCGGCGTCGGTGAGCTTCTGCATCTGTGGTTCGAGGGCATTGATGGCCTCAACCTTGGGCATCAAGCTCTTGATGACCCGCTCGTTCTTGGTCCCAAAGACCTTGCCGATCAGAGTGTTAATCAAACCTGAAATCCTTCAGCGGGCGGGAACTGCCCCAGCGTATCTCTTTTAGCCTAGCATATTTAGATGCGCTGGGCAGACGTAAGGAACAGGTGACGGAAGTGATTCACTGCTGACCTCGCAAAGGGCGTCGGGATATTCTAAGCAAGAAACATCTTTAGCTTCTCGGCGGTTTCGGCACGCTCGGCGGTAGACAGGTTTTTCGTGTATATTCCACACGACTCATGCCCACTTTCTACGACCGTTTTGTCGAATGCGCGGAGCGTTGGCCGGACAACGTCGCTCTGGAAATTCAGCGCCACGATCACCTCGAGAGTTGCACCTACGCCGAACTTCACCGAATGGCCGAATCCGTAGGCCGATGGATTACTGAAACCGGGTTCGCTCACGGATCGCGGCTGGCCATTGTCGCGGATAACCATCCCAGGTGGGTAGCGGCATATCTGGGGATCGTTGCTGCCGGATGTGTGGTGGTCCCGCTCGACACTGCGCTGCACGCCGACCAACTGACAAAGCTGTTAAAAGACAGCGGCACTTCCGCCCTGTTCTGCGACGCAAGGCATGCGCCAGCGGCACGGGAGGCGGTTGCGAGTCTTGGCATCGGCCTCGTGCTGATGGATCCCGACCGCATGACCGACCATTCCACCGACCAACAATGGCTGGCAAACCTGCCTGCGATTTTCGATGGAGGGCCGGGCAAATTCCAGCCCGCCCCCGCAGCCCCGGATGACCTCGCGTCCCTGCTCTACACCTCGGGAACCACTGCTGACCCCAAGGGAGTCATGCTTACCCACGCGAACTTTCTGGCTGAAGTGGAGGCGGTGTTCAATTGGGTCGACCTCGGACCGACCGACGCGTTGCTGGGCGTGCTTCCCATGTTTCATGTGCTGGCGCAGATGGCCAACCTGCTTCTGCCGCTCGTGAAAGGCTCGCGCGTGGTTTACCTGGAGACGCTGAACACAACCGAGCTTTTGCGGGCCCTGCGCGAACGGAACATCACCGGCTTCGCCGTGGTGCCGCAATTCTTTTATCTGATTCACGAACGTATCTTCCAGGAAGTCGCAAAGCGTGGCGCGCTAACACGGCGGGTATTCCAGGGCTTGGTGGGATTGAATCGCGCGCTGCGTAAAGTGGGAATCAACGCCGGTCCCAGGCTGTTCAAAAAGGTCCACGACACTCTCGGCGAGAAGATGCGCTATCTGGTCACGGGAGGTTCGCGCTTCGATCCACGGATTGCGAAAGACTTTCACGATCTCGGCATCGACGTACTACAGGCTTATGGCCTGACGGAGACCACAGCAGGAGTGTTTGCAAACTCGCCCACCAACAACGTGATCGGATCAGTGGGGAAGGCCCTGAAAGGCGTCGAGGCCAGGGTCGTTTACCCAACAAACGACTCGCAACAGCAGGAAGATGGCGGACCCGCGACGGGCGAAATCGCTTTGCGTGGCGCCGTCGTGATGAAGGGCTACTGGAATCGTCCGGACGCCACTGCGGCGGTGCTGCGCGATGGATGGTTCTACACCGGCGATCTCGGTTACCTCGATGCGGAGGGTAACCTCTTCCTCACCGGCCGCAAGAAAGAAGTGATCGTGCTTAGCAACGGGAAGAATATCTATCCCGAAGAGGTTGAGGCGCATTACCTCAAATCGCCGTACATCAAAGAACTGGCAGTGATGGGACTGGAGGGCAAGCCCGGCGAAAGTGGCGACCGGCTGCACGCCGCGATCGTGCCCAACTTCGACGCGCTGCGTCAGAAAAAGATTGTGAACGCGAAAGAGGTCATCCGGTTCGATATTGAAAGCCTGTCACAGCAAATCGCTTCCACCAAGCGCATCGGCAGCTATGAGATCTGGCAGGAAGATTTGCCTCGCACAACAACTCGCAAGATCAAACGCTTTGAAGTGGAGAAGCGTGTAAAAGCGAATCAGTCGCGGCGAGTCGACGACGATTCTGATTTGCCGGTCGAACGGCCCTTGACTGCCGACGAGGCGGCATGGCTCGATCAGCCGGAAGTGCAGCGAGCGCTTAAGGTTATCCGCGAGGTTGCGCACACGGCGCCGCCCGACTTGCGGCCCACTCACAATCTCGAGCTCGACCTCGGACTCGATTCCATGCAGCGCGTTGAGCTGCTTAGCCGGGTCGAAGATCAACTAGGTGGAAACGTCGAAGAGTCACAGCTCGCTGAGATTTATACAGTTCGCGACCTGGTCGACGCTGTTCTGCACAGCGCTGCCAGCGGCACGGGGACGCACACTACATTTGCCGGCTGGAAAGCCATTCTGGCCGAAGAACCGGATGCCTCTGCCGTGGTTTCTCTGGCCCGCCCGCACCCACTCGACAATGCATTTTGGTACATGGTTTCGCGCCTCATCCAGGTGGTCGCCCTCGACCGCTTTGATTTGCATGTGCGCGGCATGGAGAAGCTGCCCGCCGCTGGTGCATACATTATCTCGTCCAATCACCAGAGCTTTATCGATCCGGTGATACTGGCAAGCATGCTGCCGCCGCAAATGTTTGACCGGCTTTTTGCAGTGGGAACAAGCGAAATCTTCGGAAAGGGATTCATGCTGCGGCTGGCGCATTCGTTGCGGGTTGTGGTCGTGGATCCGGACGCGAACCTGATTCCAGCCATGCGCGCGGGCGCGTTCGGCCTGCGGCAGGGACGCCCCCTCATTCTTTACCCCGAAGGCGAGCGCTCGATTGATGGCACGCCAAAAACTTTCAAAAAGGGCGCGGCCATTTTGTCCATTCACCTGCAGGTTCCGATTGTGCCCGTAGCCATTGAGGGATTTTACGAAGCCTGGCCGAGGAACAAGTCGTTCCAGGGATTCACGCCACTCAAGATTGTGATCGGCGATCCGATTCTTCCGCCCCCGGAGAGCGAGGCATCCGAAGCGGCCTACGAAAAGCTGACTGCGGCTTTGAAAACGCGTGTGGTCGAGATGTGGGAAAACCTGCGCCATTGATAGTAGCGCCGGCGTCCCGCCGGCAAGCCCGAAGAGTATTGCCCTCGGAGACGTTAATTGGGATGTTCCCAGGGCCGCCGAGACGGCGGCGCTACTTGGCTCGCGGATGCGTCTGGTCGTACACCTGCAGCACATGTTTCATCGACAACTGCGTGTAACGCTGCGTAGTCGCGAGTCGTTCGTGTCCGAGTAGCTCCTGAATGGCGCGGAGGTCGGCGCCTTCCTCGAGCATGTGCGTCCCGAAAGCATGGCGCAGCGTATGCGGATGGACATCAGGGGAAAGGCCCTTGGCGACGGCAATTTTCTTGACGATGCGACCAACACTGCGCGTGGTAAGCCGTCCACACCGCCGGTTGATGAGCAACGCGCTGGAATGTTTATTGCTGCTGGCCAGGAGCTTTTGTCGCTCAGGAAGATAACTTACCAGCCCGGCTTTCACGGAATCTCCAAACGGAACGTAACGTTCTTTTTTCCCCTTGCCGCGGATGAGAATGGCCTCAGCACTCAGCCGGATGTCGTCAAGGTTGATTCCCGTGAGTTCCGAATTGCGGATGCCGCATCCGTAAAGCAGTTCCAGCATGAGCCGGTCGCGTTCCGGGAACGCCGCCACTTCGGGCATCTGGCCGTCGATCACGAAATTCATTTCCTCAATCGTAGGCACTCTCGGAAGTTTCTTGGGAAGTTTCGGCGTGGCGACCAGCTTTGCCGGATTCTGCTCCACCACGCCTTCCCGCGCCAGCCAGCGATAGAGCGATCGCACCGCGGCCAACGCACGCGCCACGGAAGTCTTGCTCAACCCCTTTTCGTAGAGTTGCGAGAGAAATCCGCGCACAGCGATATGGTCAAGTTGCTTCCATCCGCGCGATCCAGCGTAGACGGCGAACAGCGACAGATCCCGGCTGTAAGCCTTGATCGTGTGCGGCGAGGCATTGCGTTCCCGCAGGTGGCGCAGGAAGTCGGCGACGGCTTTGGCCACGATTGTCTTCTCTTTGGTCATGCTGATGTCTGATTGCTAACCGTTGATTAATGATTGTTGATTTATGATTGTTGATTGAAAAAACGCAACACGCCGGCGTTCGAGATTCACGTCAATCATCAATCAACAATCAACAATCAACAATTTCATCTCGCTTTCGCCCGCGGATGATGCTCCCGATAGACAGTTCGAAGCCGGTCAAGCGCCAGATGCGTGTAAACCTGAGTTGTCGAGATATCCGCGTGGCCCAGGATGGTCTGCACCGTCCGAAGATCAGCACCGTTCTCCACCATATGCGTTGCGCAGGAATGGCGCAGCATGTGGGGAGATGCCGTGCGTCCCGAAACAGCCGATGCCGCACGCACCATCTGCCAGACACGCTGGCGCGTGAGTTTGCGCCCTCCGCGCGCGATAAACAACAAAGGGGAGTTCGCGACAGAAACTTTTGCCGATGCTCCGCTTCGCGGCCCTGCCGCCAGCGCCGGGCGTGACTCTGCCAGATATTGCGTGAGTGCTTCCTGCGCCGATCTTCCAAGCGGCACAACTCGTTCCTTGTCGCCCTTGCCGCGCACCAGCATGTAGCCAGCCTCAAGCTTCAAGTCTTCTAATTTAGCGTTCGTAATTTCCGAGACTCGCAATGCACCGGCGTAGAGGACCTCCAGCATGGCACGATCGCGAGCCGCCAGCGCGGCTGAGCTTTTCGTGTCGCGCGCTGCGTCGCGCCGTCTGAGCGGAGCAGCCAGCGTCGCCTCCATTTCGTCCCGAGCCAGCGCCTTCGGAAGGACCTTCCATTGCTTTGGAGATTCGAT
>Ga0070764_10001482_pt1 | contig 10269 bp, 12 predicted proteins | sample HubBroMetageWRM4_FD_67287 | JGI IMG/M metagenome (GOLD analysis project Ga0070764, IMG submission 67287) | Warmed soil microbial communities from the Hubbard Brook experimental Forest, New Hampshire - Hubbard Brook CCASE Soil Metagenome WRM 4 | ecosystem: Environmental > Terrestrial > Soil >... | reverse complement strand
GATCGCCGGCCATCACCATGGATTTCACGTAGAAATGGCGGGCAGGTACCACTCTTAATTCTGCTGCAGGCGTCGACGGTGGATCGAATGTTTCGAAGGTCGAGCCTAGATTCCCAAGAGCATACCCAAGCGGCTCGACGATGAAGGAGGAGCCGTAATACGATGCGCCGTAGAAGTCCTGGCCCGCGAACTGTCCCGCGCGAACGACGATTCGTTCTTTTCGCATTCGCTTTTCCAGCCACCATGAGTCAAGGCGGAAAGTGTTCGCGCTCGCCAGACTGGTTGGACTAGACAAAAGCCCGAGATACTTCCCCAGATCCGATCCACCCTGCCAAAGCGCTGTGGCGTGAAAGTACAGACCGTCCTGATGCCAGCGAGTGCCGAAGTTGATATCGACTGTTCCGCGAACGCGGTCGAAACTTGCAAGCCTCTCCCTCTGTTCGCTCTTGATGTTCCACAAGAAGTCGCTGATGTACTGCAAATCGAAGTCAACACCGTCTTCTTCCAATCGGGCCCGCTCTCCTCCCCACTCTCCCAGCATGTGTCCATGTGGCCCCTGTCCGACCTCACGGCTGTCTGGACCACCCAGCGTCTCATCCGAGGCCTGTGAGAATGCGGGCGGAATTACCCCGAGCAGTGCCAGAATGATTGGAGTCAAGGCGCGAAGATATCGGTTGGCCATAAATTACTCGCATCGCAACAGCATGAAATAAGCTCATGTGTGCTGGTGATTTCCGACCATTGTCTTGCGGTGACGATGAGAGCCCCATCATCCGGCGCCACTAACGTCCAATGCCGCGCATTTCAACGTGAATGTGAAAACGCTACGGCGCACGAACAACTCGGACTACCGTCTCTAACCAGCGATACGTTGCATGTGGGCATCCAAAGATGAGGCTCGTCCATCCGCAATCGTTTCTTCATCATTTGTGGGCTGTACGCAGTAAGACCATGTCCATGAGGCGACACTCCGTCGGGAGGCAGACTTTTGTCGTCGGTCGGACTTGGCCACTCATCACGAGGTTAGGTTCCACCTGCAAACTGAGTGCGGCATCAGAGTGGTGAGCCGACATTCTTCTCGATTCCTACTGAAGCCAGTAAGCTGTGAGTCGCGCAGACGACACTTTTGACGACCCAACATCACATTTGATCGCGCAGGAAATCCCACCCCGCGACCTGATGTCCGCTCAACCAATTCATTTCAATCGCTGAAACCCCATAACCGTGGCGCAGCTCCCGATTGGCCTACTGCGTGCACTTCATGAATGACGAAAGGCAGTATCCGTCGCGGCCGGTTGAAGGTCATGCCGATTCTGTCGGACATTCTCGGCATTACAAATCTCGAAGCAGACAAGGAGACATTTATGAACGCACAACGCAGGATTCTCTCGCTGATGGGGATCGCGCTTCTTTGCGCGACCGCATCGTTCGCGCAACAGGTAAAGACCGACTACGACCGCAGTACGGATTTCAGCCAGTACAAGACGTATTCCTGGGAGAAGGTGCAAACGCAAAATCCGCTCTGGGTCGATCGAATCAAAGCGGCTGTCAATTCGGCACTGGCGGCGAAGGGCTGGACTCAGGTTGAATCGGGCGGGAATGTCTCCATCGTCGCGATGGAGATGAACCAGACTCACCAGACACTCAACACTTACTACGACAGCTTCGGCGGTGGTTGGGGATGGGGAAGAAGGTTTGGAGGATTCGGAGATAACTTCGGAGAATCGACGACAACTCCGGAGACGTATCGAGTCGGAACTTTGGTCGTCGACTTATTCGACACGAGCTCGAAGAATCTCCTTTGGCGTGGGTCGCTGAGCGACGTCTTGTCGGACAAATCGAGCAAGAACATCAAGAACCTGGACAAAGGTGTGGTGAAGCTGTTCGATCACTTTCCGCCAAGTGTGAAGAACAGTTGAGCAAGACCACCTGCCGAAAGCACACATCTCATCCGCAAACTCAAGATCGCAGCCTTACCAGTCATGATCAGTCACTGCGCGTTCTAGAGCCTTTTGAACGGCACAACAGCAGCACAGAAGTCGACCCAAGGTCGGGAGGGTGATCCATATGAATCTCCACAATAAACCTGCCAGCTCGATGACTGCCGAGAATGTTGAGCAGTTTGATGTGCGGATACTCAGTTCGAGTGACCTCGTCGCGGTAGTCATTCCGATTGATGCACCATGGAACGCCTCAGAGGAAGTCTACGCGTTGATTGATTGACCGTCGCAAGACTTCGCTTGACTCGAAGACATATCTCTCCGGACCCGGTAGAGCAGCACAACGTTCCCTTTAAGGACACCCAGCATGACGAAACTCGACAAAGTTCTGTATACGGCCAAGGTCCACACAACCGGTGGACGAGATGGTGCCTCACGCAGCGACGATGGTTGTCTCGACATCAAGTTGTCACCGCCGGCAACCCACGGCGGAGGCACCAACCCTGAGCAATTGTTTGCCGCGGGCTGGTCGGCATGTTTTCTCAGCGCCATAGGCATCGCGGCCAGCAAGATGAAGATCGCACTTCCGGTGGACAGATCAATTGATACCGAGGTGGACCTCGGCGTGACGGAAGGCGCTTTCTTTCTCCAGGCTCGGCTCAAAGTGAGTCTTCCGGGTTTGGAACGCCAGGTTGCGCAAGCGCTGGTTGAGTCCGCCCACCAGACTTGTCCGTATTCAAAAGCAACCCGCGGCAATATCGACGTCGCCATCAGTGTCGTCTAGAGGCCCGCCTCAGGAATGGCCTGACTCGTCAGAAGAATCCCAACGGAGGGAGAAAGCGGAACGCCGTGATGACAATGATGGCCATTTGCATTGGAGACGTTATGGACACCGAGCAGCGTCAAAAGCCACTTGGCATTGCGACTGCGGGATCCAATACACGAGTGCAGCACCTGGGGAGTCGGGTCATCGCAGGACCTCAGTATGAAGAACCGGCGCGAGGGCCGGAAGAATGGCAAGACCGTTTGAGGAGTCTCGAGCAGTGGGTGTGCGAGCTACTCATCAAGAATCAGAAACTCAGAATGGCGCTGGAATCTGCGACAACGCAAGAGAAGGGGGCACGGGATGATTAAAGCATTCGAATTCTTTTTCACGCTTTTGCAGCTCGGACCGATCTTTGTGCTTCTAGTCAGCTCCAATCCGCTAAGCCCCCAAGTCGCGTCAAGCTCTCGCCGGGTACAAACGGAGGAGCCGGAAAGCACAACTGTATCGTCGTGAACTTGGATATTCTCCACCGCGACATTTTCCCATCAACCGATTAACCGAGGAGACCTACCAATGAATCCGATCAAGTTATCCGAACCGGTCAATACTGATCGCCGCCGCTTCCTCAGCACGGCAGCAATGGCGATTACCGCCACCCAATTCGGAATGCTAGGTTCCGCAAAGGCCGAAGCCCCGAACGAAACAGCTACAGAAATCCCCCCGGTAAAGCCGGGAACAAACACGTCATTCAGCTCAATGAAGCAGATCGACGCCGGCCTCCTGAATATTGGATACGCCGAAGCTGGTCCCGCCGCCGGTCCGGCAGTCATTCTGCTCCACGGCTGGCCCTACGACATATACAGCTTCGTCGATGTTGCGCCGCTGTTGGCTTCGGCTGGCTACCGGGTGATCGTCCCCTATCTGCGCGGCTACGGCACCACAAGGTTTCTCTCCAGCGAAACGATGCGGAACGCCCAGCAGTCAGCGGTCGCCCTCGACATCATTGCCCTGATGGATGCACTCAAAATCCAGACTGCTACCGTCGCGGGCTTTGACTGGGGCGCGCGCACGGCAGACGTGTTGGCTGTGCTCTGGCCGGAACGCTGCAAGGCGATCGTTTCCGTCAGCGGCTATCTGATCAGCAGCCCGGCGGGCAACCAGGCGCCAGTACCGCCTGAGCCTGCGTTCCTGTTTTGGTACCAGTATTACTTCTCCACTCCAGTCGGCAAAGCCGGCTATGCGAAATACCTCGACCAGTTCAACAAGTTCATCTGGCATCAGGCTTCTCCAAAGTGGAATTTCGACGATGCCACGTACGACCGCACAGCAGCGTCCTTCAAAAACCCCGACCATGTTGACATCGTGATGCATGACTACCGCTGGCGGCTTGGCCTGGCAGACGGCGAACGGAAATATGACGAACTGGAAAAGCGGCTGGCCGCGCTTCCCGCCATCACAGTGCCCGCGATCGCGATGGAAGGTGACTCCAACGGTGCGGCGCATCCCCCAAGCACGGCGTATCGCGATAAGTTCTCGGGCAAGTATGAGTACCGCCTTATCACCGGCGGCGTCGGACACAATATGCCGCAGGAAGCTCCGCAAGCCTTCGCCCAGGCGGTCATCGACGTCGACGGCTTCTGACCTGTTCTGGCATGCGAGGACCTTGCCGAATTGCCAAGGGCAGGACACAAGGGGCGTTTGGTATCGCAGGTCCTTTGTAGTTCTTTTGGTGAAGTGGAATTCACAAAAGAGAATTCCGCTTCTCCATGGAAAGTGTTTTGCCTTCGGAGACTCGAATGAATTTGAACAAGCTCACCACGGATCTTACGAAGAATGTCAACCAACTCAACACCTCCCTGATCAGTGATGCGAAGGAAGAGTTTGCGCACATCATCGATCCGGATCAGTGTGGCTGGATCGTCCGCCGCCACTTCAATGGGCTCATGGGGCTGATCTACGTGTTCATAATACTTTTCCTTCTGAGCGCGGTGGTGGGATTCGCTCTTTACGCCCGTCAATGACGGCCGACTACCTGGTGATCAGGGTGGAGAATCTGATGCTCATCTTCGTGTATGCACTCGTTTGCGGGAGTGTGTTGACTTCAAGCATTGTTCTAATCACCCTTACGTAGGCTCTTCATGCGGGCCCATAATTTAGGAACTATCCGGACTGTGTAACGCAGAGTCCAGGGCCCGCACTTTTAACTTTGACTCGTGCTCGGTGCAGAGGCTTCTTTGGGACTCGCTCTCGTTGCACGCTGCAAGAGGTTGACGCCCATGATGAATCTCTCGAAATCAGAAATCTGGATACGGCGTGCGCTGTGTCTGGTGGCAATCGCAGGAGTCCTCGCCATTGCACCCGGTCGAGGAGGCGATTCGATCGCAAGTGCCTACCTGGCGGGTGCTGCACCTGCAGAAGAACATTTCATCGATCCATTCACTATGCAAATCCAAGACGTCCTGGCAGCAAGCACCGCCCCTCGCTCACTCCTTACCGACGACGGACCCATGCCTGATTTCAATGGCGGCGTTGCCTGGCTCAATTCCGCCCCGGTAGACAGTCGCTCTCTGCGGGGAAAGGTTGTGCTCGTCAATTTCTGGACATATACCTGCATCAACAGTCTGCGAGCGCTGCCCTATGTCAAGGGTTGGGCAACGAAATATCAAAAGGCAGGATTGGTCGTGATCGGTGTGCACACCCCAGAGTTTTCTTTTGAGAAACAACAATCGAACGTAGAAGCGGCGCTGGGCGACTTGCGTGTTACCTATCCAGTCGTGATGGACAACAACTACAGGATCTGGCAGGACTTTAACAATCAATACTGGCCGGCGTTCTACATTGCAAATGCGAAAGGGCGAATCCGTTACGAGCATTTCGGAGAGGGCGACTACGGAGCCTCTGAGCGCGTAATTCAGGAACTTCTCAAGGAAAACGGGGCCTCGGACCTGGATTTGAATCTCCTCAGCGACACTGCTCGCGGTATTGAAGCGCCGCCAAGCGATGACGATGGGTCTCCCGAAAGCTACATCGGATATCATCTCGCTGAACGCTTTTCATCCCCGGAAAGGCTGGATCACGACAAGCAAAGAATCTACAGTCTCCCAGCAGTGCTTCGCCTGAACCACTGGGGACTCAGCGGATCGTGGAACGTGAATGCCGAAAGTGCTGTGTCGCAAGCGCCATCGGGGCGAATCGTATTCCGATTTCACAGCCGCGATCTGCACCTGGTGATGGCCCCAGCGAAAGACGGCAAGCCTGTTCACTTCAAGGTGACGCTGGACGGCGTGGTCCCCGGCACTGATTCTGGAACTGATTCAACACCTGAGGGCACCGGAGAAGTTCGCGAACCCCGCCTCTACCAACTCATCCGACAAAAGGGTCCGGTGAAGGACCGGACCTTCGACTTACAGTTCCTTGATCCCGGCGTTCAGGCGCTCGACTTCACATTTGGCTAGAAGGTCTGTGTTCAAACACGGGAACTTCTTCGATCGCAGTCAAGACAACTGCGTGGGAGCGCCATCGACCGAAATTGATGGATCCCACCGCCACGAAAACCAAATGCTCACTATCAGTGAAGTCAACGGCAGCTGAAGATGAGATCTCTTCGCCGGCACCGTAGTCTGCGCTTCGACACTTCAGTCGTCTCATGGACACGAAACCCGCGGTTGAATGCCCGTCAGGCAAGCTCGGTCGCGAGTCATCGCAACATATTGAATCAACCGCGCGATCCTTTGAATGTTTACGCACACCGAAGACAACGACTTGTGAACAATTCAACCCAGCTGGTTGGTGATTGCGTAATGGGCCCCGTGATCGAATCCGGAATGGCACTTCAGGTGCAAGGTACGTTGCGCCGGCTTGCTATTCGGCGGACGTCCTCAAAACTCAATACACGAATGGAGAATCGATGATGCGTACCAATCTGGCTGTTATGTCGAACGCAAGCGCAGGCCGAACCTCTGCACGTCCGATCGTTGTGAAAGCATCTGCCGAACGGCCTCAATTTCCCTCGAAGCTGAGTTCCTGGGAGAAGTTGCTTGACAGCGTCGGCATCCCTGAAGCCGCCTGCACTTCTCTTATCGGGTGCAGGTCTCAGAAAGGTCGTGCGATCAGGTCATGGGTTCTCGAGCACTACAAAACGAATTTCGTCCCGGAAAGTGTGCTCGAGTTTCTAGATTTACGCTACGAACTCAAGCTCAAATGGCAGGTCGAAGACTGACGTGCCCCCGGAGGCTCTGGAGATCAAACGGAACCCTGAATCCCCAAACTATCTGACTATAGAGATTCACCACCAATATTGACCGCTTCGCTGGATTGACAATATGACGACGCTGCAATCTGAACTCGGCATCGACGAATACCTTCGCAAGAGACTGACGCCGGCGGAGGTTGCAATTCCTCATCTCGCGGGAATTGACATGTACGGCAGATCCATTCCCGCCGGGATTGTGGGCGGCGACCTTGTCGAATACATTAACTTTCAGCAGCGTTACGACCTCGATGCGCGCATCGCGCGTGCGATTCGGCTATCCACTGAGTACTTGGAATCTGCCGATGGCCGGCTCTCACGAAACCTGGTGGATGCGCACGTGGAGTGGATGCGTTCCAAGCCGGGTTTTGGCAGTGAGGACGCAGCGCAGTACAGAAAGGCTAAGGGATCAGAACAGCTCAGGATCGCCGAGGACTTGCAAGCGCTTCACAAGACGGCTGGGATTCTCCTGGTTGATGCTCAGGGTCACGACATCATTTCGGCGAAGATTGCCTCCACCGTACACGATACCTTCCACGCGTTCATGCTTTCGGAGCTTGATCGTAACGGAAAGACAACGCCGGACATGTTCGAAAGGATCAATTTGCGGCTGGCCGAGTCCGTCACTGCTAGAAACGCTCTCGGCTGCGATCCGGACGAAAATTGGCGGGAGAACGCCACCATGCTTTACGGCGAGATCCATCCCAACGGACATTTCCGCTTCGTGGACTTCGGCCATCCGCCTCCGCTCATATTTTCCGCGGAATCCGGAACATTCATGGAAATATGCGCGTCTTGCATTGTTCAGTTTCTTCCACTGGGCATGGCAATTCCTGAAGATCATCCTGACCGTAACAGGTATCTTTCCATGGCCCCGCGGGCACACGGAATGGATGCATCGGAAATGTCAGACTTCCAGCTGATGCATTCCGGAGACATCCTCTTCATGTATACAGATGGAGTCTACGACGGCAGCGATGAACAGGACCGCCTTCAGATCGAGCAGGTAATTCGTGAACATCACAACCAGCCGGCCAAGACAATTTGCGACGCGATTCTCGGATACGCCGTTGAGCAGGACGAACGCTTGAAGCAGATCGGCGAAGAAGATCGCCTGGACGACAAGACGGTCTTTATCATGAAGCGCACAGATTAACGTCGGGTCTGGAGTGACGGTGTGCCGGCAATCGAGAGAAGCGAATGTCGATTCAGGGAAAACCCAATCGAATCTCGCGCAAAATGGTCTGTCGAAACAGGAGGAGATACGATGGGCGATCTACTTCAACCAACTCACCTGATGGTGATTGGCATTCTCCTACTGGTTCTTTTTGGAGCCAAGCGGCTGCCGGAACTCGGCAAAGGGCTGGGTGCGGGACTGAAGGGCTTCAAAAACGGATTCAAGGGTACTAGTGGACGAATCGCCACCGTCGCCTGTACAGGAACACATGCCGATCGCGGTGAACTCGATCCCGGTCGATCCCAAATAGCGAGAGCGGTGTCTTTTCCGAGCCACTCACCGAGGCTCAGCGACGCCGACCGAGATGCACTTTGAGATCACGCAGCACGCAATGCCTCGATCGCTCCGTCCAATTGCCGATCGATTCCAGCTGCTACCTCTTCGAATGACCATGAGATGGAAATATCCGGAGTGATCCCGCTTCCCTCGATTTGAGTTCCTTTGGCGCTTATCTAGGCGGCAATTGGAATCACCAGACGATAGCCGAACCCAAGTCTGCTTGCTCTCCGCGTCACCAAGCGGCCTGCTGTTTTCATTCCCACGACTATCGCAAGGCCATTCTCTTGAGCGAACTGTGCGACCATTTCAGCCGCGCCGGCAGTGTGTTCATCGACCAGGATTGCTGTGCGGCCATGCCAGTCTCGTTCTCCAAGGGCCTCCGTGTACAGGAAGATCGAGGTCTTTCCCAGGAATTTCAGCGCTAGTCCGGGCAGAGCAAGTTTTGATCTTGGCACTCTGTCGAAAACCGGCAACGACTCGGGAGGAGTCTTGTTCCGGGCCATCTCTCGATTTTGGCTGTAGCCAATTGGCCGCCGGTCGGGAGTGAGATAGCTCATCAAGGTGAGCCCTCCGATACCGCCGCCCGGGTTTCCACGCATGTCGATGATTAGGCGGTCCGCATTCTTGAACCGGCCCGCAAAGATGGAGTCCACTTCATTTGCGAAGTCGATGCCGATCGCTCCCGGGAAGAGACTCACGCGGAGATAGGCAATGTTGCCCGTTTGCGTTCCTGTTGTAAGTGCAGCAGGTTCCGAATTGGGATTGTCTTTGTACTTTGGAGCCGCTGTTTTGAGTACCAGTCTCACCTCCTCGGGTGGATCACCGCGCAAAACGTCAACCGAAAACTCGTGTTGCATCTCAAAGCTGGGAGCATCGGGAGCACCATCGGCGAGCGATGGGCGCACAGGTTTACCACCGATTGCCAAGAGGACGTCCCCGGCTTTGACAGCAGCGTGTGCCGCCACGCCTCCTGGAAGAACATCCTTGAAGACCCAATGGGGCTCGCCGTCAACAGTCCGGACCGAAAAGCTTGCATTGATCGCATTTGGCGGCGTGATCATGGTGCGGTTTGAAAGCAGGGCGAGAGGACTGGGTGCCATCTCCGCCAACATTGCGGCATCTGCCGGAACGACAAAGGGTATTTGCCGACTCTTCTCTTCGCCAGTTGCAATTCCTCCCCGCAAAGTGTTGCGAAGATAAGTGTCTCATTTTATGGGGTCAGTCCAGATTGTAGGTGCTTTCGCCTCTAGCGACAGGAAGTCGAATGGCACGTCTCGTTCGATTTTCCGCCATTTGCGCCGAATTGTTGTAGAACCTTTCGAACAGACGAGTCAGATCAAACTTCGCCAAAATTTGATGGGGCAGTTGGTTCCGGGCGCTGAACCGCGTTCTCAACTTGAATCCTCGAACATTGGCTGACTTACCACTGCAATTCGGCCTCGAAGAATGCATTGGCGATAATGCGCTCATCAAGAAAGTCGCTACGAATCAATTGGCGACGATCACTTGTCCGAGCAGCCGGTTTTACGGCAGTTTGCCGAAGACACAGGTGGATCTAGATAGGTGGATGAGCGCATCGGCCTGTTAGCGACAGTTGATTTTTCGGGTCATGGCATTTCGCCGAGCCCTATGCGGCTTCGCATTACAAATTCCGGGTTGCTGGGTGACTCGTCCTTTGCGCCGGGGTAGGAGCGCCGCCGCGTAGGCAGTTCTTCCTGGGCGAAATAGCATTCAAGACGCCGGGCTACTGGCAAAGCCTCCCACCGACAGCACCCATACCGGAGCGTCACGGAGGCTC
>Ga0070764_10001481_pt1 | contig 10271 bp, 9 predicted proteins | sample HubBroMetageWRM4_FD_67287 | JGI IMG/M metagenome (GOLD analysis project Ga0070764, IMG submission 67287) | Warmed soil microbial communities from the Hubbard Brook experimental Forest, New Hampshire - Hubbard Brook CCASE Soil Metagenome WRM 4 | ecosystem: Environmental > Terrestrial > Soil >... | reverse complement strand
CCGCGGTCCAGGCGGGCGTTCCGGGCACCACCAGCAACATTCCGACGGCCCCGGCAAAAACCGCCCCCGCACCGCAGGCGACGCAATCGTCGACCACAGAATCGGCACAGTACGGCGTGAACAAAGTTGTGGTTCACACGACGATGCCGGCGGGCCGGATTCAACGGATCACCGCGGCAATTCTGGTGGACGATGCCGTGACCAGAACGGAGAAGGGCGGCAAGGTTACCTATACCAGGCGCAAACGGACGCAGGATGAGCTGAACAAGATTCAGCAGATTGCCGAGGGAGTCATTGGATTCGATGCCAAACGCGGCGACACCATCAGCGTACAGAATATGGCCTTCGATGCGAATGTCACCGATTCGAATCTGCCCGCTCCCAACTGGGTGCAGCAGTCGGGAAAGACGCTTGCCGATTACTCTTCCCTGCTCCGTCCTGTTTCGCTCCTGCTACTTTTCCTGATGGCTTACATGTTCATGCTGCGCCCGATGCAGAAGCAGGTATTGCGGCCCGGGCTGCCCGCGGCAGGCCCGCAGCCGGCGCTCGCGGCTGAGACCGGAACGGAGCGCCTGAACACGAGTTCATCCGAACCAGTGGATGGGACCCGTCGAGCGACCTTGCTGAAGCAACAGGCGATTGAGGTCACCAAGCAAAAGCCGGCAAACACGGCGCGCGCAATCCAGGCCTGGTTGCGGGAGGAGTCCTAATGAGCGCCACCGAAACGATGCAACTGACCGGCACGCGCAAAGCGGCGATCCTGATCTCGTTACTGGGCGATGAGTCGGCAGCATTGGTTCTGCGCAACCTTCCCGAACAGGACCTGCAGCGGATTACAGAAGAAGTGGCTTCGCTGCCATCCGTTCCGTTCGAGATGACGCTCGAGGTGCTTGAGGAATTCCAGCAACTGCTGCTCGCGCAGGACTTTCTCGCGGTGGGCGGACAGGATGTGGCGACGCGCTTGCTGAACAAGGCGTTTGGAGAAAGCGGCGCTAAAAGCATGGTGGAGCGCTTGACGCAGGCCGACGAGATGAACCTGCTCAGGGTTGATTCGTTGAGCAAAGCCGATCCGAACAAGCTGGCGCGTTTCCTGGTTGGCGAGCATTCGCAGACCAAGGCGTTGATCCTTGGACATCTCGATTCGAAACAGGCATCGGCGCTGCTGATGAAGCTGGAGCCGGAAGTGCGCGCCGATTGCGTGCGGCGGCTTGCGAATCTTGGCCAGTTCTCTCCGGAAGTTGCCGCGAAAGTCTCGTCGGTGCTGAATCGCCGCCTGCGGTCGGTAGGAAGTCAAACCCGGCGCGCCGACTCCCGCTCAAGAGACGCTGCCGAAATGATGAATCGGCTGGACCCCGGCGCAGCGCGCGAAATTCTCGACAACATTGAGAGAGAGGAACCAAAGCTCGCCATCAGCATTCGCGATCTGATGTTCACCTTTGACGATCTGCTTGAAGTTCCTGAGCAGGAATTGCGCGAGTTGATGAGCGCGATCGACAAGAAGACGCTGATGATCGCGCTCAAGGGAGCGAATGAAGAGCTGCGCAGCCACTTCTATCGGACGATGTCTTCGCGGGCCGTGGAAATGATGAAGGAAGATTCCGACGTGATGGGACCGGTTCGGAATAAAGATGTGAGCAAGGCGCAGTCGGAGATTGTTGCCATCGCTCGCAAGCTCGAGTCGGAAGGCAAAATTGCACTGAAGAGTGAGGGAGACGATGAGTACGTATTCTAGCCTGGAGTTCGAAAGCCTCGGTCCGCTTCCCGTGAGAACCCTGGAGTACCGGGATATGGGGGCGAATTCAGCCCTGGCTGGCAATGGCAAAATGTCGCCGGAGGCGCGCGGTGCGTGCGATGAGGCTCAGAGCAGTGCAGAGATCGAACTAGCAGAACGAGAACTGGCAGAACGCATCAAACGGGAACGGGCCGACGCGGTTGCGCAAACAGAGCAGAGATTGCGCCAGGAGTATGAGCAGAAGCTGCTGGTGGCGCGGGCCAGTGTCGCGAGCGCAATCTCAGGATTCGAGGCGCAGCGAACGGAATACTTCGCGCGCGTCGAAGCCGAGGTCGTTCAACTGGCGCTGGCGATTTCCGCCAAGATTCTGCATCGGGAATCGCAAGTCGATCCGATGATCGTGGCCGCATTGGTTCGAATGGCGGTGGACAAGATGCGCGAAGGATCGAAAGTGATAGTACGCGTCGATGCGGGGCGCGCCGTCAAGTGGAGAGCCTATTTTGCGAGCCTGCCGGGTTCTGCTCGCATTGAAGTGGTCGAAGATACGGCACTGACTGAACACGACTGCCTGCTGGAGACCGAGCTTGGAACGACCAACTTCGGGTTGGACGCTCAATTGAAGGAAGTGGAACAGGGATTCTTCGATCTGCTCGCGTTAAGGCCGGTGAGCCGATGAAGAGCTCGCTCCTGGCGCCCTATCTTCACGCCCTTGAAGCAGGCTCAACGCTGCGCTGGAAGGGCCGCGTGAAGCAGGTTGTCGGCAACCTGATTGAGTCGGAGGGGCCATTTGGTTTTGTAGGTGAATCGTGCGAGATTCTGGGCGCAGGCGACAAATCCTATGCCGCGGAGATCGTCGGCTTTCGCGGAACGACGATCCTTTCGATGACTGCCGATCAGCCGCAGGGCATTCGGTTGGGCGATCAAATCGTAGCCTGGGGTGCGCGTCCTTCGATTCGCGTGGGAGCCGGTTTGCTTGGCCGCGTCATCGACCCCGCCGGCAATCCTCTGGACGGAAAAGGCGACTACCGCGCCACACACTCTGTAACGATTGACGGTTCTGCGCCGCTCCCGCTTGAACGGGTTGCCATTCGCGAACCGCTGGGCTGTGGCATCAAGGCGATTGACGGCTTCATCACTTGTGGCAGAGGCCAGCGCGTGGGCATTCTCGGCGGCAGCGGAGTGGGAAAGAGCACGCTGATTGGCATGATGGCACGTGGAACGGCTGCGGACATGACAGTGCTGGCGCTGGTTGGCGAGCGCGGACGCGAAGTGGGCGAGTTTCTCGAGGTTCTTGGCGAAGAAGGCCTGCGCCGCTCGGTGGTCATCGTCTCCACATCCGATCAATCGCCGCTGCTGCGCATCCGCGCCGCACTCGCAGCCACCGCGGTTGCAGAGTATTTCGCGAGCCTGGGCAAGAACGTCCTGCTCATCGCCGATTCGCTCACTCGCTTTGCGATGGCGCAGAGGGAGATCGGATTGGCAGCGGGCGAGCCGCCCACGGCGAAAGGTTACACGCCGTCGGTCCTGAACATGCTGGCCCGGCTGGTGGAGCGGGCAGGAAATTTTTCGCAGGGAAGCATCACAGCGTTTTATACAGTTCTGATGGAGGGCGACGATCAGCTTGATCCTGTGGTGGATACGGTTCGATCGCTTCTGGATGGGCATGTGATCCTGGACAGAGGTCTTGCCATGCGCAGCCACTATCCTCCGATTTCGATCATCGACAGCCTGAGCAGATTGATGTCGAGCATGGTATCGAAGGAACATCTTGCCAAGGCCAATGCGCTGCGGCTTTCAATGGCTGCTTATGCACGATCAGAAGATTTAATCCGCATCGGCGCGTACCAAAAGAACACCGATCCGGTTCTCGACAGCGCCATTCAGAATCTTCCCACGCTCAACAAATTCCTTCAGCAGAGACCCGACGATCTCAGCAAATATGAGCAGGTTGTCGATCAGCTGATGGCTCTGCCCGGATAGATATGGCTTTCCGCTTTCCACTCGCCGCCGTATTGCTTGTTCGGGAGAACGCGAAGAAGCGCGAGGAACAGGCCCTTCACACAATTCAGCTAGAGATCGCTCGCGTCTCCCTTCAAATCGAGGAACTTGACGCGGATCTCGCAAGCACGCATGATGCTCGCGAGCTGGCCATGCGGCAGCCAATACCGGCGGCTGAATTGCACTCATTCCTGCTGCGCGTGCAGGCGATCGCTGAATTGAAAAAGACGCTTCTATCTCGTCTTCACGCGCTGAAGCTCGATCGCGAGCGGCAGATGAAGGTTTACCACGCTGCCCATCGCGATCTCGAAACCATTTTGGATATGTTCGACGATCAGCGCGAAGCTTACGATCAGGAACAGAATCGGACCGAGCAGAAAACTCTCGACGACATCTTCGCCACCCGCCGCCAAAGAAACTAAGAAACAATTCAAGCATGTGAATGCGACCCGTTTCAGGCGATTGCATGCCCTTCTGCCTCTGCATAAATCACATCGGTTCATCCCGCTCAAAATGCGAACTAGGCAGACATTGCCCAGCCGGTGCGGCAAGGATTGCCGATTTGCCGGGTCGGACACAGACGGACCAAATGGCATGAGCTTCACGCCCTTTATTTTGTGCATATTACAGCCATAAAAAACCGACTAAGTAAATGGAATCCTGGCCTGTCGCGTGCATAAGTATGGGCATGCGAATTCCTCCATCAGCGACGACGGGCATCCTAGCCGGGCAGCCATCGGCACAGTCTGTGCTGGCCGGCGACAGCTTTGCGGTCATACTCGGCGCGGCTTCGGAGGAACCGGTTTCCGTTCAGCCGATCGTCGCGTCTTTGACAAAGGAACAAACCGGACAAGGCACGTCCAGTCGAGGAGCGGGTAGACAAACTGAGGGGCAGTCGCCGACGGTTCAAGGCACTCGGAGCTCCCGCGCAGGCATCGTTCGCTCGTCCAATGATCGCAGCGAATCCGACATCGACAAGACATCGGGCGGCCGATTGGATTTCAACCCGCCGGTGGACAAGTCACTCTCAGTCACGATCGGGCGGAACTGGGCTGCAACGTTGAACGGCGCCAGTCTTCCGTCTCCGGTGATTTCAACGGTGTCTTCGACTACAGCGTCAACTTTGCCGCTCGCGGCTCGGACTACCTGGACGGCCAGCACAATTCTGGCGCCGAGTGCCGGCTTGGCTCAACAGCCAAAATCCAGTGCAGGTTCCGCAAGCTCGGGCGCGCAGGTGCAAACCGATGTAAGAGTCGTGAACCGAAAGCCGGATGGCCAGTCAGGTCCGCAGCTTCTCGCCATGAATGAAGACTGGAACGCCAACGCCGCGATGACAATTCCGCAGCCAACGCAGGCCAACGCATCGGACGCCGAGAAATTACCGGAACAGTTGTTTGGCTCTTCTCCGTCCACCGCAACATCCAATGTAGTTGCGCGAACCTGGACGTTCCCGGCTGCAACTGCTCCGCACGGTCTACCCCAGCCCGCGGCCACTCCGTTGACAACAGACGTTGCCACGCCGACGCAAGAACGCGGGCGGTCTTCGCAAATTCCACCGACGGCGGCCAAGCCTGTGGACGCAAGCATTGACGCGGACTCAGCCACGCCCGCAACTGGAAATGGATTGCAAGTCACAGTTGCGACACCTCACCAGCCGGCCGCGACGCAGGAACGCGGACAGTCTTCGCAAATTCCGCCGACGGCGGCCAAGCCTGTGGACGCAAGCATTGACGCTGATTCAGCGACGCCTGTAACAGGAAGCGGATTGCAGATCACGGTTGTGCCCCCCCACCAGCCTGCCGTGGCACAGGAACGCGGGCAGTTTTCGCAAATTCCGCCGACGGCGGCCAAGCCGGCGGACCCAACCATTGAAGTTGATTCAGCCACGCCCGCAGCTGGAGGCGGATTGCAGGTTCCGGTTGCAGCACCTCTGCAGCCGTCCGCTGCGCAAATGGTCCAGGAATCCCTGGCTCTTCCCATTGCTGCGCCGTTTCTGGCAATGTCTTCGACCGTTTCGAGCAAGGGAACTGCTGTTGACGCGTTGAGCAACGCAACGCAAAAGACGAGTTCCAACGCGGTCAAGTCTGCGAATTCCGATCTCGCGAGCGCGGCAAGCACAGGAGCAAGCAAGACCAAAGACGATGCCTCAGGCTCAGGCGATCCATCCGCGCACACAAATCAAAACGCGCAGAGCGATGCGTCTCAAGGCGCAGTGTCGACGCCGAAAGTGCAGGATCTCGCAGTGGCGCATTCACAGGCACAGCCAGTGGCGAGCACGACAGTGACGCACGAAGCAATAGTCGCAGCGCGCGGATCGGATGCTCCTGCAAGCATGTCACACCTCGATGCGGCGCGGGAAGCCGCACCCGCTATCGATCCGGAACGAGCCGAAGCGATGACAACTTCGGGCGTGAACGCCGCAAAGCTCGTGCAGGCGATGAGCGAGTCGGAGATGCACATCGGACTGAGCTCGACCAGCTTCGGCGACATCTCGATTCGCACTTCGATCACGAACCACCAGATGCTCGCGCAGATTTCGCTCGATCACAGCGAATTGAGCCAGGCGATCTCTGCGCATGTTTCTACGGTGCAGGCAAAGCTGAGCGACGACTATGGCATGCACGCCTCTATCGAGGTCAACAACCTTCCCTCCTCGCATTCAGGCGAGCCGGGAAATCCATCGCAGCGAGAAAGAGGGAACGGCGCATCGTCATTGCCGTTTGAAAGCGCCGCGGTTCAGGGTGAAGAAAAAAACAGTTTGGGACATGAAGTATTGGCAAATGCCGGCGACGGAAGCCGGCTGGACATCAGGGCATAAGTCAGAAATTGAGTTAGAAAGGACGGCAACATGAACATTCAAGGAATCAGCCCGGTCATCTCGGCGCCGCTGCAGGCGCACAACGTCTCGTCCAATGCGTCGACGAACAGTAGTTCGAGCACAAGCAGCACGTCGGGCAGCAGCACAAGCGGGTCAAGCCAGCTTTCGTCAACCAATCTTGAGAGCACGTTCCTGAACCTGCTGGCAACCGAGTTGCAAAACCAGGATCCAACGCAGCCGGTCGATCCCACCGAGATGGTCGGCCAACTGGTGTCGCTGAATCAGCTGGATCAGCTCATCTCCATCAACCAGACACTTTCGGGCCTGGGCAGTTCGACCTCAGGCACATCGGGCAGCACAGCAAGCGCAGCAGCGGCCGGAATAGGCGCATCATCGGGCTCCCAGAGTCTGCTGGGCGCTCCGAACCCTGGGAGTTTTTCAAACAACACTCCCCCAACCAGCGTGCTGCCGACGCAGACTCCATCGATATCCGCACTGATGAACCAATTTCAGCCGGTCAATGCCGCTGCGGCAGGGGCAAATGCCCTGATGAATTTGTACGGCAGCTTCACGGCTCCGGCTCAATCACAACAACTTTCACACACAGGAGGAAGGTAAAATGGCGTCCTTTGCAATTCCACTCTCAGGTCTTGAAGCGAACTCCGAATCGCTCAGCGTGATCGCCAACAATCTGGCGAATCTCAACACCGACGGCTACAAGAATCAGACCCTCAACTTCGGCGACCTGCTTTACCAGATGCAAGGCTCCTCGGGGAATGGCGATCCGATTCAGGTTGGCTCGGGCGTGCAGGTCGACAGCACAACCTCGAATTTCACCGATGGCACCGTCAATTCAACCGGCGTGGCTTCGAACATGGCGCTCCAGGGCAACGGATTTTTCGTCGTGAACAATAACGGGCAGACGGAGTACACGCGCAACGGCGACTTCACAGTGAATTCTTCCGGTCAGCTGGTGGACGGCAGCGGCGACCTGGTCATGGGATATCCGGCGGCGAATGGGGTGATCTCGACCAGCTCCGCACTCGGTCCGATCTCTGTGAATCAGTCGGCCACAATTCCGGCTGTGCCCACCACGAGCTTTGAAACCACCACCAATCTTCAGGCTAATTCCCCTGTCGGCACCACCTTCAGCACGCCCATCAGCGTGGTCGATTCGCTCGGCGTATCGCAAACGCTGAGCATTCAGTACACGAATACCGGTACCAATGCCTGGAGCTACAACATTACGTTGCCGGCCTCGGCTACGGGCGGCACCGGGAATCCGACGACGGTGAGCAGCGGAACCTTGACCTTCAATTCGTCCGGAGCGCTTACCTCACCTTCCGGATCGGTGACGGGAATCAACATCACCGGCTTGTCCGATGGCGCCGCATCAATGAACCTTACCTGGAATCTGGCCGACGCGTCGGGAAATCCCACTCTCTCGCAGCAGGATTCGGCGAGCGCAACCACGGCGACCAATCAGAATGGCTATGGCGTCGGCACGCTTACCGGTTACTCCGTGCTGCAGAATGGAACGATCGAAGGACAATTCAGCAACAACCAGACGCTTGCTTTGGGCCAGGTTGCCGTGGCGGGCTTTGCCAACGTTCAGGGAATGACGCAATCGAGCAACGGTGATTTTCAATCGACCGTCGCCTCGGGAGCGGCCGTTGTTGGCCAGGCGGGAGTCGGCGGTCTGGGCACGATCACCGGCGGAGCCGTGGAGGCGTCGAACGTCGATCTGTCCACGGAATTCTCAAACATGATCGTTGCGCAACAGGGATACGAGGCCAACGCCAAGGTGCTCACGGCGTTCGATCAGGTCTCGCAGGCCACTATCCAACTGGTCAGCTAGCCTTCGACGAGCCGATGCAGTTGTTAACTTCCGATTAGAAACTCCCGCCGGGTGAAAGCAACGCCTGGCGGGACGGCTTCAAGCGTCGGCGGTTCTCATCGCTATCTCACCAGGTGCGCGGGCGTTCCGTCAAGTCCCTGGTGACCTCTAACTCATTGAGCAAGAATAACCTGGCCACTGCGCAAGCCCACCCGCGCAGTGGCCGGGATATGTCTCCAATTCCGGCCCTCGGATTGCATTTACCCTTGCGCAAAAGCTCCACATTGTTTCCCTGAATCGACCTGCCGAACGCAGGTTAGAAGATGGCGGCATGATTGGAGCCCAGTTGCGCGAGGGGACCGATGAGCACCGCAGTCCAAAATTTCGACCAGAATCCCGCCATTCCAATCGAATCCGCATCCGCGGCAGACCTGCTCGACAGCATGCCCTGGCTGCCATGCGTTCTTAGCCTTGAAGTCCCTGTGGTGCGGTTTACCATCGGCGATCTTCTGAAGCTGACGCATGGGACAGTGGTTGAAACCGCATGTCACCACACCAGCGACGTTCCGCTGCGCGTGAATCAACTGCTGATCGGCTGGACCGAGTTTGAGGTCATCGGCGACCGCCTCGCCGTGCGGATTACGGACCAGGCATGAACGGGAGGATTCAACAACGACCGGCTCACCTGCTGCTTCCGCGCTGGCAGGAGCTGTATCTTGCGGCTGAACCGATGCCGCGGGAAGCCTCGTTTCATGAGGCCCTGCTCGATTGCGTGGAGGAACATGCCGAGGACCGCGCCGAACCTCGACCCGGCCCGCTGCCGACTCAAACTGTCGCCACGGAAATTGAAGAGCCCGCTGCCGGAGTGTTCAAGCGCACGTGGACTTGGCTCAAAGAAAAGAACGCAGCGTCCGCCGCTCAGAGAATGCAAATTGTCGAAGCAGCATCGATAGAGAAGAGCCTTGACGCACAGCCGGCAATGAATCAGCAGTTGGGTCGTTCTTCCTCAAGCCTGCTCGCGCGCGGATGGTCATGGTTCCGGGAGAAATCAGGAGCGTCGTCTACCAAGCGGTTGCGCGTTGCCGACTTCACCGCCCTCGGCGAAAAGCGTTTCGTGGCTCTGGTCAAAGTCGAAGGCCGCGAATTCCTGATCGGGGGCGGTGCATCCGGCGTGTCGCTGTTGACCAAGCTGGATGCAGCAGAGGAACCGGCGCATGCGATTCGGCGCGAGTATGGCATTCGGGAGGCGTCCTGATGGGTTGCCTTCGCGCAATCACACGGCTTGCGATCATTGTTTCGATATTCATCGCAGTTGCGATGCCTCTTTGCGCGCAGGAAAGTGCCTCGACCGGTGGACCCGGATTTTCTCAGTCGGATTCCCTGCCGGCCGATTCATCTATCTCGCCTTATGTTGCCGCTGACAACGGCACCGGCTTAGCTCCGGCGACGGCTGGTCCCGCGCCGGCTTTGAACGCGTCACAGCCTGCCGGTAATTCAATTCAGATTCCCGGGACAACGGAATCAGTCCCTTGGTCCATCGTTGTTTTGCTCACGACGCTGACCCTGATCCCATCGATTCTGCTGTGCATGACGCCCTTCGCGCGGCTTCTCATTGTTTTTCATTTTCTCCGCCAGGCGCTCGGATTGCAGACGACGCCCTCCAATCAGACACTGATCGGACTTTCGCTTGTACTTACTTTCTTTCTCATGCAGCCGGTCGCGTTGAGCATCTATCAGGTCGCCATCGTTCCATTGCAGGCCGGCCAAATCACGGCCATGGACGCAGTGAAGCGGTCGGAGGATCCGGTCCGCACCTTCATGGCCCACTATGTTCGCGAGAAGGATGTGGCCCTGTTTCTTGAGCTGGCAAAGGAACCTGCGCCGGC
>Ga0070764_10001478_pt1 | contig 10284 bp, 10 predicted proteins | sample HubBroMetageWRM4_FD_67287 | JGI IMG/M metagenome (GOLD analysis project Ga0070764, IMG submission 67287) | Warmed soil microbial communities from the Hubbard Brook experimental Forest, New Hampshire - Hubbard Brook CCASE Soil Metagenome WRM 4 | ecosystem: Environmental > Terrestrial > Soil >... | reverse complement strand
CGCAGCCGAGGTGTGTCGAACTCTAAGCGAGGCTATCGAGACTGAGTCAGGCCAATCGCCGTTAACTCCTCGATAAACATAATTTGAGGAGATGAACCAGAGCCAGAAGCTGCTAAAACTATGGATTTCGAGAGAATTATGCAACGAATCGAGCTAAGGCCTTATTTTGGAAGATTTTGAAAATAAGTCATTAGAGGTCTAGATTTTGGCGGCTCGGATCTTGCTAACTCCATGATTCCAGGGATACGGGGGTAGGGGGTGATGGTAAACACGGGCCAATAGCTTCAGCGTAAACATCCGCCCCTCGCAACATGTCGCAAGGGGCGGGCGTTCGGGTTTGATAACTCGTTACTCCACGTTTGCTAAAGCTTGGTTGAGTCCGACTATATCGGCTCCTAGGTCTTTGCCGTCGGTGCCCATGTATTTATACGGACTGGTTGACTGGAGCTGGTAGTTTCCACCATTGCCGTCTTCGCAGTTCATGAACTGCACGTCGCTCATTGTTTGCGGGAACATGTTATCGGCTGGCCACGCCGATGGAGGATATGCTGGTGGAGGCGCTACCAGGGCATTGTTGCCGAAGGTCGAACTGGTGAAGCAATTGGCGAGGCTGGTGACGGGCACGTTGCTGAAGGCGCAACTGGCTTGGCCGCCTCCCGTGTTCCAGACAGGATACCGGCCGGTAATCACTATGTTGTTGGTGAAGACTACGCCGTACATCTCCGCGTTGGCGTAAACGTTTCCCGTGACGATCATGTGACTCTGGGAATCTGGGAACGCGGTGATGTGATTGATGGTGACGTTGTTGAGCGGGCTCTGGGGCCAACTGTTCATGATCTCGAACGCGGAGCCTCCGCCGACATATTTTTTACTGAGGTCGTCGAGAACCACGTCGTGGATGCTCCAGCGAGCGCCGGCTTGGGCCGCGCCTCCATTTTTGCCATTGCCGGAGATGTCGGTTGCCAACTGCATCCCTGATCCGGCATGAGCGACGTGGACATAGCGGACGGTGATGTCGGTCACCTGGCACAACGGACAAACGTTGCCGGCCGGAGTGTGCTGATTCTTGGGAGCAATCACAATTCCGTCGCCGGTTTCAGCGAATCCCCCCCAGTTGTTTTCCATGAGGTTCGCCTCGACCAGCACGCGCGCCGCATTTTTTAGTTCGAGGTGATTCTTGACAATGAAGGGATTGCCATCGGGTCCGCCGATGAAGTTAGGGTTGCCTTTCATCCACTGCCAGGGCTTCCAGAAGTGATTGTTGCGGATTTCGATGTCGGTGGGCGTCATCGTGGCAGGTCCGCCTCCGAACAAGATGCCCTGACCGGAGGCTTCGATGAAGTTGTCTTCGATTTTGAAAGGACCGTCTTGCGTGTTGCTGTTGCCTCCCGACATGGCGTGGGAATCGACACAAGAGCCGGTCATCGCAATGCAATGGAAATCGGTGAAATAGGAATCGACGACGGCCACGTTGGTCATGCCACTCATGTCGACGCCGTTGTGAGTTTCATCCTGAAGCGCTCCATGGAGCCAGGAGCGATCGACCACGATGTGATCGGCAGTGCCTTTGCCGGAGAGTAAACGGGCTTTGCCCGGCGTTCCTGCGGGACGAGTTACTTCGAGACCGATGAAGCGGTAATAGTTCGCGCCGGGGGCGAAGCGGAACGGACCGTCGCCGCTGGTCTGAATCTGTACTTTCGCCATCACGTTCTGTGGATTGGAACAGGCATATTGCGGGCGACCGGAAAGCGATGCGACTCCGGCATAGCAGGGAGTGGCGCGTTGGCCTTCGGCCGGCAGAGCGCTATCGGGAGCGCTGGTGCGGATGATGATCCAATGGTTGATGTCGCAATTCTTCGCTTGCAGAATGAACCTGCCGGTGAAGGTTGCACCTGCCTGAAGTTGGATCACGTCGCCGCACTGTGCGTTGTTCAAGGCAGTCTGAAGATTGCCGCCGCCGTTGACGCTGATAATCGATCCGGGTGCGGGCGTGTCGGCCATAGCACTGGGAACGGTGGCTCTCGGAAGTTCCGCGGGTCCGTCGTAATGGCTGGACGCAGAGGCAGCGATGGTTAGTGTGAAGGTCAGCGCAAAGGTTAGCGCGAGAGCTGGGGAAAACATGGAGTGACTGACTGGAAGAGTATTTTCCGTTTCAGACTTCGTCTTTCCTGTTTTAAACATTTGCGTACCCTCGACTTAGAGATAGGGGATAGTCGATGGTCCCCGCGCGGAAGCTTATCACGACGTGTCAAGCCCTACTACCAAGTTTGCGAGAAGCGTTCGCGGCCCGCGCGGGGCCACTTATGGCTGATAGATAGTCCAGCCGTTGGCGATCGCGATCTCTTTTAGGTTTGGATTGGGGTTGATGGCGAATGGATGTTTGGACATGGCTAGCATCTCGCGGTCCCAGATTGCGTTGCCGAAAGCACAATCGGGCCTGGGATCGGGTGATGACTTGAGAACCGAGCGAAGCACTTCGGACTTGCCGGGTCCGCTGGGAACTCTAATGAGGCGGTCGGTGACGATGCCATTTTCTACTGCTACTTCGGCGGCGAGGATGCGATTGTTTGGGATGCCGAAGTGGGTCATACCGGAGCGGATTATCCATTGATTGGAGGAGGAAACGGCCCAGACGTCGCATCCGGAGGTGCGCAGGCGCTGCACTAATTCTTGCATCTCAGGAAAAATGTTGGGAGCGATGGCTTGGGCAAAGTATTTGTCGCAGGCTTGCTGGACTACTTTTTCTTGCAGTCCGCGATGCATGGTGACCATTTCTCCACACATGATATCTTCGGCTACCTTGCCTGCTCGGTAATCGGCGTAGCGGGCGCGCATCCAGCTTGCGATTTCTTCGGAGACGAATTTTTCTTTTAATTCCCAGGAGAAAAAGCCTTCGCCGGCGTCTCCGGACCAGAGGGTGCCGTCGCAGTCGAAGGCTGCCACGCGCGGTTTTAGGGTGAGTACACTTTCGACGAATTCGGCTTGGAGAGATGTGAGGTGCGTCATGAAATATTCGGCCTTGGATGGGGCTAACTTGAGGGTAGCAGCGTGGGCAGATTTAGAGATGCATACTGCTCCGGCGTATTTACGTTGACGGCGATTAGCGGATCATCGACGGGAACGTATTCGATCTGACTCTGATGTGCGCTCTCGACATCGCGTGCATTCGAGGTTTCGGGAGCTTCGAGGAAAGCTTCGAGCATTTCGTTTGCTATCAGAATTGGATGTCCGTGTTTGCCTTCGTATTCCGGAATTACCGCCGACTTTCTTTTGGCGGTGGCCCGTTCAAATGCCTGTTGCAGCGTTTCGATGGTGGCAGCGCGAACTGGAGGACGGTCGACGAGAGTGAACATTGCAGTGTCGCGGCCGCGATTTCGAACCTCCTGCAGACCGGCGTGTAATGAGCTGAATTGGCCGCGATCGGGATCGGGATTGATGACCAGCGATGCTCCGTTGGCGTAGACGACGGGCGATAACGCGGCTTGATTCTTGCCGACAACCACCAGCACTACATCGACGTAGGGAAAGAATAGCTTTATCGCGGCGGAGAGAAAGGTGTCGCCCTGTGCGGAGTCGGAGGGCCAGGGAAGTAGGGCTTTGTCGCGTCCCATGCGCGAGGACTCGCCGGCTGCAAGAATTACTCCGCACATGCCTGCGATTTGGCCCATGTGGGCACGATAACAAACTGCTGCGGCTCTGCCAAGGAGACAAGGACATGATCGGCCCCTAAAGGGACATCTGACTTCTGAGCAGTTACGGCATCGCTAAAGCGATACCCTGATACGCGGCATCATCCCCAAAGCTATGCACGATACAAACAAGCCTTATCGCTCTAGTGGGATATTCTGTGAGCGCATTTGCGCGCGAGACGAGGCAAGCCTCGTCTCTACCGGGCTGAGTGTTTGGCTGCACGAACGGGGAAAGCTAATTGAAGGTGGGCAGTTTGACCAGGTCGTCGTGGGGAACTCGTTCCACGGGTTGTCCGGCCTTGCGCCAGGCGCGGAGACCGCCAGCGATTACGTACACTTTGAATCCGAGGTCCTGTAATTGACGCGCCACACGGGCGCTGGTGGCTTCGCGCTGTCAAGTACAGTAGAGATAAATCTCCTGTTCCTTAGGAAGGTTCTTGATTTCTTCGATGAGGTTGTTGGGCTCGATGCGGATTGATCCGGCAATGCGCTCGGAGTCGGGATCGTAGTAGCCGTGGCTGCGCACGTCGGCAATCAGCATGTTGTGAGCCGCCTCGGACGCGAGTCTTTTTGCCAGTTCCTCGGCGGGTACGCGGGGGATCACGTCGAGCAGTCGGTACTTGTGATAAACCCAGATACGATAGCCGATATAGACGGCGAGTCCGATGCCGAAGATGACTTCGGCGGCAAATCCGGCGGAGCGGAGTCCGCGGGTGATGGCGCGCAGGAAGTCGCTGAAAAGGTATCCGGCGATCGCATATGCGCCTACGTAGAAGGCTGCGCCGGTGGCGTCATATTGCAAAAAATCGCCGAGGCGCATTTTCATGCTTCCGGCTAGCGGCGGAGACATGGTGTTGATGCCGGGGATAAATTTGGCGAAGAGCAGTGTCTGCTTGCCGCGGCGGTAAAAATATTCTGCTGAACGCAGAATGCACGTTTCTGGATTTGCTGAAAGCCGGCACAGGAAGCCTAATAGGGCCCATCCGCTGACGCGGCCCATGAAATAGAGAATGACGTCTCCAATGATCATTGCTATCAGGGCGATACCGAACACGAGATAGAAATGAAGATGTCCGAAGGCTGCAACGGCGCCGGCAGTGAGAATGGCAAGCGCCGCGGGCAGTGGGAGACCGAGAGATTCCGCCAAGCACACTACTGCCAGGAAAAGGTAGCCATGGCGCGAAATGATGGAGAGTAAATCGGTCATCAATGTTGTGGGGGTAGGGACCCTCCTCAGTATAACAATCCTGGACGACGGCACTGCGGTCGACCTTAGCGGCGGAGTGCTAGAGTAATAAAAACTTCAGGAGGAAAATTTGTCAGCCGAGAATCGACGCTATATTAACCTTCCAAATCGCCCAGCGGGCCTGCCTTTTAGTGATGCCGTGCTGGTCGGCGATACGCTTTATATTTCCGGACGCATTGGCCTCGATCCCGCGACCGGTGTGGCTCCTGAAAGTGTTGATGCTGAGCTTGAGCTTTTATTTGAAGGCTTTCAGGCGGTGCTTCATGAAGCTGGAATGGCTATGGATGATCTGGTGTGGGTACAGGTCTATTCTCCGGATATTTCTTTGTGGCAAAAGTTCAATGCCGTGTATGTGAAGTTGTTCGCGCAGGAGTTTCCAGCGCGCGCGTTCTTGGGATCGGGTACGCTATTGCTGAATGGACGATTTGAGATGCTGGGGGTTGCGGTGAAGCGGTAGCGTTGGGTCAGCGATTTGAGGCGTCTGGGATGATAATTCTGGGGAGAATGAGGTCCTTCGCGCTCAGGATGACAATCAAAATAAGACGCTATTTCTCTCTTGCTACCACGAACTCTGGAGCCCAGAGCAATGCTCGTTTGATTTCGGAGTCGGGGAATGTGCAGATGGCTTGGCGAGCTGATTCGGCGTAGCGGGCTGCCTCTTTGGAGGCAAATTCAAGAGAACCGTAACGGTTGAGGATGGTAAGTATCTCGGCGTGAGTGACTCCGTTGAAGGCGCGATTGTGGAGAACGGTTTCGATCTGTTGTCGCTCGGAGGCGGTGCAATGTTCGAGGGCGTGAATAACGGCCATAGTGGCTTTGCCTTCACGCAAGTCGCTGGCTACAGGCTTGCCGAGGACGCTCTCGGATGCAGTGAGGTCGAGTACATCGTCCACGATTTGGAAGGCTAAGCCGAGATCGCGTCCGTAGCGGCCCAGGCGTTCTTCTTGTTGCTCGGTGGCGCCGCCGAGGATGCCACCGACTCGCATGCACACAGAGAACAGGCACGCCGTTTTGCGATAGATCAGATCGAGGTGCTCTTGCAGAGAAATCAGCTTGCCGAGTTTTTCCATCTGGAGCAGTTCGCCTTCGACCATCTGCTGCGTCAATTCGATTAGCACGTCGAGGATGCGGAAATTGCGCTCCTGCACCGCGATTTTGAACGCCTGCATGTAGAGCCAATCACCCGCAAGCACGCACATTGAGTTTCCCCACTGCGTGTTGGCGGCGGGACGGCCACGGCGGAGTTGGGCTTCATCGATGATGTCGTCGTGGACCAGCGTCGCTGTGTGGATGATCTCGACGACGGTGGCGAGTTTTACCGCGCCGTTGCCTTTGTAGTCAAAAAGTTTCGCAGAGAGTAGCAATAGGGCCGGACGGAGGCGTTTGCCGCCTCCGGCGCGCAGATACTCGCCAATCTCCGTGATGGCGGCGACATTCGAAACTGTGTCGCGTCCGAATTCTTCTTCGATCGCGACAATGTCGTCACGTAGCAGATCAAAGATTTCTTTCCCGTTGATGGAGGTCGTTGTACCCACTGCCCTTGGTTGCTCCGACAATCCGTTACTTCGACGATCAGTTGCTTCGGTAATTCGTGAACTGCAGATCGATGCCAAAGTCGCGCTGTTTGACCATGGCGATCACTTCCTGCAGGGTATCGCGATCTTTGCCGCTGATGCGGACCACATCCGCTTGGATGGAGGCCTGTGCTTTCTTTTTCGAATTCTTGACCAGCAGCACAATCTCCTTCGCTTTTTCGATGGGGATGCCCTGCTGCAGGGTGATCTTTTGCTTCACAGTGCTGCCAGCGGCTGAATCCAGGGGGCCGTAGGTCAAGCCTTTCAGGGACACGCCGCGCTTCACAAGTTTGGCCTGGAGAATGTCATTCACAGCCTTTAATTTGTATTCATCGGCGGAGTGCAGGATGATGGCATCGGTTCCTTCCATCGCGATCTGAGACTTCGAGTCTTTCAGATCGAAGCGCGTGGTGACTTCTTTCATTGCCTGTTGAATGGCGTTGCCGACTTCCGCTAGATCGATTTTACTGACGATATCAAAACTGTTATCGGGCATGGAATGTCACTTTCAGAATTATGGCGGCCTCTTAAATTCGATGGCCTCTTCGATTTCCAGATTGTTACGTTGAGCGATGCTGGCTCGATGTTCAGAGATCTGCGGATCGCTCACCCCAATTGTGTACAGATGAGGGTAACAGAAGAGGCATTCTCTGCGCTGGTCTGGGCCGTCATTTTGCTATTCGCGTGTTTCTCGGGTTGTGGAATCCGATGAGAGTCCGAAGAATTTGTAGAAGTTCTGCGCGGTTTGTGAGCCGATTTCTTCCGCAGACATGTTGCGCAGTTCGCCGATCTGGCGGGCCACCTCTTTTACGAACGCCAGCTCGTTGCGCTGGCCACGATGTGGAATGGGCGCGAGGTAGGGTGAATCGGTTTCGATCAGAATGCGGTCGAGTGGAACGATTTGCGCGGCGTCGCGGATGGGCTGTGCTTTGGGGAAGGTGATATTGCCGGCAAAGGAAATCATGAAACCTAGATCGAGTCCAAGTCTGGCGTGTTCGATGCTTCCGGTGAAGCAATGAAGGATGCCGCCTAATCCTGTAGGAGCCCAGTGTTCAGAGACCAACTTCAAGCAGTCATCCCATGCGTCTTCGCTGTTGTCGGAAGGACGGCAGTGAATGATGATGGGCAGCTTGGCTGCCTGGGCCAAATGCATCTGGTTCAGGAAAACTGTTTTCTGTATTTCTCGGGGCGAGTGGTCGTAGAAATAGTCGAGACCGATCTCTCCCCAGGCAATTACTCGCGGATGCCGCGCCCAGGTTGCCAGGCGCGCATAGGCTTCTTCGTTGGCCAAGCTAGCTTCGTGAGGATGGATTCCCACGCTTGCCCAGATCGCAGGGTATTGCGTTTGCCCGTTATACTTTTCCGCTAACTTTATGCCGCAATCAGCGGTGTCGGGGCCTTCGCCGTTTCCGATCGCGAGATAGGCTCCGATGCCATCATTTTTCGCTCGCGCTAATACTTCGTCGCGGTCGGCGTCGTAGCGTTTGCCTTCGAGATGGGCGTGAGAGTCGATGAACATTGGTGGTCAACTGCCGGTGGTCAGGTGGCCAGTTCTCAAACCTTCTATTTCAGCCGGGTACCTAGCGGCACATCTTCAAGAAAGCTGGCTAGAACCGGCTTGCCGCCTTCCGGTGAGGCCGCTACGATCATGCCATTTGATTCGAGTCCTCGGAGTTTGCGGGGAGCCAGGTTGGCTACGATTACTACTTTGCGTCCGATGAGTGATTCCGGTTCGTAGGCCTCGGCGATTCCTGCTACTAATTGGCGGACCTCTGTTCCTAGATCGACTTCGAGACGGAGGAGCTTGTCGGCGCCTTTCACGCGCTCGGCGGTCTTTACCTGGGCAACACGCAATTCCACCTTTGCGAAGTCGTCGATGGTGATTTTGCCATCGGGGATGGCGGCGGCTGGCTTCGGCGAGGCGTTTGGATTGGCAGCCGCCGGTTTCGTTACGCTCGGGTGGACGGGCGAGACGCCCGTCTCTCCACCAGACACAGGGACGGCTGTCACTCCAGTTTGTTCTTCCATTTTCTGCATCCTCTCGACTGCCGATTTGTCTGCTCGGGGAAATACGGCTTGGACCTCGCCCAACTTTGTTCCTAGTTGCAATTGTCCCCACTGCAATTTTGTTAGATCGAATTTCTTGATATCCCCGAGTCCTATCTGTGACCAGATTTTTGCGGTGGCGTCGGGAATTACTGGGTGCGCGAGCGCAGTCACGATGCGCAGTGCTTCGGCGCTGGTGTAGAGCACAGTTGCGAGGCGCGAACGGCTTTCTTCATCCTGCTTATCGCCCAGCGACCAGGGCTCGTTTTCGACAATGTATTTGTCGACGGCGCTGACCAACCCCCAAGCGGTTTCTAGCGCTCGCGAGAACTGGAACTGATCGAATAATGTGCCATAATCCGCGATTGCCTTTTTGGCCGCATCGGCAATTATGGCGTCCGCCGGGGTGTGCGACGTGTTCGAGGGATACGGCACTTCACCTTTGAAATAGCGCGTAATCATGGTGAGGGTGCGGCTAGCCAGATTGCCAAGGCCATTTGCAAGATCGGAGTTATAGCGCTGAACCAAGGCGTCGAAACTAAACGATCCGTCTTGCCCGAAAACAACCTCGCGCAGGAGGAAATATCGCAGAGCGTCGGTGCCGAGCACATCCACAATGGTTTCTGAGCGCACGATGTTGCCGCGCGACTTCGACATTTTGGTTTCTTCAAATAGCAGCCAGCCGTGCGCTGTGATGCTTTTGGGCAGAGGCAATCCGGCAGCGAGCAGGAATGCAGGCCAGTAGACACAGTGGAAGCGGACGATTTCTTTACCGATCATGTGTACGTCGGCAGGCCAGTATTTGTCGAACTTAGTTGTATCGCCTGAGCCATAGCCGAGCGCGGTGATGTAGTTCGCCAACGCGTCTAGCCAGACGTAGATCACATGTTTGGGATCGTCTGGCACGGGAATGCCCCAGGTGAAAGTCGATCGGCTGATGGAGAGATCGCGCAGTCCGCTGCGCACGAATGACAGCACTTCATTGCGTCGTGTATCGGGACGGATGAAATCCGGGTGCTCGGTGTAGAGGCGGATCAATTGATCCTGAAATGCAGAGAGCTTGAAATAGTAATTCTCTTCATGGACAGTTTCGGTTATGCGGCCGCAGTCGGGGCAGGGATCGCCGGGTTTGGCGCCGTCCACATAGGCCTCGTCGGATACGCAGTATTGGCCGGTGTAGGTGCCTTTGTAGATGTATCCGTTATCTCGAATTTTGCGCCATAGCGCCTGCACGCCCTGCTTATGGCGGTCGGAGGTGGTGCGGATGAAATCGTCGTAGGTGAGGCCCATGCGGTCCCAGAGGGCGCGGAATTCCAAGGACACATCATCAGTGAACTGCTGCGGCGTTTTGCCCGCTGCCTGGGCGGCGCGTTCGATTTTTTGGCCGTGTTCATCGGTGCCGGTCAGGAACCAGGTGTCATCGCCTAGCATGCGGTGACGGCGCGCGATCGTGTCGCAGGCAATGGTGGTGTAGGCGTGCCCAATATGCGGATGGGCATTGACGTAGTAGATCGGGGTCGTGATGTAGAACTTCTTGCTCATTTTTTGCCTTACTTGCTTTTGCCTGTTTGCCTCTTGGCTTGCGAGACGAATCTTTGTCTGAGTCCGTGCGCTTACGCCGCGTTGGTTGCATTCGATGCAAGATCGTTGGTTTCGATTCCGATGTGCTTTAAGTGATGCAGCATGTGCACGACATAATCCTCGAACACGAACTGGAGCGTCAGCGGTT
>Ga0070764_10001477_pt1 | contig 10285 bp, 5 predicted proteins | sample HubBroMetageWRM4_FD_67287 | JGI IMG/M metagenome (GOLD analysis project Ga0070764, IMG submission 67287) | Warmed soil microbial communities from the Hubbard Brook experimental Forest, New Hampshire - Hubbard Brook CCASE Soil Metagenome WRM 4 | ecosystem: Environmental > Terrestrial > Soil >... | reverse complement strand
GTCGCTGAGCGGAATCGTAACCGACCCGAGCGGCGCGGCCGTGAGCGGCGCGAAAGTCACGATCTCCAGCGCGGATCGGGGTTTCAGCCACGACTACACCACCGAGAGCAACGGCCTCTACCTGTTCTCTCAATTGCCACCCGGCGTTTACGACCTCGACGTAGAAATGACCGGCTTCAAGCATTTCAAGCAGGCGGGAATCACGCTGTCCGCCGGGCAGACGGCAGATCAGGCGGTAGCGCTCGTCGTCGGCGCGGTCACCGAAGAAGTTAGCGTCACCTCGCAGGCGCCGCAGCTCAACGTTGAAAACGCAAATATCGCGTCCGACATCAACTCGCAGCAGGTTGTCGAGTTGCCGCTCAACTTGCGCAACGTTTACGGCCTCGCCTTCCTGAATTCTTCGGTGAGCAACACGGCTGAGTTTCAAGTCGTCGGCGGCAACGGCATCTCCGGCAGCGCCGACCAGGACATTTCGTTTTTCAATTTCGGCGGCACGTTCTTCAACACCGCCGAATATTTGCTCGACGGCACGTGGGACACCGGCGCGGACTGGGGCGGCGTCGCCTACGTTCCTTCGGTGGACGGCGTCGAGGAATTCAAGATTCAGACCAACGCGTTCACCGCGCAATACGGCTGGAGCAGCGGCAACGTAATCAACGTCGTTACCAAGTCAGGGTCCAACGGATTTCACGGCGACGCGTTCGAGTTCTATCGCAATAGCTCGCTCGATGCCCGCAACTACTTCAACGACGGCGCGCAGCCCGATTTTCACCGCAACCAATACGGCGCCACGTTGGGCGGGCCTATTCAGCGCAACAAAACATTTTTCTTCGCCTATTACGAGGGTCTGCGCCAGGCCACGCCGGTAACGCTCACCACCACAGTCCCGACTTCCGACCAGCTCGGCGGCAGCTTCGCCTCCCAGCTTGGCGGCTCGGTTGGCACAGACGCTCTCGGCCGGCCGATCCTGGCGGGCGCAATTTACAATCCGTTCAGCACGCGCGCGATCACGAAAGGCGTGATCGACCCGTCCACGGGCCTGGTGGCGCAGGCGTCCGGCTACATCCGCGATCCCTTTGCCAATAACGTGATTCCTACTGGGCTGATGGACACGCTCGCGCAGGGAATCTCCAACGGCAAATACTGGCCGTCGCCCACGAACAACAATGTGGTGAACAATTTCAGCGCATCGGCCGCCGCGGCCGCGCAGTCCGACGAATATTCGATCCGCATCGATCACAATTTCTCGGACAACGATCGCATCAACGCGCGTTGGTCGCAGAAGTTCGAATCGAAAGTGAACGTGCCGACGTACTACGGCGCCGACGATCCAGCCGGCCCCGGCGCGACGAACCCCAACAACCGCTACAGCTTTGACTTGGGGTACAACCACGTTTTCAATCCGACGTTCAACGTGACCGCGAATTTCGGCGTCAATCGTTGGGTCGAAAATTCAAACGTGCAGAGCTTTGGCTTCCAGCCGTCGTCGCTCGGGTTCCCCACGTTCATGGATCCGATCTCGCCGCTCTTCCCGCAGATTCAGCCGCAGGGCTACGCCGGCCTCGGTCCGAACCAGGGTCTCGACGACTACATCGTTCCGCGCACACTGTGGACGTCAGCGGTGGATTTCACGAAAGTGCTGGGCAGTCACATCCTTTCGTTCGGCTTCATGGATGTGTTCAACCAGATCAACGGCGGCCACTACTTCACTTCCACGTTCCAGTTCCAGACCACTTCCACGGCCGGCCCCGACCCGCAGAATCCAACCGACGGAACGGGAAACAGCCTTGCTTCGTTTGACTTGGGCGTAGGCAGCGGCACCGATCAAACCGGTTACACCGCGTTCCCGGCAACGAGCAAGCATCAACTCGGCTGGTATCTGCAGGACGATTGGAAAGTCACGCGCAAGCTCACCGTGAACCTCGGCCTGCGCTACGAAGTCCAGCTCGCGCCAACCGCGCGCCACAACGCGCAGGAGTATTTCGATTTCAACGCGGTAAATCCGATCAGCTCGGCGATCGGCTTCAATGTTCCGGGCGCGCTCGTGTTCAACAACGGCAACAATCGCGGCCTGTACGATACGAATTACAAAAACTTCGCGCCACGCGTTGGATTTGCGTGGAACCCGTTCACGAAGCTCGTTGTGCGCGGCGGATACGGCATCTTCTTCCCGCCGAGCTACTACGGTCAGGGACCGAACATCGGCTATTCGCAGGCGACAGAGTGGATCACCTCGCTCAACGGCGGCCTGAACCCGAACACGACGCTGAGCAACGCATTTCCAAATGGCCAGCTTCCGCCAACCGGCAATTCGCTCGGCGGCCTCACGGACGTTGGTCAGGGACTCAACCCAGTGGTGAACAACGACCGCCCCGCTACGTATGTGCAGCAGTGGATGTTCGGCACGCAGTACCAGATTACTGGCAACGACATGGTGGACGTCACCTACGTCGGCAACCACGGCGTGCACGTGCTGGCTCAATATCTCGAATGGGACATGCTCTCGCCGCAGCAGCAGCAGCTCGGCAACCAGCTCAACCAGATGGTGGCGAATCCGTTCTACGGCTCGATCACTCAGGCGAGCCCCTGCGGCTTGAACAATCCCACGATTCTGTACTCGCAGCTGATTCGCCCGTATCCGGAATATTGCAGCGTGACGGAAGCGCCGCCGGCCGTTGGCGGTTCCACGTACAACGCGCTTGAAGTCACCTACAACCACCGCTGGAAGTCCGGCCTCGACCTGAACGTTTCCTACACGTATTCGAAATTCCTGGACAACGTGCAGGGCGCTTCCGGCTGGGCGTTCCCCGGATCGGGCAGCTCGGTTCGCGACTCTTACAACTTGAACGCAGAACGCAGCGTCGATACCAGCGACATTCCGAACGCACTCGTTGTGTACTACATCTATCAACTTCCGTTCGGTCACGGTAAACCCATCGGCGATGGATGGGGACGCGCGACAAACGCCGTTCTGGGCGGATGGCAGTGGACCGGAATCTTCACGGCGAAAGAGGGCTTTCCGCTCTCGATCAACCCGATCGCGAACAATTCCGGCACCTACGGCAACCAGCGCCCCGATCTCGTCTCCGGCGTGGATCCAGTTCCGCAAGGGCAGAACATCAACAACTGGATCAACAAAGCCGCATTCGCGCAGCCGGCGGCATTCACGTACGGCGACGCACCGCGCACGTTCTCCGATCTCCGCTCCCCGCACTACGTCAACTGGGACACGGCGATTCAGAAATACTGGAATTTCAGCGACAACATGCGCCTGCAATTCCGTTGCGAGATGTTCAACAGCCTGAATCATCCGAACTTCTTTGCGCCAGACACCAATCTTGGCGACGGGAACTTCGGCGTGATCACGCAAGCCTACCCGGCGCGCAGCATTCAGTTCGGCGCCAAGTTCTACTGGTAGGTCGCCGGGCGTTGACTCAAGCACGCCCCTTTGCCACCCCTTAGGGGCTCAGGTCTGGCAAGTTTCTGCAGTAGCGAGCGCGGCTTGCCAGGCCTGCTCCGTTTTCAGCTGGATCGATGAGTGGAATTGTGTGGCCGTTCGAAGTGCTTAGCGAATTAAGTCGCGAGCAGCATGAACGATGTTTCGGGAAGTGCGCGGTTCGGCGGCGTTGTAGGCGGACTTCAGGGAAATTACGCGAGCGACATGCAAAAACTCACACTGCGGCTGGCTCCTGTTTGCTTGCTTGTCGTCGCTGCTGCAATTGGTTCCTTTCCGGCTCGCGCCCAAACGCAAGCTGGAGGCGAATCTGCGCAGTTCCTGAATTGCGTCACCTCATCGCAAGCGACGCCGAGCGGGATCGAGGTTCGTTGCCACGACGCGGTGCTTCGCATCGATGCGTTGCGTGATGACGTGCTCCGCATTCGCGCCACAGCCCACGGCGCGCTGGCCGAAGACGCTTCATGGGCCGTGATTCCTTCGTCGCGGGAAAGTCGTGTGCAAGTTACGGCTGAAGGTGGTGCAGCGGGATTAGGCTTTCACACCGCGAAGCTTCGCGTCGCCGTTGACACTGCGACAGCGGCGCTCTCCGTAAGCGATCTCAGTGGCAAGCCGCTCTTATCGTCAGCGCAAAATTTCCCGGTGGAATTCCGCGGCGGCTCCTATCGTGTTTATGAGCGGATGCCCGAAGACGAGCACTACTTCGGCCTCGGCGACAAAGTCGGAGACCTCGATCGGCGCGACCACTCCTTTTCGATGTGGAACACGGACTACTTTCACTTCCAGGAGCACGACGACCCGATCTACAAGGCCATTCCGTTTTTCCTGACACTCAATTCCGGACGCTCTATCGGAGTCCTTCTCGACAGCACGTGGCGGACCTCCTTCGATTTCGGGCAGTCGCAGCACGATGTCTATTCTTTTGGCGCTGACGGCGGCTCGCCGGACATCTACGTCCTCTACGGCCCGGAACCCAAAAACGTCGTCGAGAATTACGCGTGGCTCACCGGCACCCCGCCGCTTCCGCCGCTCTGGACATTCGGATACCAGCAATCGCGCTTCAGCTACGAATCGGAAACGCGCCTCCGCGAAATTGCCGACCGCCTCCGCGCCGATAAAATTCCCGCCGATGTGCTCTATCTCGACATCGACTTCCAGAAAGACAAGCGCCCCTTCACGGTGAATACCGACGCGTTTCCTTCGTTCGCCAAAATGATCGGCGATCTCCGCAAGCAGGACTACCGCGTCGTTGCCATCACGGATCTGCACATCGCGCACCTACCTTCATCGAGCTACGCGCCGTACGATTCGGGCATCAGCGGCGATCATTTCGTAAAAAATCCAGACGGCTCCGTTTTTGTGGGCAAAGTTTGGCCCGGCCCTTCCGTGTTTCCCGATTTCACGCAGAAGGCATCACGCGATTGGTGGGGCACGCTCTACAAGCAGTTCGTGGCAGACGGCGTCGCCGGATTCTGGAACGACATGAACGAGCCTTCGGTCTTCAACTCGGAACTCACCATGCCGGGCGGGACCCAGCACCGCATCGACGAGCCCGGCTTCGCTTCGCGTATCGCCTCGCACCGGGAAATTCACAACGTGTACGGCATGGAAAACTCGCGCGCCACTTACGACGGCCTGCTGAAAATCGAGCCGAACGTCCGCCCCTTTGTGCTGACGCGCGCCACCTACGCCGGCGGCCAGCGCTACGCCGCCACCTGGACTGGCGACAACACCAGCTCATGGAATCACCTGCGCCTCACGACGCCGATGCTTCTGAGCCTCGGCCTCTGCGGATTCGGCATGAGCGGCGCAGACGTCGGCGGCTTCATCGGCACGCCTACGCCCTCGCTGCTCACAAAGTGGATGGAACTCGGCACGTTTCAGCCGATCGACCGCAATCACACCAACAAAGGCTCCGGCGATAAAGAGCCGTGGGTCTTCGGGCCAGAGCAGGAAGCCATCCAGCGCCGCTACATCGAAAATCGCTACCGTCTGATGCCGTACCTTTACACCACGGCCGAAGAGCTATCCCGCACCGGCGTGCCCATCGTTCGCCCGATGTTCCTCGAATATCCTTCGGCGTCACTGCTAGACGAGCCGCTCGACCTGAAAGCTGGCAATCAGTTTTTCTTTGGCCACGACATGCTTGTTGCGCCCGCGCCATTTCCCGAGCAGCCCGACGAGTACACCGCGGAGCTTCCCGGCAAAGTCTGGTACGACTACTGGACCGGCGCGCGCGTCGCGGAAAGTTCCTACGTCGCGACGACGAATCTATCGGAAGTTGCGATTCACCCGACGCTCGAGGTGCTTCCCGTGTTTGTTCGCGGCGGAGCAATCATTCCGATGCAGCCACTCGTGCAGAGCACCGCGATCAAGCCCAAAGGTCCGCTAACGTTGCGCGTATATCCCGGCCCCGAATGCGAAGGTTCGCTGTAACTCGACGACGGGTCAAGCTTTGACTACCGCAACGGTGACTCGCTTCGCCTGAATTTCTCCTGCACCGAAACCGCGCACGGCATGCAAGTGAAGATCGCGCCGCGCGATGGGAAATTCGCGCCGTGGTGGTCGTCCATCGAACTCGTCGTGTACGGCTGGAACGCTGACTCAGCCACCGACACAATCGACGGCGCACCGTCCGCTGCCGCGCCGAGAGTCGATCCGCAGTCGCACAGCGTCACGCTGGCGTTTCCTGATTCAGGGAAGGGAACGACGGTCGATTTCGTGGCCCCGAAATAGGCGCGTCGCCACGCACTCGCTTTATACTGGTCGCCTTCGATGAACTGGCGCGCCGTGCTTTCGCTCTTTTCCGCTTTTGCGATCGTCGCCGCCGGAGCGCCCACAGGCGAACCGATGTTCAGAGTCAGCACGCCGCGAGGCATCACGTTCACTCTGCAGAATTCGCCAACGCCGCAGAAGTACCTGATCGAGACGATGCCCGGCGGCGTCGCGCTGCTCGACTACAACAAAGACGGCCTGCTCGACATTTTTCTCGTGAACGCCGGCCACATCGCGCCCGGCCGCGCAAAACTCGACTCATTCGATCGCGCGAATCCCACGTATTGGAATCGCCTCTACCGCCAGAATAAAGACGGTAGCTTCACAGACGTCACCGAGCAGGCGGGACTCGCAAAAGCCGGCGACGCGAATTTCGGAATGGGTGTCGCCGTCGGCGATTATGACAACGACGGCTATCCCGACCTCTACGTCACCAGCTACGGAAAAAATGTGCTGTATCACAACAACGGCGACGGCACGTTCACAGACGTCACCGAGAAAGCCGGAGTCGCTGCCGGGGGTTGGTCCACCTCAGCAGGATTTTTCGACTACGACAATGATGGCAAGCTCGATCTGCTCGTCACGCGCTATCTCGATTGGACGATGGCGAAGAGCAAAGTCTGCGGCGCGCAGCAGCCAACCTATTGCCCGCCGGAAGATTTCGGCGCCACCACGTCGATCCTGTATCACAACCGCGGCGACGGCACGTTTGAAGACGTCAGCGTCAAATCCGGCATCGCGTCCGTGAAAGGTCATGGGCTCGGCGTCGCGTTCGCCGATTACGATGGCGACGGCTTCACCGACGTTTACATCGCGAACGACGTAACGCGCCAATTTCTCTTTCACAACAATGGCGACGGCACGTTTCGAGAAGTTGGCGTCGATTCCGGCAGTGCTCTCACCGTCGATGGCGATATGATTTCCGGCATGGGCGTCGTTTTTCAGGACTATGACAACGATGGCCGCCCCGACCTCGTGATCACCGAGCTGCCGCGCCAGCCGTACGTCGCGTTTCACAACGATGGCCGCGGCCTGTTTTCCGATCAGAGTTTGGAAGCGGGCTTCGGCACTCTCTCCGGCGCGGTTTCCGGTTGGGGCGTCGGTCTCGAAGACTTTGACAACGACGGCTGGAAAGATCTTTTCGTCGCGCAGGGCCACGTGTTTGATAATGTGCAATCCTACGACGGCGGCTTGCGCTATCTCGAGCCGCCGCTCTTCGCGCTCAATCGCGCGGGACGATTCGAGAAGGCCGACGCCGGCACGAGCGAGCCGATGTCTGGACGCGGCGCAGCATTCGGCGACACCAATAATGACGGCTGGATGGACGTGATCGTTACGCGGCTTGGCGGCACGCCGTTGCTCTTCGAGAATCGCTCCGCGAGCGCCGCCAAATCCCACTGGCTGGGCATTCAGCTCGAAGGCGTCAAAAGCAATCGCGATGGGCTCGGCGCGCGCGTCGATGTGAATGGGCAGACTCGATTCGCCGCCACCTCGGGCAGCTACCTTTCCGCCAGCGATCCGCGCCTCCACTTCGGCCTCGGCGACAAATCGCACGCTGACGTCGAAATTCACTGGCCATCGGGCGTGCACCAGAAGCTGAGCCTCGACGCCGTGGACCGCTACGTCGCCGTCAAAGAGGACACCAACCCATGACGCTCGCCGCTCGTCGCGCCGGCGCCATAGCGCTCTTCGCGTTCGCCGCATGCGGATGCGCCAGCGTGGCCCAAGCGCAGCAGGAGCAAGCCACGTCTTCGGCCCCGCCCGATGCCGTGAATCACCTCCTCACCGGCACGCAACTTGAATCTCGCAACGATCTCGACGGCGCGATCCGCGAATTCACCGAAGCGACGCGCCTCGCGCCGAGCTACGACATCGCCTACCTCGATCTCGGGGATGCTTACATGCGCAGACGCGACTACGCTTCCGCGCTCGTGCCGCTGAAGAAAGCCGTCGAGCTCAATCCCGATTCGACGTCGGCGCAGCGCATGCTCGGCTTCGCGCTGCTCGCTCAAGGCTACGCCGCCGACGCGATACCGCCCCTCGACCGTGCCAACGAGCGCGGCGCGCTCGGCATCGCCCAACTCGAAACCGGCGACTACGCCAATGCCGTCGCAAATCTCCAGGCCGCGCTCGCCAAAACTCCCAACGATCCCGACCTCCTCTTCTATCTCAGCCGCGCTAGCGAAGCGCTCTCCTCGCAATCGATCGACGCGCTCCTGAGCGCACATCCCGATTCGCCGCGCGCGCACCAGGTCGCCGGTCAGCATTTTTTCTCTACCAAAGAGATGGAGAAGTCCGAGCACGAATACGAAATCGCGCTGAAGCTCCGCCCCGACCTCCCCAATCTCCGCATGGAGCTGGCCGAGGTTTACGCGTCCACCTCCGAGTGGCCCAAAGCAGAAGAATTGCTTCGCGACGAAGTGAAGCTACAGCCCGGCAACGCCGAAGCCGCCTACCGCCTCGGCGACGCGCTAATGCATCAGGGCAAAATGCGCGAAGCCGCCGCGGAATTCGAACGTTCCGACAAGCTCCGCCCCGACATGCCTGAGACTCTCTATGCGCTCGGCAAATCGACGCTGCTCTCCGATCCCGTCCTTGCGGAAAAATCGCTCACGCACGTGCTCGATCTCGAAAAAGACACGCCGCTCGCCGCACAAACTTACCAACTGCTCGCGACGCTGCACCGCCGCCAGGGAAAATCCGAACTCGCCGCCCAGGAAACCAAAGAATTCCAACGCATCCAGTCGCTCTCGCACGCCCCATCCCAACAGTAGCGCGCCCGGGTTGTGCCCACGGCATTCAAGTCGGCGGCAAAAGCACGGCGCGTTGTAACCTAGGGTGTCGAGAGAAGGCGCAACCAACACGGAAAGGCAATTGGGCCGCAGGAATGACCAGCCACACCGGAAAAGTTCAAGAGCAGTTCGGCAGCGTCGCAGCCGCCTATCTTACGAGCGCGGTGCACAGCCAAGGCGCCGATCTCACCATGGTCGCGGAGAAGTTCAGCCACGCGCGCAATGCGGACGTGCTCGATCTCGGCTGCGGCGCGGGCCACTTGACCTTCGCCATCGCTCCTCGCGTGCGCTCCATCGTCGCGTTCGACCTTTCGTCCGAGATGCTCGACGTAGTGCGTGGCGAAGCGGAGCGGCGAAACCTCCCAAACATCACTACGAAGCAGGGCCGTGTCGGAGAACTTCCATTCGAAGACGCGACTTTCGATTCCGTTTGCACGCGCTACAGCGCGCACCATTGGACCAACGTTCCGCACGCGCTTCGCGAAATTCGACGCGTGCTCAAGCCAGACGGCACTTTTATACTGATCGACACCTGCGCGCCTACCGTCCCACTGCTCGACACACATTTGCAGGCCATCGAGCTACTGCGCGACGGTTCGCACGTGCGCAACTACACCCACGCACAGTGGGACGAGATGCTGCAAGCGCAGGGTTTTAAGATCCAGGTCCACAAACTCTGGAAGATTTCGATCGACTTCAATTGCTGGGTGCAGAGGATGCGAACGCCGCCGCTGCACGTTGAAGCGCTGCGCTCGCTGTGGCAACACGCGCCGGAGGAGGTTCGAGATTATTTCCACGTCGCCGAAGACAGTTCGTTCCAGCAAGACTCGATCTTCATCGAATCCAAGCGCGCGCCGGTCCGATCATGAGCAAACCCACTGACAATATCCCGGGCTACACCTACGGCAGCGCCGAAGTCGCGAAAGCGCGCGTCTCCGTCGAAGATCTCGAACAACTGAAAATTAGCGTCGGTTTTACACCAGACGACGAACAGCATCTGCGGCGAGCGGGCGAAGTCCTCGCACCGCAGGTTCGAAAAATCGTCGAGCACTGGCGCGCCAACATCATCGCCAGCATCCCGAACCTCGCGCGCCACTCGCGCAGCCCGGAAGGGAGTCCGATTCCCGAATACCTCGCGAAGTCCAACCTCCGCTTCGAGCAGTGGATCCTCGACACCTGCCTGCGCCCCTACGACCAAGCCTGGATCGACTATCAACAGGAAATCGCGCGCCGCCACACATCCGTGAAGAAAAACCAAGTCGAT
>Ga0070764_10001475_pt1 | contig 10290 bp, 6 predicted proteins | sample HubBroMetageWRM4_FD_67287 | JGI IMG/M metagenome (GOLD analysis project Ga0070764, IMG submission 67287) | Warmed soil microbial communities from the Hubbard Brook experimental Forest, New Hampshire - Hubbard Brook CCASE Soil Metagenome WRM 4 | ecosystem: Environmental > Terrestrial > Soil >... | reverse complement strand
GCGTGAGACAAAGCGTAGATTCTAACTGAAGCGGGGCGAGCGGGCTACGGGAGCGTGCGGTGGCGTTGCGACTTGGGCCGGATGAGAGATTAACCCGATGGGATTCTTTTGCCGAGGCCGCTATAATCGCGGCCATGTTGCCTGCCGCTTCGCCGGCTGAAAATCAGCGGTCTCCTGTGAAACTTGCCCCCGGCGAACCGCTTATTCGATTCAACAATATTCGTCTCAGCTCCGAGGGGCAGGAAGTGCTCCGCGGCGTCTCGCTCGAGGTGCAACCCGGCGAGACGAAGATCCTGCTCGGCGAAACCGGCACCGGGAAAACGGTGCTGATGAAAATGGCCGCGGGCTTGATCCATCCGGACGAGGGCAACGTGCTGGTGATGGGCCAGGACGTGACGGCGATGAGCGAGAAGGATCTGCTGCAGTTCCGGCGGCAGATGGGATTCGTGTTTCAGGAAGGGGCGCTGTTTGATTCGATGGATGTGGCGGACAACGTTTCATTCCGATTGCGCGAAGAGAATACGGAAGAAACGGAAATTTACCAGCGCGTCGTCGAGTCGCTGAAGTTCGTGGAGATGGAACACGCGATCGACCGTTTTCCGGCGGAACTTTCGGGCGGCATGCGGCGGCGCGTCTCGATTGCGCGCGCGCTTATCGACAAACCGCCGATAGTCTTTTACGATTCGCCCACAGCCGGCCTGGACCCAGTGACCTCGCAAACCATCATTAACTTGATTCTCCGCGGGCGGGACTTGCAGGACGTGACATCGATGCTGGCGACGCACCGCGTGCAGGATGCGTTTGGTCTTGCGAACTACAGCTACGATAAGGCCACGGGAAAAGTGGTGCATTCGGGCACGATGGAGATGAATGCAGACGGCACGCGCGCGATTCCTGCGAAGCCGAAGGGCGCAGCGGGCGCCGCGGATGCGCAGGGGCGCAAAGATCGTCCGACGAACGTGGTGGTGCTGCACGAAGGCCTGATTTATTTCGAAGGTGACATGGACGATTTGCTGAAAACGGACGATCCGTATTTGAAGAAATTTCTCGCGTCAGCGGAGTAGTGGCGCTCGAACGGCTCATGCGGGTGGTGGTGGAAGCTCAGGAGGCAACTCGATGGCGCAGCGCAAGCAGATAACCTGGAGCGAACTTCGCGTCGGGGTGTTCGTGCTCGCGGGTCTGGTGACTTTGGCGGTGGGAATTTTCTGGGTCACCGGCGCGGGAAGCCTTGGGCCGAAGTACCGCCTCTATACGTATCTGCCGGAAGTGGAAGGCGTGCAGGCCGGCGCGCCTGTGCGACTGGATGGCGTCGATGTGGGAACTGTGGAGGCGATCCACATCAATCCAAAACCGACCGGACGCAACGACAGCATTCAGCTGGTGATGCGAATCGATTCTCGGTTCAAAGATGAAATTCGGACGACGTCTGAAGCGAGCCTGATCACCGAAGGATTGCTTGGAAACCGGTACGTGACCGTGACGCGCGGTCTTACAGGGACGGTGTTGAACGCGAATGATACGGTGCCGGGCGCGAGTGAAGTGGGAATCACGGCGATGGTATCGCGCGGCACGGCACTAATGGACAAGTTGTCTGTGCTATCGGATGACCTGACGGACATCACGGGCGAAATTCACAACGGCACGGGAACGGTGGGGAAGCTGATCAAGGACCCGGCGCTGTATAACAATTTGAACCAGACGGCGGCGAATTTGAATTCGATGTCGGGGACGCTGGCCAAGGGGAAAGGCAGCTTCGGGAAACTTTTGACGTCGGACGATTTGTACAACGAGGCGCACGAGACGGTTTCGAATTTGAATGATGTGCTGGGCGCGGTGAAGGATCAGAAGGGCACCGTCGGCAAGCTGGTGTATGACCCGGCGGCTTACAACGAAGCGAAGAATTTCCTGGAGAATGGGAATTCGGTGCTGAAAGACGTGCGGGCGGGAAAAGGTTCGCTCGGCAAGTTCGCGGTGGACGACAGCTTGTTCAACAATTTGAGGGATGCGTCGGCGAATTTCAGAGACGCGTCGGCGAAGCTGGATTCGAATACGGGGACGGCGGGGAAACTGTTCAGCGATCCGGCGCTGTATGACAATTTGACGGGACTGACGGGCGATCTGCGGCTACTTGTTAGCGATTTCCGGAATGACCCGAAGAAGTATCTGCGGATTCGCGTGACGGTGTTTTAGGCGCGGAGAAGTTGGCTGAGGTTGCCTCACGCACCCTTTTGAGAAGAAAAGGATGCGGCACCCGGAAAGGCACACCGGCAGGATTGCCCATGCTACTCACTTAAGCTGCGTTTGGTGGTTAGTCTTGTGACGGGACCTCGGCGGGAGCTTCCACGGGAGTGGGGGATTTTTTGGAGAGGTCGGCGGCGACTTCGCGGATTTTGCGGAGATCGAGTTTGCCTGTGCCCAGATGGGGAATTTCGTCGATGTGGAAGTATTGGTTGGCGCGCGGGAGCCAGAGATTTGGCAGGCCCGAGGCGGACATTTTTTCGATGACCGGTTGAACTTCTTCGGGCGCGAGGATGTGAAGGACCACGATGCGCTCGCCTTTTTTCTCATCGGGAACAGCGGTGACTACGAAGCGTTTCTCGACCGAGTCGGATAGTTCCTGTAATTTTTCTTCGATCTTGATGTGCGGCACCATTTCGCCGCCGATTTTGCTGAATCGGCTGAGGCGGTCGGTGATGGTGATGAAGCCGTCTTCGTCCATCGCGGCGATGTCGCCGGTGATGTACCAGCCGTCTTGCAGCACCTCGGCGGTCTTCTGCGGATTATTCAGATAGCCCTTCATCACATTTGGCCCGCGAACTTTCATCAAGCCAGGTTTATCAATGCCGAGGCGTTCGCCGGATTCGGGATCGACGATGCGAACGCTGACGCCGGGAAGCGGATGGCCGATGTGGCCGCGCTTTGCGCCGACTTGCATGAACCCGGGAGCGCGATAGTCGCGCGTATTGACGGCGACGACGGGCGAGCACTCGGTGGTGCCGTAACCTTCAAGTGGGCGGATGCCGAAGCGATCTTCGAACGCGAGTGCGAGCGAGTCTGGTAGTTTTTCTGCGCCGACAACCACGAATTGCAAGCTGCCGAAATCCTCAGGCAGGCAGCGGCGCGCGTAGGCCTGCAGGAACGTGGGCGTCGCGAGAAGGAAAGTGACTCTGTAATCGCGAACAATTTCGCTGACGGCGACGAGATCGAGCGGGCTCGGATGAAACGCCACGCCGATACCCATCACCGCGGGCAGCCACAGCGTGACGGTGAAGCCGAAGGAATGGAAGAACGGGAGAACGCCGAGAAGCACGTCGCCATTTTCGAGCATGAACGTTTGGCCCATCTGCTCGATGTTGGAGGCGATGTTGTAATGCGTGAGCATCACGCCTTTCGGCTCGCCGGTGCTGCCGCTGGAGAAAATGATGGTGGCGAGGTCGTCGAGCGTGGTGACTTTGCCGCCGCTGAGTTGACGCTCGAGAAGCGGAGCAGGGAGAAGCCACATAAATAGCGCAGTGAGACGTTCGCCGAGGCCGGGCTTGGCAGCGACTTCTTCCAGCAAAACCTTTTCGCCGGGAATCTCGATCGGCAATTTTTCGAGCAGCAAGCCGGTGGTGATGACCGTCTTAAGATTGCACTGTTTGGCGCACGAAGCGATGGTTTCGTTGGACGCGGTGTAATTCAGATTCACCGGAATTTTTCCGCAGAGCATTGCGGCGAAATTCACGAGCGCGCCGGGAACAGACGGCGGCAACAGAATTCCGACCATTTCCTGGCCTTCCCAAGTCTTGCGGAGGCGGCGCGCGAGAAAAATTGAGCTGAGCAGCGCGGCACCCCATTTCATGCGCGGGCGGCGCTTGTCACCCATCGCAAAGCGAAAACCGTGCGTGTGGGCCGTGCGAACGAAGGAGCGCGTGAGCGTTTTCATTCGCGCGCGATGGTGCATGAAAGAATCGCTCTGCAGCTCCTGCACGGCTTCGCGAACTTCGAATGCGCTCGCGGTCGCCGGCATCGGCTTTCCGAAACTGACGGTGATCGGATACGGAATGCGGCGCGGAAGTTTCCACAGGAAGCGGCCGCGTTCGTAGCTGAAGATGCTGCCCCACACGCCGTCGAGATAGACGGGAATGATCGGCGCATCGACGCCTTTCATGATGCGTTCGAGGCCGCGGCGGAAGGGAAGCAGCTGGCCGATGCGGGTGATCTGGCCTTCGGCGAAGATGCAGACGACTTCGCCGTTTTTGATGGCATCGCTGGCGGCGCGGAGGGACGTGATCATGTCGCGCGGGCGGAGCTGCGAGGAAATCGGAATCGCGTCCACCATTTTCGCGAACGGCTTGATGTACGGTAGGTCGTAGATGTCCTTGAACATCATAAAGCGGACGGGACGATCGACCGAGCCGAGAAGCAGGAGCGCATCGACGAGCGACATGTGGTTCGCGACGAGCAGCGCGCCGCCATGCACGGGGAAATTTTCGCGATGCTCCACGCGCAGGCGATAGAGCGAGTGCGTGACGATCCACAGTGCGAGGCGGATTAGCGTGTCCGGCACGAGATAGACGGCGAAGCAGGTCATGATGCCGGTGAGAATGGCGCCGTCGAGAAAAATTGTGCCCGGTGCGTGATGCAAAACTGATTTGCAGAAGTAGTAGGCGCCAGCGGCGATGAAAATGCCGACGAACGACCAGAAATTCGCGGCTGCGATTACGCCGCCTTTGTCCGCGGGCTTCGGGCGATGCTGGATCAGCGCGCCAATGGGCACGACGAAAAAGCCGGCGAAGAATCCGAGTAACGAAAGTAGAATCGAGGCGCTCTTCAGCGTGTGACCTTCGCCGTAGAGCAGGCCGCCGAAAATCGTCATGCCGACGGCGCCGAGAGGGATGAGCCCGACTTCGATCTTTCCGCCGGAGAGGTAGCCGGCGGCGACGCTGCCGAGACCGATGCCAATGGCGAGCGCGGCCTGGATATAACTGGTCTTCGTGTCGTCCACTTTCAGAACGTCATGGGCGTAAACGATGATCACGAACTGGACGAACGCGGCGAGGAAAAATAGAAACGCGTTGCCGGCAACGGCCCACTTGAGCACGCGATCGGCTTTGATCGTCTTCATCTGAATGCGGAGGTCGCCGATGGGGTCGAGCTTGAGTTTTTTTGAAGGATCGGCGGCGGGGACTTTCGTGATGAAGAGGCTGGTGGTGAGGCCGAAAAGTGTGCAGCCGAGAAGCAGTACGCCGGCGATGTACTCGCGGTGGTGGAAGGTATCGACCATGTAGCCCGCGGCCATTACGGCGACGATGCTGGCGAGGAAGGTGCCGAGTTCGATGATGCCGTTGGCCCAGGAAAGTTTGCGGTCAGGAACGAGCTCAGGGAGCAGGCCGTACTTTGACGGACCGAACAGCGCGGACTGCGCGCTAATCAGGAATACGGCGACGCACTCAATTGGGAGGCTGTGGAGAAAAAGGCCGACGATGGTGACGGCCATGACTCCGATTTCCATCAGCTTGGTGCCAATGACGACGGTGCGCTTGCTGTAACGGTCGGCGAAATTGCCGCCGAGCATGGAGAAGAAGATGAAGGGGACGGCGAACAGAGCGCCGACCACGAGCATGAGTTTGTCGCGCGTCGCGTCGGAGTAGTTGGTGGCGACGATGATGTAGATGACCACCCATTTCACGCCGTTGTCGTTGAAGGCGTTTTGAAACTGGGTGACGATCAGGCTCCAGAAGCCTAATTGCCAGCGGCTGGTTTCGGACGGAGACCCGACGTGCGGGTTGGGGTGAGAGGACATGAGATCGGGAACGTGTGCCAAGACGAAGCTAGCACCAATCGGGCGCAGAGCCAATTTCTGACTCGGGCACACTTCGCAAACTAATTACTTGAAGGGCGGGCGTGCGGGGTGTCCCACGGGCGGACATTGCGTGGCGAGGTGGTTTTGCGCGGGGCGGGTAAGTTGGGGGTAAGGCGGGGGTTGCGGGGCGGTGTGGTGGCACGGTTCGTGCACGTGTGGGGCAGGGCGCGGGTGTGTGGTGTTGCGTGGTGGCGCGTCCTGGGGAGCGGCGATGAATTCGATCTGGGCGAACTTGCGGTACGCGGGGCGGACGCTGGCGAAGGCGCCGGCGTTTACGGCGGTGGCGGTGCTGACGCTGGCGCTGGGAATCGGCGCGAACGCGGCGATTTTCTCGGTGGTGTATGCCGCGCTGCTCAAGCCGCTGCCGTACAAGGAGCCGTCGCGGCTGATCACGATTGGCCAGGGACGGCGGCAGCAAAACGCAGGACCAGCGTCCGCGACCAACGCGTCGTATCCCGACCTGCGCGACTGGCAGAAGACGACGAAGAGTTTTGAATCGATCGCGGCGTACACCGGCGACGCGTTCACGCTCACAGGCAACGGTGAACCGCGGAACGTATTTGCGACGGCGGCGACGGCGAATTTTTTCAGGACGCTTGGCGTCGCGCCGGCGATGGGACGCGATTTTGTGGATTCGGACGAGGCGCAGGACGGGCCGCACGTCGTGATTCTGACGTACGGCGAATGGCAATCTGAGTTCGGCGCGGATCCCGGAGTGATCGGGCGCTCGGTGCGGCTCGATGGAAATCCAGCGACGATCATTGGGGTGCTGCCGAAGAATTTTGAGTTTGCGCTCTCGAACGCGGCGCCGATGTGGGTGCCGCTGCATCCTGGGCACGATCAGGCGACGCGGCGGAATTTGCGCTGGCTGCGGACGGTGGTGCGGCTTGCTCCCGGCGTGACGATGGACCAAGCCAAAGCCGAGATGGACGGCGTGACGGCGCAGCTCGCGCGCGAATATCCGCAGACAGATGGATCGGTGTTCGTGGTGATTACGCCTCTGAAGGACAGCATCGTCGGAAAAATTCAGCCGATTTTGCTGGTGCTGCTTGGGGCGGTGGCGTTCGTGCTGCTGATTGCGTGTGCGAACGTGGCGAATTTGATGATGACGCGTTCGGTGGGGCGGAAGCGCGAGTTTGCGATTCGCGCGGCGCTGGGCGCGAGCCGCGGGCAATTGATCATGCAATTGCTGACGGAAAGTTTGCTGCTCGCTCTATGCGGCGCCGCGGCGGGATTTTTTCTGGCGGAGTGGGGCGTGAACGCGCTGGTGGCGGCGATTCCTGCGTCGATTGCGGCGGGGCTGCCGAATTTGCAGGCGGGCGATGTGAATTTGCCGGTGCTCGGCTTCCTGACCGCAGTGGCGCTGGGCACGGCGGTGCTTTTCGGAATTGCGCCGGGAGTTGCGGCCTCGCAGGTGCGAGTGAGCGACGCGCTGAAGGAAGAATCGCGTGGCGGCACGAGCGAAGGACAGTCGCGTGTGCGGAATGTGCTCGTGGCGGCGGAGATCGCGATTTCGCTGGTGCTGCTGGTGGGCGCGGGGCTGATGTTGCAGAGTCTGCGGCAGCTGCTGAATCACAATCCGGGCTTTGACCCGGAGAGGCTGCTCACTTTTTCGGTGAACTTGCCGAACGACACGTATCCGAGCGCGAAGGAATATCCGAATCCGAACCCGTCGGCTGTGCGGTTCGAGCACGAGTTCACGGAGAAGCTGCGCGCTCTGCCTGGCGTGGAAAGTGTTGGCGCGACCGACGCGCTGCCGCTCGGTGGCGGCGGTGCAACGATTCGATTTTTGGTGGAGGGACGGCCGACTGCGGCGGGACAGGAAGATGAAGCCGACATCGTGACGGTGAGTTCGGAGTATTTTTCGACGCTGAAAATTCCTCTCGTGCAAGGGCGCACGTTTACCGAGGCTGAGAAACAGGATACGCCGCCGGTGCTGGTGGTGAACCAGGCGTTCGTGCAGAAATATTTCCCTGGGGAAGAGCCGGTGGGGAAGCGGACGAAGTTTACTTTTGACGCGCGCGAGCCGTACCGGCAGATCGTCGGCGTGGTGGGCAACGTACAAGAGGAGAACATCGATAGCGAAGCGCCGCCGGTGATTTACTACCCGAACGATCAGGGACCATCGACGTACATCACGTTCATGATGAGGACGAAGACGAATCCTGCGGCGTTTGTGGGAACGGTGCGCGACGCGTTGCACGGAATGGACCCGGCGCTGCCGGTGATCAATCCGCTTACGCTGGGGGATTTTACGAATCAGGCGCCGGCGGTATTTGTGCGGCGGTATCCGTCGTACTTGATTGGGAGTTTCGCGGCGCTGGCGTTAATTCTCGCGATGATTGGGCTTTACGGATTGATTTCGTTTGCGGCGGCGCAGCGGACGCGGGAGATTGGGATTCGTATGGCGCTCGGCGCGCAGCAGGTGGATGTGCTGCGGCTGGTGATGCGGCAGGGAATGATCGCGACGCTCGCGGGCGTGGGAGTTGGCGTCGTGGCGGGGCTCGTGCTCACGCGGACGATGGCGACGATGCTGTACAACGTGAATCCGGCGGACTTTGTGACGTTTGCTGCGGTGGCGGCGCTGCTGGTGTGCGTCTCAGCGGCGGCGAGCTATTTGCCGGCGCGGCGAGCGATGCAGACGGATCCGCTGGTGGCGCTGCGACACGATTAGGCGCGACGGCTTGTTACATGACGGTGCCATCGCGGCAGTTTTCGAGCCATTTCAGACTGTCGGGTGTGAGTTTCTTCGCGTTCACGTCGATGTATTTTTGAACGAGTTCGCGAACGGACGGATGTTGTAAGTGACCCAGGCCGTGAAGGGCACTGGATTGGCAACGCTCGTCGTTGAGGGCGAGGATTTTGCTCAACGTCTCAAACATGCAGTCGATGAGCTTGCGATCACTTTCGTCGAGCAGTTGATAGTCCTCGGACGGAACTACCTTGTGGTGCGTCCTCTCGAACCAGAAACCCGTGCAGATGAAATCCCACCACATGTAAAAACCGCTTTCCATGGTTTTTACTTTGCAGTTCGCGACGAAGTCTGCGAACGGACCATACATCGACCGAATGCACTCTAGTCGTATCTCGAGCGCGACGGCGTTGTTCCATAGTTCTCTCTGAAGATTGCAGCTGGCAGGGCTTAGCATCCCGTTGAGAACGTAGTCCAAGGTTTTAAGGGATGTGTTCTCCGCGATCGCGCCGAATTCGTTAAAGAATCGCGTCATGTGGCGGACGATCACTTCGGGATTCGATTTCTCGATGACCCAGTACGCATATTCGTTGCCCGACATGTCGCGGGTCCAATCGGTATCGTCCTCGGGATGCGTGAGGAAGTAGAGAATGAAATCGTCGTAGGACAGGGTTGAGAGGTCGAATTCGATTTCGTCGGTCATCGGAATGCGGCGCAGACTGAAGTCTACCGTACGGGTGCGAGGGTCGGCGAGACGTGGCTTGAACGATGTGCTCGCGCTACCCGTGAATTCCCTACTAGAGGTGCAAAGCGCCGCGCTTGAACAGGACGGCGAATCCGACCGCGACGAGCGCGAAGAATCCGATCGAGAAGATGTAGTACAGGATTCGGATCTTGGGCCAGAGAAACTGCGGCAGCTGGTCGGCGAATTTGTCGCTCCAGGTGTCTGAAAACCTCGGAGGGACGACGGCCTCGGCCGAATCCGGTTTCCATCGCGACGCGATCCAGATGGCGCGCATGTTCGACAGCAGAAGCGCGGCCAATAAAATTCTGAGCACGCCGATGCCGGTGAGAAGCGTATCCGACGTAAACATGATGAGGACTACCGTCGCGGCATATCTGCTGCGTTCGCGCACCCCAACCCCGCCCAAGAAATAGAAAAGGAATGTCACCACGCCGGCGATCCACTGGTTGTTGAGGACGCAGACGATCAGTGAGAAGACGGCGACAATGGCGCAGACCCAGTAGCCCTGTGCGCCGAGGTAATCGACGTCGGAGGCTGTGTTAACGGACGGCCAGAAAAGGCTCTTGAGGCGATTGTCGGAATCTGGGGTGGAGTTCGAGACGCCTAGGGTTTGCATGGTGGCCGGATTAAAGCGCAAAACTACGGTGGTGTCGAGTGGGAATCGTGGCGGAGTTGGTACGTGGGAGAGGCGGGTGGTGTTCGAGGGTGCGAAGTGCATGGGGCTGCGGGCGTGGCGGGGCGGTGGTCCCCGTCGCGACGGGGAGCCACCGCAGTCCGGGAGAACCGTGGCGGCGGAGATGCTGGATCGATGCGCGCGTGGTGATGCGCGGTCACGTGAGGTCACGGATGACTACCTCACGCCGCGTTCGCTTAGCGGGGCAGTAGGGATTGGGCGGCGGTGTGGGCGAAGTCTAGGACGCGGCCGGGGAGTAAGCCGAGGTAGAGCGTGCCGGCGGCGGCCAAGATGAGAGCGAAGACCAGCGCAGCGGGGACTTTGGTGGGAGTGTA
>Ga0070764_10001474_pt1 | contig 10292 bp, 7 predicted proteins | sample HubBroMetageWRM4_FD_67287 | JGI IMG/M metagenome (GOLD analysis project Ga0070764, IMG submission 67287) | Warmed soil microbial communities from the Hubbard Brook experimental Forest, New Hampshire - Hubbard Brook CCASE Soil Metagenome WRM 4 | ecosystem: Environmental > Terrestrial > Soil >... | reverse complement strand
TGGGACGCGCATCCTCGAGATCCTTCGCGGTGATGACTTCCCACTTCTTCTTCGGAATGGATACGACCACGCCAGTGCCAAAGAAATAGGGCAGGGGCACCTCGTCCATGAACGGCGTGCCCTGCACGACGTGCGCCGGGGCGTCTATGTGTGTGCCCGAGTGCATCACCGTCGTGATTTTTTGGGTCAGCACACCCGACTTGGACATCCCGTGCAGCCGCTCGATCTTGACGTCTTCGAAGTACGGCCAGCAGGGCTGCCCCAGTCCCCAGGGGTGGCTGAGGTCATAGAACTCGAGCCCCATCTTGTTGAGAAGATTCGATTCCTCGAACCTGCACAGACTCTCATCGCGCCAGTCGCCATCCTGCCAGCCAGACATTCGCATGCTCCCCAGGTGTAGCGTATTGTGGGTGATGTGTACCGCATTACGGTATGACGGCGGCCGCGGAGAGTCAACCGAGTCCCCCTGGTGGACGGTGCGCCCACATTGGATGCACTCAGATTGGAATCGCGGCCGCCGCTGCCGCGAGCACGGCTTCACGGCTATCATGGGCCCTACCTCTTGGGCGGGACCCACACAGGACGGGCATACGATGAATCTCAATCGTCTCGATCTGAACCTGCTGATCGCACTGGATGTCCTGCTCAGCGAACGCAGCATCACGCACGCCGCCGAACGTTTGAACCTGAGCCCTTCAGCGACGAGTGGCGCGCTTGCGCGCCTGCGGCTGTACTTCGACGACGAGCTGTTGACGCAGATCGGCCGCCGCATGGTGCCGACTCCCCTGGGCGAAAGCCTTGCAGCAAGCGTGCGCGACTGTTTGCTACACGTGCAGGCGACCGTCGACATCAGGCCGCACTTCGATCCGCTGAACTCGAAACGCAACTTCAAGCTGATGATGTCGGATTATGTCTCAACGGTACTGATGCCGGCGGCGCTGCAGCGTCTGCAACGCGAGGCCCCGGGAGTGACCATCGAGCTGATCGGGAATGAGAACGAGCCGTGGGAGGCGCTGGGTCGCGGTGAAATCGATTTCCTGGTGCTGCCGCGCAACTTCATCCGCCAGGAGCATCCGGCGGAAGTCCTGTTCGAGGATGACTACGTCTGCGTCTGCTGGAGCGGCAATACCCTGGTCGCCGACCAGATCAGCATGGAGCAGTGCCTGCAGATGGGTCACGTGGTGGCGCGGATCGGCACCCAGCGACCTCCTACCATCGACGAGTGGTTCTTCGAGCGTTTCGGACACGCCCGCCGCGTCGAGGTCATAGCGACCAACTTCAACAGCGTGCCCCACCTGTTGGTCGGCACCACCCGGATTTCGATCATGCACCGGCGGCTGGCGCTCGCCTACGGCCGCGCGTTGCCGTTGAAGATAGTGCCCTCGCCGGTGGTCATGCCGCAGTTGGTCGAGATGATCCAGTGGCACAAGTATCGCGACCGCGATCCAGGCAGGGCCTGGCTGTGCGACCTTTTGCGGGCCGCGGCGCACAGCTCCTCCGAGCGCGCTCCGGCCGTGCTGGCGGCGGTCAAGCGATAGTCAGCGCACCGGCTCATTCGTTCTGCAGCGCGCGGGATCATTCGGCCCCGCCAAAAGGACGTGTCCGTGGAATCGAATTCCCTCGGCCGCGGGCTTGCTTTAGCTTCTTCAACATCAACGGAACCCAGCGATGATTCTATTCAAGAATACGAGCGTCTTCGACGGCAGTGGCGCTGACCCTTTCCCAGGGGACGTCCTGGTTCGGGACAATCGCATCGTCGAGGTTTCCCGAGCGGGAGCCGCCGCCACAGCCGCGCCGGGAGCGACGGTCGTCGACGGGGCGGGGGCGACACTGATGCCCGGAATGATTGAGGCTCACGCTCACTTGAGTTGGCCGAGCTCCGTAGAGCGCTTCGTGCCCGGCATGAGCCTGCCGCCCGAGGACCTGGTAGCCAACACTGCGCGCAATGCCCGCATTCTTCTCGATCATGGATTCACGAGCGCGTACTCGGGAGGCGCGCTCGAAAAAACGCTTGAAATCACACTCAAGGCGGACATCGACGCCGGTAGAACTCCCGGCCCGAGACTGGTGCCGGCATCGATAGAGCGCGAGCCGCCGAACGAGACCGCATTTCTGGCGGGCGGTGATGTTGCGGACCACGGCGCGGGCCCGGAGGCCGTGCGGGCCTTCGTCAAGGACTGCGCCGCGAAAGGGGCGAAGGTCGTTAAGTTTCTCCTCTCCGGCGAGAGTGCGCTCAAGCCCGGGGCATCGATGCAAACGCTGTACTCCGAGGAGGAAATGCGTGCGGCGGGCGAGCAGGCGCGCGAATCGGGCGTGTGGCTGACGGGTCACGCCCACTGCGCCGCTGCGATCAAGATGGGAGTGCGCAATGGGTTTCGCGTCCTGTATCACTGTACCTATGCGGACGAGGAGGCCATCGACATGCTGGCCGCCCGCAAGGCGCAGATATTCGTGGCCCCCACGATCGGGATCGTCCAGGCGACGCTCGATGCCACGCCGCCACCCCATTTCGACATGACCCACATGAAAGCCGACGCCGCCACCGTGTTGGCGCACCAGAAAGAACTGGCGCCGCGGCTGAAGCGCCGGGGAGTACGGTTGCTACCGGGCGGAGACTACGGGTTTCCCTTCAATCCGAACGGACGCAACGCGCGGGACCTCGAACTGTTCGTCCTCCACCTGGGATTCACGCCCAGCGAAGCGCTCGTGGCGGCGACCGCTCGCGGCGGAGAGATCATGGGCATGGAGCATGAGCTGGGACGCATCGAGCCGGGCTTTCTGGCGGACCTCTTGTTGGTTCGCGGCGACCCGACCCGTGACGTCCGCGTGCTTCAGGACCCGCAGAACCTGCTTGCGATCATGAAGGACGGTCGGTTCCACAAAGCTCCCGTCATCAACGCCTGAGCCTCATGAGCCCGATGGTCAACGCAGAATCGGGCGAAGGGGGCAATGTTTCGGCCGGCGACCCCCCGGAAGGGTCGGTCGCCCCAAGCATCGAGGACCGCATTCGTGCGCGGGGCGCGGTGCTCGACATGCCTTTCACCCAATCGATCTACAAGCCGCTCCTGGAGCGTCAACCGCGCGAGGGTGTCAAAGTCACGCGTGATCTTGTTTATGGAAGTGACGAACGGCAGCGGTTGGACGTCTACGAGCCCGAGGCGCACGGCGCGACGCCTCGAACGTTGCTGATCCTGATGCCGGGCGGCGGCTTTATTCGCGGCGACAAGGCTGAACGGGAGAATTTCGGCCAGCGCTTCGGCCGGGAAGGGATTGTGACTGCCGTCGCCAACTACCGCCTGGCGCCGATGCATCGGTGGCCCGCGGGCGCTGAGGATGTCGTCGCCGCTTATGTTTGGATGAGGAAGCACGCAGCCCGATTCGGAGCGGATCCGGAGCGGATTTTTCTCGCGGGCGAATCGGCGGGCGCGGCACACGTCGCGGCGGCCACACTGGTGCGGCGCTTCCATCCCCCGGAGGGACTGGTCATCGCGGGCACCGTGTTGATCTCGGGTGTGTACAACGCCCACCTGGAAAGGCTGGCCCGGGGTCAGTTCGGCGTAACGACTCCCGATCCGCGCAACGAAGCCTACTTCGGTGCTGACTTCGAACGTTACCCGCAGATGTCGACCGTCGAGTTGATCGACGCGCCACCCGCCGCGCCACTTCTGATCACTTACGCTGAACTGGATTTACTCGGAATGCAGGTTCAGGCGGGCGAGCTGTTCGCGACCCTGGTGACTCACCATGGCTACAGCCCGCAGTTGCGGGTCATTCCGGGCCACAATCACCTGACACAGGTGTATGCAGTCAACACGGGCGACGAGTCGTTGAGCGCTCCGCTGTTGGAATTCCTGAGAGGGACATAGCGCCTGCAGAACGTATGAGCTTAAATGGGGGGAAACACGGATGAAACATCGACTGCATGAGTTATTACCTGCCGCCATACTGACGGGACTGGCGCTGGCGATTCCAACACTTTCCATTGCGGAAACGCCGTCCGAGGTGATTCCGATCTGGGACGGCGTCGCGCCCGGATCCGAGGGCTGGACCCAGAAGGAGGGTCGGATGGAGGTGAATAACCCGCTATTCACGCCGCCCCTTGCGGACACGCTCGTTTGGAATGTTACCCGGCCGACGCTCACGGTCTTTAAACCGAAGTCGGGCAAAGCCAACGGTGCGGCCGTAGTCGTGGCGCCCGGTGGTGGTTTCCGGGTGCTCAGCTATGACAACGAAGGGTTGCGCGTGGCGCAGTGGCTTGCCGACCGCGGCGTAACGGCTTTTGTCCTGAAGTACCGCCTGAACCGCATGCCCGACGAACCAGCGGAGGTTCGTAAAGACATGGACCGGATGATGGCAGCGGGTACGGCCCGCCCGCCAGGAGCGCCACCCGCTGGACCCCCACCGCCAGGAGCCCCGCCGCCAGGGGCACCTGCCGGTGCGCCTGGCCCGCTCATGCAGTTCGGACCTGTTGAGCTCGATGCGATTGCCGATGGCCAACAGGCCGTCAAACTCGTTCGCAGCCGTGCGAAGGAGTTCGGGATCGATCCGCATCGCATCGGCATCATTGGCTTCTCAGCCGGAGGGGCTGTCTCGGGCGGCGCGGCCGTGCGCGCGGAGCCGGCCGACCGGCCCAACTTCGTGGGAGTGATCTATTCCAACGTTCCGGGAGTCATCCCTGCCAACGCGCCACCTGCGTTCTTTGCTGCTGCCGCCGACGATCCGCTGTCGAGTGCCATGCCCGACCTTTTCACGCGTTGGCGAGCCTCTGGCGCCGTAGCCGAGATCCACATCTACGCCAAGGGGCGACACGGGTTTGGGACAGCCCATCAAGGGCTTCCCGTGGATCATTGGCTCGACGCCTTCCACGCCTGGCTGGCGCAGCAGGGCTTCATAGGGCCATGAAAGCAACATTCCGCGGTCTTCGCTGGGCGGTCTTCGTTGCGATCGCAGCGGGCCACTGCGCGCAGGCAATAAGTCAGGCGAGCGCGCCGGCTCCCGGCGCCTCCGATGCGGCGCGAGCCTGTGCCGCTCTGACCCAACAAACCGGTGCGACGCTCGGCGAGCCCAGCGCTCGAATCCTGACAGCGAAGCTCAATCCGCCCACCGCTTCCAGGGTGGATCCGGCTGCTCCCCCTTGGATGGGTCCTCTGCCGCCCATGCCGGAGCACTGCGAAGTGATCGGGGTGATGCGTGAGCGAGTAGGCAGCGATGGGCAGCACTACGCAGTGAGATATCACCTGCGACTGCCCGTCGCCTGGAACGGACGTTTCCTGTTCCAGGGTGGCGGTGGTACCAACGGTGAATTGGGCTCTGCGACCGGCTCGTTGCAGCCCGGGATGCCGACGGGACTCGAACAGGGGTTTGCCGTCGTCAGCACCGACACCGGTCACGATAACGCCGCCAACAGGGATCCCGCCAAGCAGGGCACGGTAGCCTTCGGACATGACTACCAGGCCCGCGTGGAGTATTCGGACAAGGCGCTCGATAGTGTCGCGACCACGGCGAAGCGAATCGTGCGCAGCTTCTATGGGCGCCCGGCCGGCCACAATTTTTTCGCAGGCTGTTCGAATGGCGGCCGCGAGGGCATGGTCTTCGCACAGCGCTTTCCAGAGCAGTTCGATGGGATCGTCGCGGGCTCCCCCGCATTTGCCGTCCCGAAAGCAGCTATCGCAGAAGCCTGGGATACTCAAGTGTTTGGTGCGCTCGCCACTCACGAAGGTTTCACGCAGAAGGATGGCTTACCCGACATTGCGAAGGCGCTGTCGGACGCAGATCTGGGTCTCGTCGCAGAGGCGGTCGCCAAAGCGTGCGACGCCACGGACGGCGTCGTCGACGGGATGATACAGAACGTCACTCAATGTACCGTGGCTCGGGTCCGCCCCCAGCTCGATGCGAAAACTTGCACGGGTCCAAAGAACGCGGGCTGTCTGAACCGCGAGCAGGTCGACGCACTCGTCCGCTCACTCGGTGGCCCACACGATTCCAAGGGTAGGGCGCTTTATGCCGAGTGGCCCTGGGATGTCGGAATAGCCTCCCCCGGCTGGCGGATTTGGAAGTTAGGAATGCCGAACGCCATGGGCGCGATCAATGTCGTGCTGGGTTCGCCGGCGCTCTCGGGCCTGTTCGTGACTCCGCCGGTGAACGTCGCGGACAGCCCCGAGGCCAACCTGCGTTATCAACTGAACTTCAACTTCGATCGGGATGCGCCGTTGATTTTTGGCCAGAGCGCCGCATTCCCGCGTTCCGGTTGGGAGCTGGTGGGCGCGCAGTCGACCGACCTCAGTCGCTTTCGCCAACACGGTGGCAAGCTCATCGTTCCCCACGGGGGCTCGGATCCGATCTTCTCCATCAACGACACGATCGCGTGGTGGCGCAAGGTCGATGCGGCGAATCATGGGGATGCCCGCGGTTTCGTGCGGGTTTATGCGGTGCCTGGCATGAATCACTGCGGCGGTGGACCTGCGACGGATCAGTTCGATGCCCTGACCGCGGTCGTCAACTGGGTCGAGCGAGGCACCGCGCCTGACAGTATCGAAGCCAAGGCGGGCCCGATGTCACCCTGGCCCGGCCGCACCCGGCCACTGTGTGCCTATCCGCAGGTCGCGCATTACCGCTCCGGCGATTTGAGCCAGGCGGCGAGTTTCGCCTGCGAGGAGGGCAAGCAATGAGGACCTTCGTGTCCGTAATTGCCACGCTGTGTGTGGGGATCGCGTCGGTAGTGTATGCCGCCGATGCGCCGGTACTCCCACAGGGGTTCGATCCCGCCAAATTCCGCGCCGAGATGGAGGCTTTCAACAAGCTGCCGGATACCGTCGGCACTGGGAGATATCCGGCGCTGAAGGAGGAAGTCGCATCGCTTCCGGACCACGTGATTTACCGGCCGGCGGATCTCACGCAGCTCGGTAAAGAGAAACTGGGCGTGCTGGCTTGGGGTAACGGTGGCTGTTCCGCCGACGGCGCTGGCGGACGATTCCACCTGGCGGAAATCGCCTCGCATGGCTACCTTGCCATCGCGAGCGGGAAAATTCTCAGCGGTCCGGGGGCGCCCTCTCACGCTGAGCTCCCGATGCCTGCGCCGGGTGGTGCGATCCCTCCGCCGGCCACGAAGGCCGTCAGCCTGACCGAGGCGATCGATTGGGCTCTGCGGGAGAATGCCCGCGCCGGCAGTCCTTACTTCGGACGCATCGACCCTGACTGGGTCGCTGTGTCCGGCTGGAGCTGCGGTGGACTGCAGGCCCTGCAGATCGCCGCCGACCCGCGGGTCCATGCCGTAATCATCCACAACAGCGGGATATTCAGCCCGGGCGCCAATCCGATGGCCGGCCTGGATATCACCAAGGCCGCTCTGACGAAGTTGCATACGCCTGTAATTTACATTCTCGGCGGTCCGACCGACATCGCCTATGCCAACGGCGAGGATGACTTCAAACGCATCGAACACGTGCCGGCGATGGTGGCGAATCTCGACGTCGGGCATGGCGGCACGTTTCTGCAACCCAACGGTGGCCCGGCCGCATCCGTGGCCGTCAGCTGGCTGGATTGGCAGTTGAAGGGCGATGCCCAGGCGGCCAAGCGATTTACGGGACCGCGCTGCGGCCTATGCAGCGATCCCGCCTGGAAGGTCGAGCGTAAGCGCCTGGACAGCGAGTAGGGCGCATCCGAGCTCGATTCCATCGTTCGGTCCGGCCGAATCCACGTATCCAAACAAGCGGATTCCCCCTGTCCTGGTGTGTGAATAACCTCCCCAGGTAGAGGGTTGAGCTGTGCCGAACTCTCGTGCTTTGAGGGGGAACGATTCGATGAGAAAAACACACACGTGGCCGTCGAGCCTGGCGTGCGCGGCGGCAATTCTTGCCGCGCCGGTAGCCCTGCGAGCCCAGACGGCCGCTCCGGGAGCCAGCGCCTCGAATATCGACACTCTCGAGGAAGTCATCGTCACGGCCGAAAGGCGGCCTGAAGAGCTGCGCAACACGCCGGTCGCGGTGACGGTGGTCAACGCTCAGCAGCTTGCGGACCAGCACGTCTATAACATCGCGCAATTAGCCCAGACGGCGCCCTCGTTGGAAATCATCCAGGCGTTCGGTGGTCCTGGCGGCGGAGGCCAGATCCGTGGCCTCGGAACACAGTCCTTCACCCGCTCGGCCGAGGGCGCGGTGGGCATCGTGGTCGACGGCATCTCGCAGGGTAATGTCAACGTCAGCGATCTCTTCGACATTCAGCACATCGAGGTGTTGGAGGGGCCGCAGGGCACTCTCTTCGGCCTGACTTCGTCGGCGGGCGTCATCAACATCGTCACCAACGCCCCAGATCCTTCGGGGTTTCACACGGTGTGGCACGCCGACTACGCGAACAAGGGGACGGCCGGCTCGGAATTCGGGCAGGAAACCGTGCAAGGTGTCGTCAACATTCCCCTGACGGAAATTTCTGCGCTGCGCGTGAGCGGCAGCATCGATGACAACAGGGGCGTGCAACACAACAATTTCACCGGGCAGGACGATACCGCGGATAACTACGGGCTGCGAGCACGGTATCTACTGAAGGCGACCGACGCGCTGCAAGTGAACGTGATTGCGGATTATCAGCGTACCGTGCAGCACGGCGCGGAGGGCGGGGCGATCGCCGCGTTTACCTATGTCTATGCCAATCCGGCCCTGACTGCGGAGCTCGCCGCTTGCGGCATCACCCCGGGGTTCGGCAACCAGGATCGCTGCGCCAATCATGCCGAGGAGGCCAGCGATACCAACTACGGCTTGTCCGTGCAGGCGGACTACGATCTTGGCCCCAACACGCTCACTTCCATCTTCGCGTACCGGCACGATAGAACCGGCCCGGACTCGCAGGACATCCAGGCCGTGCCAGAGGAAATCCCACAGATCTGGTCGACGGGGCAGCTGACTTCCGGACAGCAGTATTCGGGCGAGGTGCGCCTGACTTCCAACGGAGCGAGTCAGTGGGAGTACACGACCGGACTGTACGCCTCGAACTATTCGGTCCTCAGTTCCGGTGCTCCGGGTGCATTTTTTCACGTCCAGGTGCCGTTTCCGCCGTTCGAGCTCGGAACGCCCACCACGCTGTATACCGAGACGAGTACCAAGTCCGAGGCGCTGTATGGACAGACGACGTTCCACGTGACCGATGCTCTTGGCTTGATCGCAGGTGCCCGTTACACCCATGAATCCATCAACGACTACGCATCGCCACTCGGATACCAGCCCGGCACGCCGAACAACACGGGAGCCGACTCCCTCGCACTGACTGAGAACAATGTCTCGGGCAAGCTGGGGGTGCTCTACAAGTTGAGCTCCGACTGGACGGCGCGCGTCACCGTCGTTCGTGGCTACAAGGGACCCCAGGCGCAGGCGCAAACCACGACGACACCGTCCGTGCTCGTTCCCGCCGAGATCCCACTTTCGTTCGAGACGGGTATCAAAGGCATCACACTGGGCGGCCGGCTGGGCGTGGACTTCACCCTGTTCGACACGCGTGATCGAAACTATCAGGGACAAAGCTGCGCACTCTCGCCCGCCGGGGTGCTTGCGTGTATTCCCAATTCGGTCAACGTCACGACACGCGGCGCGGAAATGAGCCTGAACGGTCGGCCCTTGCCGAGACTGTTGCTCACCGCAGGCTACATCTACGATGATGCTACCTACCCGTCCAGCTATCGCGGTCTGGATCCGAACAATCTGACCGGCGCGACACTGTCCATGGGGGGGCTGCAACTCGTGGGAGTTCCCAAGAACAAGTTCACGTTCACGGGCAACTACAGCGTGCCGCTGGGCGGCGCTGTCGAAGTGAACCTCGGTTCGGATGTGACCTATAAGTCTGACATACGCCTGGGGTACAGTCCCGATCCGCGCTTTGTATTCCCGAGCGCGTGGACGGTGGGTGCGCACCTCGACCTTCGAGCGCGCGACGATCGCTGGGGCGTTGGACTCTTTGCGCGCAACCTGACCAATTCTCATCAGCCTCTCACGCTGTTTGGCGGGCCGGCGTTCATTCCGCCCGGGGTCGTCCCGTTCCTGCCCACAGGGGCGATTTCCGGGGTGTCCGGCTGGGTTGGCCAGCAGTCCCTGCGCGAGGTGGGCCTTTCAGCAGACCTGCGATTCTGACCCGCGCGTCCACACTGTGGCTCTGCGCGGCCGCCGCGCTCTTTGAAGGCTTCGACAATCAGTCGATCGGCGTAGCGCTCCCGCGTCTCACACTGGAGTTCGCGCTCACGACCCCCGCAAAGGGTCTCATTCTGAGCGCAGCGCCCTTTGCACTGTTTGTCGGCGCCGCGCTCGGTGGCC
>Ga0070764_10001472_pt1 | contig 10297 bp, 9 predicted proteins | sample HubBroMetageWRM4_FD_67287 | JGI IMG/M metagenome (GOLD analysis project Ga0070764, IMG submission 67287) | Warmed soil microbial communities from the Hubbard Brook experimental Forest, New Hampshire - Hubbard Brook CCASE Soil Metagenome WRM 4 | ecosystem: Environmental > Terrestrial > Soil >... | reverse complement strand
CGACCGGCCGCCAGCGCGGATTCGAGGCGGCTGCCTCCGGGCTCGGGTAGTAGCCGAGGTCGATCACCCGGTCCAGGAAAGGCACGGCGATGCGGACCGTCTGCCGCAGTTTCTCCCAGTCCAGCCGGGCACCGCTGCCTTCCGCGGTGGTGAGGTGCCGGGCCAGGTTGACCGAGCCGAGGTTGCACACCGCAGTCTCGGAATCGGTCGTGACCTCGATGATCTCGGTGCACAGGTTGGACAAGTGCACCACGTTCGGAATCTGGCCGGTCTGGTTGCACGTGGCGTTGGACCGGTCCTTGAAGGCCATCCAGCCGTTGCCGGTCTGCGCGAGCGTGCGCATCATCCGCCCGTACAGGTCACGCGCCCGCACCTGGCGGACATACCTGCCCTCGGCCTCCGCCGCCCGGTACGCCCGCTCGAACGCCTCGCCCCACAAGTCAGGTAGCTCCGGCATGGCGTCGGGGTCGATCAGCGACCACAGCTCGTCCGCTTCGACCCGGCGCATGAATTCGTCCGGGATCCAGTTGGCCAGGTTCAGGTTGTGCGCGCGCCTCGCGTCCTCGCCGGTGTTATCCCGCAGCTCCAGGAACTCCTCGATGTCGGGGTGCCACGGCTCGAGGTAGACACAGGCCGCTCCCTTGCGCCTGCCGCCCTGATTCACCGCTGCCACCGAGGAGTCCAGGGTGCGCAGCCACGGCACGATGCCGTTGGACTGGCCGTTCGTGCCCCGGATGAGCGCGCCCCGCGACCGGACCCTGGACCAGGCGATCCCGATCCCGCCGGAGAACTTGCTGAGCTTCGCCACCTGCGCGTACCGGTCATAGATCGAGATGAGGTCGTCCTGCGGCGAGTCGACCAGGAAGCATGAGGACATCTGCGGGTGCCGGGTACCGGAGTTGAACAGCGTCGGCGAGCTGGGCAGGTAGGCCAGCGAGGACATGAGCCGGTAGAAGCCGATTGCCTCAGCCGGGCTGCCGGACAGCCCGCAGGCGACGCGGAGCATGAAGTACTGCGGTGTCTCCAGCACCAGCCGTCCCGACGGGTGCCGCAGCAGGTACCGGTCGTACACGGTCCGCAGGCCGAAGTACTCGAATCCGGCGTCGGCGGCCGCGTCGATCGCGTCGTCGAGCTTGCGGGCGTTGTCCTTGACCAGCTTCGCCGTCTCGTCGCCGATAAGGCCCTCGGCATGGCCGAGCGCGACGGACTGGCTGAAGGACGCGATGCCCTGGCCGCGCACTTCCTTGTCGATGTACCCGGACAGCAGGCGCGCCGCGAGCCTCGAATACTGCGGCTCCTCCCCCGTCATCTCCGCCGCCGTCTGAATCGACAGCCGGTCCAGCTCGGCCGTGGTCGCGCCGTCGTAGAGGCCGCTGATCGTCTTGGTCGCGACCCGCATCGGGTCGACGTCGTCCAGCCCGGTGGCGCATCGCTCCACCGCGCGCACGATCTTGTTCACGTCGACCGGCTCGGAGTCGCCGTTGCGCTTGCGTACCTGCATCTGGGCGCGCCTCGGCGGCTCGGCGCGGGCCGGCCCGGAAGCCTTCATGCTGCTGCGGGACGCGGAATCGGTGATCGTCATGCTCTCTCCTCGCGAGCTCGGACCAATGCACTCGGCCTGCGAGGGACATGACGAGACGGGAACCTGGCCGACGGCAGTCGGCGCTGTGCCCGTGTCGTCGGCCGTCCCGCGCGGCCGGAGACCACCGCGCGCGAGTGCGCGCGGTGCGCTGGCAGGTCTTCGGACTCACGGGCGAGGCCACTGTGGCCGCCTACTAGCCGTCGCTTCCCGGGCTGATCAGGCCCAGTGCTGTCCCGGCACGCTCCAGGGCGCGCTGAGGACGGCGGTCGTTCCCGCTTACCGCTGCGGGGCAGTCCCGGATTCCCACCGGGTTCCCTCTTACCTCCGCGGTCCTGGATGGCTCGCGGAACCAGCTGCAGGAGCACCATATGTAGGGAGCAGTCACGAACCCAAGCACCACATGTCGTGCCGGCGTGTCGCAGCGGCAGGTGGTTACGGCCGGACTCAGGACGAGATGCCGTCGGCGAACGTCGCTATAACCTCAGCGACTCTCGCCGGGGCCCGCACGTTCGCGAGGTGCCCTTGCCCGGCCAGGATGACGACCGAGTGCACGTGCGGCAGGACCCCGGCCAGCGCGTCCAGGCGGTCACGAAGATGCCGCGGGCTTCTCGCCCCGCCCAGGAGCAGAGTAGGAACTTCTATGCCGCGATACCGGGTGATGCCCACACCCAGCGCCTCCATTGCCATGTCGTCGGCGATCTGCCCCGTCGTGAAGCTCGTCAGCTGGCGCCAGAGCGGATAGGCAATCTTCAGTAGGCTCACGACCGGCCACGGGACCGCCACAATCTCGCGCAGGTGAATCGTCATGGCCCGGCCGGGATCCCCGGCATCCAGCGCAGCCCTGGCGCGGACGAGAGCATCGCCACCCAGGGGCCTGGCCACCGCGACGGGCGGCTCGTACAGCACCAGCCCGGCAGCGCGCGGCCCAGCGGCCAGGGCCGCCTCGAGAGCGACGACCGCACCCGAGGAGTGTCCGACGATCAGCGGCGGGCGGCCCAGGTGAGCGGCGACCGCAAGCACGTCCGCCACCTCACCGTCCATCGCCGCCGCGGGCCCGGCCTGGTCCCGTGACCGGTAGGGCCGGCGGTCGAACCGGAGAACGTGAAATCGCCGGGCCAGCTGCCCGGCCACCTGAGTCCAGGACGACGAGGTGCTCGAGCCGCCATGAATGATCAGGATGGGGAAGCCGCGGCCCTCCTCGATGACCTCAAACTGACTGCCGTCCGCCGAGGTCACGGTCGTCGTGCCGAGGGTCACCGTCCGAGCTTACTGATGCTGATGACCGCCGTGCGGGATCGCGCCTGGCCCGTCGGCCGCTAGTCGTGGCTCTGGTCGCCCCGGTCGGCCGGGATCACCGGGAGGTACCTGCTGGAAGTCACTTCCGGAATCACCTCGATCATCCATGAGCTGTCCGCCCGCCGGCGATTGCGCACGGCGGCGGAGGCGTCGCCGGACTTCCGGTCCGGGCGGCCCTGATCGGCGCTATCGCGCTTCATCTCGTTCATGTCAGCCGGGCAGCCCTCCGGTGCCGGTAGTAAGGATCGCGGCCAAGCCGGGTCAAGGCTATGCGCAGATCAGATCATTTCGGCCGCTCGCGGGTTAACACTGGGTGAACGCGGTCTTTATCGCTGCCCGGCGCTCAGGCGTCACGCATCCCGGAGGCGGACCCGGGGCTCAGGCATCACGCATCCCGGCGGCGCACGGGGGGCTCAGGCGTCACGCATCCCGGCGGCGGACCCGGATGCCGCCAGTGGCCAGGGCCGCGGCGGCCCAGGCGGCGAGCACGCCGATACCCGCCCAGGGGCTGATGGGCTGGCTGCGCAGGCTGGTAGTGGCCTGGATCGCGAGTCCGGCGGTCATCGGCGCTAGCTGCTGCAGGTGCCGGGCCAGCTGCGAGCTGCCCAGGACGGCCGCGACGATCGGCACGATGTAGAGAAGGCCGAGCACCAGTCCTGCTGCTAGCGCGGTGTCCCGCACCAGGGCGGCAACGCCCAGGCTGAGCAAGCCGACCAGGGCAAGGTAGAGCACCGAGCCGGCCGCAGCCCGCAGGACCGGCTCGTCGGCCAGGTCAAGCGGCAGGTACCCGCGGGCCGCGGTGAAGCCGTGACCAGGCAGGATCAGCCTCCCGGCCAGGACGGAGCCCAGCACCGCCACCGCACCGGCGGCCACCACCGGACCGGTGACGACCGCCGCCTTAGCGGCCAGGACGGCAGTCCGGCGAGGCATGGCCGCGAACGTCACGCGGATCATGCCCGTGCTGTACTCGCTGGTCATCGCCGCGACGGCGAAGCTGACGACTATCGCCTGGCCCAGGTAGATCCCGGTCAGGCTCACCCTGGCCGGATCGGCCTGGCAGCTGCCGGACGAGCAGGAGGTGGCGGCGTCCGCTAGGACGCTCAGCCCGGCGGTGGCGACGACGAGGGCGAGCAGCAGCCAGCCAGTGCCTGGCAGCGTCGTGAGTTTCGTCCACTCGGCGCTCAGGGCTGCGCGCAGGCTGGCCAGGCCGCCCGCCCGCGGCTCGCCCGCAAGCGGCCTGGCTGCGGTGGCCTTCCCGGCGCGGGTCACGCGTCTCGCCTCCGGATCAGGAAGACGGCCAGGGCAAGCGCCACGGCGGTGTAGCCGCACAGCACCGCGAACCCGGCCCACGGCGCGAGCGGGAAGTAGCCGTTGCTGACCGTGTAGGCGGCGCTCACCTGCGGGTACTGCGGAGTAGTCTGCTGGATCGCGAAGGCAGCGGCCGGGGTCAGCCGCAGCAGCCAGTCCGCGGCACCACCGCGCAATGCCGTCAGCGCGAGCAGGTAGGGCAGCGTGATCAGCGCGACGACCACGGTCACGGCCCCGGCCGAGCGCCGCAGGATCGAGCCGAGCGCCACTGCGAGGACGCTGGCGACCGCTAGCAGAGCCGCGGTACCTGCGACTACTCGCAGGTTGCTGAGGGTGCTCGCCGGCAGGATGAAGTTCCCGTTGGAGCGCAGCAGCCGCTCACCGAGCTGCACCGCGACAATGGCCCCGGCCAGTCCGGCGATGAAGGTCACCGCGCCGACCACGACGACCTTCGCGGCCAGCACCCGGCCCCGGTCCGGGCTGGCGGCGAAGGTGAGCCTGATCAGGCCGCGGCGGTACTCCGAGGTCATGAACATCGTTGCCACGACGGCCGCTGCGATCAGCGCCAGTACCGCTCCCAGCAGGGTGCTGCCGATGGTGGACCCGGGCGAGCCGCTGGCGCCGGGCACGTACGGGCCGATGTCGCCGGTGCCGGTGACAGTGATAGTGCCGCCGGCCTGGCGGAAGCCGGCATCAGGTGACGCGCCGCCCACCGCGTCTCCGGCCCACGCGCCAGCCGGCCTGGGGCCTGCGAGGCTGACGTGATCGAAGCTGGCGGCGGCGAGGGCCGCAGCGCCCGCCGAGCTTGCGCCGCTCACCGTCTGCGCCCTGGTCTGCGACGAGGCCGGGGCGGTGGCGAACATGCCAGCTTGCACGGTCGCCGGCAGTCCGGCCAGCCGGGTGGTCCCGACCGTGGTCCAGCGAACGCCGTCGGCGGAGGTGGCCCCGGTGATCGTGTCGCCGGAGCGGGTCAGCCGCAGCCACCGCGGCGAAGCCGGCGACGCGCCCCTGGCCGGCCCGGCGATGTCACCGGTGTAGTCGTACTGCATCCGCACGCCGTGGCCGCCGGTGACCATCATGGCCGCGTAGGCAGATCCCGGCCGGGTGCTCGCCGTGATGATGATGCCTGCCTTGGACCACGGCGACAGGCCCGCCGGACCGGGCCCGGCAGTCAGGGAGGTCATCCGGACAGTGATGCTGCCATCCCCGCCGAGCGGCTGCCGCACGAAGTAGAAACTGTCGCTGACGGCCTCTCCGCCTGGCCCGCTCGGCGGCGCCGGGCAGCCGGCCGCTGTGGTCGCAGGACCGCCAGGCGTGGTGATGCCCCCGCAGGTGCTGTGGTTGAGCAGTGCGATCCCCACGATCAGGAACGGCGCGAGGACTATGCCGATGACCCATCCGCGCACGGTCGCGAGCTTGGTCCACTCGGCGCTGAGCAACTGCCGGAACCCGTCGCGGCCGTTCCGCTGGCCCGGCCGGGACTCGGTGATCACGTGCGCGCTCATCTGCGGGCCTCCTCGGCGGCGTCGGCGGCGCGGTACTCGACCGCGTCCCTGGTGAGCTCCAGGTAGGCCTCCTCGAGGCTGGCGCGGTGGGCCGAGATTTCGGAGAATGGCACGCCCTGCCCGCTGAGCAGCGTCACGATCTTCTCCGCGTCCAGGCCAGTGACCGACAGCGCCGCCAGGCCGGCCGAGGTGACGCTGCCTCCGGCCTCCGTCAGCACTGCCGTGGCCGACGCGGTCGCGGTAGTGCGCAAGCTGACCCGGTCCCCGGACGCCGCCGCCAGCAGCGCCGGGGTGCTGGTGTCGGCGATGACCTGGCCGCGCCCGACGATGATCAGGTGCTCGGCGGTCCCCTGCAGCTCGCTCATCAGGTGCGAGGACACCAGGACGGCGCGGCCCTGGGCCGCCAGGGACCGCAGGAACCCGCGCATCCAGACGATGCCCTCGGGGTCCATGCCGTTGAATGGCTCATCCAGCATCAGCACGCGCGGCTCGCCGAGCAGCGCGGCGGCGATCCCCAGCCGCTGGCGCATGCCGAGGGAGAATCCGCCTGCCTTCCGGCCGGCGGCCTGCTCCAGGCCGGCCTGGCCGATCACCTCATCGACCCGGCGCCTGCCCAGGCCCTGGGACCGGGCCAGCCACAGCAGGTGATTGCGGGCGGTACGGCTCGGCTGGAGCGCGGCGGCGTCCAGCAGCGACCCCACTTCGGTCAGCGGATGCCGCAGGCTCTGGTAGCGCCGCCCGCCGATCAGCGCCGAGCCGGCCTCGGCCGCGTCCAGGCCCAGGATCACCCGCATTGTCGTTGACTTGCCGGCGCCGTTCGGACCTATGAACCCGGTGACCTGCCCGGGCGTGACCATGAACGACATGCCGTCCAGCGCCAGTACCGGACCGAACCGCTTGCGCAGCCCGGTCACCTCTATCGTTGCCTCGCTCATCTGGCCGCCTTCTCGGTCCGGGGATGCCTGTCCTTCGAAGGCAGTTGTACGCAGCCGCCGGTATCAGCCCGGTGCCCGCAGCTGAAACCTGGCCGATACCCGCGACCTGGCATTCTCGGTCCGTGGTCACCTAGCCTCGGCTGGACACGAGCCGAGCGGACGGCACGGAAGAGAGACGCGGCAGATCATGCGAGTGCTGGTAGCGGAAGATGTCGAAGACCTCGCGATGGCGATCGCGGCCGGGCTGCGGCGCGAGGGCATGGCCGTCGACGTCGCCCTGGACGGGACCACCGCGCTTGACCAGCTGGCTGTCACGCCGTACGACGTCGTGGTGCTGGACCGGGACCTGCCGGGCACCCACGGCGACGAGATCTGCCGCAGGCTGTCGGCGCAGGGATCCGGCAGCCGGGTCCTGATGCTGACCGCGGCCAGTACCGTCAGGGACCGGGTTGAGGGCCTCGGGCTTGGCGCTGACGATTACCTGCCCAAGCCATTTGACTTCGCCGAGCTGGTAGCCCGCATCCGGGCCATCGGCAGGCGCCCGGAGGTGTCTCTTCCACCGGTTCTTGAGCGGGGTGACGTGACCCTCGACCCGAGCCGGCGGGTCGCGTTCCGGGCGGGGCAGCGCCTCGAGCTCAGCCCCAAGGAGTTCGCGCTGCTGGAGTACCTGCTGGCGGCCGGCGACAGAGTCGTCTCGGCCGAGGAACTGCTGGAACGCGTCTGGGACGAGGCCGCCGACCCGTTCACCACCGCCGTCAAGCAGGCCATGCGCCGGCTCCGGGCCAAGCTGGGCGACCCGCCTGTCATCCAGACCGTCCGCGAGGGCGGCTACCAGATCGGAGCGCTGTGATGCGCCGCAGCCTCCCAGTCGCGGCGCTCCGCCTTCCGAGGCGCACCCTCCGGGCGCAGCTCGCCCTGCTGTATGCAGCCCTGTTCGGCGCCGCATTCGCGGCCCTGGCCGCGGTTGCGGTGATCTTCAAGCCGGACTTCCTGGTCGGGACCGGCTGTCACGCCGCGCCTGGCACCCCCGCCAGCGTCGGGGGCTGCCAGCAAGGCCCGAGCTTGTCCTTCACCGGCACCATCGGCCATGACTTCCAGCAGAACGTGGCCGGGGTCGCCCTGATCGCGGTGATCGGCATCCTGGCCGTCGGCATCGGCTGGCTCATCGCCGGGCGGGTGCTGCGGCCGCTGCGCACCATCACCTCAGCCGCGCGCGATATCTCGGCCGGCAGCCTGCACCAGCGCCTGGGCGTCGACGGTCCTGACGATGAGTTCCGGCAGCTCGGGGAGACCCTCGACAGCCTGTTCGAGCGACTGGACACCTCGTTCCAGGCCCAGCGGCACTTCGTCGCCAATGCCTCGCACGAGCTGCGTACGCCGCTGACCGCGGAGAAGACCCTGCTCCAGGTCGCCCTGGCCGACCCCGGCGCCACCATTGCGACGTTGCGCACAGCCTGCGAGAAGGCCCTGCAGTGGAACGACCAGCAGGAACGGCTCATCGACGGCCTGCTGACCCTCGCCAGCAGCGAGCGCGGAGTCGAGCACTGGGAACGCTTCGACCTGGCCGGGATCGCCGCGACCGTGGTCAGCGATAGCCGTGATCCCGCCAGCCGGCGGGACATCCGCATCGAGTCCTCTTTCGGGCCGGCTCCGGCCGCAGGCGACCCGGCCCTGGCGGAGAGCCTGATCGCGAACCTGATCGGCAACGCCATCGCGCATAACGTGGACGGCGGCCGGGTCGAGATCACCACAGGAATGACGGGCGGCGGCTCGGTACTGACCGTCGGAAACACCGGACCGCGAATCCCGCCCGGCGAGCTTGACCGCCTGTTCACGCCGTTCCAGCGCCTGGGCAGCGAACGGATCCGCCAGGGTGGCCATGGCCTCGGCCTGGCGATCGTCGCGGCCATCGCCAGTGCCCACGGTGCTGCCCTCGCTGCGACCGCGCGACCAGAAGGCGGCCTCGACGTCACCGTGACCTTTGCGCCTGCCGCGTCGCCGGGCGCAGACCCGGCTGATTAGCCCCCGCCGCGACGTTTAGCACGCATCGTCCGGGTAGCCAGAAACAGGAGCATGACTGCGGTATGACCGGCGGCTCTCGGCCTGCTCACGGAGGCGCGCCGCAGTCGGGAAGGAACTCACTCGTGATCAACCGTCATCTCACCAGCCTGGCCGTCGCACTCGACGCCATCGACGCGCAAGCACCGAGACTGCAGTCCTGGGGCAGCAAGGCCGCGGCCGCGCTCGCCGCCGGAGGCCGTCTGCTGACCGTCGCCGCGAGCGGCAGTGAGACGCAGGCCCGGCACCTGGCGACAACCCTGGCCCAGGGAGATCAGGACCGGCCGGCGCTGGCCGTGAGCGCGCTGGAGACCAGCCCGCCGGACGAGGGCGGCGAGGGCAGGTCGCTGACCGACCAGGTGCGCGAGCTTGGCCGGCCAGGGGATCTGCTGATATGCGTATCGGCCTCGACTCCGGACGCCGACCTGATATCGGCGGCCAGCGCGGCGCGGGAGATCGGGCTGGTGACGTGGGCGCTGACCGGTCCCGGCCCGAACGAGCTGGCCGGGGCGTGCTCCGATGTCGTCACCGTGCCGACCGCGATTGCCAGCACGGCCGAGGAAGTGCACCTGGCCGCCATACACATCTTCTGCGCCGCGGTGGAGTCAGGGACGCGCGACGCGGTCCGGGCTGCGCATGCTGCCGCGGTCAGCCCGCCGTCCCGGACAGCCGCTGGCGTGCCGCTCACTGCCTAGCCGCTCTGCCTGCGTGCCGGACGCGGGCATACTGGGGCGATGAATCCGGCCGCTGATCCGCGCGTCGATGCCTACATAGCCGCGCTGCCGGACTGGCAGCAGGCGATCTGCCAGGAGCTGCGCGGCCTGATTCACGCAGCCGACCCGGAGATCTCCGAGACCATCAAGCGCACGAGGCAGCCCTATTTCGTGCTGGCCGGAAACGTCTGCGCGCTGCTGGCGGCCCGGGACCACGTGAACCTGTTCCTCTACGACGGCGCGATCGTGCCCGATCCGGAGGGCATCATCACGGGCGGGCACGAGAACAAGACCGCACGGACCGTGGCCGTCCGCCGCGGCGAGACAGTCAACGCCCGCGCGCTGACGGCCATGCTGCGGCAGATCGTGGCCAACAACCGCGCCGGCGGCTGGCGCAAGCTCACAGCCGGCGGCTAGCCCAACGGCTAGCCCGGCCCTGGCCGCCGACGGGGCCGGCTTTCAGCCCGGCCCCGTATTCCGGGTGCGCCGACCACAGCCGTGGCGCGGCCGGGCAGCTGTCAGGGTCGAATCGGGGTTCTTCCCGATAGCGCGGAACCAGCCGCTGCCGGCAGACTGGGCCCAGATCGGCTGACCGAACCGATGAGCCGCTCTTTCCTCGTCCACCGCTGCGCCCGGCCGGGTTGCTTGCCGCCGGGTTACCGCAGCTGATCTCGCAGAGAAAGCCGACAGTCATGGTCGAAGATAACGAGGACCGTAGGTACGCAGCTGAGCAAGTCGCGCAGGCCGCTGCGCACGCTTACTCGGCCATCGCGTGCGATGGCGAGGTCGGTGACGAGGTCCGCCTGTCCGCGGCCGAGCAGCTCGCAGCCGTCAGCCCGCAAGCCGCGGCCGAGGCTTTCGCCGTCATCGCGTGCGATCGCGAGGTCGGCGACGAGGTCC
>Ga0070764_10001471_pt1 | contig 10298 bp, 8 predicted proteins | sample HubBroMetageWRM4_FD_67287 | JGI IMG/M metagenome (GOLD analysis project Ga0070764, IMG submission 67287) | Warmed soil microbial communities from the Hubbard Brook experimental Forest, New Hampshire - Hubbard Brook CCASE Soil Metagenome WRM 4 | ecosystem: Environmental > Terrestrial > Soil >... | reverse complement strand
ACGCTAGGCTTGGCATCAGCAAACCCAGTGCAACGGCTGTCGCGAGCGACGAAACGACCACGCATGAATAAAGCGCAGTCACGTCGCGGATCGTCCAGATAGGGATCTAAATCATCAAAGCCCGCGATGTAGGTATTTTTCCGCGAGCGTAGTTTTAGCTGCACATACTTGAGGATCGCGATGCGCCCGCACGCTTCGCGCACGGGGCATTTATGGTCACAACATCTGCGTCCGGACGCGTCATCGAAAGGCTCGAGCGTGCCATAGCGGAACTGTCTTTACCCAAGACGGCGCGCTTGTCGAAACGAGATCTTCTTCTCCTGCCGCTACTCAGCCTGCTGACCGTTCTGGTTTTATTGGGGGTGTCTGAGGCTGTCACCCGCCTGCTCTGGCCGACGGAGTACAGTCAGGCCTGCATCGTCCCCGATCCACTCGAGGGCTACCGCTTCAAACCAAATTGCAGCGCCCGCGGCAAAATTGCGGAGGGTTCCTGGATAACCTATCACTATAACGAATGTGGTTATCGCAGTGAAGGTTCTTGCGGCGCAAAGCCGCCGGGCACCATTCGCATCGCAATCTTGGGTTCTTCGATGAGCCAGGCGCTTCACGTCTCCTATGACGACGCTTTTTTTTCTCGTGCAGCCGCCAGCCTTACCCGCTTTTGCGCTCGCCGCATCGACGTGCAAAATCTAGGTGTACCGGGCTCCAGTCCCGCTTATGCGGATCGTCATGTTCAGGAAGCTTTGGCGCTGAATCCTGATGTTGTTCTCTATCTGGTTGTCCCCTACGACCTGAACCAACAGGTGCTGCCCAAAGGATTGGCCGATCCCGCTGCGCCCGTGCTCGCCGCGTCTTCTGCGCCAATGCAGCCCGCGGCAAGTACACTGAATCGCCTCGAACACCTGGTAATTCAAAGCCGCACGCTGCTCGTCGCTCAGCACTTCGTTTTTGAGAACACAGAAACCTACATCCGCGCATACCTCATGTATGGCGATAAGGCCGACTATCTTCGGCAGCCCTTCACTCCCGCCTGGCAAAGGCGCTTCGCTGACCTTGACCTTACCATCGGCGACATCGCGGATAGACTTCATCATGCCGGAGTGCCGCTGGTCATCCTTGCCGTGCCATCGCGCGCTGAGGCGGCACTGCTCAGCTCCTCCCAGCCGCCCGCGCACGTGGATCCTTTCGCGTTTGGCCGCGCGATTCAGGCGATCGCTTCCAGGCACGGGGCCGGTTACGTGGATCTGATGGGCCCCATCAGCCGCATCCCCAACGCGGAAAATCTATTCTACCCTGTGGACGGTCACGTCACCCCGGAAGGGCATAAGGTGATCGCCCAGGCTCTCGCACAGAAGCTGCAAGACGGCAGTGTGCCGGCTTTTTCTCACTGTGCTCCGCCGCAAAGCGCGGAACGGAGACCATAACTCTGGCTACCGCATCGCTGCAATTTCTCGCCTACTCTTTAGCGATCGCTATCGTCTTCAACCTCAGGCCTTCGGTGGCCTGGAGGCAGTTCGTTCTACTTGCGGCCAGTATCGGGTTTCTGGCATTTTTTTCCCATCGCCCCGCCGCATTTGTCCCGCTGGCAGCTTTTCTGCTATTTGGATTCCTCAGTCTGCGCCTGATGCAAGCCGGCGCGACTCGCCTGTTTGTTCCCCTTCTAATTGTCGCGATCGTGTCGTTTATTTGGTTGAAGAAATATGCGTTTATCCCTTCCTCGCTGTTCCTCCACGCAACCTACGTAAGCCTGGGACTGTCCTACATCTTTTTTCGCGTGCTGCATCTGGTCATAGATGCGCGTGCGCCTCATTCCACTCTGTCCCCTAAAATCAGCTTCGTTTCTTACCTGAACTACACCTTGAACTTCACCACCCTGGTCTCCGGCCCCATCCAACGCTATAACCACTTCGCTTCCATGCAGCTCGCTCCCGAGCCTTTGCCGCTGGACATTTTCAGTGCAGCTCCAGCGCTGGAGCGAATCATCGTCGGTTTCTTCAAAGTGAATGTGCTCTCTCTTTTCATGTTGATGATTCAGACCAGCTGCCTGAATTCTCTCACCGCAGCCCCCACCATTAACGAGCGCGTGTTCACGGCTGTTACCATCGTCGCCATCTATCCGCTCTATATCTATTGCAACTTCTCCGGCTACATTGATATTGTGATCGGCGTCGCGCGCTTTCTCCGCCTCCAGCTGCCTGAAAACTTCAACCGACCTTTTTCTTCACAAAATTACCTCGTGTTTTGGAGCCGCTGGCATATCACCCTGTCCAGTTGGCTCCAGACTTACGTCTTCTTCCCCTTAATGCTTAAGTCTATCCGCCGTTGGCCATCGTCCGCGCTCCAGCCCTACCTCAATATCTTTGCGCTCTTTGTTACCTTCCTCTTGGTCGGTGTGTGGCATGGCCAGACTTCCGCCTTTGTTTTTTTTGGCGTCCTTTTGGGGCTAGGCGTGAGCGCGACGAAGTTGTACCAGGTGCTGATGGCGAAGTGCATTGGCCCCGAACGCTATGCCGCGCTGGGCCGATCATCGCTTTACAACACGGCCGCCCGCGGCCTCACTTACTCCTGGGGCGCGCTCACATTGCTTTGGTTCTGGTCGAACTGGACGCAGCTCGCATCCCTGGCCCGCTTCCTCGGCTCGCGCCAAATTGCCCTGCTGTGGATCGCAATTTTTCTTGGCTCTTCCCTCACTCTTGCTCTTTGGGAAGCGGGTCGTGAATGGTTACTCTCTTTTCAGTTTGAAAATCAGCCCGCATTGTCGTCCCGTTATGTGCGAACCGTTTGGGCCACTGTGCTGCTCGTCATCTCCATAGCCACAATTGCGCTGTTGAATGCCCCACCCCCCGACATCGTTTACAAAACGTTTTGAAATGCTTTCAATCTCTCGATGTATTTGCCGCCTCTGCAGATACGAAATCGGTCGTTTTCATGCGGCCGTCACCGATTCTCGCCCGGCTGTGTTATAAAGAGTCCCGCTGCCGCGAGGACCTAGCGGAAGGGAGATCACAGTCGCAGCTGCGTTGCGTTTCACTTTTGTGGTTTCCTGCGTGCAGCTCGCGCAGCGTCGAACCTGCAATTCCCGCTGCGAATCCAGCCATCTCATTCACAGAGATCAGCTAGAGAGCAATAACTGCCACCTGAATCGAATCCCGGACTAAATGCCCCGATGGATGCGGATCTCCCGCTGAACGCGGCGCAAAAACAGCCGCAAGGCAGTTTTCGCAGGCGCATCTTGCGCAACCAATGGCTGGTAGGGGATCAGGCGCTGGTAAGCGCGATGAACTTCCTCACCTCGGCGGTTCTGGCACGCATGCTGGGTGTTCACGAATTCGGGGTCTTCAGCGTCTTCTACATCATTCTTCAGTATCTTAATAGCATCCAACTGGCGTTAATCGTTAGCCCCATGATGACGCTGGCTCCGCAAATCACCGACGAGTCCGAACGCGCGATCTTCCTCAAAGGAATGGGCGGATATCAGTACGCGTTTTCGGCGGCCGGCTTCGCCTTGACTCTGTTGCTGGCCCTGGTCGAAAAATTTCACTTGGGTCCGGCCAACCTTGACCCCGGCGTGCTGCTCCCGTTTGCTCTTTCCATTTTCTGTTTTCAGGCGCAGGACTGGCTGCGTCGCTTTTGGTATGTGGACGAAAAGGGCCGAGCTGTTTTTGTAAACGACGTCATCAGCTACGTCGGCCAGGTCGTCGTGCTGCTGGTTCTCTGGCGGATGCATGCCGCCACCGTCACTTCCGCTTATTACGCCGTGGCGATAACTTCGCTTGTCGCATTTCTGGCGGGCGCCGCCGGCGAAGACGTCTGGGGCAGCGTTCGAGAAATCAAAACGGTCGTAAAGCAGACGTGGGCGTTCGGGCGCAGCCTGCTCGTCGCCAGTCAATTTCAGTGGGTGGGTTCCCAGGGAATCTTGATCATCGTTGCCGCCATCTCCGGCGTCAGCGCTGCCGGCGGCATCCGGGCCGTCATGGCGCTGCTCGGCCCCGTAAACGTGCTCTATCAACTATTGGACAATGTGATTCCCGTGCGTGCCGCGCGTGAATTCGCCAAATCAGGACGAGCCGGCCTGCTGGCGTATCTCCGCCGCACGGGCCTTCTTCTATCCTTAGTGGTGGGCGTGCCGGTGCTGTTGATCAGTTTGGCGGCAAGGCCGATTATGGCGATCGCCTTTGGCAAAGCATTCGCAGGGTTTGCGCACTTGGTTTTGTGGCAGGCGATTTACGTGCTCCTCGCGCTGGTTTACAAGGGCCTACAGTATTATCACCGTACGATGGGCTCTGTCGGCGTCCTAGCTCGCTCCGCGCTGGTTGTTTCCGTCGTCAGCGTCGCCTCATGCATAATTCTTGCTCGCCAATACGGCGCCACCGGCGGCATGATCGCCTTGGTCGTAGGCCAAGTGCTGAACGTCGCGATCCCCCTCAGAGCGCTCGTCTTCAGAAAGCCAAACCCTGCCGAAGCATGAAGATACTCTAGTCGCCGACTCCTGCAAGAGACTGCCTCAAGTCAATCCCTGCAGCCCGCGCGACACCGCGGTCCACAACAAACTCCCCATTTCTTTACGATTCGCTTGCGCCCCTCGCTCCACCTCGCACATCACCCGCCGGTCTTCCTCGCCTAACCGCCCGCGGTGCCCCCAGATTCGCTCTCTCGCCGGTCTCTCGCCCAGTTGCTTTGCGTGATTTTCGGAATCTGCGCTGCACTGTGACCTCCGACCACTCCGATGGTACGAAGGTACAGGCCCCAAATCTGTACCTTAGGCGAGTAGAAGTCCCCAGCCCAGCTTGTTAGCGTCGGACTGCAGCCAATACAGCCAAGTCTCGCGCGTCCGAGGACTACAAACAGCATGGGTACATCGCTCAAGCAGACCCAATACGCACACCCGCTCGCTGCCGTGAACACGAATATGCCACGCGCTGCATGTGCAGCGCTGGTAACAATCCTCGCCGTTCTCGGATCCAGCTGTACAGGCCTGGTTAGGCCGCCGGATGCCGTATCAAATCCGATCACCCAATCTATTACCCTTACTCCCGCGACTCCGAGCGTACGGGCAGGCGGCACACAACAATTCACCACTTCGGTGGCAGGGATCAGCAGTCCTCAGCTTACGTGGTCGGTGAATGATGTGGTGGGCGGGAACTCAGCAGTCGGCTTGATCAGCAGCACGAGCGCACTCACTGCCTCCTATACCGCTCCTTCCAGTGTTCCAGCTCCGTCCGCAGTGACGATCAAGGCGACTGTCACGTCAAAGACCTCCCTAACCGCTCTCGTCACAGCGAGCTTGCTCAACCCCGTTCCGCAACTCTCCTCCGTCTCGCCCTCCCAACTCAGCGAGGGCTCATTTTCGATTACCGTTTCAGGTTCATCGTTTGTGAAGGGAGCTACCATCAATTTCGGCAGCTCAGCCCTTCCCACGAATTTTGTCTCTGCCACCGCGCTAACCGCCGTCGGCACGGCGACTACCTCCCAAGCGGGGAACGTGCAGATAACAGTTACAAATCCGAATCCCGGCTCGGCGACCTCCGGCCCGCTCACTGCGGAAGTCCTCGGCAGCAATGCGCAGAGGCCCGAACTTTCGGTTTCGCCCACCGCGCTAAGCGTTCCCGCAGGCGGAATTGCGAACGCCACTCTCACCGTTACGGGCAGCCCCAAGCCCAGTGTAACCTGTGCCGTCAGCGGTGCTGGTACGGCACAAATCTCCGGTTCAACCGTCAGCTATGCGGCGCCAAACACGATACCGGAAAGCGGGCCAGCCACTGTCTCGTGCACTGCCACCAATTCCGCCGGTTCGGCCGCCGCGTCGTTCACCGCGAATATTTCAAATATCGTCCCTGGGTACGCGGGCCCCATTCCTTCCACTTATTTTGCAATGCATATCCTGCAGCCCCAGGATTGGCCCACGGTTCCAGTCGGAGCTTTGGGTAAACTCACGGGCGCGCTCTGGCCTTACGTTGAGCCGACCAAAGGCCAGTATAATTGGTCTCGTATTGACGCGTTTGTTGACGCCGCGAGCGCTCATGGCGTCGGCATCATGTACAGCAACGACGGTATCCCGCCGTGGGCCGCAGCCAACACATCCACCTGTTTTACGCAGCCCTATTTTGGTCCCTATTGCTCGGGTGCTGTCGCTAACCTTCAGGATTGGGATAATTTCGTAACCGCGCTCGTGACGCGCTATAAAGGGCGAATTCAGATTTACGAACTCTGGAACGAGCCAGAACACAGCTTCACTGGCACCATGCCTCAGCTGGTAGCCATGATGCAGCATGAGCACGATATTATTCGGACGCTTGACCCTGCGGCGTCTATCCTGTCGCCTTCAATGGTCTCGCAAGGCTATCCCTATCTCGACTCTTACTTTGCAAGCGGCGGCTCCACGGATATCGATGCCGTAGCTATACATACCTACCCCGATCCTACGAACGACGTAGCTGAATCCATCACCCAATCAATCTCGATCACCATCAAGACGGTCATGAGCAAGTATGGCCTGTCCGCCAAACCTCTCTGGGGTACGGAGGGATCTTGGGGTCCACAGAGCGCCGGCGACATCACGGATCTTAATCTCCGAACGGCGTTTACCGCCCGAGAATATTTGCTTGCCTGGTCCATCGGGATCACTCGTTTTTATTGGTACGCTTGGGATAGTTCGGACGTCGGCACACTTTGGAGTTCGACGAGCACTCCGACCGGTTCGGCTGTAGCTTACGAACAAGTCTTCAGTTGGATGAATGGCGCGACGATGTCTCAACCCTGTTCGCTAAACAGTGGAGGCACTCCCTACCACGCCATCTACACCTGCAGTCTCACGCGGAGCGGCGGGTATCAAGCGGTAGCAGTGTGGAATACTGACGGCGCCAGCACCTACACTGCCGCGAGCCAATATATTCATTACCGCGATTTGCAAGGCAATGTAGTTACCATTCCGCCGAATCACCAAGTGCCAATCGGACTCAAACCGATTCTTCTTGAGAATTAGTCAACCGGCAGTGTCTTAATTTCAAGTCAAGCGAGAGAAGCTGGAGCATATCGCGCACTTCCAGATATGCCTAGCAGGCTGACGGTAAAAAACCTCAATTTTGACGACGGGCGTGATCGTAGTGTCTTTTGTTGATTTGCTCTATCGATAGTAGTATTTCGACCGTATTGTAAGTTCTTCGTTCCTGTAGTGAAATTGCGAAAATCGCGAACCTGCCGCGCAGCACCTCGGCTCCGTCAGTAAGAATGCCTTCTCAAAAACCGTCAATTCAGGCGGACACAGTGCTAGCTTCGTCGTGTCAGTCGATCCATTCCTCATTGTTAGACAACCGTCAAAATGCCAAGAAGCGATCGTTAGCGGCCCTGGCGCGCAAGTTAGCGGTAAGGTTCCATCGGTTGTCGGTGAGCGGCCGGGTATAGGAATCGCTGCGCAATAGCCAAAAGGCCATGCGGCCCTGGCCTAGAAAGTTTGCGCCCGCACAGCTGGGCTCAGCCGCCGAGTCGAGGTGACTGCGACGAAGTCCTTCGGCCCAACTCCCACCGAAAACGTGAGAAAAGCGGACGCTACTCAGGTAGCAGCACGTATTGAAACCAGAACCGTAAACCCGAAAGTGTGCTTTGACGTCGATCGGCCCTCTCATAGAAGGACTTAGCCTGCCGCTGCGGTGGGCAATTTCCGGTGCGAAGAGGATTTATCAACTGTTAACGCTGTCTTGGGCATCTTCCAGGACAGCCCCTACCCCTCGACTGGGCCTGCCCCTTAGTACAGTTGCGCTATTTCTGAAGGTTGTTCATTATCGAATCGCGCTGGTGCAGTCGCTCCAGGCAGCAGAAGGCAGTCCAAATCCGAACGACACCGTATTCACGCGTATCCCCCTCTACGCGTTGGACGCGCGCGGCATTCGACACTGGGGGAATACCGGATGAACGTAGGTAAATTGTTTCTCGTAGTTGTGTTTCTGACCTGCGCGGCGCTCGCTGTTCCGGCGGCACATTCCCAAACCACCGCAACGAACTGCACTTCGAGCCAGCAGTCTGCCGTGAGGTGTTTCGTTGCCAACGCTGTTGCTACCGATCTAACCAAACCTCGCTACGGTATGACTCTGGCCCAATTCGAGTCTTACGGCTACGCCGTCGCCGAAATACTCCAAACTCATCAAACGTACGTAGTGCTCGTCGGCGTATCCAGCGCCATCGCGGACGCGATGCCGCCGACCAATGCCGACGGCTCATCCAACCAAACCGCGCAAGACAACGCGGTCACGCAAGCGGTCGCTGCCGCGAACAGTCTTGGTTTCACATCTCCGCCCGCAGGCACGTCCTTGGCGGATCTCGAACACTTCTCGCTGGACATCACCAGCGCGATGAACGACAACAACCGGGTTCTGGAATTGCTCACTCCCGGCATTTCTCTGCGCATCATTGATTCCTACGTCGTCACCGCGACCGCCAAGGGCCAGGTGAATTGGAGCGAAGTCAATTCCAGCATCTCCGCTGCCATCGGAAACTTCGTCAGCGCTGGCCTGATCAAGATTCCGCCGGGCATGACCGCAACGAATGTGACTTCTTTCGCCAATTCGCTGGCTCAGGTTATTCACACCTACAAAGTCGCGACGAATCGCACGGCTCTAAGCGCTAACTGACTCTGCTGCTTGGGCCCAATACCGGCCGGCTCGACAGTCGTGCAGATCGTCAACCGCGCGCAGCAACAGGGTGGCCGGCAACTTCACAGTCAACATCCCCACCTTTTCCGGGCGCTGCATGCTGTCCGGCTCGGGTGTGGCAACCCGCGAAACCTACGCCCTACGATCCGCCGAACCCAGCATTCCCGAATCGTCCCGCTGTCCTTCGACGCGTCCCCAATCCAAATCGCCTTAATCGCGCAATCCCGTTTCGCCAGGTGCCAGTTGACGCACCCTTTCATACCCGGCGTTTCGTCTTTTAGAGGGGTAGGGGGCTTTCGATTTGACGGGTGCCGCCCTTCGCCGGTCGCCTTGCATCAATCGCAGTCGCGCGGATCAAGTGGAGCGAAGCATGGCAATCGTGTGGGTCGCCTGCCCAGATTCATTGCGTCAGATTCCCAGCAAATTGATTTGCAGTTTTTCGTACCCGTGCTCGCACGCCCACAAATCCAGAGGAATTGTCGCCAGTTCATCCACCACAGGCACGGCCAGCCCTGTCTTCGTCAAATCAATGCTTTTCAAATATATGTGGCAGGTATCGCAAACATCCACCCGCACGTGCGCAATTTCCGGCGCAGAATAAAACGCCATCTGAGGTTCCCTCTCTTCTCCGCACGCCGGACAATAAACTCTTCGAAATCCCCACTCATGCGCGCATAGCATGCAAATCAGCGATTTTTTCGCGCCCTCGCCCTCGCTGCGCAGCACTCCCACGATCGGCTTCCCGCCGCACAACGGACAAGTCGAAGGCGCGCCATCCACAATCGTCTTCTCGCGCTGATCGGCAAGATACTCCGCGTAAGGCTGCAGAAAAATCCACGCCAGCAATTGTTCACGCGGCCGGAGCGCGGCCGCCGCACCCTCCGGCTCCTGGTCGATTCCGCCGCCAGCCAGAGGTGTGTCCAGATCGCCGTGCCAAAAATCCTCAATCGCGCGCTGCCAGGCCGCCGTCCCTTTCCGCGCCAATCCACCAGCGGCGTGCGCCAGCGGCGCCGGCGCAATCTGTTCGATCAGGGCCAAAAATCTGGGAAAATTCGGCAGCAACAGGAAAAGATCCAGTTCATCGCGTAAACTTCCGCTGGATTCAGCGGCTGGTGAATCCGCCAAAGCTCGCTCAATGTCCCCATACAAGCTTCTCTGAAATGTCGCCACGCGCGAGTAGTAACGTAATCCTTCAGCGGCGAACGAATAGGAGGAAGTCAGTTCGTTGGCACGGCGTATACGCCGGTCCCACTGCGATGGGATCATTGTTTGGATCGGGACTTACCGGTGACCTCGTAATACCACGTGCGATGAAATGTCCACGCCCAGGCGCGCGTCACGTATCCATGAATCATCGAGCCGAAGCTGCCTTCTTCCAGAATCGTGCTCATGTACACGTGAATCAGGTACAGCCCAATCGTAATCAGCGCCACGCTGGAGTGCACCAGAATCGCCACATAGCGCACGTACCGCCAACTCCACGGCAGCGCTTCTGTGTACCACAGCGCCACGCCGGTTATCAGCAGTAGTATTACGCCGTAAAAAATTCCCCAGAAGAAAAGTTTCTGTCCAAAGTTGAACCGGCCCACCGGCGGAAGTTTGTCATCCTCATTCTGGATATAGTAGGGCATCGCCTTCGCCCACGCGCGATCG
>Ga0070764_10001467_pt1 | contig 10305 bp, 8 predicted proteins | sample HubBroMetageWRM4_FD_67287 | JGI IMG/M metagenome (GOLD analysis project Ga0070764, IMG submission 67287) | Warmed soil microbial communities from the Hubbard Brook experimental Forest, New Hampshire - Hubbard Brook CCASE Soil Metagenome WRM 4 | ecosystem: Environmental > Terrestrial > Soil >... | reverse complement strand
GCCATCTTCCACTTGCTGGAAAGCAACTAGAACGGTCTCACGATAGTTCGCGACCGACTCGCTGTAGCTCTGGCGCGCGAAGGCAAGGTTGGCGCGATTGCGGCCGCCGTTGACGACGGGCTCAAGCAAGTCGCCTCCAAATGACCAGATTGCAGTCGGCGCGCTGATCAGACTGGCGATGCTGGTGCTCTGAAATCCGCCTGAACCGGAAAGCGTCAGCTGCGGATAAAACGCTGCCTTCGCAACTCCCACCAGCGCGTTCTGCTGCGCCATCTGCCGTTCGGCGATAGCGATGTCCGGACGCCGTTCCAGCAGGTCCGAAGGAACTCCCAGAGGAACTGGAACCGGTCCTTCCGTCAGAGACTTTATCGGAACGCTGAAGCTCGAGGCGGGATTTCCGGTGAGTACAGCGATGGCGTGTTCGAACTGGTCGCGCTGCTGCTTCACCAGATAGAGCTGCGTTTGCGTGGAGTCGAGCAGTGTCTGCTGTTGCGCCAGATCAAGTCCCGACGCGACGCCGCCGTTGTGACGATACTCAACCAGCTGCAGACCCTTCTGCTGGATCTGCACCGAGTCGAGCACGACCTGATACTCGGCGTCGAGCTCGCGCAAGCTGAAGTAGTCGGCGGCGAGCTCGGAGGTGAGAACCAGATCGACGTTATACATGTCGGCCGCAGTTGCCTGCAGATTGGCGTTTGACGCTTCCAGATTGCGGCGGATTCGGCCAAACAAATCAGGTTCCCAGTTGATGTAGAACGGGATTTCGTAAGTGCTCTGCGTCAGCGGATTGCCAAGCGTCAGCACTTCTGGACGCTGGCTCGAGTAACGATTGCGAGATGCATTGGGATCAACGCTGGCCTGCGGGAAGAACGCCGCAGAAGTCACGCGCGCCAGCGAGCGCGCTTCGTCCAGACGATCCTTCGCGGCGAGCAGCGACTGGTTTGCGGTCAGCAGCTGCTGCTCGTAGGCGTTCAGTTCCGGATCATTGAAGACCTCCCACCAAGCGCCTTTGGGAAGACTGTCCTTCGGCGCAGCGGTTCGCCAAGGAGCTTCGGTCTTGTAAGCGTCAGGCGCAGGCGCTGGAGCCGAAGGTCGCTGGTAGTTCGGACCCACAGCGCATCCCGCCAGCGCGAAGCAGGCGAGAGCGGCCGCGGAGAATACGAACTTCTTCATGACTGCGAGCCCCCTTTTTGCTGGGGAGCAATGTTGACCTTCTGTCCATTCTCGATAGAGTCTGACGGATTGACGATGATCAGATCGCTTGCATCGACGCCGCCGACAACTTCAAGCGTGGTTCCGTAATCGCGCCCAATGCTGATCGGCCGCAGCTGCACTTTGCCGTCACTGCCGACAACGGCGACTTGTGCGCCATCGCGGCGGAATAGCATCGCGTTGACCGGAACAGTCACTTTCTCGGCATCAATCTTTGGATTGAAGTGCACTTCGCCGAAGGAGCCTGGAAGCAGCTTGCCGTCTTTGTTGGGAACGTCGACTTCAGTCAGCAAACTTCGCGTAGTGACATCGATGGCATCGGCAGTTCGCGCCACAGTAGCGCTGAATTTCTGACCGGGAAACTCCTGCAGCGTGACCACAGCGTCGAGATCGACATGGATCGCGGGCGCGTAAGCCTGAGGAACAGAAACGTATACGCGCAAAGGATCGGTGCGCGCAATGTCGAAGAGTTCGCGTCCAGCGGCTCCGGCGCCTGCGTTGATCAGCGCACCCGGATCGACGGTGCGGCGCGTGATGACTCCGTCAAACGGCGCGTATACGTGTTTGAAGCCTTCCAGCTCTTCCAGACGCTTCACGTTCGCGTCGGCCGCAGCCAGATTGGCGATAGCCTGCTGATAGCCGCTGCTCTGCGTGTCGGCTTCTTCCTGCGAAACCGAATCCGTCTTGCGCAGGGATTGATAGCGATCGGCGTTGATCTTCGCCAAGTCCATCGCGGCCACGACCTGCTGACGCGCTGCGCGTGCCTGCATCAACTCCTGATCGACTTCAGGCGTGTCGATGTCGGCCAGCAACTCACCTTGCTTGACGCGCGAGCCGATGTCTCTATACCAGCGCAGCAGATATCCGTTGGTGCGCGCGTAAATCGGCGACTCGACGTAAGCCTGCAGTGTGCCTGGCAGAACGAGCTGCTCATCGGGATTTTCCTCGATGGGATGAACGACTGCCACCGTCGGAATCGCCTCCTGTGCAGTCGTGTCCGCCAGCACGCGACTGGCATGCATTCTCGTCAGCAGCGCGAGCGCTCCGGCCGCGAGCAGCGCGAGCACGAGAAGTCCCACAAAAAACAGGACCTTGCGTGGAGACGCTGCCTCAAGTTTCGGAGGAGGCGTTATCTCCGGCGGAGCATGATCTTCGCGACTTTCGTATTGCGGCATATCTTCCTCCGCCGCCGAACTTCGATGAACACTCATTGGTCCCCAACTGATCTCAGTATTTTATGACTGCTCCAGCGCTGCTTTCCGTTCTCTGCCTCCGTGAATAATGGCGAACACTGAGGGCACGAAGAACAGCGTTGCTATCGTGGCGAACAGCAGGCCGCCGATAACCGCTCGGCCTAATGGAGCATTCTGCTCGCCGCCTTCTCCCAGACCCAACGACATCGGCAACATGCCGATAATCATGGCCAGCGCCGTCATCAGCACCGGCCGGATACGTGTATATCCCGCTTCCAGCGCCGACTGCACTGCGGGAATTCCGGCGCGCATACGATCGCGGGCAAACGAAACCATCAGAATGGAGTTGGCCGTCGCCACGCCCATACACATCACGGCGCCGGTCAGCGATGGCACGCTCATGGTGGTGTGCGTGAGCAGCAACATCCAGCAAATGCCCGCCAAAGCGCCCGGCAATGCAGTAATGATGATGAACGGATCCAGCCACGACTGGAAGTTCACCACGATCAGGAAATAGACGAGCAAAATCGCCATCAGCAAGCCGACACCAAGTCCGATGAACGAACTCTGCATCGTCGTAACCTGTCCGCGGACCGACAAGCGTGTACCGCGCGGCAGTTCATGTCGGAACGGCTCCAAAACTTTACTGACATCGCGCGCCACTCCGCCCAGATCGCGATCCTGCGTGCTGGCGTAAACGTCGATTACCGGCTGCACGTTGTAATGCGAGACCACCGCCGCTCGCGCGGTGGGCTGCAACTGAATCAAGTTACTAAGCAGCTGCGGATTCGGCGTGGCCGAATCGTTCACCGACGTCTTCATCAAGTCCTGAAGCGAAGTGACTCGATACTGCGGCGTCTGTACAGCAATCTGATACGTAACGCCGTTGGCAGGATTCAGCCAGAAGTTTGGCGCGGTCTGGAAACTTCCGCTTAGCGACACCAGCACGCTCTGGGCGACGTCGCGTGCGTTGAGCCCGACCTGCGTCATGCGGTCGCGGTCAAACTGCATATGCAGTGTCGGAAGGTCCAGCATTTGTTGCACGTGAACATCGGCTGTACCAGGAATTTCGCGAACCCGATTAGCGATGCGCTGGGCAATGTCGTAATTGGTTGCCGTGTCAAAACCGGTGAGCTGAATGTCGATCGGCGCCGGCAGACCGAAGTTCAAAATCTGAGTGACGATATCGGCCGGCTGGAAGAAAAACTCCACGCCGGGAAACTCGCGCGGCAGCCGCTCACGCAACGTACGAATGTAGTCGGCCGTCGGATGATGATGCTCTTGATTGAGGCCAACGAGGATTTCCGCGTCACTGGTTCCGATCACGCCTGAATTCGCGTATGACAAATTGATACCGGAATAGGGCAGGCCGATATTGTCGAGGATCGTGTTCAGCTCGTCTTTTGGAATCTGTTGATGCAGATACTGCTCAATCTCGTCGCACAGCCGCGCCGTTTCTTCCACGCGCAGTCCGGCGCGCGCGCGGACGTGCAATCGCATCAAACCGGCATCCACGCTGGGGAAGAAGTCCTGGCCCAAGAAAAATACCAGCAGCATCGAGGCCGCGCAGAAGAACAGAAAGCAGGCGGCAAAAACTTTGCTGTGGTCCAGAGTCGTTTCCAGAAGCTGATAGTAGCCGTTGCGAAACCTGTCGAACCCATTCTCGAAGCCACGCTGGAAGCGGCCGAAGATCGTCTTTGGCCCCCCGGCTTTGTGTTCGTGCCCGCGCATGATGTACATCACCAGCGTGGGAATCAGGGTTCGCGAGAGGAAGTAGGACGCCAGCATGGCGAACACCACGGCTTCGGCGAGCGGTACGAACAGGTAACGCGCTACGCCGGCAAGGAAGAACATCGGCACGAACACGATGCAAATCGACAGCGTGGAAACGAAAGCCGGTACCGCGATCTGCTGCGCGCCGTCGAGAATCGCCTGCCGCATTTCCTTGCCCTGAGCAAGGTTTCGCTCGATGTTCTCGATTTCTACGGTCGCGTCGTCGACGAGAATTCCGACCGCCAGCGCCAGGCCGCCGAGCGTCATGATGTTGATGGTTTCGCCCAGCGCGCTCAGCAGCAGCACGGAGACGAAAATCGATAACGGAATCGAAATCGAGATGACGATGGTCGGGCGCCAGTCACCCAGGAACAGCAGGATCATGCACGCGGTCAACGCCGCGGCGATTAAACCTTCGCGTAATACGCCGTTAAGCGACGCGCGCACAAACAGCGACTGATCGAAGAGCGGTTTGACCGTAACTCCCGGTGGCAAGGATTGCAGGGCGATCGGCACCATGTTCTTCACGGCATTCACGATGGTGATGGTCGAGCCGCGGCCGATCTTGTACATGGACATCAACACACCGCGCACGCCGTCCTGGCGCACGATGTTGGTTTGCGGCGCGAACCCATCACGTATGTGAGCCACATCACGCATGTAGATGGTCGATCCGTTCACCGTCTTCACCGGCAAATCGTTCAGCGCGGCGATAGTGGCCGGCGCGCTGTTCATCTCGACCTGATATTCCAGCGATCCGAGTTTTGCCGTGCCCGAGGGCGTAATCAGCGTCTGGGCATTGACCGCATTGACGATGTCGTTGGGCGAAAGACCCTGCGCCTGCAGCCGAGGCATGTCGAGGTCCACTTGTACCTGACGAATCTTGCCTCCGTAAGGGTACGGCGTGGCAGCGCCTTGTACGGTCGCCAACTGCGTGCGAATGAAGTTATTTCCCAGGTCAAACAGCACTTGTTCCGGCAACGTCTTGCTGCTGATACCAAGCTGGACGATGGGCGTTGAGGAAGCGGTGTAGGTGATGACCAGCGGCGGCGTCGTACCGGGCGGCAGACTGCGCACTGTCGTCTGAACAATCGCTGTCACTTGCGCCAAAGCCGTCTGAATGTTGGCTTGAGGCTGGAAGAAAATCTTGATGACGCCAATGCCCTGGACCGACTGCGACTCGATGTGCTCGATGTCGTTGACCGTGATCGTCATGCCACGTTCGGAGTTGCTGATGATGCGGTCGGCCATATCAGCGGGCGAGAAGCCGGTGTAAGTCCACACCACGCTGACGACTGGGATATTAATGTCAGGGAAGATGTCGACCGGCGTCCGCAGAATGACCAGGGGCATCAACAGAATGATGACCAGGGCCATAACGACGAAGGTGTACGGGCGCCGAAGCGCGAGGGCTACAATCCACATTTAACCGGGTATGACTCCCAATCCCACCCGTTCTTGTATTCCAAAGGCTGGGCTCTTGAAGACTTCCATTATGATACGATACGATACGTATCAGATTCAACGTGAGTACGCCCCGGATGCAGGAAATAACACCTTCTCGACAAAGAGCCTCCAGTCAGGAAACTGACGGCTCGAAGCGACCGCCAGGAAGGCCGCGGAACGAGCGGTCGCGGCAGGCGATTTTGCGCAGTACGTTAAAGCTGCTGCGTAAGACTGGCTTCGCTGATCTTTCCATCGAAGCGATCTCGGCCGACGCCGGAGTGGGGAAGGCAACGGTCTATCGGTGGTGGCCCGCCAAGGGCGCACTGGTTGTCGACGCGTTTGTGTCCAGCATTGAGGACGAGATGCATTTCCCCGACAGCGGCTCGGTGTGGCACGACATGAACGCGCAGATGAAGTCGTTCGTGCAGGTGCTGCATTCGCGCACCGGGCGCATCGTGGCGGCGTTGATTGCCGCCGGTCAATCCGATCCCGGATTGATGGAAGAGTTTCGCGCGCGCTTTCTGCTTCATCGCCGGCAGGAAGCCTATCGAACTTTACAGCGGGGAATCGACCGCGACGAGCTGCCGCGAGGACTCGACCTGGACTTGGTGCTCGACATGCTTTACGGCGCAATCTACATGCGCTTCCTTATCCGCCATGGCGAACTGAACGATACGTATATCGATGGCGTGTGCCGCGTGATTCTGCAAGGCGTTGCGCTCTCTCAGCCTTCACGCAATGGAAAGCGTCAGCGCCGCGCTCTTTCAGTCCAGGCGAATTAACCGCCACACGGAATCCGCTCACAAGCTGGCAACGGAACCACCATCCACGCGAAGGTTCGTGCCGGTAATGAACGACGCCTGTTCGGACGCAAGGAACAGTACGGCTCCTGCTACTTCCTCGCTGGTGCCCGGCCGCTTGAGCTCGATGTGGGGACGATTGTTAGCCAGAAACTGACTAGTCACCTGTTCCGGCGAGACTCCCTGCTCGCTGGCCATCTTCTTCAACATGTTGGCGACCAGCGGCGTCATGATGAACGCCGGTGAAACTGTGTTCACCAGAATTCCATCCTGCGCGTACGCTTTCGAGAGGCTCTTCGTCAGGTTGTTGAGCGCCGCTTTCGAGGCATTGTAGTGCGGCATGAAGGCGTCGGGCTGGGTTCCTGATTCGCTGGAAATGTTGATGATCCGGCCCCACTTCTGTTTCTGCATGAAAGGTAGCGCGGCGCGAGTGGCGCGCACGGCCGAGAGCACGTTGAGGTTCAGGATTTCGAGCCAATCATCGTCGGTGAGCTGTTCGAAGGGCGCAAACGCGCCAACGCCGCCGGCATTGTTGACGAGAATGTGAATTGTGCCGAAGCGCTTCGCAGCGTGGTCGACGAGTTCCTTAATCTGGTCGGCTTGCATGACGTCAGTGGCGAACCCTTCTACTGTGGCTTTCGTCTGCCTGGCGATCTCGGCGGCAACGGCTTGTACTTCCTGCGCGTTCCGAGCGGCGATGGCGACGTGGGCTCCTTCTGTCGCGAATGCCTCGGCGATCGCGCGACCGATACCGCGACTTGCGCCGGTGACGAGCACAACTTTTCCTTTAAGTCCCAAGTCCATATTCAACTCTCCTCACGGATGAGATTCAGCGCAGGCCCGGGAAGGTGCCGCCCGAGCGTTCGCGAGCCCGGAATTCGCAATAGTGCGCCGCGAGGCGGCAGATGTTAGGCTGTCGCCATGGCCGACGAGGGGCAGAACCGTAAGGACAATGCGGCGGTAATCTGGGCGCGCTATTCGCAGATCGCCTTCATCATTCCCGCTGCGGTGGTGATTGGGCTGTTCGTTGGAAAATTGCTGGACTACTGGTTGCACACCCGCTGGCTCTTCCTGGTTGGCATCATCATTGGCGCTGTCGCCGGTTTCGTTGACGTGATTCGAACGGTGATCAAGAACAGCAACTGAGCCGGTATTCGTTCCCATGTCCACTCCGGAATCCACCACGCCGCTCAGCGACAGCTTCCTCGACCGAGCGCTTCCGCGAATCCGCCGATTCATGTTGATTCTGATGGCGGCCGGGATATTGACCTGCCTGGCGTTGTTTCGCTGGCCAGTGGCCGCAGGTTTTGCGGTCGGGGCAGCGATTTCCTATGTAAACCAGCGCTGGCTGGAACAGGCCATCAGCGCTCTCGGCGACAGGATTACGAAAGAGCAGAGCACCGAGCGGGGTGGTCTGATCGTCTTCCGGGCGCTGCTCCGCTATGTCCTGATCGCGGCTGCGGCATATGTTATATTTAATGTTTCCCTGGCTGGTCTGTACGGCTTCCTAGGAGGCGTTTTTCTTCCCATGGCTGCCGTGGCCTGCGAGGTCGCAGTCGAGCTATTCAAAGCGCTGCGGCACGGAACCAGAATTTCCTAAGCCAGCAATTGGACATGCGATGGAACCATGCGAATCGTGTGCCAAGCTGAGCATAATTCGATCCGGTCATTGAGTCAGACGTCATGCCTGAGCAACTGTGGTTAACCGCACTTCTGAATAAGTACCTTGCCGGTCCGGCCAACGCCCTGCTTGGACTCTTCCATGTGCATGCTGCGTATCCCGAGGCTCCGTTCACCAATTACGTAACGATGGAGCTGCTGGTCTTCGTGCTGCTGATTCTGTTTTTCATCGCAGTACGCGTTCGGTTGTCGGTCGACAATCCCGGGGCCCTGCAGCACATGATCGAGGGCATCAATGGTTTCGTCAGCGATCAGAGCCACGAAGTCATCGGGCACGAGTACGAGCAGTATGTCGGCTATTTGACGGTGCTGGGACTGTTCATTCTGGTGGGCTGCCTGATTGGATTGATCCCGGGGCTGGAGACTGCCACGGCCGCGCCGTCGGTTCCGCTGGGCTGCGCGCTGGTGACCTGGTTCTACTATCATTTCTACGGCATTCGCAAGAACGGATTCAGTTACATCAAGCATTTCCTGGGTCCGGTTTGGTGGCTGGCGCCGCTGATGTTCGTGATTGAAGTTTGCAGCCACCTGGCTCGCGTGCTCTCGCTCACCATCCGTCTTTTCGCCAATATGTTTGCCAGCGACATGGTGACGCTGGTGTTCTTTACGCTCTTCCCGTTGGCTATCCCGGTCGTCTTCATGCTGCTGCATGCCGGAGTGGCGATCATTCAGACGTATATTTTTGTGCTGCTGGCGACGGTGTACATCGGGGAAGCGGTAGCGCACGAGCACTAGAGACGCAGCAACTGGCGACTAGCAACTAGCAATTAGTAAAAGCCCGGTGTGTGGGTCTTACTAGTTGCTAGCGGCTAATTGCTAGTTGCTAGGTTGTCAGCGTGAGGGCGTCAGTTCGGTGAACGTCAACCACCCACTGGCAACGATTCATAAACCACCCCAACGAGTGCAAAGTTGGCGCTCGCCGGGGATCCGGAGGAGAAACACAATGCGGAAAGTGATGTACATTGTCTTTGCGCTGATGGCACTTATGATGGTGGCCATGCCAGCGTTCGCGCAGGAAGCGGGAGGCGCCGCTTCTACTCACGGTAATTATGTTGCCATCGCTGCCGGATTCGGCATTGCGATCGCGGCCGGCCTGGCTGGTCTGGGTCAGGGTCGTGTCGGTGCAGCGGCTTGCGAAGCTATGGCCCGCAATCCTGCTGCCCGCCCCGCGATTCAGCTGGCGCTGATTCTCGGCCTCGCCTTTATCGAGTCGCTGGTGCTGTTCACCCTGGTTATCATCTTCGCGAAGGTCGTCTAGGTTTTCGCGTTTCGAACACGGAGCCCCATCTGCGGATGGGGCTTTGCTTTTGAAGGAGTGTTGTTCGCTTCCTGCTATTCGCCTTTTGGTATTCACCGTAGAGGCGAGGAAGATACTGAGGATCTCGGCTGTTTCCGACATCCTTGTAGCGAAAACAATCGAGCACGAATCCCTAGGCACCCCAATGCCCGGTGATCTCGGTGCCTCCGTGGTGAATATGCTTTCTCGTTGCATCCCTCTACAATCGTTCCTATGCCCGGCGTGCTTGACTACGAAGACGTGACGAAAGACTACGGACGGCCGTGGTCGAAGCGGCAAGTGCGGGCGCTCAACGGCTTCACCCTGTCGCTGGAGCGCGGAGAAATCTTCGGCTTCCTGGGGCCGAACGGAGCAGGAAAGACGACTGCCATTCACCTTGCCCTCGGTTTCATGCAGGCCTCGTCAGGCAACGGACGTCTTCTCGGTAAGCCCTTTGGAGATGCGCCCACACGCGCACGGGTCGGCTTTCTGGCGGAGAACGTCGCGCTCTATCATCGCCCTGCGAACAAGCTGCTGGGGTTCTATGGAGCGCTCAACGGTATGGGACCGGAACGGCTTAGGCTGCGGACGCGCGAAGTGTTGCGGCAAGTGGAACTGGAGATGGAGGCGGATCGCAACATATCCCGCTTCTCCCGCGGCATGCAACAGCGTATTGGATTGGCGCAGGCGCTGATGAATAATCCGGAGCTGCTGATCCTTGATGAGCCCACGTCGGCGCTCGATCCAATCGCGCGTGTTGGCATGCGCGAACTGCTGCTGGAAGCCAATCGTGCCGGCACGACGATCTTCCTCAGCTCGCATCTGCTGTCGGAGATCGAGATGGTCTGCCATCGCGTCGCTATTCTGGACAAGGGACGGCTGGTCAAAGTCGGTAATACGGATGAGATGCTGGTTTCGCACGATC
>Ga0070764_10001462_pt1 | contig 10318 bp, 9 predicted proteins | sample HubBroMetageWRM4_FD_67287 | JGI IMG/M metagenome (GOLD analysis project Ga0070764, IMG submission 67287) | Warmed soil microbial communities from the Hubbard Brook experimental Forest, New Hampshire - Hubbard Brook CCASE Soil Metagenome WRM 4 | ecosystem: Environmental > Terrestrial > Soil >... | reverse complement strand
CTTCGTCGGAACCATGAACGTCAGGCCGTCGGGCATCGCGACTAACTGGCCGTTCACCAAAATATATGTTTTGCGCTCGGCATCATTTGAGCCGATGAGTTGATCGCCCAGTCCGACTTCGCGGCTCAGGTCGCTAGCCCAGGGCTTTTCGGTCAGAAATGAATCGGGGCCAGCTTCGACGAGGCATCCATCTACGCGTTCGGTCACCAGCACTCCGCCCAGACGCGGACTCGATTCGAAAAGAGCATATTCCAGCGAAGCACCTGCCTGGCACCGCTTCTCGAGCACGAAGGCGGCTGACAATCCTGAAATTCCGCCGCCGATGATGGCTATGCGTTTCATTGACTGGCGAGCAGCGATTGCGAGAGTCGTGATCTGGCGACATCGGCCAGTGCCGTGGTTAACAACGGCGAATCGTTCAGGGACGCAGCACGCCACAGACGCATGCCTTGCATTTCCGCAAATTGTTTGAAGCCGATGTCGATGTCATAGAGCACTTCGACGTGGTCGCAGAGAAATCCGATGGGTTGAACCAAAACGCCCTGATGGCCTTTTTCTTTTAGGCTTAGAATCGTATCCTCCACGCGCGGACCCAGCCACGCTCCGCCTGACATGCCTTGACTCTGAAATGCGAACGTCCAATCTTCCCTGGCCAGACCTGCCTCGCGCGCGACTAGCGACGCTGTGTCCTTTGCTTGACTCTCGTACGGATCGCCATCTGCGATGGTTCGCTCTGGGACGCTATGTGCGGTAAAGATAATCGGAATTTTGTTCGCTCCGGCGTCACGGGAGGCGCGGCTCCATCCAGCGCGCAATTTTTCGGCGAAGGCTTTAATCAGCGCTGGCTCATCATGCCAGGACTCGACAAAATCTACGGTAAAGGAAGATCCGCTGTCGGCGAGTGCGGAGCGGTAAAGACCCACGCTGGTGCGCGAATTCTGCGGCGCCAGGCAGATCGCAACCGCGTGCTCGATGCCATCCGCGGCCATGGTGTTCACTGCATCAGCGATCAAGGGATTCCAGTTGCGCATGCCGACATACACCGGCATACCTATTTCGCGTGCCAGAAGTTCCGCTTGCTTCACGGTGAGTTCGGTGAGCGGAGAGCGGCCAATCAGACCGTAGCGATGCTTCACTTCCTCTACAACTGGCTGTGGAAGCGGCCTCCCACCGGTTACGCGCAGGAGAAAATCCGGTACTTGATCAACCGAGTCGGGGCTGCCGTGGGCAAGCAGCAGGACAGCGGTTTTCTTTGAATCGGCCAATCGTTACTCCAATGCCGCCACGTTTCTTGCCGAGCGCTCTTGCACATACTTCGCCAGCGCTTTCACATTCTCAACCGGAGTTTCCGGCAAAATGCCGTGGCCGAGATTGAAAATGTGGCCCGGCCGCCCTTCTGCACGGTGCAGAATATCCTGGGCGCGCGACTTCAGTTCTTTCCATTCTGCGAACAAGAGAACGGGGTCCAGATTCCCCTGTACGGCGCAATTGAAACCGAGGCTTCGCCAGCCGTCATCGATCGGAATGCGCCAGTCGAGCCCGATGACTTCGGCGCCAGTTTCGCGCATGGAAGGCAGAAGTGTCGCGCTGTCCGTTCCGAAATAAATTATGGGCACGCCGGTTCTTTGCAGCGCCTTCACCAGTTCAGTGGTGCGCGGGAGCACGTAACGGCGATAGTCTTCGACGCTGAGGCAGCCCACCCAGCTGTCGAAAACCTGGATGACGTCGGCGCCAGCCTGGACCTGGTGAGCCGCATATTCCGAGACCACGGCCACCAGTTTCTTCATGAGTTCATCCCACACGGCAGGCGAGGAATACATCATTTTTTTCGCATGGACGTAGTTGCGCGAACCGCCGCCTTCAATCATGTAACTTGCAAGGGTGAAGGGCGCGCCGCAAAAGCCGATCACCGGCAGGCTAAGTCCAAAATGCTTGCACACCGCACGCACGGCTTCGGAAACGTATCCCAGATCGGCCACGCGGTCGGTCCGCAGGCGGCTGACATCTTCTCTTGTCCGCACCGGCTTCTCGATGACCGGGCCTTCCCCGGCAGCGAAGTGAAAAGGCAGGCCCATGACTTCGAGCGGCAACAGCAGGTCGGCGAAGATAATTGCGGCATCCACTCCGAGAGCCTCAGCTGCAGTGATGGTCACGCCGGCAGCAATTTCTGGCTTCTTACAAATCTCAATCAGGGAATATTGTTTGCGAATGGCGCGATATTCCGGCATGTAACGGCCAGCCTGCCGCATGAACCACACCGGCGTGCGGTCCACGGGTTGACGTTTGCAAGCCTTGACGAACCGGGATTCAGGGGCCGACATGAACAGTCAACTGTAGCATTTTCGAGCCGGAATCGGCGCTGCTGCGTACCCTGCGGGTTGCCGCTCATCAGCTCGCCCGATTTGTCGCTCCGAGTGAAGCGAGGAATCTGGGTTTTTGCTGTGAGCAAGGGAGACTTGAATCACCCGCTTCGCTCGTGATGACAAATCGGTTCGGGACAAATCGGTCGCATTGATTAAAAAAGAGCACCGCCGCAGGTCGTAGGAATATTTCGAATTACCAAAATTGAGACACCGCCAAAAATTCGCGCTGTTTGCCCTTCCGGGTAGGGAGCACCAAAAGAGATAACGTCGTACTCCCCGGAAGTCGGCCTATGATTCTAGTCAGTAGGAGGTGTAGGCATGGCAGCGAATCAGGTGGTTCTTTATTTCGACAAGCAGGAGGACGCTCTGCTTTTCACCCTGGCTGCCAGTTCGGTCATGTCAGCGGATGGGCCAGTCCATGGCAACGCCGCCGTGGTCAAGGTTGCTGAGGAAATTTGCAAAGCCAGTCGAATCACGACTGAAGGTGTTCTGAATAATAGCGACCTAGTCTGACCAGGGCTGCGGGGTGCGATCCCAGCGGTGCTTCTTCAGGGTTTGAACCAGCGCCACGTCGAGCGGCCCGGCGTCACTCATCGCAATGTTTTGCCGGACGTGATCCGGCTTCCTCATTCCCACGATCGTGGTGCTCACGGTTGGGTCCGATAAAATAAACCGCAATGCCACATCCGGTAGACTCAAGTTCTTCGGTATCACGGATCTCAGTTTCTCCACGCGCTCCAACGTTTGCTTGAGATTCTCTGGGCTGAAGTATTTGGAGCGCCAGTCGCTCTCAGGAAATTTAGTTTCTGCCGTCATCTTGCCGCCAAGGCTGCCTTCATCAAGCGGGACTCGGGCGATCATGCCAATGTTTAATTCCCGGCACGCGGGAAATAATTTGTCTTCCGGAGCCTGATCGAAAATGTTGTAGATCACTTGCACAACGTCTATCAGCCCGGTTCGCATCGCTTTGATGCCGTTCTCGGGCTGCCAGCGATTGAGACTCAGGCCGAAAAAGCGGATCAGTCCGTCACTCTTCAGCTTTTCGACGGTCTCGCGAAACTCTGCTTCGCCGGTCCAGGTATCGTCCCAGACATGAAATTGCAGAAGGTCAATCGAGTCGGTTCCGAGCTTCTCTCGAATCAGCTTGGCATATTTGAAGACATGTTCGGTTGGAAAGACGTCGCGGTATTTGTCTTCGGGGGACGCGGGCCACTTGTCATTCATCGGCGGGATTTTGGACGCGGCGTACAGTCGTTTGCCGCGGTTAGCGGATAAGATTTTACCCAGCAAAGCGTCACTCTTACCTTCGCCGTAGGCCCACGCGGTATCGAAGAAATTGCAACCGAGGTCGACCGCCAATTGCAAAGCATCGAGGGATTGCTTGTCGTCAGAACCGCTCCAGCCGCTCATTCCCCACAGTCCATGCGCAATGTCGCTTACTTCGAAACCGGTGCGGCCGAGCTTTCGGTACTTCATGAATCCTCCTGCGGAGATGAAAATATACCCCTGCTGGATTTGACATTGCCACTCTGAGATTCTTAACATATAGCTTCAGCTCGAACTGTTCAACCGTTGTACGGTTCGGCGTGGCAAACCCTAATTCCTTGCGACAAACCTCTTATGATTACAGTTAAAGAGCTTACCAAGCGATACGCTCGTAATACTGCGGTCGACCACATCTCTTTTCAGGTTGAGAAAGGTCAGATCGTCGGCTTTCTTGGTCCGAATGGAGCCGGAAAGACGACCACGATGCGTATGTTGACCTGTTTTCTGCCGCCAACATCAGGCAGCGCGACCGTCGCTGGCTACGATGTTTTGGAGCAACCGCTCGAAGTCAAGAAACGCATTGGCTATCTTCCCGAAACGCCGCCGCTTTATCCCGAGATGGAGACTGGCGAATACCTGACTTTCGTGGGCAAGCTCAAAGGGCTTTCCGGAGCCGAATTGCGCAAACGAGTTGATTACGTTTGTGATCGTTGTGCGATCGCGGACGTAAGAAACAAACTGCTGGGCAAACTCTCAAAAGGTTATCGCCAACGCGTGGGACTGGCTCAAGCGATCGTTCACAACCCCGATGTGCTGATTCTCGATGAACCTACCTCCGGTCTTGATCCCAAGCAGATCAATGAGACTCGTGACCTGATCAAGAGTCTGGGCGGCGACCACACTATCATTCTAAGCACGCACATTCTGCCGGAGGTGGAGCAGACTTGCGAGCAGGTGATCATTATCAACAAAGGCAAGCTGGCGGCAACCGACTCGGTGCAAAATCTGCAAAATCGCGCGCGCGGCGCAGGATCTGTGTTGGTCGAGGTCAGCGGGCGCAACGGCAGCCTCGATCTTGCAGCCGTCCAACGGAGGCTTGAACAAGTCGCCGGCGTGGCCCATGTCGTGGCCAAGCACAGTCGCCAGAACCGGAGTAGCTTCGAAGTTGAAGGCGGCAAGGGTTTCGTGCGCGGCGATTTGGCGCGTGCCGTGGTGGAATCCGGATGGGATTTAAACGAGTTGCGGCCTAGCGCTATGAGTCTTGAGGAAATATTCCTGCAACTGACCGGCGCGGAAGCAACAGTAAGAGAAGAAGTCGCCGTCAGGGGAGCACAGTAAATGCGAAATATTTTGATCATATGGCAAAAGGAACTCCGCAGTTACTTCGCGTCGCCCATTGCATACCTGTTGCTGACAATGTTTGCTTTGATCTTCGGTTTCTTTTTCTGGAACTCGCTCGGTTATTTCGTTTTGATGGGCATGGAATCGCAGATGCGCGGCCAGATGATGCCTATGAATCTAAACGAAATCGTAATAAGGCCGCTGCTGTCGAATGTGGGTGTGATCGGGCTGTTCTTTATTCCGATGATCACTATGCGCCTGTTTGCCGAAGAGAAGCGTAGCGGGACGATTGAACTGCTCGCAACTTCACCAATCCGCGACGTCGAAATCATCATTGGAAAATGGCTCGCGGCCCTGAGCCTATACGCATGCATGCTGCTGGTTGCCGCGGTAAATTTTGCATTCCTTTTCAAGTACGGTAAGCCTGATTGGAAACCGTTGGCAATTGGCTATCTCGGATTGTTGCTGCAGGCGGGCGCGTTGCTGGCAATTGGCACGTTCATATCGACCCTCACTAAGAATCAGATCATCGCCGGCGCGGCAACGTTTGGAGTATGCCTGCTGCTCTGGGTTTTAGAGTGGGTGAGCGGATACGAAACCGCGACGTGGGCACAAGTACTCGCGTATATGTCGATCATCACGCACTTCGAGTCGTTCGCCAAGGGCGTGCTCGACTCAAAGGATGCCATCTTTTATGTCACGGTGATTTTTCTGGGACTGTTCTTCACGGCGCGTTCCATGGAATCTCTCCGCTGGAGGACGTAAGTGAATACACAGTTGTTAAAAGCCAGACAGACCAGGTACGCAGCGTACGCAGCCATCTACGTTCTGGTGGTCATAACCGCGGTTGTGATTGTGAATGTACTTGCGAATCGTTACTCGAAATCCTATGACGGCACATCGAACAAGCGCTACAGCCTTTCGGAGCAGACGGCGAAGATCGTCAAGGGATTGAAAGAGAATGCGACCATTCTCTACTTCGATCAGGGGACGCGGTTTCAGCACGCGAAAGATTTGCTTGACGAATATGCTTCGCTTTCCCCAAAAATCCACGTTGACTACATCGATCCCGACAAGAATCCGCAGCAAACTCGCGAAGAAGGCATAAAGAATTACGGAACCGCGCTGGTGCAAGTCGGCGACAGGAAAGAAGAAGCCAAGAGCATGACCGAGGAGGGTATCACCGGTGCGCTGATTCGCGTACTGAAGAACAAGACGCGTACGGTGTGCTTCATAGCTGGCAGCGGCGAGCATCAGATCGACGACTCCGACCGCAATGGTTATTCCGATCTCAAGCAACTTGTCGGCAAAGACAACTATGAAGCAAAGTCGATTGACTTGCTGCAAAAAGCGGAAGTCCCGAGCGATTGCACGACTCTGGTAATCGCTGGACCGACTCGTGATTATCAACAGCCCGAAGTCGATGCCATCAAGAAATATGTCGAAGACGGCGGACGCGCTCTGTTCATGCTAGATCCGCCGCTGAAGATCGGCCGCTCGGACATCGCCGACAACGACGCGCTCTCGAACCTGCTGCAGACCTGGGGCGTGACCTTGGATAAGAATTTGATACTCGACCTCAACCCGATTGGTCAATTGGCAGGCTTGGGCCCGCAGGTTGCGCTGGTCACCAGTTACGATTCTCAGCCGATTGTGAATGGCATGAAGGGCACGGCAACCGGGTTCCCGCTTTCACGTTCCATCCAGATCAAAAACGGTGACAAGACAACGGTGCAGAAGTTGTTTGATTCTTCAACCACGAGTCTTGCGACGACTAATTTGAACTCTCCGGCAATCGATCCGAACGACCCGAAGAATAAAAAAGGGCCGATGACGATTGCTGCCGCGGGAACCTACAACACCGGCAAGCAGGATTCGCAGGGCCGGTTCGTAGTGGTGGGCAGTTCATCGTGGGCGGCGAATTCGTTCCTCAAGTTCAATGGCAATAGTGATCTGGCTTTGAACACCATCGACTGGCTGGCCTCCGACGAAGATTTGATTTCGATCCGTCCCAAACAGGAAGAAGACCGCCGCATCACGATGACCCAGGCCCAGTTGAATATAGTTCGGATCACCAGCCAGTTTCTGCTGCCGCTAGTGGTGGTTTTTGCGGGCGTGTCTGTCTGGTGGCGGAGGCGCTAGATGAAACTGCGTGGTCTGATCGTCGCTGTCGTCGTCTTAGCGGGGCTGACAGGAACGCTATATTGGTCGAATCATCACAAGCCCGCCGAGACAACCGAGGCTTCAGCCAACACTGCGCCGAAAATTCTCTCTGTTAAAGAAGCTGACATTTCCAAGTTCGGCCTTAAGAAGAATGGCACCGAGCAAGTGGCGGGCGAGCGCAATAGTTCTGGCCAATGGAAGCTTACTTCTCCAACACCCCTCGCTGCCGATCAGAGCGCCGTTTCCAGCCTGCTCGGTACTTTTTCGTCCTTAAACTCCGAACGTTTAGTGGAAGAAAAGGCCGGCAACCTCGCTTCTTACGGGTTAGACGCGCCGAAGCTGGAATTTGATTTGTCCGAAAAAAACAACCAGACGCAGAAGTTGTTCTTGGGCGACGATACTCCAACCGGCAATGGAATCTACGCCAAACTCGATGGCGATCCACGCGTCTTCATCATGCCCAGCTTCGACAAAACTAGCATCGACAAGACGGCAAACGATCTTCGGGACAAACGCCTGCTGACGCTTGATCCGGACAAAATCAGCCAGGTCGATCTGGTTGCCAAGACGCAGGAAATCGAGTTTGGGCGCAACAAAGACGAATGGCAAATCGTGAAGCCTAAACCACTGCGAGCGGATGGCTCGGAGGTCGACGAACTCGTTCGCGCTCTCACCGAAGCCAAGATGCAACTTGATGCTTCGGACGATCCAAAGAAAATCGCTTCCGCATTCGCTTTGGCCACTCCCGTCGCGACCGCGAAAGTAACGGCTGAGTCGGGAACGCAGGAATTACAGGTCCGAAAAAACAAAGATGACTACTATGCCAAGTCGAGCTCGGTCGACGGCACTTATAAGGTTGCAAGCACGCTGGGAACCGCGCTAGACAAGAGTTTGGACGATTTCCGCAACAAGAAGTTGTTCGACCTCGGCTCCGAGGATCTCAACAAAATCGAGATTCACGACGGGTCCAAAACTTATTTCCTGACCCGCAGCGGCGAGGACTGGTGGTCGGGTAGTGCGAAAAAGATGGACCCCGGCAGCGTACAAGACCTCGTCGACAAAATCCGAGATCTCTCTGCCAGTAAGTTCGTCGATACCGGAGTGGGTGCCGCAACTTCGATTGACCTCACCGTCACATCGAACGACGGCAAGCGAGTTGAGAAGGTCGCTATCGCCAAGCTTGGCGACAATTATATTGCCAAGCGGGAAAACGATTCGACGCTCTACCAAATCGATTCCAAGACAATCGACGATCTCAAGAGATCGGCCGAAAATATAAAGCCGGCTGTTCCGGCTGGCAAATGATTCCGCGACGGGAATAAAGTCCACGAAGGACAATCGGGAAGTACGGGTCGTCCAAATCCCACCGCAGGACAATATTGCCGCGACTTCATTTTGAGTCCTCGCTAGTGATAATCTTCTTGCGCCCATGAAAAATCTCACGCGTCGCCGATTCGGTAAGACTCTGGCCGGCACCGCTGCGGCCGCACTTGCCAGCGCCTCTTTCCCTCGGATCGCACTTGCAGAGCTGGCCTCGCCAGAGACGTTGCGATTCCCACCCAACTTTCTCTGGGGCTGCGCCACCGCGTCCTATCAAGTTGAGGGTGCGGTGAATGTAGACGGACGAAAGCCATCCGTGTGGGACACGTTTTCACACACGCCGGGCAAGACTTTTCAGGGAGATACCGGCGATATTGCCGACGACTCCTACCATCTCTATAAAGAAGATGTGAAGCTGCTTAAGAATCTCGGTGTGACCGGTTACCGCTTCTCCATTGCATGGGCGCGGATTTTTCCTGATGGGACCGGCCAGCCGAACCAGAAAGGCCTCGACTATTACCAGGGCGTGGTAGACGAGCTGCTAAAAAACAATATTGCCCCGTACATCACGCTCTTCCATTGGGACCTGCCGCAGGCTCTGCCTGGCGGCTGGCAGTCGCGTGACACGTCGAAAGCGTTCGCCGATTACGCTGGATATGTTTCGAAACACCTTTCGGATCGAGTGGGCCACTTTTTCACCATCAACGAGTTCACCTGTTTCACCGATCTGGGTTATAAAACCGGAAAGTTTGCACCGGGCCTGAAGTTGCCGGATGCGCAGGTGAATCAGATTCGCCACAACGCCGTGCTGGCACATGGTATGGCAGTACAGGCGATTCGGGCCAACGCCAAGTCCGGAACCCAGGTCGGGTTGGCCGAAAATGCAACGGTCTACGTGCCCGTAATCGAGACGCACGAGCAGATTACAGCTGCGCGGGCCGCGACTCGCGAGGGGAACGCTCCATTTCTGACGGCGGTCATGGAAGGAAAATATACCGACGGCTATTTGCAGCGCGAGGGTGCGAACGCCCCCAAGGTCGAGCCCGGCGATATGAAAATTATCGGCAGCCCACTCGACTTCGTCGGCCTCAATGTTTACACGCCGGAGTATGTGAAGGCTGACGCTTCGCCGGCAGGCTACGTCGTGGAAAAGCGCCCAGCTTCGTTCCCGCGCATGGCCTCGGACTGGCTGTATATTGGCCCGGAAGTAATCTACTGGGCGGTTCGGAACGTCAGCGAAGTTTGGAATCCGAAAGCGCTTTATATTACGGAGAATGGTTGCTCCTCAGACGATGTACTGACCGCTGACGGACACGTCGAAGATACCGATCGCGTGATGTACCTGCGCAATCACCTCACGCATCTGCATCGCGCGGCTTCGGAGGGCTATCCGATCAAGGGTTATTTTCTATGGAGTCTGCTCGATAATTTCGAATGGGCAGATGGATACAGCAAGCGATTCGGGCTTCACTATGTCGACTACAAAACGCTGGCCCGCACCCCGAAGCTCAGCGCGCAGTGGTACCACGACGTAATTTTGCGCAACGCGGTTGAGTGATCCGGAATTGCGCTTAGGACTAGCTACCTCTCCAACCGATGCCAGGCGCTCGTTGCCCCGTACCTCTTTGTAAAAATCCATTAAAGAAAAGTAAATCTTTGTAGTGCCCAGCAACCCCTATGAAGGGTTCTCATCTTATTTTCTGTGCGCTATGCAGAGGCGAATCGAACTCGATGCGGCACGAGGAGCGATGCTGGTATGGATGACGTTCACACATCTGCCTACGATTATCAGCACGTACTTCAATCAGCCCTTTGGATTCGTATCGGGCGCAGAGGGTTTTATCTTCCTGTCGGCGCTCTTTACA
>Ga0070764_10001461_pt1 | contig 10321 bp, 3 predicted proteins | sample HubBroMetageWRM4_FD_67287 | JGI IMG/M metagenome (GOLD analysis project Ga0070764, IMG submission 67287) | Warmed soil microbial communities from the Hubbard Brook experimental Forest, New Hampshire - Hubbard Brook CCASE Soil Metagenome WRM 4 | ecosystem: Environmental > Terrestrial > Soil >... | reverse complement strand
TCACGACCGCATTCATGTTGAAGATTCCCACGTTGTAGGCGCCGTTGCCGAGATCGCTGACATATACTTCCACATCGCCATCCAGCACTTGCTTTGCGGGCTTGCCGGTCTGCCCCACCGCGAGCGCTTCATCGTTGCTGACAAGTGTCTTGCCAAAATCGTCGATTTTCGTCAGGTCGCCGCCCAGGGTAATGGGAGCATTGACGAGCGCCCAGAAAGAAAGAGCGGAGCGCTTCTCCTCATTGGTGAGGCCATCGATCGGTCCATCGGAGATATCCAGTGTGTCTAGATCGTTCCAGCCGATCTCAGGTCCTGAGGCATTCTCCCATCCGGGCAGGTCGCGAAAGCGTTCGTAGATGCGAGGCCAGTCGGTTAGCGTGGCGCAGCCGCCCTCGCATTCCACGTCCTGATCGACGCGTCGCGCATTCGCGTATTGCTGCCACACGCTCAGGTAATCCTGATCGAGCGCCCATGAGATCGTTAGCCAGATCGGGCGACCACTGACGGCGATGGCCTTCGACCAGGCCGCGACATCGGCTCGATTGTCGATCGACAAGCCATAGCTGTCGGACCCCGGTGTGACTCCATCGAGCTTGATGTAATCGATTCCCCAGGACGCGAAGAGCGCGACGACAGAGTTCATGTATTCCTGCGCGCCTGGCTTGGCGAAATCGATCTTGTAGTGATACGGCGATGTACCCGGAGCTCCGAAGGCGTTGCCGGCCGTGTACGGCACGGCCAGGATGTCCTGAATGTAATACTGGGTTCCCAAGATCGGAGAGTTCGCCGCGACCGCCGGATACTCCACCCCAGGAATCCAGTAGATACCCGCTTTCTGGCCGTTGCCGTGAATGTGATCGACCAATGCCTTGATGTCAGGAAAGGTCGTGGCATTGGGAATGGGCCTGCCGTTGGCGTCGAAGCTACCCTGCCAACCAGAGTCGATATTGATATAGGCAAAGCCATGGGCTTGGAGCCCCGAAGCGGCCAGGGCGTCCGATTGCGTGGTGATGTTGGCCTGGGTCAGGAAGCTTGAGTTGATGGTCTGTTCACTGAAGCTGCTCCAGCCAAGATACGGTCTTTGGCCAACACCGTTTATTTGTGCGAAAGCCGGAGCTGCCGACAGCAACAGGAGGGCGCTAAGGCGAGTAAATGGGTTTGACAGCATAGTTTTGCGAGTTGACGCAAGTTGTGACCAGAGATTAGCCTTGCGAGCTTCGGGGCGAAGGAAGGGCGTCATCGGTTTCTCCAGAGGGATGGGATACGATCTGACAGATTGGCGGTAACGTTAACGCAATTCGCAGTCGAACTGTACGTCTGCGCTTCGTGGATTGTCAAGGCTTACCCTCAAGCCAGAAATTCGCTCTAATGCCGCCAGCTGATCGATGACCGGAATAGAAAGTACGAGGTCATGATCTCCAACCGGCAGCTTTTAAAACAAAAAGCAGTTGCCATCTGTTAGGAGATGGCGGTAACGTTAACGAGTCCAAGTTTTGACGACCTATTCAAAAAACTATGAAATTAAATGCGATTGAAGTCCCATTGCTGGACCTTCCCAACGCGCCCACGAGCCAGACCGCTCCCGTGAAGGCCTGGGAAGAGGCGGTTGTGATGACCACCTATCTGCCAGCCCAGCCGGATCCGAACCCGCTCTTCCTTGAAAAGCGCGTGTATCAGGGCAGCAGCGGAAAAGTTTACCCGCTGCCGGTGATTGATCGCATCGCCGTCGAACCCTGTGAGCGCGCATGGCAGGCGGTGCATCTCGAAAACGAGTACCTGCGCGTGATGATCCTGCCGGAGATTGGCGGTCGGATCCACGTCGGATATGACAAGAGAAACGGCTACGACTTCTTCTACCGGCAAAACGTAATCAAACCCGCACTCGTCGGGCTTGCCGGGCCCTGGATCTCAGGCGGAGTGGAGTTCAACTGGCCCCAGCATCATCGCCCCGCAACATTTCTTCCTGTCGAAGTCTCCATCGAGCGTCACGAAGATGGCTCGGTGACCGTATGGTGCAGCGACCACGATCCGATCTCCCGCATGAAGGGTATGCATGGCGTCTGTCTCCGGCCCGGATGCGCCTACCTGGAGGTGAAGGTTCGTTTGTACAACCGCACCTGGGACACGCAGACATTTCTCTGGTGGGCAAACGTCGCCGCCCGCGTTCACCAACACTATCAGTCATTCTTCCCCAAAGATGTTCGCTACGTAGCCGACCACGCCAAGCGGGCCGTCACCGAGTTCCCGCATAGTCTCAGTGTGTACTACGGGATTGACTATGGCGAACGGGCGCGTCACGGCGTTCCGATAGAGGAGCAGCCCTCGAACTTTCGGCCTGACGGCGGCTATCCGCCGAACGATTTGAGCTGGTATGGCAACATTCCGGTCCCCACGAGCTACATGATCATGAACTCGCGCGAGGATTTCTTCGGCGGCTACGATCACGCCGCCGACGCGGGAGTTCTGCATGTAGCCAACCATCACATCGCTCCCGGCAAGAAGCAATGGACATGGGGAAACCATGAATTCGGGTATGCGTGGGATCGTAGTCTCACGGATCATGACGGTCCTTACATCGAGTTGATGGCCGGCGTTTATACAGACAATCAGCCTGACTTTTCCTATCTCGCTCCAGGAGAGACCAAGACATTCAGCCAGTATTGGTATCCGATTCAGAGGATCGGCGTCCCCGATGCAGCGAGTCTGCATGGCGCGATGCGCGTCGTCCAAGGTTCGGGAGCGATGGAAGTTCATCTCCTGTCGACGCACGAGATTCAACAAGCGATAGTGCGACTCAGTTCACCCGGCCATGAGCCCAGCGTTTGGACGGGAATGTTGCGCCCCGATGCTTCAGAGGTAATTCAGCTGCCCGTCGCAACAGGGATGGAGAATTGGGTTCTTGAACTCGAATCAGGCGGCGCAGTTCTTCTTCGCTACGCCCCGTCTGAAATTCGACCCGCGCCGCCGCCCGCGGAAGCCACCGAGCCTGCGGCGCCTGAAGACATCGCGACCAACGACGAGCTTTATCTCACCGGGCTTCACCTCGAACAATACCGGCATGCGACTCGATCGCCTGAACCATACTGGCGCGAAGGTCTCCGGCGTGATCCTGAGGACAGCCGAATCAATCAAGCGCTCGCAAGACTCCATCTTCGTCGTGGTGAGCTTACCGAAGCAGAGCAGCGCTCTCGGACGGCGATCTCCCGGCTGACGAAGCGTAATCCGAATCCCTACGATAGTGAGGCCTACTATTACCTGGGAATGACCCTGCTCTTTCAGGATCGGACGGATGAGGCCTACGACTCGTTCTACAAGGCCGCGTGGTCCGCTGCATGGCGAGGGCCTGCGTATCACCGTCTGGCCGAGATCGATTTTCAGCGAGATCGATTGACCGCGGCTCTGGACCATGTCACTCGATCCCTGCAGGCAGAGGCCGAGAATCTCAATGCAGCAAATCTCAGAATTGCGATCTTGCGTCGTCTTGGCTTAACGGAACAAGCAGACGCCGAGTTGAGCGCCGCGACGAAGCTGGATCGATTGAACGATTGGAGCCGCTTTTCCCGGAACGGCGTAACTCCGTTGGAAAGCGCCCGACGTCTCGATCTGGCGTTCGATTTCATGCGCGCAGGCCTTCTTGAAGAAGCAGACCGCGTTCTGCAGTCTGGCGTAACAGCGATGGAACTCTACGCGAGAGCGCACGTTTTGAAACTGCTTGGGCAACGCGAGCCAGCTAGGGCCTGCGCGGCCCGCGCCTCGGCGGCTCGTCCTGCCTATGTTTTTCCGAGTCTGCTTGAAGAGATGAAAGTGTTGCAGAGCGCGATCGATGCGAATCCCCGCGACGCCAGGGCTCCGTACTACTTTGGCAATCTTCTATACGACCGCAGACGTCACCGCGATGCAATCACCCAGTGGGAGAGGGCGGCAGAGCTTGATCCGAATTTTCCCACGGTCTGGCGAAATCTGGGCATCGCTTACTTCAATGTAGAACTCGATGCGATCAAGGCGCGCAACGCCTTCGCGCGGGCGCGAAAGGCAGATCCGGAGGATGCTCGAATCCTCTACGAAGAGGATCAGCTCCGGAAGCGTCTCGGCGATGACCCGGCCGATCGTCTTGCGACCCTTGAGGCGCATCGCGAGCTTGTTGCGCAAAGGGATGACCTGTCCGTTGAGCTAGCCGCGCTCTACAACGAGGTTGGCAGACCTGCCGATGCTCTTGCGTTGCTGCTCTCGCGGCAGTTCCAACCCTGGGAGGGCGGGGAAGGGCTGACGCTTGGCGCCTATGTGCGAGCCCAGTTGTTGTTGGGGCGCACGGCGCTGGCCGAAGGCAATCCGCGCGCCGCCATCGAGTGTTTCGAGGCAGCCGACCGGCCTCCGCGGAGCCTCAGCGAGGCTCGGCATCTGTTGGCGAACAGCAGCAACATTGAATTCTGGCTCGGAGAAGCCTGGGCCGCGAAGGGTGAATCACAAATCGCCAGGCAGCATTGGGAGCGAGCGGTGCGGCAGCGTGGCGACTTCCAGGAGATGCAGGTTCGTCGTGTTTCGGAGATGACCTATTGGAGCGCATTGGCGATGCGTCGGCTGGGACGCGATGACGAAGCGGTATCTTTATTCAAAGAGATTCTCGACTACGCGGCGGCTTTGGAAGCGACTATGCCGAAGATCGATTATTTCGCGACCTCGCTGCCAACGATGTTGTTGTTTGAAGAAGATATCGAGATCCGGCAGCACATCACGGCGACTTTCTTGAAGGCCCAGGCGCTGCTCGGACTCGGCGAGGACGTCGAGGCGCATGCCGCTCTGGCTGAAGTTCACAGACTGGATCGAGCCCATGCCGCGGCATGCGATCTGCGCTCGGGTAACCTTATGCAGCAGACGGGCGGATAACTGTGCATGGACCGGCTGCTTCAGGCGTGACTACCAATTCGATCCGTACGCCGCCTGCGACGGGATATGTGTGGTGCATTGCCGTGGCTGCCGCGCTTGGCGGTCTCCTGTTCGGCTATGACTGGGTGGTCATTGGAGGAGCGCGTCAGTTCTTCGAGATTTACTTTCACCTCGATAGCGCCGCCGCCGTGGGATGGGCGAACAGCTGCGCGCTTGTGGGCTGTTTTTTCGGCTCGCTAATCGCAGGCGCTCTTGGAAATCGGTACGGACGCAAACCTGTTCTGCTCATCTCCGCCGTGCTCTTTGCGCTCTCCTCCGTCCTCACGGGGTGGGCATTCTCTTTTTCGGCGTTTATCGTGTGGCGGATCATTGGCGGCGTGGCCATCGGCCTCAGTTCCAACATCTCACCACTCTACATTGCCGAAGTAAGCCCTGCGTCACATCGCGGGCGGCTGGTAAGCCTCAATCAATTCGCCGTCGTCATCGGCATTCTGCTGGCGCAGATAGTGAACTGGCGGATCGCTGCCCCGGCGCGCGAACAGGCTTCCACGCAGCTTCTGTTGGCGAGTTGGAACGTCCAGCTCGGCTGGCGCTGGATGTTCACCGCAGTCGCCGTTCCCGCCGTGGTTTTTCTGGCAGCCTCCGTCGCCATACCCGAAAGCCCGCGCTGGCTGCTCCTTCGAGGGCAAACGGAGCGGGCGCTTCAAGTCCTCCGAAAAATCGGGGGGACCGAAGAATACGCGACAGCCGAGTCATCCGCGATCTCCGCGGCTTTACCAGACGAACTCACACAAACAGGCACTTGGCGCGGCCTTCTGCAGCCGGGCGTTCGGAGCATACTCCTTGTTGGCATAGTGCTGGCGGTGCTGCAGCAGTGGAGCGGCATCAATATCCTATTCAACTACGCCGAAGAAGTATTCCGCGCCGCCGGTCTCGGCGCCAACCAGATCTTCCTCGACATCGTCGTGACAGGAGCCATCAACTTGATCTTTACGCTGATCGCCATGGCTGTCGTCGACCGGCTCGGCAGGCGGCCTCTGATGTTGTTCGGTTGCATCGGCATCGGTCTATCGCATCTTTTGGCTGGATTTGCCTACCTGACGAGAGAGAAGGGAATGCCCGTCCTGGTCCTGACGCTCTGCGCGATAGCCTGTTACGCGATGACCCTTGCGCCGCTGACCTGGGTATTGATCGCTGAAATATTTCCGAATCGGCTGCGCTCGCTCGGCGTCTCAGTCGCCGTATGTGCGCTCTGGATCTCGTCCTTTGCATTGACCTACTCGTTTCCTTTCATCAACCGCACGCTGGGGAGCGCCGGCAGCTTCTTTATCTACAGCGCGATCTGTTTCGCCGGCGCGGTGTTTGTGTTCTTCCTGGCGCCGGAGACCAAGGGGAGAACGCTCGAGGAACTTGAAGCCAATTCTGCTCGCGCAGGTACGGCGGCCGGTCTCTAAGGTAGATTGAGGACGGTAACGTACACATAGAGCGGCAATATAAGCGCATACAGAGGAAATGAATCACTATCGGAATATTGAATCTATGGCAATTTGAAGGGTAACGATAACGATCTTATCGATGCGGTCATCATAATCTCAGACTCCTGTTCTGATTCCCACTCCATCACATTCGCGAAAATGCTTCTTGACAACTCTTTTGCATAAAGATTACCGTCTTTTGCGGTAACGTACACAGGAATTTAATCTCACAGAACGTGAACGTACACGGAAACATTCAAAAAAACTCGACACAGACGTTCTGCGCGGATATCTGGAGAATAACCGATGGCGAAACAACTTTTGAGGCCCCACCTTTTCAAACCGGCAAGCCTGACTCTTCTTACGTCGGCAACAGCGTTTCTGCTACTGCTGTTTGCGTCGTTCTGCTGCTCAGCTCAGACCGATCAAGGGGCGATCACCGGTGTCGTTCAGGACCCCACCGGCGCCGTCATCCCTAACGCGAAAGTCATTGCGACGAGCCTCGACACCGGCCTGGCGCTCCAAACGAAATCGAACAGCAGCGGCGTGTTTGTTTTTTCGCCTCTCAAAATCGGGAACTATACCGTCTCCGCGTCCTCAGCTGGATTTCAGACGGTGACACGAGAAAATCTGCGCGTCGACATCCAGCAGCGACTCAATCTGATCTTTTCTCTGCCCACCGGATCGATCACCGAGACGGTGAATGTCAGCACCGCAGCCCCTGTGCTCCAGACTCAGGATGCTGCGGTCGGTCAGGTGATCAGCACCAAAGAAATCAATGACACGCCCCTCAATGGTCGAAATTGGGTGTACATCGCACAATTGACCAATGGCGTGGCTCCGCCTCTCGGCAATACACGCGGATCAGGCAGCGGCGACTTTGTCGCCAACGGCCAGCGAGCCGAGCAAAACAACTTCATCCTCGACGGCGTCGACAACAATACCAACCTCGTCGACTTCCTGAATGGATCGAGCTATATCATTCGTCCTCCGCCCGATGCACTTTCCGAGTTCAGTCTGCAGACCAGCAACTTCAGTGCGGAGTTTGGCCACTCTGCCGGCGCAGTCCTTCAAGCCAACATCAAGTCAGGCACAAATCAGATTCACGGTGATCTGTGGGAGTATTTCCGCAACACGAACCTCGACGCAATCAATTGGAATGCGGGCCCAACCGCGGTGGTTCCGCCGTATCACCAAAATCAGTTCGGCGCCACGCTCGGGTTTCCTATCTGGAAGAACAAGCTCTTCTACTTCGGCGATATGGAAGTGAATCGCATCTCGATCAGCAATCCGACGCCAATCAACGTTCCTTCCGCTCTCGAGCGCCAGGGAAACTTCTCTGAGCTTCTGAACGGCGACTTGACTGGTGTCGGAGCGCCAACCACGTTGTATGAGCCGAATACCGCTGATCCCGGTCAACCCCTGGCGTGCAACGGCCAGCAGAATGTGCTCTGCCCGAATCAGATCAATGCGGTAGCACAGAACATTCTGAGTCTCTATCCCGCTCCCAACGCCAACAATGGAAAGCTCTACAACAACTACATCGTGAACCTCGGCACAAGCGACAACAATGTGCAGTGGGATCAGCGGCTGGACTGGAACATCAGTTCGAAGGATCAGAGCTACGCCCGTTATAGTTATCTCCACGAGATCAAGACCAACGGCCTGCCGCTGGGCCCAGTTCTTGACGGTAGTGGTTACGGCGGCCTTTACGACACGAACCTCGCGATGAATTTCATGGGTAGCGAGACGCATATCTTTGCTCCGACTCTTACCAACGAGTTTCGCTTCGGCTACAACTGGGGCGTGTTCAATTTTCAGCAGCCGAACGCCTTTAATCCCGGTCTCAATGCGTCTCTCGGACTCGGCCCTCAGCCTTCCTATCTGAAGCCAGGCCAATTTGGCTTGCCGTCGGGTTATGTGAATGGAACGATCCAGCAGTGGGGATCGACTGGCATCAGCCGCGAATCGCAAAATGTCTACCAGATTCTCGACAACGTAAGTAAGATCTGGGGCAATCACTCGCTGAAGTTTGGTGCATCGTTCCAGGCGATCCGCTTCTACTACATCTATGCGCCCGCGGATCTGGGGCAGTATCACTGGAACGGACAATTTACGGGCCTGGTCGGCGTCGCCAATACCGGGTCGGCGGTGGCCGACATGCTGGTCGATCAGGAGAACTACGCCGCCATCTCAGTTTCTCCAAACGTAAACGACGCCCAGTGGTACGACGCCGGCTATGTGCAGGACGACTGGAAACTGACGCGCAAGCTGACCTTGAATCTCGGTGTGCGCTACGACTACTTCCAGCCTTACAAAGAGAACGGCGGACAGCAGGCCAACTTTGTCGCCACCGGACCGCTGGGTATAGGGACCGGATCGGGAGTGGTCCAATTCCCGAAGAGTCAGCAGGGCATCGCACTGGGCGCACCCTTTCTGGATGCCTTAGCCAAAGACAACGTGACCGTCCAGTTTGTGGACAACGATCGTCTCGTCACGTCACAGAAGACTAACTTCGCGCCGCGCATTGGATTCGCCTACTCACCGCACGACACAACTGTAGTTCGCGCGGGCTTCGGCATCTTCTACGGCGGTCTCCAATCAGAAGGCAACGGCAACCTGGGCGCTAACTTCCCGTACTCAAATCAAGCGACCTTCTATGCTCCGACTTGCGTACAGGGTAACTGTCCTTCCCTTGCGTCTCAAGGCGTTTCCCTGCAAGCCGGATTGCTGCCCGCCACCAACGGCGGGCAGTTGCAGACGTTTATCTCTCAACCGGGCTTTCATTCGATCGATCCGGAGATCAAGCCGCCCTACACTATGACCTATAGCCTCGGTTTGCAGCAGCAGATCTCACCGAATATGTCGTTCACGACGACCTACGTTGGCAACCTCTCTCGTCATCTTGAGCTGTATGGAGCTCCCAATACCGCTCCGGGCTTATGGCGTCCCGGAACCAACACCAATCCGTTCAATCCATTCCCGGATCTCGGCGGCGTCGGCGAGGTTCACTACGCTGGCGTCAGCACCTATAACTCGCTTCAGGCGAAGTTGGAAAAGCGCTATTCGCACGGGTTGAGTTTTCTTGCAACCTACACATGGTCGCATGCGCTCGATGACGCCAGCGACGCAGGCGGTCTCTTCTCCGCGATCGGCAACCGTCAGCCTGCTTTGATTCCCTACATCGACGAACTGACCAACTCCGTCTTCGACGTTCGGAATCGCTTCACGATCAACGGAAATTATGAATTGCCCTTCGGGCGCGGCCGCGCATTCCTGGCCAACTCTCCTCGTTGGCTCGACGAGATCGCCGGAGGATGGTCCTCTAGTCTCACCTACGCTGCGCAGAGCGGCATTCCATTCACCGTCAATCCCAACATCAGCACAGCCGCTGGCGGCAGCGCGCGCGCATTTCCCGTGCGTGATCCCTATGCCGCCGGAGGAACGCCCGATCCGTCCAATCCAAGCCTGACTTCGTGCCCCACGCAGGTCAAAACGAAGTTGAGTTACTTCAACCCCTGCGCATTTCGCAACCCTCTGCCCGGCGAGACGATCTCCGATGCAACGCATCCAGTCGGATCGGTCAATCCCGATGGAGTGCCGGTGATGTTCCAGGCGCCGGTGATCGACAGGGCCACGGCGATCGCGCTGCTCGGAACTCCGCAGAACAACGTCTACGGCCCTGGCTACTATCAGATCAATATGTCGCTGTTCAAAACCTTCACGACATTCCACGAACAGAATGTCCAATTCCGGGCGGACGGTTTCAACGTTCTGAATCACCCTACTCTCGCCAATCCAGGCAGCCCTTCGATGAACGCGAATGGCGGCCTGATCTCAGGGCCAAAATCATTCCAGAACAATACGCCGGACGCACGCTTCTTCCAACTCGCGCTCAAGTACGTGTTCTGACAATTTTCGGGCTGATCGAAACGGCTTCTCCTTACGGGGAGCCGTTTTTG
>Ga0070764_10001454_pt1 | contig 10337 bp, 7 predicted proteins | sample HubBroMetageWRM4_FD_67287 | JGI IMG/M metagenome (GOLD analysis project Ga0070764, IMG submission 67287) | Warmed soil microbial communities from the Hubbard Brook experimental Forest, New Hampshire - Hubbard Brook CCASE Soil Metagenome WRM 4 | ecosystem: Environmental > Terrestrial > Soil >... | reverse complement strand
CAAGACCTATCTGGGCAAAGTTAGCCGGTTGGCTGATTTCGGAGCGTTCGTCGAAATTCTGCCTGGCTTGGATGGCTTGCTGCACATCAGTGAAGTCGCTGAGCACAGAATCAAAGACGTTCGTGACGAGTTAAAAGAAGGCGACCAGGTGCTGGTGAAAGTTCTGGCCGTCGAAGGCAACCGCATCAAGCTGTCGCGTAAGGCGATCCTGAAAGAGCAGCGCGCCAAAATGGGCGGGGCTCCTCCTCCTCCAGACGCAACCGACGACGGAACAGATGCAGCGCCTCCTTCAGTGTCACACAGCGCTCCGCAAGGTACCCCCACAGCGGTAATCGAAGGCGGCGCGGATTTCGACGCTGATGATGAGCCGAACTTCAACCGAGTAGATGGAGTGGTTGCGTCGGTAGAAGCAGGTGCCGGACGTCCCGATGGCGCGCGCGAAGGGCGCCCCAGCGGCGGCGGAGATCGTGACCGTAATCGCCGGCGTCGCGGACGCGGCGGCCCAGGTCGAGGCCCAGGCGGCGGTTCGGGAGGTCACGGTGGTGGCCACTCCGGCGGCGGTGGCGGACGCGGTAGACGGTAGGATCAGCAGTCAGTATCCAGTAAGGCAAAAGGGCCGCAGCGATGCGGTCCTTTTCATTTTGGAACTGCGCAACAGCATCGATGCTAAGCGCGATTCTTAACCAGGCGCTTTCCCGGTCCTGTGGTTTTCATCACGAAGCGCGGTGATTCCCATCACAGACAGACACACCGACTAATGCGATGATGACTAATTGATTGCGGCAGAGTAAGAGTGTGGCAGTCTCGTAAGCCATTCTTCAAAGCTGTCTCAAAGCAAGTGTCAATGTCTATCTTTGACCACGTAAGTCCTTATTATGGAATATTTTCCGTATAAGTACTTGCGCCTCAATATTTTGGAGTCTGACGAGCAGGTAACTCGATGATTCTACTGGGCACGGGGGGAGGGGGTAAGGGGTAACTATATGGTACTGGGGTTCTTAACTTGAACATAAATAAAGGAAAGTCAGCGACGAGTCCCGAGAAATCGTGTGAAACCGCCCTCATTCTTCATCGAAAATGGTCGTAAAACGACCAAAAACCAGCGACTAACGACCAAAAAAGGTCAGAACGACAAGCGTTTGAATACGTCTTCCGGGATATGCCGCACGACGCTCATGACATACCGCCAGACTTTCGGAGTGTAGAGGACGTCAGGCGAGCGTCGTTCAAGCGCGCGCACGATGTCGCCCGCAACCAGTTCCGGATCGGCAAAGCGCGAGGAGTTGGGCAGATGATCGGTCATCGCAGTCTGCACCGGCCCTGGCTTAATGGTGATGACGCGGACGCCGGCCGGATGCAGCCGGCTGCGAAGTCCCTGAAGAAATAAAGAAAGCGCGCCTTTGGCGGAGCCATAAACGTAGTTGGAGCGGCGTCCCCGATCTCCGGCGACAGATGTGATCGCGGCGATGCATCCGTTTTGCCGGCGTTCCAGATCGCCGGCGAACAAGGTCAGAATCGCGGTGGCGCTGACGAAATTGACTTGCAATTCTTCGAGCAAAACGTCGATTGAAGATTCCGCATCCTTTTGGTCGTGCATGGAGCCGTAAGCGAGAAGCACGGTGTCATAGCCCGGGAAACTATGTCGCGCAAAGTCGAGAATAGCAGCGTGCTGCTGAATAGAGGATAAGTTGGCAGAGTAAGTAACGACCTTCCGAGCGCCTCGGATCGCCAAGTCAGCCTGAAGTTCGGCGAGGCGTTGTGAGGAGCGAGCGACCAGGAGTAACTCGCAACCGCGGTAAGCCAACTGACGTTGAACGTCCTGCGCGATACCCGAAGTGGCGCCCAGAATGACGACCTTTTTCATGGCAGGCAAAACGGTAGCCGAAGGACGCGTAGTGTTCGAGTTATCTGTGATTGTCATCATGCTCCCCCGGTCACTCGTCGCCAGAATGACGATGACATCTTAGGGTCGATGTAGGGAACAAAGCTGCGCCAGTGTGGAAACGATGCTTCAAACATGGCTGGACTCATGCGGGCATCTTTGGCGGGATAAAGCGCTCCGCCGCTTTGCTGAACAATGTCGTCAAGCGACTGCATGAGTTTGAGCGTGCGCTCGCCGCGCATGGCGAAATCGAGGGCGATGGTGAGTCCTGGACGCGGAAATGAAAGCATGCCAGCCGAAGGCGCAGATCCGAATTGCTTCAATACTCCCAGGAATGAGCCCATGCCAGAAATCGCGATGCGATCAAGTAGCTCCCCAAAAGCGTCGAGTTTAGTTTCCGGGATTACGCACTGGTATTGCAAAAACCCCTGTCGCCCATAGAGGAGGTTCCATTGGCGAACGGAATCGAGGGGATAGAAAAACGAGTCATAAGGAACGACCGCCGCACCTTTCCTGGCGGCGTGAATTCTGTAGTAAGCCGCGTTGAAAGCTTTCACCGAGTAGCGGTTGAGCATCCACCCCGGCAATGCGAAGGGCAGTTTCGGGCCGCGCTTGGGCTGGACCTTACCCCCGGCCTCAACTGCATGGTTGCCGCGAAAGAAAATGCCGCGAAGGTTCTTTCCGGCGAAACAGTCGAGCCACGCGACGGTGTATTCGAAGCGACCGTCGCTTTCACGGCTGAGATCAAGAAATGAGTTGAGAGAATGGAATGGAATCACCTCAACGTCGATCCAAGGGCCAGCCACGCGCTTGAGTTGAATGTCTGCCCACGCGATCACTCCGGTCAACCCGAGACCGCCGACGGTGGCGCGCAGCATGTCAGGATTTTCCTGCGTACTGCAGACTACCAAACCGTCGTTCGAGCGATGCAAGCCGATCTGGCGCACATGGGCGCCGAAGGTTCCAGCGCAGTGGTGGTTCTTGCCATGCACATCGTTGGCGATGGCTCCTCCCACGGTGACGAAGCGAGTGCCGGGCGTGACCGGAAGAAACCAGCCCTTAGGCAAGAAGACGTTGATGATGTCGGCGAGGCTGACGCCGCCTTCACAGCGCAACATTCCCGTAGATTCGTCAAACCCGAGGATGCGGTTGAGACGATGGCAGTCGATCAGTTCGCGTCCACCGTTAAGGCAAGAATCGCCATAGCTGCGGCCAAGTCCATAGGGGAGCAGCGATCCCGGCGCCGCGCTTTGCAGAATCTCCGGCACCTGGTCGTTCCACGCCGGTTTATGAACATGCTGGTGCGCAGTCTTAGGATAACGGCCCCACGAGAAAACTCTTTTGACCAGCGGTGGAGCAGCGGGTTGTTTGCGCAAAGCTGCGGCTGACTGACCAGACATAATAAGTGTGCTGCAAACCACTTAACTAAGTGCTGAAGCTAAGTAGCACTGTGACCATCGCGTTACCAGCGCATGGATATCATGCTCGCGGCGATAACGGCCGCGGAGGCCAGAGCCACGACGTAACTGACGGGATCACGAATGGCAAGCGTAACCGGATCCTCCTTCAGCTCTCCGCGATGCGCCAGTAGCCAGGTTCGGCTAAGCCAGTAGAGAACGATGGGGCAAAGCAAAAAGAGGAACTCTGGCGAGGAATACAGCAGCCGCACGTCCTGGCTATGAACGTAGAGACTAAAGATGACGACGGAGGAAAAACTGCTGCCCACGCCAAGTGAGAGTAAAAGTTCGCGATCGCCGAGATGATACCCGCGTCCGGAATTCCCGGTCCTGACCAAGTCGCCGGCATTCAGTAACTCGGAATATCGTTTTGCCATCGCGAGACTCAGAAAAAGAAACATTGAAAACGTCAGAAACCATTGCGAGAGCGGCGTTGCGGAAATCAGAGCGCCGGCGAGGATGCGGAAGCTATAAAAGCTGGAGAGAACGAAAACGTCAAGCAGTGCGATCTTCTTGAGGTAGAGCGAATACATCATGGTAAGCGCAGCGTATCCAAGCAGGACGAACCCGAATTTCAAGTCGAGCACAAAACTCAGGCTGAGCGCCGAAGAGAGCAAAATAAGCGAAACCAGCAGGCCTTCAGGAATCGAGATGTCGCCGCTGGCAAAAGGACGCTCCTTTTTCCATGGATGCTCACGGTCGGAATGCAGATCGAGGAGGTCGTTGAGAATGTAGAGTCCGGAGGCGCAAAGGCCGTAAAGAACGAAGCCGGCGAGAGTGCGAAGCGCGGGCTTGACCGCCAGGTTGTGTGACAAAGCGAGGGGCAAGAAGAGCAAAAGGTTTTTTGCCCAGTGGTGGCCGCGAAGGGCATTGATCCAAGTCCGGAACGATCTGCTGAACGATACGCGCGGATCGAGAATCGTCGCTTTCAGGGTGGTTACGGCAGCCGCCTGCTGGGCGCGAGCCTCGGTGCCGACGACATACGCAGCGCGGGCGTTGCGCCAAACCTCCACGTCAGCGGCGGAGTCTCCCACATATTCGAACCCGGTGTCGGCGTAACGCTGCGCTAGAAACGCAGCTTTGTTTGCTCCCTTGAGATTAAGTTGGCCGTCACTGGCGTGCACTTCGTCGAATAGGCCGAGATAGCCGGAAACAATTTCTGCAAGCTCGCGATCGGCGGCAGTTGTGAGCGCAATGCGGCGGCCGGCGGCTTTTTCCTGCCTGACGAGATCAATGACTTGCTGCCGATAGGGAAGGCGAGCGGGATCGAGACGCACCCGGGCGGCGAGTTGGTGCTTAAGAAAAGCTCGACCCGAAAGCAACCAGAATGGGAGCAGCAACAGCGTGATGGGGCGGGTTTTGAGCAGGCCGAGAGCGCACTCCCAAAGGACGTTACCCCGGATCAAAGTGCCGTCGAGATCGACGCACAAGACCGGGGACAACCCCTTAGCAGGTTTGGCTCCTGTGGCAGACCCCATGGATGATCGTCGCATAGGGAAGAGGGCGAAACGCGGTAATAAGTGGCACACCTAGGTAACCTGAGTAACATGCGGGCCGTCGGATAGAAGGTTAGTATGGGCTGATTGAAAGTGGATTTGCTCTCAGTCTGGAAACCAACCGCATGAACGACACCCAAGTACATCAGGAGCCTGGCGCATCAGAATTGCTGGCCGAGTATTTGCGACGGCCGGGTATTCTCCTCCCCCTGCTGGGGCTGGTTACTTTTGTACTTTATAGCGGCTCGCTGTCGTTCGATTTTGTGTGGGATGACTGGCCTCAGATTGTGAACAGTCCGATCATTCGGAGCTGGAGCAATCTGCCGCGGGCTTTCGGAAGCGACCTTTGGTATCACGTGGCCCGACACCAGGTGTACTACCGTCCGCTGTTCGTGGCGTGGTCGATGCTGAATTACACATTGTTCGGATTGCGTCCCTGGGGGTGGCACTTGGGGGCGGTTCTGCTGCACGTGGGTGCGGTTACCGCGGTGTTTTGGCTGACGCGGCGTCTGGGATTGGAATATTGGACGGCGGCCCTGGCGACGGTGATCTTTGCGTTGCATCCGATTCACATTGAGCCGGTCACCTGGGTTTCTGCAGCCTCGGACACGATGGTGACGATGTTCGCCGCGCTGGCCTTTGCGGCGTTCCTTAACGCGCGCGACCTAGAGTGCACTTCCAGCTTAGAGAAGAGAGTGGCGTGGCGGATTGCGTCGCTGGCTCTCCTCGCTTGCGCGCTGCTTACAAAGGAAATGGCGGTGGTGTTTGCGGCGTTGGTGGGAATCTACGCGTGGTTGCACCCCGTCGACGAAGAGGCATCGTCGGCGCGGAGAGCTCTTGCTGCCGTGATGGAGACGACTCCGTACGCTGTGGTGACGCTCGCTTACGCGCTGCTGCGAAAACATGCGCTGATGCACGCAACCGGCCAGTTCGATCCCAGTCACGGAATGATAGATGTGGTACGGACGCTGCCGCTGGTGCTGTCCATTTATTTGCGGCAGTTGCTGATTCCGGTGGGCATCACCGGGCTCTATTACACGCCCTATGTTACGAGCGCAATCTTTAGTCAAGTCGTAGCGCCGATGGTTGTGCTGGGCGCTGCGCTGGTTGGGCTGTGGTATTGGAACCGACACGAGGGCAACTCTACTATCGCGTTTGCCGGGCTGTGGCTACTGGTGGGCCTGGCGCCCGCGCTGTATTTGCGAAACTTTGGCAATGGCGATTTCGTTCGCGACCGCTACATGTATTTGCCCTCGATAGGATTTGCGATTCTGGCCGCAATGGGGCTGCGGCGGCTGCCTTCTTTCAAGACGTGGAGTTCACAGGCAGTGCAGGGTTGCGCGGTCATCGTGCTGTGCATTGGCTATGTGGGCGCATCGCTTGCGCAGCAGGTGTACTGGGGAAATGATCTGCTGATGCTGGTGCGCGGAGAATCGTTGTACCCGGGAAATCCATACGCCGTGGCGGGGTTGGCCAAAGAATACAGCCAGCGGGGTGCGCACGAGCGCGCGATTGCACTGGCGCAGCAGGTGGTTAGGGACCACCCAGAATACGGGTATGGGCCGTTGGCTCTAGCGGAGGCGTATATCCACGCGGGCCGGTTCGAGGAAGGCCGGGTTTGGCTGGACCGGGTGAATCCAGATTATGCGAAGTCAGAAGTGGGCATGGCTGGACTCGCCGGGCTATATGGACAGATGGGCGACTATGATCGCGCCTTCGCTCTATGCTCGGAAATTCTGGAAAAGGAACCGAATCTCTATTCCGCACTCTACAACTGCGGCAACATTCACTTAGTCGATGGCCAATACCGCGAAGCAGAACAATTGCTGTCTCGCGCCGTGGAGCTGGTGCCGGAACAGGCCGCTCCGAAACATTTCCTGGGACGCGCACTTCTGCAGGATGGACGGAACGCCGAAGCGCAACCTTACTTGCTGCAGGCGGTCTCCATGGATCCGAAAGTGTGGGACTACCATTATTGGCTTGCCGAGTCATTTGAGAAAAGCGGGAATATATCCGCAGCTCGCGCGGAGTATCAGCAGGCGTTGCTATTGAACCAGGACAGCAAGGAAGCGAAGCTGCGGCTGACGGCGCTGGAGACGAAGTGAAGACGGAAATGGAGAGAACTTCCGCGAAGTCAGCGACACAAGTTAACCCGGCATTGGGTGGGCTCCCCAGAGTGGAAATAAAAGTCCACGAGTCTGGCCCCGACGCATTGGAGGCCAGCGCGGGTGAAGTGGCTGCGCTGACAGCCGCTCAGGGTTGGGTGTTTCATTTGCTGGTGCTGGGCGCGGTGTTGATGATTGCCGCGACCTACGTTGGTGTCCACATCGGCAGCGGCTGGGTTCCGGCCGACGACGGCATTCTGGGACAGAGTGCGTTGCGCGTGATGCGGGGGCAGCTTCCACATCGCGATTTCACCGAGATATACACTGGCGGGCTGGACGTAATCCATGCGCTGGCGTTTCGCATTTTCGGCGTAAGCCTGATGTCGTTGCGACTCTGCGCGTTTCTATTCTTTCTCGCGTGGATTCCCGCTGTTTACTACATTGCTTCGCGCTTTACCTCGGCGGTTGCGGCTGGCCTGATCGCGCTGGTGGCCGTCGCTTGGAGTTATCCGAATTATCCAGCGGCGATGCCGTCCTGGTACAACCTGTTTTTCGCCACCTTTGGAGCGGCTGCGCTGCTGCGCTACCTGGACGTCCGCAAGGCCCGGTGGCTGTTTGTCGCGGGCGTGTGCGGGGGCGTGTCTATCCTGATCAAAGTAATCGGGGCCTACTATATCGCGGGCGCGCTGCTGTTTCTGGCGTTCCTTGAACAAAGTGACGTGCAGGGTGATGAATCCGCAGAGCCGAACCAGAGCGCCGTTCCGTATCGTGTTTTCAGTGGTAGCGCGCTTCTGCTGTTTCTGGCCACGGTAGTTTACGTATTTCATGCGCGCCTGGGGATGGGCGAGTTCTACCATTTCGTGCTGCCGTCGGCCGTGCTGGTGGCGCTGATCTTGTTCGGTGAACGGAATGTGCGAAATGCGGCCACTGGCCAGCGATTTAGAAGTCTGCTGTGGCTGGTACTTCCATTCGTCGGCGGACTGCTTACCCCGGTGATTCTTTTCCTGACGCCGTATGCGAGGTCGGGAGCGCTTGTCCAGTTCTTTTCGGGTGTTGCTTCGAGCGCCATCGCCCGTTCGGTTGGGTTGGGAGTGATTCGACCCGTTGGAATTGAGAAAAGCCTATTCGCGCTGGCACTGGCGGGGCTGGTGGCGGCGGCGATGTACTGGCGCGAGTTTCAGGGGAAGCTTGTGGGCACAGCGCTCGGCCTGGCGTTTGCCGTGATGATGGTGAAGGCTGGGACGTCCAGTGACATCGTCTCGGGAGTCTGGTATTCGGTTGCGACGCTCACTCCGTTGGCGGTTTTGCTGAGTGCGGCAGTCGTGCTGGCGGCGCGGAAGTGGGGCGGCGCGACCAGGCTACGGCAGCAACGCATGATGGTGCCGGTATCGCTGGCGGCGGTGTGTGGTCTGGTGCAGTATCCGTTCGCAGCGCCGATCTATCTCTGTTATGCGTTGCCGCTGACGTTGCTGGCCGCCGTGGCGATAGTGGCGACCGCCAAAAGGCAGCCGGGGACGTATGTACTCTCCGCGGTCGCGGGATTTTATCTGCTGTTTGGCGTGGTCATGCTGGTTCCAGATTACGTTTACGAATTGACCCACAAAGTGGGGCCGATGGATGAACTCCATCTGGAGCGGGCCGGCGGATTGCGTATCGAATATGCCGCGAACTTCGCCGACTTGATCCATTTCTTGCAGCAGCATTCGCCAAACGGACTGATGTATGCAGGCAATGATTGTCCGGAGCTGTATTTTCTCTCGGGGCTGAAGAACGCAACGCGTGATGATGGCGGCGCGCCGGCGGAAGAAGTATTGCAGGCGCTGCAATCCGACGATCTTAAGTTAGTCGTGATTAATGAAGCGCCGTTCTTTCCCTCCGCCAAGATGGGTCCGGAAGTAAGAGCGGAAGTCGCGCGGAAGTTTCCGAACAGCAGCCAGTTTGGAATCTTTCACGTGTTTTGGAAGCAGTGATTCGAAGCAGTAATTCGTAGAACCAGGAAATCCCGGCTATGTTCAAACGTTGGATACTAAACATAATCCACAGCCTTGGATACGAAATCTTCAAGGCACCCGCGGCGACACGCGGCGAACACCAGACAATCGTTCCGCTGGCGTCCTATGCGCCGTGGAATCTCGACCCGGGGTTCGCCAAATTTTATGATCGGTGCCGCACCCACACGCTAGTCGACATCTATCGCTGCTATGAAATTTGGTCAACAGTAGCTGAAGCTGCGAAGCTTCCACAAGGCGACTTGCTGGAAGTTGGCGTGTGGCGCGGAGGTACCGGAGCGCTGATCGCTGCTCAGAGCGCGCAACGCATTCCTTCCGCAAAAGTCTTTCTGTGCGACACCTTCACGGGCGTGGTGAAGACGGGAGCGCAGGACACCATCTACAAGGACGGAATGCATGCCGACACTTCCGCTGACATCGTGAAGCGGTTATTGGCCGACCTCGCTCTTGGTAACGCGGTCGTCCTCCAGGGCATTTTTCCAGAACAGACCGCAGACCAAATTCAGGATCGCCGCTTCCGCTTCTGTCATATCGACGTCGATGTGTACCAGTCGTCGAAAGACATCTGTGAGTGGGTGTGGCCGAGGCTGGTATCGGGCGGTATTATCCTGTTCGACGACTATGGAATGCGCGGGACAGAAGGCGTGCATCGCTTCGTGAATGAGTGGCGTGGGCGCGAAGACCTGAACTTTTTCTATAACCTGAACGGACACGCCATCTTCGTTAAGAAATAGCGAGCATCCGACGAATCAACTACGGTTGCACCTGGCATTTCTCACTGTCTACGCTTACCCGGTAGACTTGGTGTTCTTCGATTACTCCGTCTTCATAGGTGCCGATGACGGTCAGGGTTGCGCCGTCCTGTTCAAGTTTCCGCAGAAGCCACGTATCGGGATGGTTGTAGCCACCCAGCACCAGAAACTGCGAGTGGCCGCGTAAGAAGGTGCAATAGGATTCGACTTGTCCACTGATGGGGAACGCCGTTCTGACCAGTTCATAGTGATCGAAAGCGGTGGCATGGACGATGGTTGCGGCGGCTGCATGGTTGGTCAGCAAATAGAGCCGGTTTGTGAGGGCGGCATCCTGGTACTGGGCGAGTTCAAGAAATGTGGGTCCATTGCCAGCCACGAAAGGGAGGTTGGGATCGAGCATCCCGAGCTGCGATACGGTTGGAGCCGTGGATAATTGCTTTTCCAACCCAACGGGGACGGTTGGTTGCCTCAACGCGGGCGGTGCAATCGGAGGCAGCGCTAGAACATACATCAGTTTCGCTGCGACGGAGGGTGGCGCGAGGTTGGCGAGTTGCTCGGTTAGCCAAGGTTTTCCAAAGGTGTTGAAAATGAGCAGAACCGTCAACAGAACTACGATCCAGCCAGCTGCGCGGCGGT
>Ga0070764_10001452_pt1 | contig 10339 bp, 12 predicted proteins | sample HubBroMetageWRM4_FD_67287 | JGI IMG/M metagenome (GOLD analysis project Ga0070764, IMG submission 67287) | Warmed soil microbial communities from the Hubbard Brook experimental Forest, New Hampshire - Hubbard Brook CCASE Soil Metagenome WRM 4 | ecosystem: Environmental > Terrestrial > Soil >... | reverse complement strand
CTCGATGAGGTCGGCCAGCCGCCCGGGACAGGCCACCACGATGTCTGCCCGGTTGCGCAAGGCGGCCACCTGGGCCTTCTGCCCGATGCCGCCGAAGATGGTGGCCACCGTCAGACCCGTCGCGCGGGCCAGCGGCTCGAGCACAGCTTGGACCTGGCTGGCCAGTTCCCGGGTGGGCACCAGCACCAGGCCGCGAGGGCGGCCAGCGCTGGTGTACCCGTCTTCCAGCCCGTCGACCAGCGGAATCGAGAACGCGAGCGTCTTGCCGGAGCCGGTCCGGCCACGGCCCAGGATGTCCCGCCCGGCGAACGCATCCGGCAGGGTGGCCGCCTGGATCGGGAAGGGGACGGTGATGCCGGCTCCTGCCAGCACACCGAGCAGGGGACCGGGAACCCCCAGTTCGGCGAAACTCGGTTGCATGTTGGCTACGTCAGCCACGCGGCGGCCTGACCCGGCTGGCGTCCGTTCATGCTGCGCCGGGGCCGACTGCGGCTGGCTGGCCTGCCCGGCAGCCCGGGCGGGGGACTCACGCTTCGCCCGGCGACGGCGACGTCGCGGGGCATGCGAAGCTTCGGTGAGTGCAAGGGTCAAAGGAATCTCTCTCGGATCAGGGTGGCCGCATTCTCGAAGGCCACCACATGCGATCCGTGGGAACCATCTCGCTCATACAGCGAGGTACGACCGGCGCGCCCGGATGGCGACGCCTCACGATGTGTCGTGCAGCTGCAGCTTATCGTATGCCGAGGCAAGCCCGAGCCGGCGAGAAACCGAAGCACGCGTTTCCCAAGTAACCGCCTCAGCGAGCGGCGTGCTGCCAGACTGCACGTACGGCGGGGCGCTCGCTGAGCGTCCCGGGTACTGGTCAGTGTGACGGCTGGTGCGTCCAAGACATGTCACACGTCAGGGGGCCAGTAGTGGGCAGGCATTCGGACTCTATTGACATGACCGGTCCGATCGACATGATCGGCCTCGACAGGAAGCGGCGCAGCGGCCTCACGCTCTTCGCGATCGCCGCAGCGATTCTTGTTGTAGCGACGGCGATTGCCGTGCTGTTGCTGGCCACCTAGAAGCGCGCTCAGCGACGAACGCTGGCTGAGTCTGCTGGCCTACTGGCGGTGCCGGTGGTGTGCTGGTTGGGTGAGGCCGGGGAACTCTGCTGGGTCACCCTCGATGAATGTCTGGGCGAGGTCGGATAGGCGCAGGTTGTTGTCGCGGGCGTAGCGTCGCAGCGCGGTGAAGGCCGCGTCCATGTCCAGGCCGAGGCGTTCAGCGAGTTTTCCCTTGGCCTGCTCGATGACGACCCGGCTGTTGAGGGCCGCTTGCAGCTGCTCACCGACGATTTCGGCACGCCGCAGGTTGCGTTCGTGGAGCAAGCCGATGGTTGCGGTGTCGGCCAGGGCCTGGCCGATGCGCATGTCGGCGGAGTCGAAGGGGCCTGGCTGGTCGCGGAACAGGTTGAGACCGCCGAGGACCTGCTCGCGCAGCCGCATTGGGATGGCGTGCACGGCTGTGAAGCCCGCTTGCAGGGCAGCGGGGGTGAACCGCGGCCACCGGTGCTTCGCGTGTGCCAGGTCGGGTTCGACGATGGGCCGCCCGGTGCGGATGGTCTCCAGGCAAGGTCCCTCCTCGCCTTCGATCTGGAATACCTCCAGCAGGCGGACCGCTTCGCTGGAGGCGGCGACCAGGCGCAGTTGGCCGCGCGGGTCAGCAAGCATCACCCCGGCCGCCGACGCGCCGAGCAGCTCCACCGCGCGGTCGGACAGCAGGTGCAGGAAGTCGATGACGTCGAAGTCGGCGACCAAGGTGTCGGCCAGGTCGACGAAGGTGTCCGTGAGCAGTTCCTGATTCATCTCCGCTTACCTTTGCGAGAGCCGCGTCCGCTGGCGGACGCGGGCTGTTTGACGCCTCACACCATCATCCCGGTGGGTCCGGTTCGAGCCGCAGGCGGCGGGTGACGATCTCGTGCGCGATGTCGCTGAGCCGCCTGTCCTGGACGTAAGCGTATGCCCGCAGCCGCGCGAAAGCTTCGGTGATGCCGACGCCGAGCTGTTCGGTGAGCATGCCGGTGGCCTGGGCGATCTCGGCGTGGTGGGCTGCCAGGCCGGGGGACTGGCTGGCCGGGGGAGCACCAACCAGGGGATCATCTGCCTGCCGGGCCTCGGCATCGAGCAGCAGCATGGTGGCGATGTCGGCGAGGATCAGCGCGTTGCCGAGCTGGAGGGTGTCCAGCGGTCCTACTTTGTCCCGGTACAAGCCAAGCACCCCGACCCGGATCGCCCCGACCCGCAGCGGGAGCGCGAAGACCGCGGCGGCGCCTGCCCGGACCGCTGCCTCAGCGAACACTGCCCACTGGTTTCCGCTGGCGTCGGCCAGGTTGGCGGCCAGCACCGGTGCGCCGGATGCCGCGGCGTCGTGGCATGGCCCTTCGCCCAGGGTGATCTGGAGCTCGGCGAGGGACTCGCCGGCCAGATCGGTGGCGTAAATTGCCTGACCCGGATTCATCCCGTCACCGGCCGTCACCCACGCTCCGCTGACATCCACGCTGGCGGCCGCCGCCGTGCACACGTCCGCAACAGACGCCCGGCCGGGGCGGCTGGCCGCCTGTGCAATGACCAGTTTCCAGACCCGGGCGACCCGGCTGGCGTCCTCACCGCCCGCTGCACGCTCGGCGCGTGGCGGCATTACCTGATGCCCTGAAGGATGGCCCGGCCGGGCAGATATCGGCCGGTGCGATCACGGGCTGCGAGGCTCTGTGTCAGCCATGGTGGGCTGCTGGTGGGGCCCACGCTGCCCTTCTTCCTGCTGGCGGTCCTGGCCTGACAGTGGGCAGCCCGGCCGTAATAGCCCGCGCGTCTGGTACCGGCACAGGCCGCGCGGCTCGCTCGGGCGATGCTACCCGGGCTGCCTCTTCTACGCTGGAATACACCGGGACACCGGTCATCAAGCCGGTCAGGTCACGCACTCGCAGCACCAGCGACCTTGGGGCGGCCAGCACCAGGCCACCCCCTGCCTGCCGGGCCTGCTTGGCGGCCGCCGCCAGCGCGCGCATCCCGGCGCAGTCGGTAAACTGCAGGGCCGCCAGGTCCACGATCAGCCGCGGCACCCGGACTGCCACGGTTGTGACCAATGCGCCGATGCGCACCGCATCGGTCACGTCCAGCTCCCCGGCCAGCGCGACCACCACCTGACCGGCGCACTGGCAGGTGGAGGTAGCTACCTGCAAACGTCCGGCATCCTGCCCACCTCCCCGGTCAATCCCGGTGCGATCGGCCGGAGGCGCATTGGTGACGTCTGCCATGAGGCACCCCTCTACGGGGAGCAAAAAGCTCCGGTAGCCCTGCTGCACATCCGCGCCGACTGGCCGACGTGCACGTACCGGGGTCCGGAGCACTGCCTCCAGCCTACTCGCCATCGGCCAGCGAACAACCGCAGCCCAGAACGGACCGTTGTTGCCTCCCTTCCTCGGCAGACGCCAGTGGCTGGCGAGCAGCCGCCGGGTCGGCACATACACGCCAGTGCGATAGTGAGGTCAAGGAGGCACGCATGGATGCGCCAGACCTGTGGGTGGCCAACGATGAGGGGACCGAGATCATACGGGCTCGGGAAATCGCCGCGGTCAGCCTGGACTACAACGGCAACGTCACCGCGCGGCTGGTCGGCCAAAACAGCACGGTCGTGACGTTGGTCGCGCACAGAACGCATCTCGACGAGAACAAGCCCGGCGACCTGCACCGGCAGCTGGTTCGGGCCGTGGCCCAGATGAGCGATTCGTCAGGCGCCCACATCGTGCGGCCCGTCCACGATGAATCACACGGCTGGCAGTGGGTCAGCGAGCCCTTGTAACAGCAGCGAAATCGCTGCTGCCCCGGTCAGCGGGCTGACAATCCGTCCATGCTGTGGGTGTCGGGCAGGCCGGGGCTGGGGGATGCGAGATGGAGCTGGACGCGCTCAGGCCCGATCTTGTCGAGGGAGTGCTCCCAGGTACGGCCGGGCCAGTGGTAGCGCGCGATGCCCTCGGCGGCCTGGTACTCGGCGGTGTAGAGCGTCCCGAAGCCGTCGTGGAAGTGGCTGGCGTACAGGGGGGAGCGCAGGCATGCAGCTGTGATGGCCGCTGCGTCGGCGCCCTGCGCCAGCAGCTCTTCCAGGCACTCCGCCCGCTCCACGCTGCGGATCGCCGCAGCGTACGGCGCCCATTCGACAGTGCCCTGATGGTTGGTCGTCACGGCCCGGCTGGTGACGCGGGCCGGGCGGTCCGGGGCGAGATACACCGTGGCCCACCGCCCGCCACGATCCAGCGCGGTCACGTTGTAGGACATGTGGACCGGAATCCTGCGCAGCACCTGTACAGCCTCGTCGGCGGTCCTGCAGACCTCCAGCGTGTAGCGGATCACCAGCGGGATGCCGAAGCCCTCGCCGACCTGGGGCCGGCCGCCGAAGGTCAGCGACAGAGCCAGGCCGGCGTCGTTGACGCCATCCAGCAGGCCCCACAGGCAGTCGAGCATGCCCAGCACTCGCTGGCCGGTGTAGGCGGTCCTGGCCACGACGCCCTCGAACAGGCGATAGTCCCAGTCGTAGTTGCGGATCAGCGCCGGGCCGCCGTCAAGGACCGCCGCCTGGGAGCAGCCGGTGAGAAATGGCGGCGGATTCCACAGCGCCAGCGCGGCGCCGACGTCAGGATCGTCAGGGATCATGGCGGTCAGCCGTTCCCAGGTGGGCACCAGCTCCGGCATATGCTCGGTGAGCCGGGCCCTGGCTTCGCCTGCAGTCGGGCGGGGGGTCGGACTGTCCCGCCACCAGCTGCGGAACGCGGGCCAGCTGGCCGCCAGGTGCTCGCGGATCCGGTCGCCGGGCTGGTCTTCTTCAAAGGCGCGCAGGGCGAGGCTGATCGCCCCAGCCGGCGCCTGCCCCTCCCACGGCAGGCCGATCCCGTGCCCCGCTGTCCAGTCCGTGGACGCCAATCGCTTCAGCCAGCCGCGCCAGTCCGACCAGTCAACGCCTTCCACCCACCGCTGCCAGTCATGCCACTCATAAGGCGCAGCCAGCCTGCTACCGTCCTCAGCACTCATCGCCACCACGGCCCTCCGCTTCCCGGGTTTGGGCACAAAGGCGCGCTGCGCCCGCCGCGCCGGTCCTCCGGTTACCCGGGCATCAGGAACCGAAACGCAGGCCTCACGGTGACCGGGTTACCTGGCCTGGCGCCGGCCGGGTCGCCCCCGCATCCGCAGCGCGGCGAAGACAAGCCCGCCGAGCAACACGACAATGCCGATGAACAGCAGGTACAGCAGGCCCTTCACGACAACGCCCACGATGCCCAGCGCGATGGCCACGATCACCAGGAGCAGGAACAGGGCAATCATTTGGATCCTCCACTCAGCCCGAGCGGCTCAACGGCGGGCCAGCCGCCGCTCGCCGCCGCCGCCCGGCTCGTAGGTCAGGCCGTAGTGCTTGAAGATTGCCTCTTCATCGGCCGCGGGCAGCTCGCCGTCGGTGCCGATCGACGGGGCATCTTTCACTTGCTTTTTGGCGGAGGAGACCTTGACGTACCCCGGACCCACCGTCGCCCCGTCGAGGGGTACGAACACGAGCCGGTGCCGGGTCGGCAGCCCGACCCTGACCGTGCCGAACGACGGCAGGTCGGTGCCGGTGTCGACGTAGACGGCCTCCAGCTCACCGATCTTGTGACCGTCAGCGTCGACCACGTCGTGGCCGCGCCACTCCCGGATATCGGCAGCCTCAAACACGCTGGCCCTCCTCTTTGGCCCGGCGTCAGCCGGGCCTCTGCTGGCGGCCCTACCCCGCCAGGATCGCGGCATTCGTAGCTCGCGTCCACACCAGAGCTTTTTTCTGGCTGGGTCGGCGCATGGAAGCGCCGACCCAGCAGGTAGTGCGGGCCTCTGATGCCGGCGGATCAGCCAGCTGCTTTGAGTAGCGCGTCGAGGGAGGACGCGGAGCGCTATGCGTTAGAGAGGACGGACGTTCTCCGCCTGCGGTCCCTTTTGCCCCTGTGTCGTGTCGAATTCGACCTTCTGGTTCTCATCCAGCGACCTGTAGCCAGAACTCGCGATCGCGGAGAAGTGGACGAACACGTCCGCCGTCCCGTCATCTGGGGCGATGAAACCGAAGCCCTTGTCGGCGTTGAACCACTTCACTGTTCCTGTTGCCATCAGTTCAAATCCTTAAATCCGCTGTCACGGCACCTCGCCGTGACGATGAGCCTACTGGTCTTGGGCGCTGGAGCCGAACCGCACACCAGCCATTGGTCTTCCGCAGCACCACCGCCTAATCCGGGTCTTCCCGGTCAGATCGCATCTATCAGTCAGGACGGGGGGTGGCGGTTGTTGCGGTGTCGCTGAGGTGGTGGATGATCTGGCGGAATGATTCGATGATGTTTTCTTCGCTGTAGCCGAGGTTGGTGGTGGTGCAGAAGTCGCGGACGAGGGCCTGGACGCGGGGCAGGTTGGGGCGGGGCATGGAGGGGAACAGGTGGTGCTCGATCTGGCGGTTGAGGCCGCCGAGCATGAAGGTGACCAGCGGGCCGCCGGTGATGTTGCGGGCGGTGGTGACCTGGCGGCGGGCGAAGCTGGCGCCGGTTGCGGGTTCGATGATCGGCATGGCTTTGTGGTTGGGTGCGAAGCTGATGCCCAGGTACACCGAGAACACCGCTTGCTGGATGGCGATGAACGCGAGTGCTTTGAGCGGGGACAGCACCGTCAGCACGAGGGTGAGGTACAGGGCGGCGTGCAGGAGCAGCAGGGCGGCTTCGGTGGCGCAGGTGTGGTCGCGGCGCTGGCACAGCCGTTTGATGCCCAGGACGTGCATGCCGCTGCTGCGCAGCAGCATGAGGGGGAAGAACAGGGGTGCCTGCCAGCGGGCCAGCCACGAGGCGATCGGGCCGGGCCGGTCGCCGGGGGTGAGGGGGGCGGCTTCGCCGATGTCGGGGTCGCGGCCTATCTCGTTGGGGTGGGCGTGGTGGGCGTTGTGCTTGGGGACCCACCAGCCGAAGCTCAGCCCGATCAGCGCGTTGCCGACGGCCAGGCCGAGGACGCGGTTGCGTGCGCGGGTGGAGCAGACCTGGTTGTGTCCCGCGTCGTGGCCGATGAAGCCCAGCTGGGTGAAGATCATGCCCAGCAGCGGGGCGACGGCCAGCGCGGTCCAGGAGTTGCCGGCCAGCACGAACAGGGCCCAGCCGCCGGCATACGCGGCGAGGGTCAGGGTGATCTTGGCCCGGTAGTAGCCAGCCCGGCGCTCCAGCAGCCCCATCGCCCGCACCTGCACCGCCAGCGCACGGAAACGGGCCGCCGACGGATCAACGCCGCCACCACGCCCTGGCGCAGCAACCGAACGGCCGGGCGGCGGGGCAAGAAAACCGGGTGCGGTGGTATCCGTCGCTCTGCCCTCCTGGGTGTCCTGCGAGCACACCGCCCGCAGGCATACGTCACCAGGGTCTAGAGCAACGGGCCACGGTCAGGGCCTGCCCGGCACCAACCGCACCTGCCCCCACGGTACCTCCACCAGACGCTCCCGAAGGGACCGGCACAAGGCGAGCGCTCGTGGCTCGGGAGGCTGCCATCGCGATCTAAAAAATCGACGATTGTGACGCGCGGCTATACGCTGTATGCAACAGGTGACCTCAGTTGGTGTCGTCCAGACCCCGCGATCCGATTGAGAAGGCCATGGATGTGCATGCTTTGACGATCGGGCTGGTGCGCTCGCGCCGCCCGGTTCCCCGGTGGGCGGTCGTATCGGCCGGGCTGTCGCCCGTCCTGCTCACCGCAGGCTGGCTGGTCGCGGGCGCGTTCCAGTCGGCCTCCTACAGCCCCATTCACGAGACGGTGAGCGTGCTGGCAGGTCACGCCGGAACCGACCGGTGGATCATGACCAGCGCCCTGTTCCTCGTCGGCTGCTGTAACTTCGTCGCCGCTGCGGGCCTGACCGGGGTTCGGCTGCCCGCACGCATCCTGCTGGTCGTCGCGGGCCTGTCCAGCATCGGCATCGCGGTATCCCCTGAACCCGTCGTCGGCTCGACTCCGCAGCACCTCGCGTGGACTTCACTGGGCGAGGTCACCATCGCGGTCTGGCCCGCCTTCACCGGCCGCCGCGGATCACCGCGGCCGCTGATCTTGAGCATTCGCGGCGCTGCCACCGTGACGGCCGTGTCCATTGCCCTGCTCGGCTGGCTCGTCATCGAAACCCAGAGCGGCAGCGTCCTTGGCCTGGCCGAGCGCCTGACCTCCTCGGTCCAGATCACGTGGCCGTTCATCGTCGCCCTCGCCCTGCGCCGCACATATAGGCCAGCACTGGCCGCCGCGCAGACGCGGCCCCCCGCGGCGGGCGCTGATCACGCTGGCATTTGCCTCCCGAACCGGGTCACGAGCCGGTCAGGTAGTCGGGATGCCGCCGCCGTCGGAGGCGTAGAAGCTGGCGACGTTATCCCCGTATCCAGCTGCCTGGCTGTTTGCGGGCCGTTCTGCGAAGGATTGGCTGGATTTAGCCTGGGCTCAGGGCGGGCAAGGGGGCGGTCACCGTGGTCATCGGCGGCGCCTTGCTCGCCGCGCTCGGCATCTGGTTTCTGGCCGCCCGGCGTGTGCGCACCACGATTGACGCCGAGCGCACTTCGTCGATGTTCGGGCGACGCTCGTGCCGCTGGTCCGAGGTAACGATCTCGACCTGGACGTTGACGCCCACGCGGGTCCCGCCACCGGCTACAGCGGCCCCGGGCTGAGCCGCGTTGCCGCGGCTGTATTCATGGACGCTTCAGGAACCTAAAATAGAACGCCCCGAATACCAGCACGATTCCAACGTTTACTATCAGCCGCGCCACAAGGTAGTGCCGGAGGAATAGGACGTCCACGCCGACCACGACGCCCACCAGGGCGAGCACATAAAGCACGACGACGAGTGCCGGTCTTCCCATCAGTTCGTTCTACTATGTGCGACGCAGTGGAGCAAGAGCTGATCAGGCCGGCATGTACTTCTCGAACCAGGTCACAAGCCGGGTCAGGTAGTCGGTGACGGCCGGGAACTGGCGGACGCCGTGTCCTTCACCGGGGTAGATCACCAGTTCTGAGTCGACGCCGTGACCGATCAGTGCCTGGTAGAACTCCCTGGCCTGGCCGGCGGGCGTGCACCGGTCCTTCGCGCCGGCCGTGAGCAGGGTCGGCGTCCTGGCCTTGCTCGCGTGCATGACCGGGCTGCGTGTGTGCACCTGGCTGCCGGCTTCCTCGGGATCGGCGTTGTCCAGGAACCACAGTCCCCAGCGGGGGATGTTGGTCGTGAACGTGAAGCTGTACCACTCGGTCACTGGCGAGCCGGCCACGGCGGCCTTGAACCTCTGGTCCTGGGTGACCAGCCAGGCCGACATGAACCCGCCGTAGCTGACGCCCATCGTGCCGATGCGCGCCGGATCGGCGATCCCGCGCTCGATCATGGCGTCGATTCCGGACAGGTAGTCGTGGGTGTCCGCCCCGCCCATGTCGCCGACGACCGCGGCGGCGAACTCCTGGCCGCGCCCGGAGCTGCCACGCGGGTTCGGGAGCAGGACGGCATATCCGCGGGAGACCAGCAGCGGTACCGCGTTGCTGCCCATCATCCAGCTCCGCTGATAGGCGCCGATCGGCCCGCCGTGGACGTCCAGGACCAGCGGGAACGGCCCGTCGCCCGCGGGCGTGCACAGGACTCCTTCGATCTCTGTCCCGTCGGGTGCGTTCCAGGCGACGTTCGCCGCGCAGCCCGCGACCGATCGGATGTACTCGGTCCCGGCATGGGCCAGCGAGGCCAGCACCTGGTCGGCGCCGCTGCCAACGATCGCGATCTGCTGCGGAACGTCGTAGTCGTCCCTGATCACAACGACCTGGCCGTCGGAGGTGAACGCTCCGGCCGGGTAGAACCAGCTCGCCCACGACTGCGCGGACGCGGCCAGATCCTTGGCGATGATCGTCTCCGGCAAGGGTCCCTGACCGGCGTCGGCGGTTCCGGCCACGCTGTCCAGGTGGCGCTGGCCGAAGTAGCCGATCCGCGTCCCGTCGATCCACTCGACGGCGGTGACATCTGTCCCGGCGGTGTCTACCGCGCATCTGGTGCCGGCGACCAGGTCCAGCAAGATGAGGTCACCCGCCACGATCCACCGGTCGCTGCAGGCGGCCTCCACCACGGCGGCCCTGTTTCCATCCGGCGTCCCGGCAGGCAGCCCGAGCTGGACGTCACTGCGCAGCAGTTCGGCCACCTCACCAGTCGAGATGTCGAGCCGGCTGAGCACCGCGGAGTACCAGTCGTCCTCGCCGGGCTGGTCACTGGTGATGGCCAGCACATGCCCGGGGCCGGACCAAGCCGCCTCCCAGAC
>Ga0070764_10001450_pt1 | contig 10343 bp, 5 predicted proteins | sample HubBroMetageWRM4_FD_67287 | JGI IMG/M metagenome (GOLD analysis project Ga0070764, IMG submission 67287) | Warmed soil microbial communities from the Hubbard Brook experimental Forest, New Hampshire - Hubbard Brook CCASE Soil Metagenome WRM 4 | ecosystem: Environmental > Terrestrial > Soil >... | reverse complement strand
ACCAAAGGAAACGGGCATCAGAAAGAACTGCTCTCCGCGCTGCCGGGAATAGAGCAGGAGGATAACGGCGAGTTGCACTTTGCGGAATGGAACTGCCGTGCCGGTCAGAACAATGTGATTATCCGGACCGACGGAACTGTGGCTCCCTGCTTCCCGATGTATGGGGCAACCTTCGACTGGGGAAACATCGATCAGCCAAAGTTCGATCAGAAGCAGCTGTCCTCCATGAAATCGACCTGCCAGCAACACTGTTTCTCAACACTGAACCATAACCTCGCCTATTGCTACAACGATGCCCGGGTGATCAAGTGGCTCTGGGCCAACGCCAAAAACAGATTTCAGGGTGGAGTGCGTAGCTTCGAGGATTGAACGAGGAAATGCTAGTTCTCTGTCTGTGGAGAGATGACACTGACGCTCACTGACTTGAACTGGAGCAGAGTTTTTGGTAAAAAAGTGTGCAAGATTAGTTTCACTACATTCGTGAGTGACGTGCGGGAAAAAGTTTGGGCAACTGGTTCCTGAAGTGTCCGCACTCGAAATGCGATTGTTTGCCAATACGGCGCCTCCGGAACTCGCTCTAGGCAGTACCGCCGGTGCAAGACTTCGAACCTCCTAGCCAAGTTTTGGAGTTCGGATGCTATTCAATAGCAGGTCGTTAGCTACCGGGATGTCCTCTCATCCCAGATTCCGCCGCATCCTGCCCATTCTGAGCATGAGTCGGTTACTGCCCCGGCGGCAATTAAATCCCCATTTCACAGTTACATTTAGCCCCACGCTTAAAATTCCACACTTTAACATTTCACACATTGCCGGAGGATCTAATGGCTACGAATTTAGTCCAAATTGAGAATGACTCGGAAATTAAGAAGCGATTAGAAATGGAGCGTATGCGCCTCCGGAAGATTGCGGGACTAGATCAACCGACGCACTTTCACCGGCCAGTAGAACGCGCGTTTAAAGCCGAGGAACGTAGCAAGGTGACAATTCTTTTCGGGGGATTTACCTGGAAGCATGAAGATTTGATTCGCGCTGTTTTCCAGGGCTGCGGATATCGCTGCGAGAAGTTGCCGGTGCCGGACGTGCCTGCATTCCAGACCGGTAAGGAATTCGGCAACAATGGGCAGTGCAACCCCACATATTTCACGGTGGGAAATCTGGTGCAGTATCTCCAATTTCTGGAGAAGGAAGGTATTCCGCGCAAGGACATTCTCGACAACTATGTTTTCTTTACTGCGGGTTCCTGCGGCCCATGCCGGTTCGGGATGTACGAAGCGGAGTATCGCTTTGCGCTGAAGAATGCCGGGTTCGACGGCTTCCGCGTGCTGCTATTCAAAGACAGCGATGGAATCAAGGCCGCCTCGGGCGAGCCCGGATTAAAGTTCACGATCGATTTCGGATTCGGCATGCTCAACGCCATGCACCTTGGCGACGTGTTCAACGACCTCATTTATCAAATTCGTCCGTTCGAAGTGAACAAGGGAGAGACCGACCGGGTATTCCGGGAAACAGTCGACGGACTCTGCGATGACCTGAGGAATCGGGATTCGTTTGAAATCGAAGAGCGAGCTCCGAACTGGGCCAAGCCGAAATTCAAGAGTAACAAGATTCTGCGGAACACCTTCAACGTGTTCGGCAAGATGAATGAGCACCTGCGCGGCAGAGACTATCTCAATGCGTTGGCTACCGCCCGCGAGAAGATGGACACAATCGAAGTCGACCGCACCAAGGTGAAGCCGGTGGTGAAAATCACGGGCGAGTTCTGGGCGCAGATCACAGAAGGCGACGGAAACTTCCACATGTTCGACTTTCTGGAGAGGGAAGGTGCGCAGGTGTTGGTTGAGCCAATCGCGACGTGGGTGGCATATCTTCTCTACCAGTCGAAGGCGCATGCGAAAGCCAAGTGGCCGGTGAACCGTCCTCACCGGAATCCGCAATGGTGGGAATTGAAAAAGCACCTGGCCAATGATTTGGGATTGCGCAAGAAGGTGATGGGGCTTGGCGTAGGCGAGTGGATGTGGAACGGACTGTATCACCGGACGATCAAGAATCTCGGCGGGATCACGCATCATTTGGTACCGCAAACAGAGTTGGCTGAAATGGCCCATCCTTTCTACAACCAGTTTGCTCGGGGCGGAGAGGGACATCTCGAAGTCGGAAAGAACGTCTACTACACGGTGCACCGTCTCTGCCACATGGTACTGGCGCTTAAACCGTTCGGGTGCATGCCGTCTTCACAATCGGATGGCGTGCAATCGGCAGTCATCAACAAGTTCAAGGATATGATCTTTCTTCCGATCGAAACCTCCGGCGAAGGCGAGGTCAATGCGCACAGTCGCGTGCAGATGGCGCTTGGTGAGGCGAAGGTAAAGGCCAAGGGTGAATTTGAACAGTGTCTAAAGTCCACCGGAAAAAGCTTGGAGCAGCTCCGCGAATACATCGCGGAACATCCGGAATTGAGACGGCCTTTCTACCACGTTCCGCACCGCGAAGGAATTACAGGAACCGCAGCCCAGTTTATTCTCCATGTGAACGACCGTATGGACAAAAGCAGCAAGCTCTGGCGGCGTTCGCGCGTGCCTGGGGTCGCAGTTCCCAACGCGGCATAACTGACCAGGACTGGTGACGCAATGAATGTTGCCAGTCCTTGTCCTTCAGCGTTCTCATTTTCTTTTTCTTGTGGAACCCGATCGGAGAATTCATGCACGATCATCTCGCTGGAAATGAACCTAAACCGCCCCAACTGCTTCAGATCGCGGCGGCTCCGTATCAAAAACCCCACGACCACCACACCAAATTCCTGGTGGGGCTCGATGTTGGCTCTACTACGGTTAAGGCGACGGTGGTCGACTCCGCGACGGACAAGATTCTCTGGCAAGACTACCAGCGGCACGAGACCAAGCAACCGGAAAAAACATTGGAATTTCTGCGTCGCATGGAGGCCGAGGTCGGGATTAGTAAACACAACACGCGAATGTTCATGACGGGCTCAGGTGGCGGCGGGATTGCCGAACAGATTGGCGCGAAGTTTGTTCAAGAAGTTACAGCCGTTTCGCTGGCGGTTGAGAAGTTGCATCCAGAAGTGTATTCGGTGATTGAATTAGGCGGACAGGATGCCAAGATCATTGTCTTCAAAGATGACGATGAAACGGGACGCAAGAAAAAAATTCCCTCGATGAACGACAAGTGCGCCGGCGGCACCGGGGCTGTCATCGACAAGATCAATGCGAAGTTGAAAATTCCTGTAGCCGAGCTCGCGATGCAGGGGTATCACGGGATCAAGCTGCATAAAGTTGCGGGCAAGTGCGGCGTGTTCGCCGAGACCGACATCAACGGCCTGCAAAAAGTTGGAACGCCGCCAGACGAATTGATGGCTTCGCTGTTTGAAGCGATCGTGCTGCAGAACCTAAGCGTTCTTACGCGCGGACATACGCTGCGGCCACACGTTCTGTTGCTGGGCGGACCGAACAGCTTTATAAAAGGCATGCGCGAGGCTTGGCAGGCGAATATTCCGCGCATGTGGCAGGAGCGCAAAGTCGCTGTCCCAGACGGCTCGAAACCGGAAGATCTGATCAAAGTTCCAAATAACGCGCAATATTTTGCGGCCCTGGGCGCGATTGAATTCGGCAAGAGTGAAGACGATTGTGTCGGCTGCTACATGGGTTATGAAAAGTTGACCTACTACATCGAATTCGGCCGGCAGGAGGAAAAGGCAAAGTCGGGCTCGAAGGGTTTGGTTTCGAAAGAAGGAGAACTGGACGGATTCAAAGAGGCATATCGAAAGAAGAAGTTCACGCCCGCGACGTTCCAGAAAGGTCAAACGGTCGGCGGCTTCATCGGCATTGATGGCGGATCGACTTCAACCAAAGCCGTTCTGCTGGATGAACGGGGCGACATTCTGTGCAAGGCATATCAGCTCTCGAATGGAAACCCGATCCAAGACACGATCGAGATGTTCGAGAACCTGCGCGGACAAGTCGAAGCACAGAGTGCAAAGTTGGAGGTGCTTGGCGTGGCCACCACCGGCTACGCCAAGGACATCCTGAAAGATGTTTTGCATGCAGATGTGGCGCTCGTCGAGACCGTCGCGCATACCGAGTCGGCGCTGAAGTTTTACGAGGATCCGCATGTTATCGTCGACGTAGGTGGGCAAGATATCAAAATCATCATCCTGCACAACGGCCGGGTGAAAGATTTCAAGCTGAACACGCAGTGCTCGGCGGGCAATGGATATTTTCTGCAATCCACCGCTGAGGGTTTTGGATTGGGTGTTGAGCAATACGCCGACCTCGCCTTTTCTGCCCAATCCATGCCTATTTTTGGCTACGGTTGTGCGGTGTTCATGCAGTCGGATATCGTGAACTTCCAGCGGCAAGGCTGGAGGGCGGAGGAGATTCTCGCCGGGTTGGCAAACGTCCTGCCCAAGAACGTGTTTCTCTATGTTGCGAGCATTCCGAATCTCGCCGCACTAGGTACACGCTTCGTGCTGCAAGGCGGAACACAAAACAACATGGCGGTGGTGAAAGCTGAAGTGGATTTCATTCAGAATAGCTTCCGCGCTGTCGGCAAGAAACCCGAGATCATCGTGCACGAGTTCTGTGGCGAATCTGGCGCGATTGGCGCGGCCGCAGAGTCGCTGCGACTTTGGCGCAATGGCCAGCAGACCACATTTATCGGATTGGATGCCGTGCGAAAAATCAACTATCGCACGACCCGAAACGAAGAGACGCGCTGCCATTTCTGCAAAAACGATTGTCTGCGCACCTTTATCGATATAAGAACCGCGCCCACGGACGACAAGAGCTTTATTCCCATAAAGAAAGTCACCAAGGTTCCGCTGATGCATGGCGAGCAACGGTTGATCATCTCCACCTGCGAAAAGGGTCAGGTCGAAGATGTCAACGATATGAAAGACATCAAGGCTGGTCTCGACGAGATCAAGGCGAAATATCCCAACTTCGTGGACTTCGCTGCCCGCGAGGTCTTTCGTCCGGTGAATGCGAAGAGCGTGGCTGACCCGGTTCCCGCCGCGAAATTCTGGAACAAAGCTGCGAAAGAACGCATTCCGCTGATGGAGAAGCGCAAGAAACTGCGCGTGGGAATTCCCCGCCTGCTGAACATCTACACGTATGCTCCACTGTTCAACGGGTATCTGGAAAGTTTGGGTATTCAGCCAGAGAACGTCGTCTACTCCGACTACACGAGTTCGGAACTCTATCGGGCGGGAGCGAACCGGGGTGCCATCGATCCCTGCTTCCCAGCGAAGATTGGCATTTCGCACGTCTACAACCTGATTCAGGAGAAGCATCGTAAGAAACCACTCGATGTGATCTTCTTCCCGATGTATGACGTGCTGACGTCACCCCTAATGAAGATTGTCGGCACAAATGCTTGCCCGACAGTGACGGCGACGCCGGAAACAGTAAAGGCCGCGTTTACGAAGGAGAACGACGTCTTCGCAGAGCACAACGTGAAGTACCTCGACCCAGTACTGAACTTTGCCGATCGCAAGCTGTTCGCTCACCAGATGCTGCAGGCTTGGCAGCCAATTCTCGGGCTTTCGCAGGAAGAGAACGACCGCGCAGTTGAGGTCGGCTACAAGGCGTTGGCCGACTTCGAGAGCAGCATCCGCGGGCGTGCCCGCCAGGTAATGGATCAACTGGAGCGCGAAGACCGTATCGGCATTGTGATGTTGGGCCGGCCGTACCACCACGATCCCGGCCTGAATCACGAAATCATGGAAGAGTTCCAGAAGCTGGGCTATCCGATTTTCTCCCAGAACACCTTGCCGCTCGACGAGGATCTGCTGGAGCGTTTGTTCGGCGAAGAAGTTCGGGCGGGTGTTATCAGTCATCCGCTCGATATTACCGACGCCTGGAAGAACTCGTACTCCTGCAGCACGAACCACAAAGTGTGGGCGGCAAAGTTTACAGCGCGGCATCCCAACCTGGTGGCGCTGGAGATTTCGAGCTTTAAGTGCGGTCACGACGCGCCGATCTACGGTGTAGTTGAGGGCATTATCGAACAATCCGGGACACCGTATTTTTGCTTTAAGGATCTCGACGAGAACAAACCGTCGGGCTCGATCAAGATTCGCGTTGAGACCATCGATTACTTCCTGCGGCGTTACCGCGAAGAAGTCATCCGCAAACGCAAAGCTGTGGAAGACATTGATGCTCAACTGGCAGCATTGGAGGCGGAGCTACGCGGCTCGATGACACCGGGCCCAACTCAGCGAGATCAGGCGGTGCAGGAGATGGCGGCCGATTGATCGATTTCGCCTACGCGCAAATGCTGGCGATGGCCCAGGAACTTCTCAGCCCTACTCAGCTACTTCCTTCGAAGCAGCCCCGAATGGTTGGAGTATGGCTTCTGATTCGGACGCCGGGCCCGTCGCCAACGGGAATGTGACTACGATCGTGGCGCCGGCGCCGCCCGATTGAATATCCATTTCGCCGCCGAGATGGCGGATCCGTTCACGGATTCCGGCTATGCCCACGCCAGTGCGTTGGGCCTTAATGGCGGCGAGTTTCTCAGACGGGATTCCTTTACCTTGATCTTGAATCTCAAGCAAAACATTGTCGATCCCCCGGGAAAGATGAATCGTCGCCGTTTTGCTCCCGGAGTGGCGGTGAATGTTTGTCAAGGATTCCTGAACGATGCGAAAGATCGCCAGCTCAAGGTCGGCAGAGAGCCTGCCGAAGTCCTCGGCAATATCAAGCTTAATTTCCAAACCGCTGCGCTCCATTAGGCCCTGCATGTACCAATCAATCGCCTGCGACAAGCCGGTTTCGTCCAATAGCGGAGGATGCAACAGGTAGGACGTTGTGCGGATCTCTTTATTGAGCTGCAGCACCAGATTCTGCGTGTCTTCTAGAGACTCGGCAAGTGACGGATTGTGTTTTGCATGCTGGCTGATACCGGCGAGATTCATACTGAGGCAGGCTATCAGTTGACCGGCGCTGTCGTGCAGCTCGCGCGCAATATGTCGTCTCTCGTCATCCTGAATTTTCAATAAGCGATTCGATAGCTGGCGCAGTTGCTCGGACTGTTGGAGGATTTCGGCATTCCGATGCTCCAACTCTTCCGTCCGCTCGCTTACTTGAATTTCAAGGCTATTGGACAGCGTACGCAGCCGCTCCTCACTTTCACGCAATGCCTTGTCGTTCTGCTTCTGTCGGGTGATGTCATTGTTCGTTTCGAGAACGCAATTCTGATTTCCACGCTCGTCCTTATCAAGTGCCCAACGGCTGGCAACCACGATTTTAGCGCCGTCCTTGCGTTTGTGAATTAGTTCGCCGGTCCAGCGACCGTCGCGGTGAAGCTGTTCAGTAATACGCTCCAGCGGTTGGGGGAATTCGGTACGAAATAACTCATGGGTGACGCGGCCCATCGCTTCCTCGCGGCTGTAGCCATATAAATCACACGCGCTTTTGTTCCAATACGTAACGCGATCAGCACCGTCTCGGACCACGATTGCATCGCTGCTCAAGTCGAGCAACCGAGCTCGTTCCGTTAACGCCCGCTCGATCTGGTTTCGTTCTGTAGTGTCACGGGCCACTTTCGACGCGCCGACAATGCGGCCCGCGTCATCCTTCACCGGGGAAATCGTAAGCGAAAGGCTGAGCAACCTCCCATCCTTGTGCTGGCGAAGCGTCTCGAAATGATCGATTCGTTCGCCTCGTTTCAATCGTTCAAGAATATCGGCTTCCTCGTCGCGTCGATCCTGGGGAATGATGAGAGTGATGTGCTGGCCTATGGCTTCTTCGCCAGTGTAGCCGAACAATCTCTCCGCGCCCTTATTCCAACTTGTGATGACACCCTCCAGCGTCTTACTGATAATGGCATCATCGGAGGAGTCCACGATCGCGGCAAGATGGCTGCTTGCGCGTCCACGTTTGTCGCGTTCCGCTTTCTCAAGCACCTGACTTGTGACTTCTACGGCATAGACCAGAATTCCTTCAACCTTTTCTTCAGGGCCGTGCAGCGGCTGGTAAACGAAATTGAAATATATGTCTTGATCCTCGTCGTTCGCAGCGCTGTTGAGGACTGCCTTTACTTCTGTGCCGATATGCGGAACACCTGTCCTGTACACGGTGTCAAGTAATTCGAAGAAAGGTTGCCCCTCCAATTCGGGCATGCTTTCGCGAATCGTCTTGCCAATAAAATCCTCTGCGCGACTACGGCCAGTGGCTCTCACCATCTCAGGGTTTACGAATGTCCAGCGATGCTCCGAACCGGAAAGCAATCCCATTGCCACAGGAGATTGCATGAATACCTTGTGCATTAGGTTGCTGGTGTCACTAGACAAAAGTTCGGCTTCACCGACGTTGCGGTGGTTGAAGGTCACCTGCGGATTGATCTTCTTATCGGGCTGCTCTTCACCAGTCCGCTCACTGGAACTGTGTCTCGTACCTCTTGTCGCGAGAACTTCTATCGTCTTCACCAGGTCTTGCGAAATTCTCGATTTATCTAGAAACCCCGTCGCCCCTGCCTCGGCCGCGGCTTTGTGAATCAAACCCAAATCGTTTTGACTGACGATAATCACAGCCGATTCAGGAGCTTCTCGCCGGATGATTCGAGTTGCCTCAATGCCCTGCATCCCAGGCATGGAAACATCCATCAGTACCACATTGGGACACAATCTCTTCGCTTTTTCGACCGCTTCGATACCATCTCTTGCTTCGCCACAGATAAACCAGTCAGCGCGCGGCGACAATAAAGCGCGGATACCCCGTCGCACTTCCTCATGATCGTCGACGACCAGGATACTCAGCGAATACATATTCTCTCTGCCAAATGAACGGGTGGAGTTTGGGCGGCCTGCACCGCCGAATTAACGATACTATTCTAGTTCCCTCAGGGATAAATACCGCAATTCTTGTAGGTCACGTACAAGGTTTACCCGGTTGACCCAACAATTGGTCTTGCCGTTCACGCCCAATCGAACGTTTCAAATGTGACCGATCGGCAGCCGAGGATCCACCCATCGTGCCCTTGCGCTGGCAATCGTGTCACAGAGCACATGCCCACCCGTCAACGGCTGAGAACGCTAATTGGTTCGCAAGAGACGTCAAAGCAAATCAATAATCAACTAATCAATAGAGATGAAATCCAACCTCCACGCTAATCTGGACATTCACTGGTTGTCCATCCTTCAAGGCAGGCTCGAAGCGCCATTGTTTGACGGCTTCGACAGCCTTCGCGTCGAGTCCAAACCCCAAGCCGCGGACAACACGAATGTTGCGCGGCACTCCCTTGTCGTCGACGATTAGCCAGAGAACACACGTTCCCTGAGTTTTGGCGGTGCGCGCTTCCTCTGTATACTCTGGATCTGGCGTGGCGACTGCCCGGGGAGCGGAGATACCGCCGCCAACCTTAAACACGCCACCACCAATGCCGCCTCCGCTACCGACAGCTACTCCGGGGCCATGACCGATTCCGACGCCGCCGCCCGAACCGGAACCGATTCCGCCTCCCGAGCCCGCTCCGTTTGAAGGTGGCGCTGCAGGCAGCGGCATCGCGTTTGGGTTGCCCAGACTTGGCATGCGATTTTCGGCCACATGCAATTGAGGAGCGACGACCGTCGGCTCGGCTACTAATTTCGGTTGCTCATTACGAACAACAATCTGCGGCGGCACTAGCTGTTGTGGTGCTAGCTTTGGCAATTTCCCTTTAGGAGCAGGCAAACGCTCGTGATCTCCGCCACCACCGCCGCCACTGGCTATTTGTTTCGAAATCGGCAAAGCATATGAGTCCAGAGAAGGTGCGATTAACGTTACGGTTTCGTGTTGCGCAACTTGCGGCACAACCCGAGGAACAAACATAGTTCCGGCAAGAATCAAACCTATTAACGCGGCATGCACGATCACCGAAAGCGCCAGAGCATTCGATCGATAATTATTGAACTGTCCCCAGATGGCTTCCGGGCCGACTGGTCTTTCTTCCCGTATCCGGGTCTTTCGCGGACGGCTCTCTCGTGACTCGGAACTGGCTCTCGTGTATCCCGCCGGTAGTGGACGTCTTCTATCCCCGTACAGAACCTCAAGTACTTTTATTTCTGACGAAGAAATCGGAGATATTGGCTGGGCGACAGAGAGGGGACCTTCTTGGTTCGACATTGGCACTCCTTAGTCTTTCGCAGTATTGCGACGCCTCTTGCCGAATGACTATTGACGATGAGTAGATGCGATAAAGCAAGAAGCGGTTTACATCTCGTAGACTTTGACGCAACTTATCTATTGCAGAGTTAAAAATTAGTTTAAGGAGTCCATAGAGGATATCTACTCGATTAACCTGATTGGCTGGATGTTGTTTTTGATCACGACTGTCAGACAACCGTCCTT
>Ga0070764_10001449_pt1 | contig 10347 bp, 5 predicted proteins | sample HubBroMetageWRM4_FD_67287 | JGI IMG/M metagenome (GOLD analysis project Ga0070764, IMG submission 67287) | Warmed soil microbial communities from the Hubbard Brook experimental Forest, New Hampshire - Hubbard Brook CCASE Soil Metagenome WRM 4 | ecosystem: Environmental > Terrestrial > Soil >... | reverse complement strand
CACAAATTCTCCTCTACACGGGCCGCTTCGGTCATACTGGCCACAGCGAAACGATGAAACGAAACCACCGAGACTCGCGCCCAGCAGTTTCTCCAGCGCGCGCTGCGGCCTTCGATATCCTTCTTCGCGTTGAGCGCGAGTCTTCCTACGCATCCGAACTGCTTCATTCCCACACCTACGCCCGCCTCACAACAGTCGATCACTCCCTGGCAACGGAATTGGTCATGGGCGTTCTGCGCTGGCGATCGTTGCTCGATTCGCAAATCGCCGCGAGCTCTGCCCAGCCACTCGCCAAGCTCGACCCCGAAGTTCTCACCGCGCTGCGCCTTGCTGTGTACCAGCTCCGCTGGCTCAGCCGCGTTCCCGCCCGCGCTGCCATCAACGAAAGCGTGGAATTGGTCAAGCGTGCCCGCAAACGTTCGGCCGCGCCGTTCGTGAATGCGGTGCTGCGGAAGCTCGACGCGAACGTCTCCCACGTTGACAGCTCTCCACAACCTGCGATCAGCGCCGCTTCGACGGAAGCTCTCGCCACCAGCAGCGCCCACCCGCTGTGGCTCGTCGAACGCTGGATCAAGACCTACGGACTCGATTCCGCGTTTCGAATCTGCCGTCACAATCAATCCATTCCCGTGACCGCAATCCGTCTTCGTCGCCCCGAAGCAGAAGCACAGCTCTGCGCCGAAGGAATCGAACTCGCCCCCGGCGAACTGCTGGCCTCTGCGCGATGGGTTCAGCATGGAGATGTCGCGGCATCCGCCGCCTTCCGGGAGGGCCTCTGCGTCATTCAGGATGAAGCCTCGCAACTCGTCGCGGCTGTTGTCGGCCACGGCACGCACATCCTCGACTGTTGTGCGGCTCCAGGAGGAAAGACCCTGGCCATCGCAGATAACAATCCCGGAGCAGACATCTCTGCGCTGGATCTTCATCCCCACCGCGCGCGTCTTCTTCGAAGACTGTTGAGCGCACCTGATCCACAAACGGAAGCCGAATCCCGCAGCATCCGCGTGATTGCCGCCGACGCACGGGAGCTCCCCTTCGCCACAAAGTTCGATCGCGTCTTAGCGGACGTGCCCTGCTCCGGCACCGGCACGCTCGCCCGTAACCCGGAAATAAAATGGCGGCTAACGCCCCAGGATCTGACTGATTTGCAAGCGCGACAGCTGGCAATCCTTCGTTCGGCGATGGCTCAGGTTGCTGCCGGAGGCCGCCTGATCTATTCCACCTGCTCTTTGGAAAGAGAAGAAAACGAAGACGTCATCGACCGCTTGTCGGAAGAAGACCCATCATTCCGCGTCCTCGATTGCCGCGGCGAACTCGAGAAGCTTCACCAGAAGCGCGAACTAATCTGGCCCGACCCTGCCTCGCTCACTCGTGGCCCCTACCTGCGCACGATACCGGGGGTTCAGCCTTGTGACGGCTTCTTCGCCGCGATCCTGGAGAAAATCTGACAGCGTCAGAAGCCCTCATTTCGCACACGATCCGCGCGTCTCACCGCACTTCGAAATTCACCACCGCACCTGCCGGAACCTTTTGTCCTGCAGGAGGCCACTGCGTAACGATCATGCTGGCGGGCGACGGTTCTTGGGGCGCAGCAGGCACGACCGGAGGGACACCTGGAATGTCTACGTTGTCTGCCGGCGGTGGCGCCATGCTCACGGTGCCCAGTTTGAAGCCCGTATCCTGCAGCGTCCGGCTCGCCGTGCCCAGCGCTTGCCCCACAAAATTCACCATCACATACGATGGAGGATCGGCCGCCACGGTCACCAGCAGGCTGGTCCTTGGAGCCGCGACCTGGCTCGCGTTCGCCGGCGGACTCTGCGCCAGCACTTGATCCGCAGGCGTTCCCGGCAATTGCATCTCCGCCATCGAAGCCAGTTCCAGCCCACGCCGCTGCAGGTTCCACTCCGCCGCGCGTTCACTTTGCTTCGTCACATCCGGAATCGCCACGCGCTGCGGCCCCATGCTCTGTGCCACCCGTACTTGCCATCCTCGCCGGACCTTCGTCCCCGGCAGCGGGAGCTGGGTCATGATTCGTCCTTCGGGAATCTGCGGACTGTAGTACTGCCGCTCCACTTCGATCTGCAGGCCCAGCCCGGCAACGGAGCGTTCCGCCTCCAAAGGTGTCAACCCAACCACCACCGGCACCTCGACGACTTGCCCATGAATGGCAAATCGCATCGCGGTCAGCGCCGACACCAATGCCACAGCTACCAGCACCAACGCCAGCATCGCAAACTTGAAGAAAGGCTTCATAAGGCCATGAAGATTACAGTTCGACGAATCATGAGCAAATACCTTGGTGCGAATCTCTGATTCTTAGTGCATTTCATCCGCACCCGGTGATGTATCCGGCGTATCCACTTTCTGAACTACGGTCAGAGGTACATCGGGCGCCGGCTGGAACTGCCCAGGATCCTTACCCGCCATGGCGATATTCATGAAGTTCATCCAGATCGGCAGAGCCGCACGCGCTCCCGTTTCCTTGGGTCCTAAAGATCTCTTCTCGTCGAATCCAATCCACACGCCGCAAGTCATCGCGGGCGAGAATCCCACAAACCAGGCGTCGGTGAAATCGTTGGTGGTGCCAGTTTTTCCAGCGACCGGGAAAGGCAGCTTCGCCGCCGCGGTTCCCGTCCCATGCAGCACCACTTCCCGCAACATCGACGTCATGATTCGCGCCGTGCGCGCGCCGATCACGTCCTTTACCTCAGGATAGTCCTCTTCCAGCACCCTCCCCTCGTAATCGGTCACCTTCGTGATGTAATGAGGCGTCACACGCACACCGTCGTTCGGAAACACGCTGTACGCGGACGTCTGCTCGATCAGGGTGATTTCCGCCGAGCCCAGGGCCACCGGCAGGTAAGGCGGCAACTTGGCGGTGATTCCAAAACGCTCTGCGTATTCAATCACACTCTTGATGCCGACCTTGTTAGCCAGCTTCAGCGCCGGAATATTCCGCGACTGCGCCAGAGCGCGCCGCAAAGTGATGATCCCTTCGAATTTTTCGTCATAGTTATGCGGCGAATAAGGTCCGGAGCCGGTCTCGAAAGTGACGGGCTCATCCAGGATGGTGTCATTCGGGCTCGCACCCTTGTCAATAACCGTTGTGTACACATAAGGTTTGAACGACGATCCTACCTGCCGCAAAGCTTGAGTGGCGCGATCGAATTTCGATTCGCTGAAATCCCGACCGCCCACCATCGCCTTGATTCCGCCCGTGGCGTTGTCAATCGCCATCAACGCTCCCTGCGCACCGGAATCTTGTTCTAGGCTCACACGCGCCGAACCGTTGGCGTTCAGCGCCAGTATTTTTACGTAGCAGATGTCTCCTGCCCGCAACAGATTCTGTATCTTCCCCTGCGTCCAGGCCACATCCGCCTGTCCCAGCGCCGCCGCGTAGCGCCCAAACTTCAGCGTCGCAATCCCAACCCCTGCCGAAGTCACCAGCGCGTGGACGTATCCATTCACCTCGGGTTCATCATCCCAATCAGGATGCTCGTATTTGTCGATCGCGCTTCCTTCCGCGACGACGTTCTCCAGATGCCCTTGCCATCCATGACGCCGTTCATAAGTCGCCAAGCCGTCCAGCACAGCCTGGTTCGCAGCCCTTTGCAGGTCAACGTCGAGCGAGGTGTAAACCTTCAACCCGCCTTCATGAACTTGATCGGCGCCGTACTTGTTTTCCAGATACCGTCGTATCTCTTCCACAAAGTATGGCGCCAGCGAGTTAGGATCGTGCGCCAGGTGCAAAACTATCGGTGCCGACCGCGCCTGCTCCGCCTCGGCGGCGGTAATTTTTCCGTCTTCCAGCATGGCATTGATCACCAGGTTCCTGCGTTTCATCGCGCGGTCGGGATGGTTGATTGGCGAGTAAACTTGAGGCCCCTTGGGCAGACCCGCCAGCAATGCGGCTTCCGTCAGGGTGAGGCTTCGGGCCGGCTTGCTGAAATAGAATTCCGATGCAGCCTCGAACCCGTACACTCCGTGTCCCAGAAAAATCTGATTCGCGTAGAGTGCGAAAATTTGCGGTTTCGTGAAGCGCCGCTCGATCTGAATCGCAAGCATCGCCTCCTGCACCTTGCGATGGAACGAGCGGTCGGGCGAAAGAAACAGATTGCGCGCCAACTGCATGGTCAAAGTGGATGCGCCCTGCACCTTCCCGCCGGACTCAATGTCGCGGTATGCTGCGCCCACAATGCGCCAGAAGTTAATCCCGGAATGCCGGTAGAAGTCCTTGTCTTCAATGGAGACCAGCGCATCCCGCAGGACCGGGGCAAAATCGTCATAGCCCGCAACCACTCTCCGCTGCAAGGCAAACGATCCAATCACGCGCCCGTGATCGTCGTATAGCTCGGTGATCGAACTGGGGCGGTACGCTTCCAGGGCCTCCACCTGCGGCAAGTCGGTGGTGTAGACCAGAAGAAGCCCGGTCGTCGCGCCCACCAGAGCGGAAACCAGCACCAGCAGGCTAAACAGCACCGTGCCGACAAACCTCCGCCCGGCAATCTCCACCGGCGGAAGATCTTCGTAGAACGACTTCATAGCGCGATGGGTTCAGAATAGCAGGGCGTCCTTTACCCCGGTAGTTGTAAGCGCTGGCTCGCAAGTCCATGGCCGAGGGCGCGAGTATTTACGGGGGGAAAAAAGAAATCGCGCACCTCGCGGTGCGCGATGACGTCTTCAAAAGACACAAACGGAGCTTAGCTCGTGCGGCTCTTCAATACCTCAACCGCCTTGTGCAGTTGATCGTCCGGCATGTTCTTGGGCTTGGCTTCGGGCTCGGCAGCGGCTGGCTCGGCGTCGTCATCGTCGGAGATTAAGTTGTCCGTGTCGTCGGCCACCAGCACGTTAGGGGTTACTGCCGTTTCCTGAATCGCTTTTCCGCTGGGCGAATAGTATTTCGCCACCGAGAGAATCAGTGCCCCGCCGTCCGGTAGATCGATCGTTTTCTGCACCGATCCATCCCCAAAAGTCTTATCGCCTACCACGTCGCCGCGGGCATTTTCCATGATGGCCGCTGCCACAACCTCAGCCGCTCCGGCCGTTCCCTTGTTCACCAGCACCGCGACCGGAAGCGTAGTCACCGCCTTCGCAGTGTCGGCATTGAACGCCTCTCTCGGAAACTTCTGCCCTTGCAGATAAGTGATGGTGCCGTGGTTCAGGAAGAGATTGGCCGTGGCCACGCCTTCGCTCTCTTCCCCATCCGATGTATTTCGTAGATCCAGGACCAGCTTCTTCGCTCCTGATTTCTCCAGTGACTTGATCTTTCCCGCAATCTCCTGCGCTTTGCCCTTGGTCAGAGCGTTCACTTTTATGTACCCGATGCTGTCTTCCAGCATCTTGTCGGAGACCGGCGGAATGCTGACCACGTCCCGCGTGATCACCACCTTCTCGGGCTCCGCTCTCCGCGCCCGCACCACCGAAACACTCACGGTCGAGCCCGGTGTGCCGGCCAGCGCGTCGCGAATTTCCGGCAGCGACATGTCCCGCGTGCTCTGCCCTTCAATCGATTCGAAGATGTCTGTCGATTCAATTCCAGCCTTTTCTGCGGGCGAGCCGGGCAGCACCGAAACCACATCTGCATATCCGAAGCGTTTGGAAACCGTTGCTCCGATCTCGCCTTTAGCCTCAACCTTGTGCGCCTTGTACGCCTTGTAGGCCGTCGGTGTCAGATAGCTGGAGTTTGCATCCAGGGACTCCACCAGGCCGTGCAGCGCTCCGTCTGTCACCTTGGGAATGTTCGGATCTTCGACGTACTCGCTCTGCACGCGCGACAATACTTCGCTATAAACCTGCATCTGCCGGTAGGAGCCGTCGTTCGAGGAGGCGTGCACGCCCCCAAAGGAACCAACTACAACAAACAACAACACGGCAAAGGACGAAACCAGAATCCCAGCTTTAATTTTCATCGACATCCGATTCTTCTTCCGGTAAGGAGTCACTTCCTGAGGAACTATTTCTCATTATATAGGGTAGATGCCGCTTTTTCTCTCTAGGCTGCTCTGGGCTCGATCCCCTTCGGTAACTTCACTGGAATTGGCTCCCTGACGATACGGCCTGGGATTAAGACGGCCCAGAACCAGCTTTGTCACCCAGCCGCTCCTAAGCAGGAGGCTTGAAATTCAATGTGATTACGCTCTGTACCGATACCGCGTGGCCGTTCATGGAATAAGGCTTGAAGCGCCACTGCTTTACGGCATCAATCGCGGCCCGCGCAAACACCAGCGACCCCTGCAGAAACTTGGCGTCCTGCACCGCCCCATCGCGTGCGATAAGCACTTGCAGCACCACGCTGCCCTTCTGGCCGCTGGCTCTCGCTGCGTCTGGATACACCGGATCAACCGGTCGAGCCAACAGTCCCCACACCGCAGACTCCGGGAGATTCACCGGCTCAATCGATGACAGCGCGGCCTCGACGGGCATGGCCCCGCTAGCGTCCGGAGTCGAGGAAGCGATCTGCGATTTCAAGCTCGATGGAATGCCCGCGTTGTTTCCGGTTGGAACTGCCTGCGGCGGCGCAGAGCTTTGCGCCGGCGCCGTAGCCGGGCGTGGTGTCGCCGTCGGCAAGGCAACTGGCGCATTCGGCGCTGCTGATGCGGGGGTAGATGTGGCGGTCGCTGCTGGACCAGGTGCTACTGGACCAGGCGACGTCGGACTAGGCAACGCCTCTGCTGTATTCCCCGGCAGCACACTCACGCTCGCCGGAGCCGGATCCTTGACCTGACTGTCGCTCGGCTGCCCGTTTGGGTTCTGCCCTGACGGCGGATCCGTCAGGTTCGGATTGGCTAGGTTTGGATTGGTCTGGTTTGGATTAGTTTGGTATTGTTCGGCGGCGCCGTTCTCACCGGTCGTCCCCGTCGCTTGCCCGCCGTTCGCATCGGCACCTTTCTGCGGTTTCGCGGTTGGGTCAAGCACCGGAAGGACGCGAATCTGAGAAGGATCCGTTGTCGCGTCCGGTATATTCGGCACCGAGGGAAGTTTGTACTCGTCACCCGCTTGCCCAAAACTGTCATGCTGCGGCGCAGCCTGCGGTACTGCGGCAGGCGGTGGGTTCAGCCAACTCACTCCCGCCCGCACGGCACTCCGATAGAAGCTCCGCAAATTTTGGCGGCTTCGGGGTACGGCGGCCAGAGCCACGCACGCCGCCAGTATCCCCGCCAGCAAGACTTTGCCGAACATCGGGCGCGATTCTCGGTCCGGAGGGGGGCTCTCTTCCTGCTCTCCAGAGATGTATGCGAATAGCGCTGCCTCCGGAGCTGATTCAGAGTGCGACTCCTCTTTCACGGGTTTCCTGATTTCTTCTGGTGCGGGGGCAGCCGGTTTTGCCACGGAGGGTGTTTCCCCGTACGACAACAATTCGTTCTTCGCTGGAGCGGCATCCTCGGGCGGCGGCGGTGCTGCCTTCGTTAACCGAGCCTGCAACGCTGCCCACCCCGTCAGCGGCTCCTGCGGTTCGGGTTCTAGTGCTGGAGGCGCCTCCACCGAGGCAGCCATCGGCTCCAGTTCCGTGAGCGCGTCAACCTCTGCAGCTCCGGTCTGCTCCATCGAGTTGTGGATTTCACTCTCTGTGTCAAACTGCGCCCCAGGCATCGAACTACCGGACTGCAGGAACTCTCCCGCGCGAAAGGTTTTCTCTGGCGCTAGGGTTACGGTGGAAGGCACAGAAGCTGTTCCTGCCGCCGCCGAGGCCGCGAAAGCCGCTGCTTCCGGAGCTTCCCGCGGCAGCACCGGCGCAGCCTGCATCGTCCCCGGTTGCTGCTTCGCTCGAAGCAACTCGCACGCTGTGCTCATCGTGTCGCGCACTTGTTCCGCGCGAATCGGTTTCACCAGAACTGAATTTGCTCCCGCCTGCAACGCCTCCGGCAGCCTGGCGTCATCGCTTACAATCGCCAGAGTTAACGGACGCTGGGCCGCTTTCAATTCTCGCGCCGTCTTCAGCAGGAATCCCGCCTCAGGTTGGTTGTCCCAATCCGTGATTACGATTTGGAATACTTGCGTGGTAACCTTCTCCACCGCATCCACGGCGCTGTTGCAGTACTCTCCCTCGATCCCGAGGTCGGCAAGCACCTGCCAGATCGGCTGGACCATCTCTTCATTGGACGAAAACAAGAGGCAGCGCAAGGCCATACTAGTCCAGAGTAGGCAAGCCGAGTAACCGCAGCAAGTTACTGAGGTCGAAGCGCCTCGCACTTCCAAAATAACTGAATTCCCCGGAAGTACATGTCCTTCCGGAACTGTGCGCTTGTGTGTTCCGTTCTACGCGACTGGTAACGGGATGCCTCAGCGTGGGTGCGCTAGAATGCTGGGTCGTTCCTGATTTGCGAGTCCTATGCAGACTGCGGATGTTGTCATCGTCGGAGGAGGCGTTGTCGGCTCCAGCATCGCCTATCACCTCACGGCGAGCGGATGCCGCAATGTTCTGGTCATCGAACGCGAATCCGCGCAGGGCAAGGGATCTACCGGGAAGAGCATGGGCGGAGTGCGCGCTCAATTTTCCACTCCGGTCAGCATCCAGATGTCTCTCTACTCGATCCCGTTCTACGCCAGCTTCGAGGAGCGCCTGGGCAGCCCCTGCGACTACCGGCCGCAAGGCTATCTGTTCTGCGCCACCAACGATAAACAGATGGCGTATCTGAGCACTAACCATGCCCAGCAAGTGAAGATGGGATTGAAGAACGTCCGTCTGATTGCGGCGGATGAGATCCGCGGCATGTTCCCGCAATTGCGCGCCGACGACATCGTCGGCGGGAGTTTCTGCTCCACCGACGGCTTCGTCGATCCCTATAGCGCGATGAATGGATTCATGGCATGGGCGGCCGATCACGGCGCCAGCTTGTGGAAGAACGCAGCCGTGACCGGCTTCACGCACGACGCAACCGGGATTGCATCGGTCGACACCACGCGCGGCTCGGTATCCACTCGCAAAGTCGTGAACTGCGCCGGGGCTTGGGCGGCGAGCGTGGCTAAGCTCGCGGGCGTGGACTTGCCGGTCGAACCGCTGCGCCGCATGCTGGTCCCGAGCGAGCCCTTCGACGAATTTCCCCGCGCCGCGCCCATGATCGTCGACATGTCGAATGGATTTCATTTTCGCCCCGAAGCGCGCGGATTTCTCCTGGCCTGGAACGACCCCGAAGAAACGCCCGGCTTCAAGACGGATTTCGATCCTGCTTTCGTCGAAAAAATCCTGACCCGCGCGGCAGACCGCGTGCCCTGCTTTGCTAATCTCCCGGTGAATCCGAAGCGGGCGTGGGCCGGCCTGTATGAGATGACGCCAGACCACCATCCAATTCTGGGCGAGGCTCCAGGTGTCCCTGGATTTTTCCTTGCCAACGGTTTCAGCGGACACGGTGTGATGCACGCTCCGGCAACTGGAAAGATTCTCAGCGATCTGATTCTCACCGGAAAGACCGACCTGATCGACGCCTCGCTGCTGAGTCTGACGCGCTTCGCCGAAGGCCGCCTGATCCACGAAACCGCTGTTCTCTAAAGGAAACATGGCACTGCAAGAACACAACTACTGGCTCACGACCGCGGACTTCCCGAAGATAGAAACCTGGCCACTGCCCGACCGCGTGGATGTCGCCGTAATCGGCGCGGGCTTTACCGGCCTCTCCGCCGCCCGCACTCTTGCCCAGCGCGGCGCCAAGGTCGCCGTCTTCGAAAGCGAAACCGTCGGCTGGGGAGCCAGTTCCCGCAACGGCGGAATGGTGCTCACCGGGATGAAGCTCGGCGTGAACCAGGTCATCTCCAAGTACGGACGCGACCTCACCCGCCGCATGTACGCCGCATCGCTTGCCACCGTCGATTGCGTCGAGCAGCTCGTTCGCGAGGAAGCGATCGACTGTGATTTCTCCCGCTGCGGCCATCTCGAAGTGGCCTGCAAGCAGAAGCATTTCGACGGTTACGCGCGGCAAGTGGAAGTGATTGCGCGCGAGTTCAATCATCGGCTGCGTGTCGTACAGAGAAACGACCTAAGCGCGGAGATCGGGTCGAACATTTACTACGGAGGGATGGTCGATGAAGTCAGCGCGGGATTAAATCCTGCCCGTTATGTAGCCGGCCTCGGCCGTGCCGCTACAAAAGCCGGGGCAGAAATCTTCGAGCACACCCGTGTCGAAGACATGCAGCGCGAATCCCGTGAGGGCGAAGCAGGCTGGAAGATAACAACCTCGCGAGGTCCGCTGTGGGCGGGGGAAGTGTTCGTAGCCACCAGCGGTTACACCAGCAAAGCCACTCCCGCCTTGCAAAAGAAGCTTATTCCCATCGGGTCATTCATTATCACAACCGAAGTCCTTCCGGAAGCGCTAGCGCGCGAACTCAGCCCCCGCAACCGCATGATCTACGACT
>Ga0070764_10001446_pt1 | contig 10353 bp, 7 predicted proteins | sample HubBroMetageWRM4_FD_67287 | JGI IMG/M metagenome (GOLD analysis project Ga0070764, IMG submission 67287) | Warmed soil microbial communities from the Hubbard Brook experimental Forest, New Hampshire - Hubbard Brook CCASE Soil Metagenome WRM 4 | ecosystem: Environmental > Terrestrial > Soil >... | reverse complement strand
CCCCAGAATCTCTTTGAGCAACTTCGCCGCAACCATCGCCGTCATTTGTGTGTTGTCCTGCAAGGGATTGAATTCAACAATGTCGGCCCCAACAATCTTACCGGTGATCGCATGCAAATGAGCAATCGCCTCTCGAACCGACATTCCACCCGGCTCGCGATGCGAAATTCCAGGAGCAAACGCCGGATCGAGCACATCCATATCAAAAGAAATGTAAACCGGACCCTTCACTTTCATGCGATCAAGCGCAGGTAAATGGCGCATTTCAATAACCTCGACGCCAAATTTCTTAGCCTGGTCGCGATGATGCCCATTCATAGTGCGGATACCGACCTGAATCAATCGCTGGGCCGCTCCCTCCTCCATGATCCGTGCAAACGGACAAGCATGAGACACCCGGCTGCCTTCAAATTCGTCATAGAGATCGGAATGCGCATCGAAGTGAATAATTGTCAGCCCAGGAACACTTTTGACGGAGGCGCGCCCAAAAGCACGAACGATCGGAAAAGTAACGGAGTGATCGCCACCTAGACAGACGGGCCGCAGGCCTTGGTCGAGCAGTTCTCCCACTCTCGCTTCGATCGCCCCGAACGGCTCTTTGTCAGTCGCCCCCGTGAAATTCAAATCACCCGCATCGCAATAAGCGCCCTCGATGCCAAGCTCGACCCCTGTTTCCGTCCACGAATTCCAGGAGTCAGAATGAAAAGCGCTACGGATGATAGCCGGGGCTCCCGATGGCCCGCGCAGCCATGAAGAATTAGCATCGAACGGAATGCCAACAATCACAGGGGTTCCGGCTTTGGCCGCGTCGCAACGCATCGTCATGCAAATATTTCCTTTTTGCTCGTGCGGTGACGGGGTTCTACCCCATCCGAGCTGAACATCACTGAAAATCGGGGCACGCTACTTGTCCAGCATACCCGTCGTGGACCTCCGTAACTCCATTTCTTCCCCCTGAATCGGCCACACAGATCAATTCATCCGTTATTCTATAGAAGACGATTATGGCAACCTCGACTCGAAAACCTGGCGGGAGCGCGACTCCTGCAAGCGCTGGGAACGTCTCTAAGCTCGTGGCTCAAAATCATGAACGGGAACGTGTGTTTGGCCTATTCCGGCAATTTGGATATCTCGAAGCCGAACTGAACCCTCTCGGCCTGCTCCCTCCGCAACCCCATCCCGACCTGCGGTTTGCGGACGATGCTGACAATGGCGACAACGAGTGGGTGCGGGAAGCCCGCCGCATTTATTGCGGCAGCGTAGGCGTAGAGTTCATGCACATCGCCGATCCCGAGCGACGTCGCTGGATTCAAGAACGTCTCGAAGGAGAACCGGCGCCCGTAGACGGCGACCGCGCGCTAGATATGCTGGTCCGTGCCGATGTTTTCGAACAAACGCTGCAGCAGCGCTATCTTGGCAACAAGAGATTCTCGCTCGAAGGCAACACTTCATTGCTCCCCGCACTAGACGCGATCCTGGACGTGGCTGGCGAAAGCGGCGCTGTCGAACTAGTGATGGGGATGAGCCATCGGGGACGCCTGAACGTCATCATTCACGTGGCGAAGCGTCCGCCGGAGCAGGTGTTTGCGGAATTCGAAGACGTTGACCCGCGAAGCGTGCTCGGCTCAGGTGACGTGAAGTACCACATCGGCGCCACCGGCGAATACACCACCAGAAGCGGAAAGAATATCCATATCCACCTCGTCTCCAATCCCAGCCATCTGGAAGCCGTAAATCCAGTCACCGTGGGACGCACCCGCGCCAAGCAGGATCGCGCCGGAGAAGGTGGCACGGCGAAATACCTGCCGCTACTGGTCCATGGCGACGCCGCATTCGCGGGGCAAGGCATCACCGCCGAGACGTTGAATTACGCGGGTCTCGCCGGCTACACCGTCGGCGGAACAGTCCACGTCATCGCAAACAATCTCATCGGATTCACCACCAATTGCCGCGAAGAACACACTTCGCGATTCTCGGCGCAACTGGGGCGTCGGCAATCGATTCCGATATTTCACGTAAATGGTGAAGACGTGGACGCCGTTCTGCGCATCGCCCGCATCGCCACCGAGTACCGCTATAAATTCGGCACTGATGTGATCATCGATTTGATCGGCTACCGCCGTCACGGCCACAGCGAGGTCGATGATCCCACCGTGACGCAGCCCTTGATGTACAAGGCGATCAAAGAGCATCCGCCGCTGTATCAGATTTATGCGAAACAACTCGGCGTCGAAAATATTGCTGAGCAAGTGAGCGCGATCAAGAGCGAATATGAGGCCGCGCAAAAAAGCGCAACCCAAGTCACCAAGAAACCACTGATGCGCAGCCTTCCAAAATATTGGGACGGCTATTTCGGAGGCCGCTATAACCCCGAGTATGAGCAGCCCACAGGCGTTGCGCGCGAGGAATTGATCGCCCTCACCGAGCGTTTGACCACGTATCCCGAGGGTTTCCACATCCATCCCAAGGTAAAGAAGTTGCTCGAACAGCGCGAGGAGATGGGAACCGGCAAAAAGCCGCTGGATTATGGCATGGCGGAAGCGCTCGCCTTCGCAAGTCTGGTTAAACCCAATCCAGGGAAGCAGGGAATCCCCGTGCGCCTGAGCGGGCAGGATTCGCGGAGAGCAACCTTCAATCAGCGCCATTCCATGCTGCTCGATATTGAAGACGAGACAGAATACGTCCCATTGCGCCATATTGCGCCTGGCCAGGCAGCCTGCGACATCTACAATTCGACCCTTTCGGAAGCGGGCGTGATGGGATTCGAATACGGTTACAGCCGCGATTATCCTGAAGCCCTGGTCCTGTGGGAGGCCCAGTTTGGCGATTTTGCGAACGTCGCTCAAGCCGTGATCGACCAGTTTGTGTGCGCTGGCGAAGACAAATGGGGACTGCTATCAGGCCTGGTTCTGTTGCTGCCCCATGGCTACGAAGGTCAGGGTCCAGAGCATTCCAGCGCGCGCATTGAGCGATTTTTGCAGCTCGCGGCCCGCGATAATATCCAGATTTGTCAGCCCTCGAATGCAGCACAATATTTCCACTTGCTGCGCCGCCAGGCGCTGCGCAAGTGGAGAAAGCCGCTGGTAGTCTTCACGCCGAAGAGCATGCTGCGGAATCCCGACGCACTGTCTCCTTTGGAAGATCTGACTCACCAGAAATTTCTGCCGGTGATCCCGGACACAGAAGCGCAAGACGCTAAACGGATTCTCATCTGTACCGGAAAAATCGGACACGAACTTCGCGCCGAACGTCAGAAGCGCAAGGACTTGAGCACCGCCATTATCTTTCTGGAGCAGATGTACCCATTTCCAGAAGCCGAATTAACCGCCGAATTCGAGCGTCACGCGAGCGCGCGGGATATTGTTTGGGTGCAAGAAGAACCATCCAACATGGGTGCGCTTTTCTACATGTTGCCGCGCCTGAAGCGCATCGCCAACGACCGACCAGTTTTTTCGGTGAAACGTTCAGCGAGCGCCAGCCCGGCCACCGGTTCAGCAAAGGCGCACGAAGTTGAGCAGAAGACAATTCTGGCGCTGGCATTCACTACGCAGGACTGAAACAAGACCGGCACTATCGATATCAGGCCACGAGAAAAAATAAAGCCCAGGAATGATTCCATCCCGGGCTTCTTCAAATTTTTAAATGGATATCGGCCAGACGGACCAAGCCCCGTCGCTAAGCGGCTAACGATCTTGTTCTATGGCCAGCGCTTCGCTGCTTCTTCCCACCCGGCAACGCGTGACGGAGCGGTTGCGGCCTGCGCGGCAACCACCGGAGGAATTCGAACCGGCTGCGGCGGCGCAGCAGCGATGCTCGGCTTAGATGTTTCCGCCATCGATTCTTTTTCGTCCGAAAGCAGCGGAGCGGCTACACGCAAAGCTTCGACTTCTTTTTCCAACCTGGTCAGTTCAAGTTCCTTCTGCCGTAAAACTTCATACACGTTTTTCATGCTTGGGCACCCTTCGCGCTGGAACTAGATATTAAGCGCAGACTATGTGTTCTACCAGCGATTTGTCAAGGAAAACAGGCACTCACGAGTGCATGGGTGGTTATCAACAGTGATAATCCACGAGGTTATTGGCGTTTCACCGAAATACAACCACAGCCACCAGAATGCACAGGATCAGGACCGCGACCGCCAGCAGATTTACGTGATTAGCAAGCCACGATTCATTCACCGACTTTGCATTTGCCAGGAAGGCTGGCACAAATTCCTCGGCAGCTGGCAATCCCACCTCGGCCGAAGCGCCCTGCTCCGTGTTGTCTGGCTTCGCCTCGGCCGCTTCCTTCTTACGCTGTTTCTCCAACTCCTTTTTTTCGTTATCGTTCTTTCTTTCGCAATCGAGGCACAGCGCTCGCCCCTCGGAAACAGGAAATCCACAAGAAGCGCATTTTTGCACCCGGAGCATAGCCTCAGGAACGGAAGCCACTGAAGCCACTGCGGAAACCGGTGCAGCCTGTATTTCGAGTGACGAAGCCGGGAACGACGGTGCAGGGGATGCAGGAGAAATAATCGGCGACACAACTGGCACAACTACCGTCTCAACTGGCGAGGGAGGCGCTAACTTCCGATTGGCCAGTTCCACATCGGCTAACCCTGATTGTGCAGGTTGAACCAACGGTTCGACCAACTCTGGCTTTGCCACCTCCGGCTGTACGGAAACAACCGAAATCTGGCACTCTCCATCTTCCGCCGAGGGTTCAACCGGCTTCTTCAACTCAGCTCTAGGCACTGCTGAAGGTTCGGAGCTCTGGCGCTGCTCGGCGAGATCAAGGGCAGTTAAAGTAAGCGCGGCCATGCGCTCCAGCGCGATTAAATCGCGCTCTTCAAACGCGTAAGGATGGTCGGAAAATAATTCGAATAAGCCGCGAACCTCTCCGTCACGCCGCAATAACGGCAACACTACAATGGACGCAATGCCCAGTGCCCGACAAGTTTCCAGATTCACCCGTGGATCATTCTCAGCGTTGTCGCAGCGCAGCAACTGCCGGCGAGCAATGCTTTCGCCGGTCAATCCTGAGCGCACCTGTAACCGCGCCCCGATTGGCGGAGCCGAAGAACCAGCGCTGGCCCGGCAAACCATCTCGTCCCCCTGAGGCAAAGCGAGAGCAGTTCCAGTAGCGCCGGTGATGTACTGTGCGCGTTCCACCAGCAACTGCAGCGCGGACTCGAGTTCCGTTTCTGCGAGCGAGCGATTCCCATTGGAGCGATCGCCAATTGTTCCCGACACGCGAACGAGGGGAGGATTGCCCTCCGCGATAGCGTCCTTAGCGCTCGCCGATGGAAACCGCTGGTCCTCGGGTTGGGCGGATCCGTGCATAGTAAATGGAAGACGATAAAGGGCTAATCCGAGTCTCGCCTCGGCGACTCCCACTGTCAAGGGCCAGAGACCAGGTTAGAAGAAGACAAGACAGGTGCGCAGGTGGAGAGCCGGGCGTCCCGCCCCGGCCACCACACTAACGGCCGAGAGCCCCTCTCGTCAGGAGATTGAAATCTGTCTGGAACTTACTGCGATTTTTCTTCCTTGTGCCGCAGCCACTCGATAAACATTTGCTCTTTGGGCTTGTCATATGCCATAAGCAGGTGACGGATGCTGCGTCCGCTTACAAAATGACAAACTTCTTCCGCCAGGTTCTTGGCATGGTCGCCCGCGCGCTCGAGAGATTGCGTCATGAAGATAACCTGCAGGCTGGCGTGACGCACCAGGTTCTCGGGATTCTCAATGTGGCGCAGAAAAATGAGATTGCGCAGGCGGTCCATTTCAGCGTCGGCGCGAAGCACGTCAATCGCTTTCTTGACATCCTTCTGCGAGAAAGACAGCCCAACATCGGCTAGCATTTTTTCCAGCACCGTGGCCATGTGAGTCAAGTCGCGAGCGTCCTGAGAGTCGAGACGACCTCCCGCAGCCTGTGCGCTGGTGGCGAAACTTAGGAGCAAGTCCCCGATGCGCTCCAGCCCGATCATGACCTTCATACAAGCCAGCAATTGCCGGGTTTCGGCCTCCGGCACACGTGTAATGGTTGCGGTCACACCGGAGTCTACTTCCAGGTCAATGGCATCGAGTTCTTTTTCACACTGCCGGATCGCGTCCAGCCGAGACATGGATCCGGTGGCAATTCCCTCGGCCGCAATAGCCGCAGCCTCCCGCGCTAGTTGGCAAGCTTCTACCGTTCGCTGCACCAAGTCAGAGTACGAGGTCTCCGGCCAGGGGGTCTTTACGCTCGCTGTGCTCATAGGCAAAACCACCCTGCTTCTTTGGATGCTCGATCCGCTTCGGTGGACGCGAATGGATCAACCGAAAATGTCACACATGCCCAGTAGAAGCATAATGCCTGCCCGCCCGCGGGAGGTTACAAGGCAGTGAATTCTTTTGACGATTCAACGCCCCGTCCGCGACTGTCATCCTGACCCTGAGCGCAGCCGAAGCGATCTCCAACTGCATCATTCGACTAAGCAGCAGTCAAAATGAAAAAAAAGCTCGAACCATGATTAAGTTCGCTCTCGGCGCGAATCATCCCGCCATGCGCCAGAACAATGTGCTTGGCGATGGCGAGCCCCAATCCGGTTCCACCGGATTCTCTCGATCGCGCTTTGTCGACGCGGTAGAAGCGTTCAAAAAGACGTGGAAGATGCTCGGAAGAAATACCCGGCCCGAAATCCCTAACATAAAATTCCACCCCGGTCGCAACCCCGCGAGCGCCCAGAATCACTTTTTTTCCTGGCGCCGCATACTTTAACGCATTCTCGATCAAATTCGAAAAAATCTGGTGGATGGCTTCGCGATCGGCATTCACGTTAGCGCTGGAAGCGGCATTTTCGATCACCAGCTCGACTCCATGAGATCGCGCCATTTCCTGGAAGCTTTCCTGAGCGTCCTGCAGCAGCTCTTCCGCACTGACCATCTGGATATCGAACCTCTGCTCGCCCGACTCAACGCGAGCCAGAGTGAGCAGGTCCTCCGTAAGCCGAGCCATGCGCGCCGCGTTCTTGCGGATGATTTCCAGAAAATCGCGCACGTGATTGTCTTCCAGAGGACTATCGAGCAGCGTCTCCGTATATCCCTGGATCGAAGTCAGCGGAGTGCGCAACTCGTGGGAAACGTTGGCGATAAAATCTCGCCGCGTCTTTTCCATACGCTCCGTCTCCGTAAGATCGCGGAGCACCGCAACTGCGCCACCTCCGGGCATGGGCGCTGCCGTGACGTCAAAAGTGCGCCCAGATGCAATCGTGTTCGAGCGCGCCGAAGTAACGACCTGATCCCGCGCCGCTTCCTGAATCGCAGCGAGAAAATCCGGATCGCGGACGCTGTCGATCAGCGGCGCATTCAGACGGGGAGCGCGAAGCAGCAAACGATCCATGCCGCGATTGGCCCATTGCACGCGCCCGTTGACATCGACCGCGATGACGGCATCCTGCATGCTGTTGAGCAGGGTTTCCAATTCGCGCTGACTCGTTTGAACACGCGCAAAACTTTCTTCCACGCGGCGTGTCGTCTTATCGAGCGCTGCTGCCACTTGTCCAATCTCGTCCGTAGAAGACGACGCAATTCTTGCCGTCAAATCTCCGCCGGCGACGCGCTCGGCAAAGTCTACAATCCGCTGCAATCGCCAGCCCACATACTGCGAAGCGACCGCCGCCACCAGCATTGCAAAAACAAAGCCCGAGAGCGATCCCCAGAACAACGCCACGCCCAGCGGATGGTCCGTAATTTCCATCTCCGGTAGCGGGTATGCCAACCGCACCGCTCCTCCAGAGATAGGCGCAGCCACATACAAATAAGGAACGTGGAGAGCTTGGCTATTGCGCTCGTCCATTCCTACCTGGCCGCGCAGAGCAGAAATAAATTCCTTCCTCTGCGCATGATTTTCCATCGTGCTGGGATCGACTTGGGAATCGGCCAGCACCTTGCCAGTCGGATCGATGACGGTTGCGCGCGCTCCCGCCGCTTGCCCCTCCTGCGCGGTAATGTCGGCGATCGAGTGCTGTCGATCCACTTCAACGCGATGGGCAAACATCAAAGTTTTTTGTTTAAGATTGCGCTCGACCTGTTCGCGCAGCGTCCGTTCCCAGACCTTGTGTACGCTTACTTGCAAGGTGATCGCGGTTACGCCAATCACTAGGAGAAACACAAACATCAATTTAACGAAGATGCGACTTCTCAACGCGCGACCTCAAAACGGTAACCGGCCCCCCGCACCGTTTTCAGGTAGCGCGGATTTTCCGGGTCGGGCTCAATCTTTTCCCGGATGCGCCGCACATAAACATCTACCGAGCGCGGCGTAACGTACGCCGTATCGCGCCACACCGAATCGAGCAATTGGTCGCGAGTAAAAACGCGTCCTGCGTGCCGCATAAAGTGGTCCAACAGGCGGAATTCAGTTGCCGTGGTCGGCACCTGTTTTCCGCGAACCGTCAACGTCATAGCGCCGGGGTCAATGTGGACCTCATCAATCTTCGTTGGCACCGACGGCAGCGGCCGTTCGAAACGTCGCATCACCGCCTTGACGCGAGCCACCAGTTCGCGCGGACTGAACGGTTTTGGGATGTAATCGTCAGCTCCCAACTCCAACCCCAGCACGCGATCCGCCTCGCCGCTCTTGGCAGTCAAAAAAATCACCGGCACTGAAGCCAGTGACACCGACTGTCTGATCTGGCGGCAAAGTTCCAGACCGTCTTTTCCAGGCACCATGATGTCGAGCAAAAACAGCGCGGGACGCTGTCGTTCCGCATCGACCACCACAAGATTGCCGGTTGAGTAGAGTCGCACGTTGAAGCTCGCCGCTTCCAGATGATGGCGCACGAGGCGAGAAATATCCGGGTCATCTTCCACTACATAGATCGTCGGTTTCACGCGACCATTGTAGCCCGGAAGTGTGACGATTTCGATAAACAGGAAAAGGGGGCCGTCTGAACAGTGCAATCACTGTCATCCTGAGCGCAGTGATTCCGCGAGCGCAGCGAACGGAATCTCGAAGTCGAAGGACCCCTACCTTGCCAGCACCGTCTACGCTGCCCCATGGAGTTCTCGCGAGAACGTATGCTTACCATCCCTCTAGCGCAGCGCCATGCCCGCCTCAGCCGAAAAATCCATACCCACAAACTCCCCACGCAGAAATTTCGGAAAAGCCGCAGCCGCGATCATGGCAGCATTATCAGTAGATAGTCCGCGCGACGGAAAAAACACAGAAATCCCCTCCATCGCGGCCTCGCGTTCAAACGCCGCCCGCAATTCCTGATTGGCAGCCACGCCCCCACTCACAAAAAGAGTCCGCACATCATACTCGCGAGCCGCCGCCAGCGTCTTCACAACCAGATCATTGACCATGGTGCGCTGGAAAGACGCAACCACGTTAAGCGTTTGCCGATCGCAAAGCCGAAGCAAGTCCTCAACCGTCGGTTTCTCGATTCCTGCCAGCGCCGAGCGGCGAGCCTCAATCGCAGGTTTCAAATTCTGCGTCTCCACATACCGCAAAACCGCCGTCTTAATACCGCTATAAGAAAAATCGAAATGAGGCCCATCGCCGTCAATCATCGCAGGCTTCTGATCGCCTAGCTTGTGATCCCGTCGATCCGCATGTTTAATCTGCGAAATCTGAAATTTGATCGCCTGCGGATCGCCATGCGGTGCCAGCCGATCCACAACCGGTCCGCCGGGATAGCCCAGTCCCAGCAGCTTAGCGACTTTATCGAACGCCTCTCCGGCAGCATCGTCGCGAGTGTGCCCAATGTTCCGATAGCTCCAAAGATTTTCCTGCTCGCTGGCCAGATAAAGGTGCGTGTGCCCGCCCGACACAACCAGCGCCAGCACCGGAAAATGCAGCTCACCCTCCCCACGCAGCCGCTGATCGAGCAGCACCGCATGAATGTGTCCCTCAAGATGATTCACCGCAATCAGCGGCTTCTCGAGCGCAAACGCCAGCGCCTTGGCATAACTGATGCCCACCAAAAGAGCACCCGCCAATCCCGGACCCTGTGTTACCGCGATGGCATCGACCGACTCGTAAGTCTGTCCCGCCTCAGCCAGCGCCGCACGCACCACCGGCACAATCGCCCGCAAGTGCTCGCGCGAAGCCAGTTCCGGTACCACTCCGCCATAAGGCTGATGAGTGGCAATCTGTGAAGCAACCACATTCGAAAGAATCTGCAGCCCCGAACGCACGACGGCCGCGCCTGTCTCATCACACGAGCTTTCAATCCCGAGTATGCAAGTGTCAGGCATAATGAAGCGATTAGGGGAAAGTCCGAAACCTGAGTGGATTTGCCCTGTGCTCCCTGTGGTAAAGATTCTTGCCAGCGTCGAGTACACTCTGCGCAACTGCTAGTCTAACTGAGTAAAATCGCGCCGATGTCGA
>Ga0070764_10001445_pt1 | contig 10355 bp, 11 predicted proteins | sample HubBroMetageWRM4_FD_67287 | JGI IMG/M metagenome (GOLD analysis project Ga0070764, IMG submission 67287) | Warmed soil microbial communities from the Hubbard Brook experimental Forest, New Hampshire - Hubbard Brook CCASE Soil Metagenome WRM 4 | ecosystem: Environmental > Terrestrial > Soil >... | reverse complement strand
CGCTCCCAATCCAACACCGCGAAGCCGTCTGCCGCCGATGCGAACGAAGCCGCGACCCCGCCGCTCGACCACTCGCTCTCGCTCTTCAACACGCACACCAACGAACGCATCAGCATCATTTACCGCCACGGGGACACTTTTATTCCCGCCGCGCTCTCGAAGCTCGATTATTTCCTGCGCGATCACAACACCAACGAAGTCCGCCACTTCGATCCGCATCTCTACGACATACTCGCCGACCTCACCGCTTCGGTTGGCCGCCCCAACGGCGAAATAGACATCGTGTGTGGCTATCGCACGCCCGCCACAAACGCCGCTCTTCGCGAACACACCAACGGCGTCGCAAAGAACAGCCTTCACATTCAGGCTGAAGCCATCGACCTGCGCATGCCCGGCGTCAATACACTCAAGCTTCGTCGCGCCGCTCTAGCTCTCGCGCGCGGAGGCGTCGGCTATTACCCGCACTCCGACTTTATCCACGTCGATGTGGGCCGCGTCCGCCAGTGGTGTTTTGATTGCCCCGCAAACCTACAAACCGGCGACTAGCATCGCCTAAAACCTTTCCGGTCATCGCACCGCGCATCTCGTAGAAGTGTGCCCGCCGAGGCACGCAATCTCCGTGCCCTCACGCCTTTCTCGTTTTTCTCTGTGAAATGTTCCGCCTTTGACTTTCCGCTTTACCCCGGATACGGATACCCCTTCGCCAGAACCTCGGCGAGCGCCTTGTCATGCCCATAGATGTCATCAAAAAAGTGCACGCTACCATCTTCATTCACCACCACAGTCGCATACACAATCAGCACCGGAATCGGCTGCGTCAAATTCACCTGCAAATTATCCTGGCTCCCATTCATCGTCGCCTTGATCTTCGCCGCATCCCAACCCGGATTGTTGCGCAGCACCCATAGCGCCATGTCCGCTGGCCGCTCGAGGCGAATGCACCCGTGGCTGTCGTCTCTCCGGTCGCGCGAGAAAAATTGCTTCTCGTCGGTGTCGTGCATATAGACGTTGTAGTCGTTCGGGAAAATAAATTTCACTAGGCCCAACGAATTCTTCGGCCCCGGGTTCTGCCGGATGAAGAGCGATCCGGACTTCAACTGCGCCAGCACTTCCGGCGTCACCGCGCCTGCCGTCACCACATCCTGCTTCGCGTCCACCACCGCGAATCCCTTTGACGCCAAGTAGTTCGGATCCTTCTCGATCTTCGAAAACATCTCGTTCCGCGCGATCGAATACGGCACGCTCCAATACGGCCGGAAGATCACGTATTCCATCATGTCCGCAAACACGGGCGTGTCGTGGCTGTACGCGTGTCCCACCACCACGTTCATCGTCCACACCACATTGAATTTCTCGTCGTACGCGCGCACGCGGAATTCCGGCACGTTCGCCACCAGCGGCGGCGGCAGTGTTTTGGTCGGATCGATCAACGGCAGCCAGCGCCAGCGCTCCAGCGTCAGTTGCATTTGCTGCACGCGCGCGCTCATCGGTACGTTCAGGTCCGCCACGGTCTGTGCCGTGATTTTCCCGTCCGCCGGCAGCGCATGCCGCGTTTGAAATTTCTTCACCGCATCCACGAGCGGTCCTTTGTAATCGATCGAATTCGCCGGCACCTTCGCGTCAGCCGGCAGATCGCCCACCAGCTGCAGAATTTTCGTCAGCCTCGGTACGCCGATCCACGGATCGCCCGGCTGCACGGTTCCGCGCACCTCGGGCAATTTCTCGCCGTCGTCTTGTTTGGCGAGCTGGATGTAGTTCTGCAGCGCTACGAGCGTCCTCTGGTAGCCGGGGTAAGGCGGCTCGATCTGCTTCAGTGACGCGCTGACGTCCTGCCTATCCACCACGTTCTGCTTCAGAAATTCCGGCAGATCGTATTTCTTCAGGCTCACGTTGAAGCCGTAGTCGAAATGTTTCGGGTTCACTTTGCCGATGTGCAGGTCGGAGATGTAGCGCATCGTGCAGACGGTCATCGCCTCGTCGAAAGCGATCGCATCCGCTTCGGATGGATTCCCCGCGCCCGGCTTCAGCTTCGCCACCCGCGCCGCCCACTTCGACGCGTCGTAATCCTCCGGCGTCAGCCCCTTCTTGTCGCTCTCCTGAATCAGCGCGATCATTTGCATGGCCTGCGAGGTTGGCTGCATCCCGCGCACCCACGGCAGCGCATTGCCATACAACCCGTAAAATTTCTGCACGTGCGCCGTATAGTCGCTGAAATTCGGCCAGCGGAGATCGGCGAGATTTCCCGACTGAATTGACGCGAGCAGCGAAGCTTGCCCGCCCGCGCTCAGCGTCTGCGGCGACCACGCCAGCCCGCCGGGACTCTGCTGCTGCGCCCACGCGGACCACGAGGGCCTTACCGCTGCGTCGAGCCGTACATAAAGGAAGGGAACTGACGCGACCGCGGCCGCGACCAGCGCCAACCGGATGAACCACGAGCGTGTAGGGGCGTTACCGTTTTTCATTTTTCGCTCCGGAGGTGACCTACTGTACGTCCGCCGCTACCCGCGTGGCAATCCCATCAATTTGTAACATTTTGCCCGCGCCCCTCTGATACGCTGTCCCGCGCCGGCCCCGGCCGAATCCTGATTCCGTAGGTGTCCGCGATGAAGATGGCGCGCGTGATCCTCTTTACTCCCCAGCTCGAGAAGATGAGCAAGTTCTACGGCGAAGTCCTCGGCCTCAAAACCGTCTCCGAAGAAAAGGGCTGGCACGAATTCGCAGCCGGCGGCGCAACGATCGCGCTCCACTCCGGCCCGTCGTCGCCGGGGCGCAAAGGCCCGAAGATCGTCTTCTACGCCGCCGATGTCGCAGCGATGCGCGAGACGCTCGTAAAGCGCGGCGCGAAATTCGCCAAAGTCCGCGACGGCGGCACCCTCGCGCTCTGCGACGGCAAAGATCCCGACGGCAACCCGATCCAGCTTTCGAATCGCTGATCACGCACGCAGGAACACGCACACCATGCCCGCAGATAAAACCCCAACGCCCCCCACGCTAACTGCCACCGAAGCCCAACTGTTCGTCGCAGACGTCGCCGCTTCCTGCGCCTTCTACAAAGACAAACTCGGCTTCACCATCGCGTTCATCTACGGCGAGCCTCCGGCTTACGCGCAAGTCGCGCGCGACGCCGCCCGCCTCAACCTCCGCCACATCGACCAGCCCGTCTTCGTCGCCGGCATCCGCGAAAGAGAAGCGCTGCTCTCCGCCACGCTCACCCTCGCCTCTGCCGCCGAAATCAGGCAACTGTTCGACGCCTACCAAGCCGCCGGCGTCACATTCAATCAGCCGCTCAAGCGCGAATCCTGGGGCTCCAACACCTTCATCGTTCAGGATCCCGACGGCAACTTGATCCTCTTCGCTGCCCCCTCCGGCTAGCCCTCGCGCAAAAGGCCCTGCAACGTGCCTCCCGCCGCGTCTCATGCTATTATTTTCGTTTGTAAACTAGCCAAGGTGCCGACTTGCCCGAACATATTGACCGCAAAGAACTGAAAAAAGACGAAGTTCGCGACACCATCATGCACGGCGCGGACGCCGTGATGTCGCACAAGACGCTCACCACGCTGCTGGTCGTCGTCGCCGTCCTGATTGCCGCCGCCATTTTTGGCTGGAAGACCTACACCGAGCACCAGACGGTGAAGGCCGAAGCCGCCTTCGACGACGCCAAGAAAGTTTTCCTCGCTCCCGTCGCTGGCGCTTCGCAGCCGCCGCTTCCGGGTGAGACCACATATCCAAACGATCAAGCGAAGTACACCGAAGCCGCGAAAAAATTCGCGGATGTCGCCACCACGTATCCGCACACGCGCCCCGGCCAGCTCGCCGCGTACTACGCCGCGCTCAGCGACGAAAAAATTAATAAGAACGACGACGCAAAAAAATGGCTACAGGGCCTCGCCGACGGCAACATGGAAGATTTCGCCGCTATGGCCAAATTCGAACTCGCGCAGATCAACGATCGCTCCGGCAATGGAGACGAAGCCGTGAAGCTCTACCAACAGCTCATGGCCAAGCCGACCGTGCTCGTTCCCAAGCCAGTGGTGATGCTCGCGCTCGCCGCGCACTACGGCCAGAAAAATCCCACGGAAGCCGCGAAGCTCTACACGCAGATCAAGACCGATTACCCGGACACGCCGATCGCGCAGCAAGCCGATCAGGGCCTGAATCTTCTGCCCGGCAAATCCTGAATCTTGCGTCAGTGAACCCGCAACCGTGAAACCGCGCCGGTGATACCATGACGGCGATGCCGCTCGCGCCCTACGCGATGGACGTTCACCGTTCGCGCGGGCGCCGTTTTCCTGAGCCGCCTCATCCCTATCGCAACGATTACGCGCGCGATCGCGACCGCGTGATCCACTCGCGCGCTTTCCGCCGCCTCGAAGCGAAGACCCAAGTTTTCACCACGCGCTTCTCCGATCATTTCCGCAATCGCCTTACGCACACGCTTGAGGTCGCGCAAGTGGCGCGCACCGTCGCCGCCGCGCTGAATCTGAATACCGATCTCGCCGAAGCACTCGCGCTCGTGCATGACATCGGCCATCCGCCCTTCGGCCACGCCGGCGAACGCGCTCTCGATGAACGCATGCGCGCCTACGGCGACCGCTTCAATCACAATCTCCACGCGCTGCACATCGTCGAGCAGTTCGAGCGCCGCTACCTCGATTTCGCCGGGCTCAATCTCACGTTCGAAGTTCGCGAAGGCATCATCAAGCACTCACGCGATTACAACGAACTCGATTTCCCCGAGCTCAGCGAATATATGCTCCGCTCGCGCCCGCCGCTCGAGGCGCAGCTCATCGATCTCGTCGATGAAATCGCATACAACACCGCCGATCTCGACGACGCCTTCGAAGCTCATCTCATTGATCTGGAGTTATTGCGTAAAGAAGTGCCGATTTTCGGTGAGGCCTGGGCCGCGATCGACCTCACGCACCCGCACGGCCTCACCAAGCTGAAGTTCAACGAAGCGCTGAAATCCGTGCTCAATCGCCTCGCCACCGATTTGATCGAGCACACCAACCTGCAGCTTCGCAAACACTCCATCGAATCCATCGACGAAGTTCGCGAGCACCCTCGCCGCCTCGCGAGTTTTTCTCCGGTGGTCTCGCGCATGAACGGGGAACTGAAGCGTTTCCTTTTCCAGCGCGTGTACTCCAATCCCGCCATCGAAGAAGACCGTGAACGCTCCGTCGCCGCCCTCGACGAACTTTTCACCTTCTACATGGACCATCCAGATCGCATGCCGCGCCAGCACGCCGAACTCGCCGAGGAAGCCCCCACGCACCGCATCGTCTGCGACTACATCGCCGGCATGACCGACCACTACCTCCTCCGCCAGCACAAAGATATGCTCCGCTCCTTGCCCCAACACGACCAATAATCGCCACACTCTTGTGACCGACGTTGGAGTTGTTCAAACACGACCCGTGGCCCGTCATCGGAATCGCGCTGCTCGGCGCGTCGTCCGGCCTTTTCTTTCACATGCATTCAAGACTCGAAAAACTCGGCTTGAGCAATTTGGGGGCGGCAGCGCAGAGGCAAAATCCCTCGCGTTACCTCAGCGAGGCGCGACGGCGCGGGTGGCCCGCGTGGCCCGCATATTTGTTTTGGCCGCTGCTTGTCGCCGGCGTCGCCTGCCTCGTGTACGGAATCTCCCGCCTCTACAACCAGAGCGACCCATTTGGACTGCGGGAGCGAAGCTACCGCTTTGCCGCAAGCTCCAGCCCCATCACCCAGTCGCCTCGCTCAATCGCGCGTATCGAATCCGCACGTCCGCTTTCCCCCGCCTTTGACGTCATCCAGCTTGCCCTGAGCAGCGCGAAGGGACACCGATTCATCGGCCGAAGGATCTCTCCGCCGGTTTACGCGCCGCCCGCACTACTCCGGCGGACTCCCGTCCCGCACCTCGCGCACCACGTCCTGTGCCGCTCGCTCGTCCCTCAGCGCCACAAACACACTCACCTTCCCATCCGTCGCGGTGTGCGCGCGGCACCCAATCTCGAGTTCTTTTAAACTCATCTTGATCATCCACAGTCCATCTTCGGCCTGCCCGCTCCACACCTCCGCGGTCATATCCGCTTCATCGAGCGCCACCTGCGCGCTCCTTTCCCGCTCCTCCATGGAAACCACATCCTCTTTCCAAACCGGCGCCTCAACGAGCGGCTCCAAGCCGTCCGACAATTGTTCGCTGCGAGTGTTGGTCCGTTCCTCGTACTTCGCTACAGCATCCCGCGCCTTATCGAAGTCCTTCTCTGGGACCAAAATTAAGTACGACTTCTCGCTTTGCCTTCCAAACGTTTCGCCGTGCTGCACAACTCGGGACGCCAGCCCGTGTTCCCGGAATTGCATGCACAACCACACGCATGTCTTCCGGTTATTGCCTTTCCAAACCTCGCGCTCCCGGTCCATGTCTCACAGCTCCTTAGTTGCACGTGCGAAACAGCATGCACCTTGTACCACCGTACAGTGAAAATTTTGTGCCTTACGTATCACTCCTTCGCTTCAAAATTCCGTACCTTCCTTGACATCCCTTCCACTCCACATATAATCAAATTCAGTAGCCCTTCACGGGGAAAACTCGATGTTCTTCGACATCAACGAACTCGCGCTACGTAAAGTCCGGATCCGCAAGAGCTACGCGCCCGGTACGATCGACTACCACTCCGGCGAATTCCGCCAGATTGAGCCTCTCGAGGTCCGCGCCACAGCCGAAATGGCTGACAATCAGATCCGCGTGTACGGCAACCTGCACACGCGCGTCGAGATGGTGTGCGCGCGCTGCTTAGATGGTGTGGTGGAGGAAATCAGCCGCGATTTCGACCTCTACTACCGCCCGATGAACACGCTCGGGGACGACGATGAGCTGAAACTCGCCTCCGACGACACGGAAATGGCTTTTTATGAAGGAGATGGCATGTTCCTGGCCGACGTGCTGGCCGAACAGGTCATCCTCGGCCTTCCCATGAAGGTCATCTGCCGCAGCGACTGCCGCGGCCTGTGTGCTCACTGTGGCGCCAACCTCAACAACGAAGAATGCCGCTGCGAGAAGCACGCGGCTGACCCACGCCTCGCCCCCTTGGCGCGGCTCAAGCAGGACTGGTTCAAAAAGCAATAAACCGTTACACTATTTGCTTACCCTAATAGCCGCTCTGAGTAGCGGCTTGTTCACGAGGAGTTTTGCAATGCCGAATCCGAAACGACGTCACTCTCATGCGCGCAAGAACAAGCGTCGCGCCCATGACTTCCTGACGCCGCTCTCTCTGGCCGAATGTCCCAACTGCCACGAGAAAAAGCTGCCCCACAACGTCTGTCCCTCCTGCGGCTACTACAAAGGCCGTGAAGTGATTGACACCACGTCGAAGACAGCCTAAGTTCCCTTCAGCTTTGGTCCGATCCGATCGTTGGCTTCCAGGGTGTTCTGAATGACCACCATCGCCGTCGATGCCATGGGGGGAGATCATGCGCCTCGCGCCGAAGTAGAAGGCGCAATTCTGGCCGCGCGTGAGCTTGGCGTACGCATCCTTCTCGTGGGCCTCGAAGAACGCGTCAGGCAGGAGCTTGCCCGTCACAAAACGCGCAACCTCCCCATCGAAATCGTGAACGCCACTGAGGCGATCACGATGAGCGATTCGCCTTCGCAAGCGTTCCGCCGCAAGAAAGACAGCTCGGTCCACGTCGCCGCGAAACTCGTCAAAGACGGCGCAGCCGAAGCTCTCGTAAGCGCAGGGAACACCGGCGCGGTCATGACGGTCGCTCGCTTCGTCCTCGGCACGCTCGCTGCCGTCGATCGCCCGGCGCTTGCCGCTGCGTTTCCAAACGCCAAGGAAAAGCTCACCGTTATCCTCGACGTTGGCGCAAACGTGGATTCGAAGCCCGAGCAGATCGAGCAGTTCGCCGTGATGGGCGAGATTTATTACCGCACCATCTTTGGCACCAAGCGTCCGCGTGTCGCGCTTCTATCGATCGGCGAAGAAGAAATGAAAGGCAACGAACTCACTCGCGAAGCCGCGGCCCGCCTGAAACAGCTGCCGATGAATTTCGTCGGCAACGTCGAAGGCCGCGATGTATTCAAAGGCGACGTGGACGTGATCGTCTGCGACGGCTTCATCGGCAATATCGCGCTGAAAATCAGCGAAGGACTCGTCGAACACGTTGGCAGCATGTTGAAGAAGGCCATCAAGAGCAGCCTCGCTTCGCAGGTCGGCTACGTGCTTTCGAAGCAGGCGTTCGACAGTTTCCGCAAGCGCACTGATTCTTCGGAGACCGGCGGAGCGCCACTGCTCGGCGTTCGCGGCATCACCGTCATCGGCCACGGCCGCTCGAACGCCTTCGCCGTCAAAAACGCAATCCGGGTCGCGAGCGAACTCTGCCGCACTCGCTTCAACGAAAAAATCGAACAGGAGCTTTCCGCTTCCGCTGTCGCCTCGCGCGGCTGACCGAACGGACCCCAACCGCGCATGAGCAAAACTGCTTTCCTCTTCCCAGGACAAGCGTCGCAGTATTCTGGAATGGGCAAGGATCTCGCCCAGAATTTTCCGGAGTCGCAGGGCGTCTTCGAGCAGGCGGACGCCGCGCTCGGCTTTGCCATTTCGAAAATCTGTTTCGAAGGCACCGAAGACGAGCTGAAGCTCACCGAGAATACGCAGCCCGCGATTCTCACCGTTTCTATCGCTGCCTATCGCGCGCTCGAAAAGCGCGGCATCACTCCAGATTTCGTCGCCGGCCACAGCCTCGGCGAATATTCCGCGCTCGTCGCTGCAGGCGGCATTGAATTTGCCGACGCCGTGAAACTCGTTCGCGCTCGCGGCAAATACATGCAGGAAGCTGTGCCGCCGGGTGAAGGCGCGATGGCCGCGATTCTCGGCATGGCGCCCTCGGACGTTGCAGACGTCTGCAAAAAAGCGTCGCAAGGCGAAATCGTCTCGCCCGCGAACCTCAATTCGCCCGAGCAGACCGTCATTTCCGGCACCGCCGCCGCCGTAAAACGCGCCGTCGAAATCGCCTCGCAATCCGGCGCCAAACGCGCCGTGATTTTGCCCGTCTCTGCGCCTTTCCATTGCGCGCTGATGGAGCCCGCGCAGAAGCGGCTCGAAACCGATCTCCGAGCCGCGCGTTTCTCGAGCCTGAAAGTTCCGCTGATCACCAACGTCGATGCCGAAGCCATCACCACCGGCGATGAAGCCCGCGAATCGCTGATTCGCCAGGTCACCTCACCCGTACGTTGGCTCGACACGATTAAAGAAATGATCGAAGCAGGCGTTACCGTCTTCGTCGAAGTCGGCCCAGGGAAGGTTTTGTGCGGTCTGCTCCGCCAGATCGATCGCTCCGTTCGCGCTCTCAATGTGGAAGACGCCGCGAGCCTCAACGCAACCATCGAAAAAATCGCGCAAGACCGTGCTTCGTAGTTTTAACTCAACCTTCGAAAAATTGGCGGCTTAAGCTCTATGTGCTCTCTGAAAGAAAAAGTAGCTCTCATCACAGGCGCGTCGCAGGGAATTGGCCGCGCCACCGCGCTCGCATTTGCTGCGTCCGGCGCAACAGTCGCCGTCGCCGCGCGTCAGGTGGCAAAGCTCGAAGATCTCGTGAAGGAAATTGAAGCTGCAGGCGGCGAAGCGCTCGCTGTGCCTCTCGACGTCGCCGATCCGGCTCAGGTGAAAACCGCGTTCGCCGCCGTGCTCGCAAAATTCAGCAAGCTCGACGTGCTCGTCAACAACGCTGCCATCACCCGCGACACGCTCGCCCTGCGCATGAAGGTCGAAGATTGGGATGCCGTGCTGCGCACCAATCTCACCGGCGCGTATCTCTGCATCCAGCAGGCGCTCGGCGCGATGCTCAAGGCCCGTTACGGCCGCATCGTCAATATCACCAGCGTCGTCGCGCAGACCGGCAACGCCGGCCAAGCCAACTACGTCTCATCCAAAGCCGGCCTCATCGGTCTCACCCGTGCCATCGCCGTCGAAGTGGCCTCGCGCAACATCACCGTCAACGCCGTCGCCCCCGGCTTCATCGAAACGCCGATGACCGACCCGCTCCCTCAAGAACTAAAAGACAAAATGAAATCCCTGATCCCTCTAGCCCGCTTCGGCACCGACAAAGAAATCGCCTCCGCCGTAATGTTCCTGGCCAGCGACGAAGCCGCCTACATCACCGGCCAAGTCCTCGACGTCAACGGCGGCATGTACATGGGCTAAACGCGCGCAGCGCGTCGGACAGCCAACCTGGCGGTCCTCCCCGCTTTAGGCGAGCGCAGCGAGCTGTAACATAGACTGTCAGTCTGTGCAGAATTCGTTTCAAGCCACCCGGAAAACTAATTCTCGCCGCGCGAATGAAACGAAAACCGTTCGCGCAGATCATGCAACGCCCGC
>Ga0070764_10001443_pt1 | contig 10360 bp, 4 predicted proteins | sample HubBroMetageWRM4_FD_67287 | JGI IMG/M metagenome (GOLD analysis project Ga0070764, IMG submission 67287) | Warmed soil microbial communities from the Hubbard Brook experimental Forest, New Hampshire - Hubbard Brook CCASE Soil Metagenome WRM 4 | ecosystem: Environmental > Terrestrial > Soil >... | reverse complement strand
GATCCGCGAAAGGCGCAAGTGGTTGAGCTGCGTTTTTTTGGCGGCTTGAGCGTGGAGGAAACAGCTGAAGTACTCAAGGTGTCGCCGGTGACTGTGATGCGCGACTGGAGCACCGCTCGGACCTGGCTTTACCGGGAAATGGGAGGCGGGGCCGGCGATGGATGCTGAACGATGGAAGCGAGTCGATGAATTGCTGCACTCAGCGCTCGAACTGCCCTCCGACCGGCGCGAAGAATTCTTGCGACAGGTGTGTGCGGGCGATGCCGAACTGGAACGGGAAGTAAGGTCCCTCCTCACCTCACACCGGAACCTCGGCGGTTTTCTGGAACGTCCCGCGATCAGGGTTGCGGCGCAGACGATGGCCAAAGCTGCGGCAGGAAGAACAGACGATTCAGTGCTCGGCCAGACCATTTCACACTATCGCGTCGTGGGAAAACTGGGCAGCGGCGGAATGGGCATGGTGTACGAAGCGGAAGATATCCGGTTGGGACGCCGCGTCGCTTTGAAATTTCTGGCGGAGGATCTGGCGCATGACGAGTGTATCCTGCGACGGTTTGAGCGCGAAGCCCGCGTCGCTTCTTCCTTGAATCACCCGAACATCTGCACCATTTACGAAGTGGAAGAACATGATCATCAGCCGGTGATCGTCATGGAGTTGCTCGAAGGGGAGAGCTTGATGCAGCGAATCCGTAAAGGGCCAATCTCAACCGACGAGCTTTTGGACTTTGGGATTCAGGCTTCCGACGCCCTGAAGGCTGCCCATGCTAAGGGGATCATCCACCGGGATATAAAGCCTGAAAACATTTTTATTATTGGCGGCACGCGGGTGAAGATCCTGGATTTCGGATTGGCCAAGGTACGTCTTGCTGCGGTTACGGAAAACCAGCCCATGAACCAATCGCTTACCCTGGACGGCACTATTATGGGCACAACTCCTTATATGTCTCCTGAGCAGGTGCGCCGCGAAGAGATTGACTCTCGGAGTGATCTGTTTTCCCTGGGTGTGGTGCTTTACGAAATGGCCACCGGCCATCGACCATTCGTCGGCGAGAATTCTGTACTGGTGATGAATGCGATCCTAAATGAGCAGCCAGTCGCCGCGAGTAAGGTGAATCCGTCCGTACCCGCCGCTCTGGACCGCATCATTGCGAGGGCACTGGAAAAAGATTGCGCGCAACGCTTCCAGCAAGCCGCCGATATTTGCTCGGGCTTGACGGGACTCAAGGCGAAAGCGCAAGCAGCGCCGATAGCTGCGGTTACCGCCCCGCCTGCGGGGACGAGTGCCCATCCCGCGGGCTACGGCTTTGACCGAAGTCACGCGCGAGAATTTGCAGCGATAGGCGACCGCTTCTCAGAGAAAGCAGTTGAGCCGGTGGAGACTCGCCCGACAAATCTCCCTTCGCAGCGGACAGGGTTCGTGGGACGGGAGAAGGAAATAAGCGCCGCCAAAGAACTACTGCTGCGTGAAGATGTGCGTCTGGTCACAGTGACCGGTCCAGGAGGGATCGGAAAAACGCGCCTCGCGCTTCAGGTGGCGAGTGGCCTGGTCGAGAGCTTTCCCGGAGGTACTCACTTTGTTTCCCTCTCGACGCTAAGCGATCCGGACTTGATCGCTTCCATGATTGTTCAAACGCTGGGGATCCGTGCGGAAGGAGGACAGTCGCCGATCGAAATACTCAAAAGGAATCTAAAAGATTCATTGCGGTTACCAATGCTGCTCTTGCTGGACAATTTCGAGCAGCTAATTCAAGCGGCTCCCACCGTGGCGGAGCTCCTGGCCGCGGGTTCCCATCTCAAGGTCCTGGTAACGAGTCGCGCAGCGCTGCATGTGTATGGAGAACATGAATTTCCTGTGCCGCCGTTAGCCACGCCGGATGCGCGGTCCGCACCTTCAGTGGAAGTCCTGTCACAATGCCCCGCGGTCGCGCTATTCGTACAACGAGCCGTCGCCGCCAAGCCAGATTTTGAACTTAATCGGGAAAATGCGTCCGCCGTCACCGAGATTTGCGCCCGGTTGGATGGTATTCCTCTCGCGATCGAGCTCGCAGCCGCCCGAGTCAAAGTCCTTTCGCCTTCTTCCATGCGGACTCGTCTGGCGAGCCGGTTGCAGTTATTGACGGGTGGCGCGCGTGACCTGCCGCAACGGCAGCAAACCCTTCGCGCCGCCATGGATTGGAGCTACGATTTGCTGAGCGCTGCCGAGCAGAAGCTCTTCCGAAGATTATCGGCGTTCGCCGGCGGGTGCGATTTGGAGGGAGCGGAAGCCGTCTGTGACACCAGAGGCGACCTCGATCTGGATCTGCTCACCGGTATGGGATCGATGGTAGACAAAAGCCTGGTACAGCAGGTCGAGCGAGCGCAGGGCGAATCCCGGTTTGCGATGCTGGAAACGATTCGCGAATACGCTGCCGAAAAACTGCAGGCCAGCGGAGAGGAGGCCTCGACGAAGCGCGCCCACGCCGCCTATTCCCTGGTACTGGCGGAAGAAGAGGCTACGGAGCAGAGAGGCGCGGAGAGGAAGGAATGGGTGGAACGCTTCGCCTGGGAACATAACAATTTTCGCGCGAGTCTTGAGTGGCTGACAGAAACCGGAGACGCCGAGTGGGGCCTGCGTCTCGGCGCAGCCCTGTTTCGCTTTTGGGAGGCGCGCGAGTATCTCGCCGAAGGCCGGGACAGGCTGGGAAAATTGCTTAAGCTCGCAAGTGCAGCGGCTCCCACAAAGGCGCGAGGCCGGGCTCTTTTTGCAGCAGGTGTGCTTGCGCTCGAGCAGGGAGATTACGCCTCGGCAGATGTGCTCCTCAGGGAAAATCTAGACATCGCGCGTCTTCTCGATGACAAGCAGAGTGTCGCCGTCTCACTAAATGCGCTGGCGGTCATTGCTCGAGATCGGGGTGACGCTCCATTGGCGCACTCTCTATTTGAAGAAAGCCTGGTGCTGTGGAGAGAATTGGGCGACCAGAAGGCCGTCGCTCGTTCTCTCAGTAACCTGGCGAATATCGTTAAATTGCAGGGTGACAATGCGCGTGCGCGCGCTCTATGCGCGGAGAGTCTCTCAATCTTCCGAGAAATCGGAGATTGGACAGGCGTCGCGTGGTCGACGAACTACCAAGGAGATGTGGCTCGCGATCAAGGTGACTCAGCAGCCGCACGGACATTATATGAACAGGGTTTGGCGATGTTTCAGAAACTCGATGACCACTGGGGCATCGCTGGCACGCTCGCTGATCTGGGGAGCTTGTCCAGAGAACAAGGGCACTATCCCGCAGCGAACTCACTGTACCGGGAGAGTATAAGAATTTTCCGGGAACTGGACCATAAACGAGGAATCGCGCGCCTGCTCGAGTGTTTCGCGTGCTCAGCGGCCGCTCAGCGCGAAGCAGAGCGTTCGCTGCGGCTGGCAGGTGCAGCGGCCGCGCTGCGCCGAAATATTGGCGCCCCACTCACGGCCGTGGAACAAGCCAAACTAGAAACAAGTTTGCACGCGTCGCGCGAGGCATTGACGAACATAGCATGCTCGGCGGCCTGGTCAGAGGGTTGGGCTTTGCCGATCGAAAAAGCCATTGAGGAGGTAATGCTGCCCGATGCTGTATCTTCCTTTTGTTAGCAACCGGGAACCCGCACGAACTGACGCTGAAGGCGAACATCTGGATGAGCCGCAGGGTTTAAAGGAGTCGGCGCACGGCGGAGACGCGATTGGCAGGGCAAAGCCGACCCCCAGACGCCACTGGACGGCGTTCTGGGGGGAGCGGCTCGCGTGATCCTGTAATTGAGGCACCCGGGTTCTCGGGTTCGCATCTTCTACGGTCGGACGAACGTGAAGACGTCACCTGAAGCATTGACGCCAAAGACGCCGGCTCCGGATCCGACGGAAATACTCTTGAGAACACCTCCAACCTGGACAAACGATTCGCTGCCGGAGTCAAAGCGCCAGATATTGCTGGATGTGTCGATCAGCCACACACCATCCCCGCCGGCCGAAACTTGAGAAATATTGTTCATGATCACGTTGAACCCGGCGGTGGCGGGATCGTAGCGAAACACCTGATTCGAGCTGTTAACTCCCCAGAAATCGTTCACTCCCACGGCGATCTGTGCCAGGATGCCGCTAACGCCCACGAAAAACTGCTTGGCAAAGTTGAAGTGGGAGATCGTGCCCGAGCTGCTGATTCCCCATACATCGCCGCCACTGGTGGCGACATGAGTCAAAGTACCGCTGATTTGGTCGAAACCCTCTGTGCAGTAGTTGTACCGGAAAATCTCGTCATCCGGGTTGATGCCCCAGACTTCATAGGGATGGCAGTCGTCCTGGTTGCCGACTCCGACCGTGATTTGTGTTAGTTCGCCCGTGATTTGAACGAAGGCTTTGGAGGTGTAGTCGAACCTGAAGACTTCGGTTCCGGCGTTTAATCCCCAGACCTCGTCAAGTTGTGAGAGGGTGCCGCCGCCCACTGCGATGGAGACAAGCGTCGCCTTCTTTACTTTGGCAAACCCGTTCGTTTTGGGATTGAATCGCCAGACCACGGAGTGGCTATCGACGCCAAAGACTTCGTTTCGCCCAGCCGAAACGCTGGAGAGAGTGCCTTTAACCTGCTGAAAATGCTGTGCTGACGCTGGGGCGACGAGCGCGGCCAAGGAGACGAGAACCATCAGAACAATCCAAGGCCTCGTTGGACTCTTGTCCGTAGTAACTGCTCGGGGTGAAAGGATGCTCGTCGTTGATGTGTGGATGAGACTCGTGATTCGTGTCGTCATAGCTTTCTCCTCTGAATGTAGTTGTCCGCAAAACACGCGAAAAGATTTGAGAACCTGTCAATCTGCCCTTACACCTAAATAGGCGTAAGCGGGGGGAGGAAACTATCATTCGTGGGTACTTTCTTTGATGAGGCGGCGAATATCGCTACAATTGGCGAGATTTGGGCACCTAGGAGGGCACACGAACTGGAATGGAAAGTAAAGGTTCCTCCCTCATCTACAAAGTATTGTCCGCTTGTCCCCCTTGACACTACGGGCTGCGTGATTCTGGGGGTGTTGTCGACAAACCGGAATGTATCCAGAAACGGGCTTCGAGGAAGTTGACCGGGTTGGAAGCCGAGAAGTTCGGATTCTTGTCTCGTATTGACAGAGAATAGTTCGATCTCTGACTGCTTGGCACGCATGCAGTCTCTGTTAACCGTATTCTGGTGTGGGAAGTACGCCACAGATTCGTATTTCCTTCGGCCTGAGAATCGCTGCCCATTCGCCTTCTCCTCGGCATGAAACCGGACCAGTCTTGCCCCTCTGCGGCCTCTAACCAATTCCCCAGATGTATGTTGCTGTTGCAGAATCCTTTACAAGTCGCGCACGTGTCGCCTCTTACGAGGTTCCGGAAACGGTACCGAAAGTTCGAATCGTGACCATCACCGGCTTCGACATCCCGGAGATCGATCTCATCCTGGCAGGAGATTCACAGAAGCCAGACGAAGCAGAAGAACTCCCTGCATGCTCAGCGGCTCCGCTGAATTTCGGTTTAACGGATCCAGTTCGCGTTGAGCAATGTCCCGAACGCTGGCCCTCGTCTTATGCTCAGCATCCACGGGCACAAGGCGTTTGGCCCTTTGATGACTTTGGCATATCCAGAAGGTGGCTTTGGTACCAAATAAGGAGTTTTGTGGTGCAAACTGCAAAAGCCGACGAAGCTGCGGGAACCGCACAATTCGCGCACCGAGACCTGACGGTGAAAGGATCTCTCGCTGCTTTTAACAAATAATTGGCTGTTGGAATGTCAGTCGCTCCGCAGACACGGCCTAGAGCAGAGGAAGTTTCGCGGCTGACTTGGGGTACTAAGACTCACCTGTGTATATCCGACATATCGAGATCTGTACCAGTTCTCAGTTGAAAGATAGCGAGATCGTTGTCGAAATCAAGTGGTATGAGAATACCAGTCTCCGACGGGACGGGATAAGCTCCCAAGTTATCGAGGCGCTCGAAGTGCAAGAGATAAAGGAGACCGGCGCGTGACCAGAGGCTGGGGCTTCCCGCCCTGTCCGGGTTCAACTGCTGGCAGCATCCTCTGTATTCTGTCGAATTGCTCTGTCTTATCGGCGAGACGGACTGTTTCATATCCTTTGCGGCGGGCGACGATGCGATAGTCAAACTTGATGTTGGATGTCCCGTGATGAAGCTCGCGCACTTCGAAACTGCCCGCTGTGGTGGCGCCAACATAGAGACCCTCGCATTCTCCGCGGGGAGTCAGGAAGACGTGGTATTCCATATCGGTGTTGACGGTTTGGGCGTAAACGGAATCGAGAGCGACGATAGCGACACCGTCGACCAACTCGGATGAACCGAAGTCTTCGAACCAGTTCTCCGGCGATTGGACAGCGTAAAGTGAGACCTTGCTCGCGCCGCTGTTTGCGGGGACTACGGCAGTCACCGTGCCGTCGCAGTCTAGAGTACCGCCGGTGTCAATCGTGCATCCTTTGCGTGTATTCCCGCCATAGGCTGCCATGAGGAGGGAGTTCTGTTTTGTAACTTCTCCGTTTCCGGCCTTACCAAGGTTAGTAAAGACGACCGTCGCATATGCATTGCTGTCGTTTTCTGCAATCAGGGCTACGTCATTATCCGTCGTCGCAAGGACTGCTATCCCGGACGCGGCATCCGTGTCGCCCCAGACACCGTAGGCCCCTGTTCCGAAGAACGAGCTCCCAACCGAGCTTGTGCTTACCCCCACACCGTAAACACCAGCCCCCCCGGGGCTAGAAGACGAACCTGAAACTCCAGACGTTGCGCCGCTCAATCCAGTGGCATTGCCAACAACGGCGCTCTCGCCATCGATGGTGCTGCTCGTGGTCCCATATACGCCGATGACGCTTGAGGATCCATACACTCCGAAGTCGGGACCAGTGCCATATACGCCCACATCGTTGCTCTGCCCGTAAACGCCATAGCTAGGGCCGGTGCCAAACACGCCGGTGCCGGCGTTACTTTGGCCGTAAATGCCGTAGCCAGGACCGGACGTGGCAAGGTTCACGCCGACCACCCCTGAACCCGCGGGAGTTGAGGTGGACCCCGTTACTCCGGAACCGCTGCCCGTGCCATACACGCCCGTACCAGTGAAGCTTGAGCTTTGGCCGTACACGCCATAGGCATTTCCTGAGGTAGCGGTGTTGGCGCCAACCACGCCTGAGCCGGTGGACGTTGAGGTGGTTCCCGTTACTCCTGCGCCATTGCCGGCGCCATACAGCCCCGAACCGGAAGAGCTCGATGTCGTCGCGCTCACGCCATTTCCCGTGCTGGAGTTGATCGTCTGAGTGCTGGTGAAGGTGTTGGCGGCCGCGGCGTTCAAGCTGAGAGTGACATTGCCACTCGATCCGCCGCCGCTCAGGCCAGGACCTGCCGTGATCTGGGTGATCCCGCCGCCTCCACCACTGCCACAGCCAGAGCCGCATGTCACCGTGCCTGTCACGTTGAGATTGCCAGTGATGGATGCGGTGTAGGTTCCGGAGCCGCGGACATCCAGCGGGTATAGAGGCGTGGCCGTGCCGATGCCGACGTTAACAGCAGCAGCGCTGCCCTGCGGACCTCCGAGTACAAGAGCGTTAGGTGCGCTGACCACCGCGCCTGCGCCGATGGCGGTGGCGTATGTAAGTCCGGTGGAGGCTGAGTCTGGTCCGGCCAGAGCTCCCAAGGCCGTGTTGTAGCTGCCGCCGGCGTTGTACTGGAGGGCGTTCGAGCCGGTGCCGGTGTTGAAACTGCCCGTCGTGTTGATAAGTGAGCTATGACCGCTGGCGGTGTTGTTGGTGCCCGCCACGTTGTTAAGCAACGCCCCATCTCCGTGAGCTGCGTTGTAATTGCCAGTGGTGTTCTTGTCGAGAGCGTTGGCGCCGGTGGCTGTGTTGTAGTTTCCCAGCGTGTTGGCAAGCAAGGACTGTGCTCCGACGGCGGTGTTCCCGAACGAAACGAAGCCGCCGGTAGAGCCGTTGCCGTTGACGTTCAACGCCTGGAAGCCGACGGCTGTGTTTTCATCGCCGGGAGCCGCAGTATTCACAGACGCCCCGGCAAATCCTAAGAAGGCATTGTCGCCGCCACCCGTGCCCGACTCATACGCGAAGGCGTTGGTGGTGTTTCCGTTGAGATAGAGCGCTCCAGTGGCAATCAGCTTCGAGGCAGATACAGTCGTGCCAGTGATCGTCGTGCCGGATATCGTGCCAGCTGCTGCGATGTTTCCGTTGACATTCTGATTGCCGCTGAAACTGTTGCCGCCGTTCAACTGAGGCACGACGTTGGTATTGATGTTGACGACCGGGTTCTGGACCGTGCCTCCAATAGCGATGCCTGTACCCGGGGCAACATTTAGAACGCCCGTATTGTTCAGCGTAACGGTCCCGATGTTGCCGCCACCCGAAAGACCCGTTCCGGCAATCACGCCTGTAATCGTGCCGCCTCCCCCACCACCGCCGCCGGGGAACGTTTGCCCGGATGCGAAGGTGATGATTCCGTTGTTGGCAATGGAGAGCCCAGTCTCCGCGGGGTTCCCGTTCGCACCGCTGGCAAAGAGGAGATTCAGCGTACCCGACGCGTTTGCGGTATCGTTCCCGCTCGGCTCGGCTTGCCAGAGGAACTGCGGGCTTACGGCTTGGCCCGAACTGGAATTGTATGACGACGCGACTAAGCTCAACGCGCCGGAATCATAGCCTTGAGAGGCAGTGGCCGTCCCGAGGGGCTGAAAGAGTGTCTGCGAACCGTTAATGAGAAGCGTAGGCGCCGCAATCGTTACGTTGGGTGACGAAAGTTGGATAAGGCCCGACTGAAGGGACAACTCGGCAGCTGACTGAAGTGACATTTCGCCGTTTGACTGGAGCGACATGTTCACACCCCCTTGAAGCGACAAAGCCAGTGCCGCCTTCTCCGTCAATGTGCCGGCTACGGTCTCCGTGAGGTCGCCCGGCGCCGCCAGCGGCACGAAGGTGCTGTTTGCATAACTGTCCGCGTTGGCTTGGGCCGTGCTCTCCGCCGCGGTGGCGAAAGTTTCCGCAGCCGTCAGGGTATTCGCGAGTCCATTCGTCAAGTCGGTTTGGAATGCGACCACGCCTTCGTTCGCACTCAGCGTGACGGCACCGCCGCTGGTCGTGGCGTTCACGCCGTTGGTCCCAGTCACGCTGGTGATCCCGGCACCACCACCGCCGGTAACCTGCACTCCGTTCACGGACAGGGAACCGGTTATGCTCGTAGCGCCGTTCACGGTGAAAGTTCCCGGAGTGGGTGAACTGACGAAGAAATTCACTGAGGGTGTCGACCCAGTTGGCGCCTCGACGTCCAGCGTAGTCGCGGGCGCGGTCGTGCCGATGCCCACGTTGGTGTTGAAGGTGGCATTGTTAAGGCCCGCGATGCTGCCCAGCACGAGCGCGTTGTTGGCGCCCACAAGAGAATTTGAACCGATCGCGGCCGCGTTCTTGATACCTCCGTTCGCGGCTTCTGCTCCCGCGCCGAGGAAGGTATTGTTGCTGGCCGTCATTGGGGAGCCATCCCCAGTTTGGCCCGCAAATACTCCCAATGCAGTATTGAAGCTACCGGTCGTGTTGCCATTGAGCGAAAGATAGCCGCTGGCGACGTTGCTACCTCCAGTCGTATCTGCCGCGAGCGCCTGCCAGCCGCTGGCCGTGTTCCCCGTTCCCGGGTTCGTGCCGTTGCCGGCGAAACCCAGAAATGCGTTGTTCGACGAAGCTGAGCCGCTGCCGAAAATTGTGCTGCCCAAGTAGTATCCATTGGCCGCGTTTACGGTACCGGCCGAAAGTATGCCGGCAAAATTATTGCTGGCTGCACTCAACTGCGGCACAACGGTGGGATCGATGGCCAGCGTGCCGATAGTTGTGATCGGACCGCCTGTCAAGCCCGTGCCGCTGCCCACACTGGTGACTGTGCCTCCTCCTCCAGTCCCGGCGATATTGGAACATTGCCACTCGGAACCGTTATAGGAGAGCACTTGATTGATGTTGCAGGTGTTGGTCAGGCTCAACGACACGTTACCCGTGCCACCACCCATCAGACCGCTGCCGATCGGTGTGTTGATGGACGTGACCGCTCCGGTGAATACAATGTCCAGCTCGGGGGGATGGCTCTCGGCCGTGTTTTCCTTGCTTTCAAAGCTGACGCTGAGCTGGTTCTGAGCCGCCACGAGCGCGATTCCGTTGTTGGAGGCGGGTGTCTCGACCCACCCCTGCACTGCGGAGGTGATGTCGATGACGATGTACTGCTCTGAATACGGGAAGGGGAGCGATACGCTGGAACTAACTACGCTTCCGAGGGTTGGGGCATTGTCGTAGGTGATGGTGCCCTCTGACCACGGGCTGTTGACGGAGTACACCTCAAAGCTGCCGGCCCC
>Ga0070764_10001441_pt1 | contig 10366 bp, 8 predicted proteins | sample HubBroMetageWRM4_FD_67287 | JGI IMG/M metagenome (GOLD analysis project Ga0070764, IMG submission 67287) | Warmed soil microbial communities from the Hubbard Brook experimental Forest, New Hampshire - Hubbard Brook CCASE Soil Metagenome WRM 4 | ecosystem: Environmental > Terrestrial > Soil >... | reverse complement strand
GACCTTTTACCAGCGCGCGTTCGGGGCGCGTCGCATCCCCGAGGCCGACCACCGCCGTGAAAGCGACGGCTCGCTGTACGCCTACATCCTGGCCGTCCCGGGGCTGGGCACCGCGCTTGAGCTGCGGCTCGACCCGGAACGAGCGGAACGGCACCGGCTCTTCGATCCGGTCACCATTGCCGTCAGCGACCGGGCCACGCTGGGAGCGTGGGATGAGTACCTGACCGCGAAGGCCATCCTGCACTCGGAGGTCATCACCGCCATCGCGGCCTGGCTGATCGTCGTGCAGGATCCGGACGGCAACCGCTTCCGTCTGTACACCCTGGAAACGCACGGACCAGAGCTGAAACCCGACGAAGATAACCCCTGGATCCGAAGCTGAGCGATACCTAGCCAGCAGCGACGATCTCGCGGTGCAGGTCGAGCAGTCCCGGGACCTCTTCCCGGCCCGCGCGACCCATGCCGCATTCCGTGCAGATACCCCAGGCGCGGCTGCCGGCCGGGCTAGCCGCCAGGGCAGCGTCGATGAGCCGGACCTGATCACCGGTGGTGCCCGGTGCCTGATCCGCCGGGTGATACGGCACGAGCGCGAAATTGAGCTCGGTGTCCGGACCCGTGGCGAGCCCGGCCAGCGGCGCGAAATAGCTCTCCTCGCGCTGATACTGCGGCACGGTGAACGAGACGAAGCTCACCGTCCGCCCGGCTGCCGCGCTGACCGCGTTCAGCACGCGGACCTGCAGGGCCAGTGACTCAGGCTGCTTGAAATGCTCGTGGCCGTAATCCCCGTAACACAGGTGCAGGCCGACCGGCACGTCCGCGGGCACCGTGTCCACGCAGCGCACCAGGCCCGCGACAACCGCGTCGAAGGCCTGTGCCCCGCCGGGCACGAAGCTCTCCTCCAAGATGCCGAACTCCACCGCCACATCCCACTGCACAGCCACCTCGTCGTGCGGGATCGTCGCCAGCAGCCGGTCCAGATCGGCGAACATCGCCCGCTCGTAAGAGCCCAGCAGCGCCTGCTGCTGCTCTGGGACGATGTAGCCGCCGATCGAGGCCAGCGGCGTCGGGTACTCGACCTGGAAGCGGACCCCGGACGGGATAACGCCCTCCTCGCGCAGCGCGGAGAAGGTCTCATACGACCCGAGGTATGCCTCGGCGTAACCGAGATCCGGCCACCTCATCTCCGCCGGATCGACTCCGTCGGCCAGCCGCAGCTGCGGTAGCTGCTCGTAGTCCCCGTCCGCGGCGTGCAGCGGCTGGGCCGGAACCAGCAACGGCGACTCCAGGAACCTCTGCATCTGGAAGAAGATCCAGTTACCCCGGTCCCCGGTCTCCCCATCCGGAATGCGCCGCAGGCCGGACGGGACCCGCGCGACGATCTCGCGCATCACCGATCCGGCGTCGGTGAGGTTGACGCTGCCATTGAAATGGACATGATCGGGCGGCATAGAACGGACTCCCCTCTCGCGGCCACATCAGTATCCACCACACCGTCCTGATGCTCCAGTGATTCGCCGGTACGGCCGGGTCTGTCCAAAGCTGGAGGTGACGATGTCCTTATCGATCACCAGAATTCTCACTGGTGCTCACGTGCTCGTCTCTATGCTCCGGTCATGGTTTCCGGCCGTCACAGTCACAGGAGCACGCGCTGGCCGCTGCTTCGGCTCGGGCTTGGCGGCGCGGGTGTCGCAGTGGCCGTGATCGTTGTGGCGATCGGCATCAGCCAGGTGACGGGAGGCCGTGCCTGCGCGTCGGCGGTATCGGCGGTATCGGGGGCCGGAGCGGTCGGGGGTACCGCCACGCACTATGTGCTCTCCGGTACCGGCAACTGCTCCTACCCGTCCCCGCCGGCTGGCGGCCTGTACGTGGCGCTGTCGCCTTCGGAATACGACGGCGCCACCGCGTGCGGCGGTTACGTGGAGGTCAGCGGCCCTGACGGCTCGGTCAGCGCCGAGGTGATCGACCAGTGCCCGCCCTGCGCGTCCGGGCACATCGACCTCAGCGAGGCCGCGTTCTCCCGGATCGCGCCGTTGTCCGCGGGGCTCGTCTCCGTCACTTACCGGTCCGTCGCCGATCCGCCGCTCCCGGCACCGGTATCGCTGCTCGTCAAGGAGGGCTCGTCGCAGTACTGGCTGGCCCTGCTGGCGATGAACACCGGGAACCCGCTGGCTTTGGTTCAGGTGGAAACCACACCGGGTAGCTGGCACGATCTCACGCGCGCTGACTACAACTACTGGCTCGCACCATCGGGCGCGGGGCCCGGCCCGTTCACGGTCAGGCTCACGGACACGGCCGGCCACCAGATCACGGTGCACGGCGTCACGCTGGACCCGGGCGTCATCCAGGACACCGGGACCTTTATGTATGGCGCGGGCACCGTGACGGGGCCGGCACCGGCCGCGCCGGTGAGGACGGCGGGCGTCCCCGCGAGCAGCGAGCCCGCCCGACGCCAGCGCGCACCAGTGCCCGCACCGCGTTCAGCGACGGCGGACCGGGCGGCACCGCGAATCCCTACCCAGGTACCCGCGTCACAGCCACATGCCCAGCGCAGCCCCTCCGCCGCCCCGAGCTGTTAGGACGAGGACGGAGTCGGCCCGGGGGGCGGGCGCCAGTCGAGGACCGGTGCGAGGCTTCGCAGCGCGGCGCCGGGCATGAGCTTGCCAATGGCCAGGGTCATGGCGTTGCGGGCAGCGACGGCGGGTGGCGAGGTCCATGTCGCCATCGCGGCGACTCGCCGGGAGCGGCGGGTGACATCGGTGGTCCTGGCCAGCAGGACGACCGGGTCGCCGAACCGGGCGGCCACCATCCGCCCGGAACTGCGCGCGAGCCAGCGCCCGTCGCGTCGGCGGATACCCGGTTCTTGCGCGATCGCCAGGCTCCGGATCTCATCACCGGCCCCCAGGACATCGAGCGCCCGCAGCCCGTTCGGGGCCACCGCCAGCCCGGCCCCGACTGGCTCCAGCGCTGTGGCGCGCTCGCAGACAGTCACCTCCCACCCGGCCTGCTGCAGGCTCACCGAGGCCGCCAGGCCGCCGATCCCGGCGCCAATGACCACCGCGCGTGATGTCACCCGTCGACCACTGATCAACCGAGCACGAAGGGGTCGCGGGTGCCTCCGGTCGTCTCGATCCACACCGCCTTGTCCCGCAGGTACTCGTGCAGTCCCTCACTGCCGTTTTCGCGGCCGAAGCCCGACGCCTTGACCCCGCCGAACGGCATGGCGAAGTTCAGCGTCCGGTAAGCATTGACCCACACCGTGCCCACCCGCAGCCTCTTGGTCATGCGGAACACGCGCTGGATGTCGCGCGTCCACAGGCCGGCCGCCAGCCCGTAGCGCGAGTCGTTGGCCAGCGCCACCGCCTCTTCCTCGTCTTTGAACCGAAGCATGCTCAGCACCGGGCCGAAGATCTCCTCCTGGCAGACCGCTGAGTCGTTGGTGACGTCCGCGATGATCGTGGGGGCGAAGAACAGCCCGCCCATATCCCGGTCGTCGCCGCCGGTGACGATCCGGGCGCCGGAGTCCCTGGCTTCCTGCACGAATTTCTGGATCTTCTGCAGCTGACCGGGAAAGCAGATCGGGCCCATCTCCGTCTCGGGCTGCTGCGGGTCACCCATCACGATCCGGGTGGCGCGGTCGGCGACGCCCTCGAGGATCTCGTCGTAGACGTCCTCGTGGACCAGGCCGCGGGAGCCGGCGATGCAGGTCTGCCCGGCCGCGGCGAAGATCCCGGCCACCAGACCGTTCGCCGCCGCGGCCAGGTCCGCGTCGGGGAACACGATGTTCGCGGACTTGCCGCCGAGCTCGAGGGTAGCCGGGGCGAGGTGCCCCGCGGCCGCCTTGGCCACCGCGGCGCCGGTGGCTTCCGAGCCGGTAAACGAGACGTGATCGACGCCCGGGTGGCTGGACAGCCACTCACCCACCTGCCGGGAGGCCCCGCTGACGGTGTTGAAGACGCCGGGCGGGAAGCCTGCCCTCTCGAACAGCTCGGCCAGCAGCAGGATCGACACCGGGGCCTGCTCCGAAGGCTTGGCGATCATCGTGCATCCGGCGGCCAGTGCCGGGGCGAGCTTGAAGGTGAGCAGCAGCAGCGGCGAGTTCCACGGCAGGATCGAGCCGACGACGCCGACCGGCTCCCGTGATACGTACCCGAAGAAATCGCCCCGGCCGGTATCCACGACCCGGCCGTCGATCTTGTCGGCGAGCCCGGCGTAGTACTCGTACCAGGCCGGCAGCCCGCGAACCTGGCCGCCCATCTCGCGTAGCAGCTTGCCGTTGTCCCGCGTCTCGGCGATTGCGAGATCGTCGGCGGACTCGGTGATCACCTCGCCCAGCCTGCGCAGCAGCCGCCCGCGCGCGGTGCCGGTCAGGGCGCCCCACTCGCCCTCGAACGCGGCGCGCGCGGCCGCGACCGCGTCGTCGACGTCGGCCCTGGTCGCCTCGGGCACCGTGGCCCAGGGCTCACCGGTGTACGGATCGATCGATTCGAACGTGCCGGTACCCGGGCGCCGTTCGGCCCCGATCTGCATGCTCAGCTGTCGCATCACACAAGCTCCCTGCTCGTCGCTCGGCTCTTACGTCAGTCTTGCTCAGCGGAACCGGCATGTCACCGCTGGTCCAGGACGAACGCGAGCTCGACCTCGACGCGGGGGCGGATGAACCGCCCGAATGCCACGCGAGCCCGGTCCGTGAACACGGGCGTGAACACCGGCCCGATCTGTGGAGAACCGCGCCAGTAGAATATATGAGCGAGGATAGCGGCGCGGTCCGGGGTGGCTTTTCGCGGCGGCAGCTGGACGGAGGCCGAGGCAGATCGTCTGCGCACCCGCTCGCCGGTCGCCGGAATTACGGCGATAAAATGCCGGAGAAACGGAAAATTTACTCTGGAGACACGGAAAATAACTATCGGAATCGCGGAACTTTCTCAGTAGGATAGGACCATGAGGGGAGTATTGACCGGCCTGGCGATGCGGCGGCTCGCCGAGGTCGTGCAAACCCGGCTCGCCGAGGAGCCGGTGCTGGTCCTCAACGGGCCGCGCACCGTGGGCAAGAGCACCTTGCTCGGCCAGTTGGCCGGAAACCTGGGACGAGCGGTGATCGACTGCGATGACCTGGCCACCCGAACGGCGGTGCGAGAAGATCCGGCCAGGTTCGTCGAATCGGACCAGCTCGTCCTGATCGACGAATACCAGCACGTACCTGAGCTGCTGGACGCCATCAAAGCACAGCTCAACCAGGATCTTCGCCCCGGCAGGTATGTCCTGGCCGGCTCAACACGGTACGCGACGCTGCCGGAGGCCGCGCAGGCCCTCACCGGACGCGTGGACATCATCCCGGTGCTTCCGCTGTCGCAAGGCGAAATCGACAACAGACGCGAGACCTTCGTCGCCAGGCTGCTTGACGGCGCCGGCATCGAGATGGCCTCGCCGCAGGCTCGCACGACCCGTGACGAGTATGCCGAACGGTCAACCTCGGGCGGCATGCCGGTGGCCCTTCGCCGCCCGCCCGGCCGGTCGCGTTCCCGCTGGTTCTCTAATTACGTCAATCTGGTCATCGACAAGGACGTCCTGGACATCTCCCGAGTCCGGCAGCGCGAGATGCTGCCCCGGCTGCTGGGGCAGCTCGCGGCGCGATCCGGCCAGGTCCTGAATATGGCGGCGATCAGCGGCACCATCGGCCTGGAAAAGTCCACGGCGGAGAACTACATCAATCTCCTGGAAGCCGTCTTCCTCATCTACCGGCTGCCCGCGTGGGGCACGACCCTAGGCTCACGCGTCAGCAAGCACCCGAAAGTACACCTCGTCGATTCCGGCGTCATGGCATGGCTGCTGAACCTCACCCCGGAAAAGATCGCCCAGGGCGCTCCCGCGACCCTCACCGAATACGGGCACCTCCTCGAGACCTTCGCCGTCGGGGAGATACTCAAGCAAGCCAGCTGGTCCGATGCGCCGGTCACCGCCGGGCACTTCCGCACCGAAGCCGGCGACGAGGTCGACCTCGTGCTGGAGCGCGACGATGGTCAGGTAATCGCTGTTGAGATCAAGGCAGGCTCCCGGATCAGCGGCGAAGACTTCCGCGGCCTCCGCCACCTGAAAGAGCGCCTCGGCCCCCGGCTTGAGGAAGCGATCATCCTGCACACCGGCGAACACGCGTACATGCACGATGACTGGATCAGGATCCTGCCGCTAGGCCGCCTCTGGTCTTAAACGGAGCGCGACCGGTCCCGCTGAGCGCCGAGCTCAGGCGGCGACCCGCTCCCAGATCGCGGCCAGCCCCTGGCCGCCGCCGATGCACATCGTCTCCAGCCCGTACCGGACCTGCCGCCGCTGCATCTCCCGGGCGAGGGTGGTCAGGATGCGGGTGCCGGTGGCGCCGACCGGGTGGCCCAGCGAGATCCCCGAGCCGTGCACGTTGATGCGCTCGAAGTCGGCCTGGCCGAACCCGAATTCCCGGGTGCACGCCAGCACCTGGGCCGCGAAGGCCTCGTTGAGCTCGATCAGGTCCATGTCGGACAGCTTCAGCCCGGCGCGCTCGAGCGCGGCCCGGCTCGCGGGGACGGGACCGATGCCCATGGTCCTGGGCGGCACGCCCGCTACCGCCCAGGACACCAGCCGGACGAGCGGCCGCAGCCCGAGGGCCTCGGCCCGTTCGGGGTGCGTGACGACGCACATGGCGGCCGCGTCGTTCTGGCCGCTGGCGTTACCCGCGGTGACGGTGGCCTCGGGGTCGCCTTTGCCCAGCACCGGCCGCAGCCCGGCCAGTGCCTCGAGCGAGGCGTCGGCGCGCGGGTGCTCGTCGGTATCGACGACTTCGGTGCCGCTGCGGGTCCGGATCGTGACCGGGACGATCTCCTCGGCGAACACCCCGGACCGCTGCGCGGCCACCGCCCGCTGGTGCGAGACCAGGGCGAGCTGGTCCTGCTCGGCGCGGGAGATGCCGTATTCCCGCCGCAGGTTCTCGGCCGTCTCCAGCATGCCGCCCGGGACCGGGTAGTCCCGGCCGCCCGCGGTGACCCGCCCGCGGGCCAGCCCGTCGTTCAGGGTCACGCCCGGGCCCTTGACGCCCCAGCGCATCTCGGTGGAGTAGAACGGGACGTTGCTCATGCTCTCGGTGCCGCCCGCGATCACCAGCTCCTGCCCGCCGCTGCCCACCTGCAGGCCGGCCTGGAGCACCGACTGCAGCCCGGAGCCGCAGCGCCGGTCGACCTGCATGCCGGGCACCGTCACCGGCAGGCCCGCGTTGAGCGCGACCACCCGGCCGATCGCGGGCGCCTCGCTGCTGGGGTAGCAGTGCCCGAGCACCACGTCGTCGACGGCGGCCGGGTCGAGCCCGGTCCGCTCCAGCAGGCCGCGCAGCGCCCTCTCGCCGAGCTCCGCGGCGGTCAGAGCCTTCAGGGTGCCGCCGTACCGGCCGATCGGGGTCCGGACCGGCTCGCAGATCACGATCTCGCGCATGGTTTCTACCTTTTCACACGGATTCGCTAGGCCGGCAAGCCGGGCCTGACCGCCCGCTGCTGGTCACGGTACAGGGCGCCGCCGATGATCAGCCGCTGGATCTCGCTCGTGCCCTCGTACAGCCGGAGCAGCCGGACCTCGCGGTAGATCCGCTCGACCGGGACCTCGCGCATGTACCCGCTGCCGCCGTGCACCTGCACGGCGAGGTCGGCGACGCGGCCGGCCATCTCGGTGCAGAAGAGCTTGGCCGCCGACGGCGCGACCCGCCGGTCGGCGCCGCTGTCGTAGGCGGCCGCGGCGTCGCGGACCAGGGCGCGTCCCGCGGCGACGCCGGTGTACTGGTCGGCGAGCATCGCCTGGACGAGCTGGTGCTCCCCGATGGGGATCCCGCCTTGCGTGCTGGCCGCGGCGTAGGCCACCGACTCGTCCAGGGCGCGCTGGGCGCAGCCGACCGCGAGCGCGGCAATATGGACACGGCCGCGGGCCAGCGAGGTCATGGCCGCCCGGTAGCCGATCTCCTCGGTGCCGCCCACGAGCGCGGATTCTCCCACCCGGACCGAGTCGAGGATGACGTCGGCGGTCCAGGCGCCCTCCTGGCCCATTTTCGCGTCCTTCGGGCCGACGCTGACGCCAGGGGTGCCGGCGGGCACCAGGAACACGGCGATACCAGGATCGTCGGGGCCCGGGTCGCGGGTGCGCGCGAACACGACGAACAAGCCCGCGAGCGGGGCATTGGTGATGAAGCGCTTCTGCCCGTCCAGGACCCAGCCATTGCCATCGGAACGGGCACGGGTGCGCAGTCCGGCCGGGTTCGAGCCGGCCCCGGGTTCGGTGAGCGCGAAGGAGGCGACGACCTCGCCGGAGGCGATCCGCTCCAGCCACTGCTTCTTCTGCACGTCGGTGCCGAAGTTGACCAGCACCTGGCCGGCGATGCCGTTGTTGGTGCCGAACATCGACCGCAGCGCGAGAGTGGTGTACCCGAACTCCATCGCGAGCTCGACGTCCTGCCGCAGGTCCAGCCCAAGCCCGCCCCACTCCGCGGGTATCGCGTAGCCGAACAGCCCCATCTGTGCCGCGGCCGCCCGGATGTCATCAGGGATGCGGTCCGCGGCCATGATCTCGTTCTCCCGCGGCACGACGTCGTGACGGATGAAACGCCGCACCTGGGCATGGATGTCCGAAAAGTCGTCGTCACTGACCCTGTCGCTCATGACCCCGATTCTCGGATCGTTTCTGACTCCTGTCCAATAAGGGCGCGCGAGCGGCACCGGCGCATCGACCTCGCGTTCCGGGTCAACAGCGTCCCTCGGCGGCCGGTGACCGCCAGGGTCATGACGCCTCGCCGATCACGTGCTGACGCCCCAGTTCCCCGAGCTCCGCGTCAGACAGACCCAGGATCTCCGACAGCACGTCCTCGGTGTGCTCCCCCAGGACGGGCGCGATCGGGGCCTGCTGTGCACTACTGCGATCGGCGAATTCCAGCGGTGAACCGGGGGCGAGAAAGCGGCCGATGCCGGGCTGGTCCACCTCCGCCATCATGGGATGGGCGGCGAGCTCTTCTCGCCCGTCGCCGACGAGGTCGGCGACGGTGCGGTATCGCGAGAAGAGGACGGACGTGCCCGTCAGCTGCCGCTCGATCTCGCCGGCGTCCCGGCTTTCGAACCAGGGCCGGAGCAGGCCGGCCATGACCTCCCGGTAGCGGAAGCGATCGTCGTCGGTCGAGAAGTCGGCGCCGAGGATGCCGGCCAGCTGATCGACGGTGCCGGCCAGCCCGGTCACGGTCATCAGGTCGTTCCAGTGCCTGGCGGTCAGGGCGACCACCATGATCGTGTGCTGGTCCCGGGTCCGGAAGTCGCGGCCGAAACCCCCGTAGAGGTAGTTGCCGATACGCTCACGCTGGACGTGGTTCACCTCGGCTTCGGCGAGCAGGCCCAGGTTGGCGACCATGGCCAGGGCCACGTCGTACAGGGCGATGTTCACCAGCCCTCCGGTCCCACCGATCCGGCGCCGGCGCTCGGCCGCCAGGATGGCGATCGCCGCATGCAGCCCGCACGCCATGTCCCAGGCGGGCAGCACGTGGTTGACCGGCGCCGCGAGTTCTTCCGGCCCGGTCAGCCACGGGAAGCCGAGCGCGGCGTTGACCGTGTAGTCCACGGCCGCCGAGCCGTCCCGGTGCCCGGAGACCACGACCTGGATCAGGTCGGGCCGGTGCCGCCGCAGGGTCTCGTGCTCGAGAAAGCGGCGCCCGATCGCGTTGGTGAGCAGGATCCCCCGGTCCGGCCCCGGGGCGGTGATCAGGCCGGCGACGAGCGCCTGGCCGCGCGGCGAGCGGAAATCGATCGTGACCGAGCGCTTGCCCTTGTTCATTCCGGCCCAGTACAGGCTGGCGCCATCGGCTGTCCGGGGCCACCGGGTCTGGTCGGCGGCGCCGCCGACCGGGTCGACGCGGATCACGTCCGCACCGAGCTGAGCCAGCGTCATCCCGCCCAGCGGCGCGGCGACGAAGCTGGAGACCTCGATGACCCGCAGCCCGGCCAGGACACCCACGTCGGTCACGGTGCTGGGGGAGGGGCCGGGACGAAGAGCACACCCTTGCTGATCGGGACCTCCACATAATTCGGCCAGCGGGAGCGCCGGTTCTCGATCTTAAGCACCTCTGTGCCCAGGCTGGGTCAGCAGGGCGCCTGCGGCGTGCGCGGTGATAGAGGAGCCAGCTCGATCGTCTCCAGCGCCCGCGGCAGTAGGAGACTTGTTCCAGGTGGCGCCTCAGCTCACCCCAGGAGGTCACGAACCGCAAGGGCTAACGAGCCTGAGCCGGAGGACCCGATGGCACGTCTCGCCCAAACTGCTGGCCTGTCCGAATTCCAGCTTCATCGTGGCGTACCTGATCGCTCAGCACGGGACACAAGAGCAG
>Ga0070764_10001440_pt1 | contig 10367 bp, 10 predicted proteins | sample HubBroMetageWRM4_FD_67287 | JGI IMG/M metagenome (GOLD analysis project Ga0070764, IMG submission 67287) | Warmed soil microbial communities from the Hubbard Brook experimental Forest, New Hampshire - Hubbard Brook CCASE Soil Metagenome WRM 4 | ecosystem: Environmental > Terrestrial > Soil >... | reverse complement strand
ACCATGCGTTTATTCTGCTTCAGGTAGGTAATGTCCGGAATGACGATGTCCACGCCGAGAAGTTCCTGTTCGGGGAACATCAGGCCGGCGTCAATGACGATGATGTCGTCGCCGGTGCGCAACGCGAGCATGTTCATGCCGAACTCGCCCAGCCCGCCCAGCGGAATGGCCCACAGTGATGGTTGGCTCAATTTGTATGTCCGCGTTATTCGTTCCGCTCGACCAAGGGGGTTGCACGCAGCGAAAGCAGTCCCGCAATGAAGCCGATGCACGAAAGTCTTCGTTCTTTGTTCGCGGTTATCGTATCACACCCAGCGTTGAGGATGGCGGCGGAGCGAGGCAGGGAAGTCTTGTAGAGGCGTCCCGCTAGGGCGCCAACTGCGCTGTGGCGCGAACCTTTGGTGGGTTCCGGATTGTTGGCGCGCGCGACGGCTATCTTCAGGATGTCCTGGCAACCGCGGGAAAACATCTTGCGGCACCTTTGACTTCAGACCGCGGCTGCAAAACCGGTCCTCGCATGCGGTTTTTCAGTCCGATCTGCCGCCGGCGAAAATGCGCGCTATGGCGACTAGCAACACCGCGCCCACAGTTGCGGCAGCCAGGCTACCGAGGAACCCGAAGGTGACAATTCCCAGGCGCGTGAAAATCCAGCCGCCGATCACGGCTCCTACCAGGCCCAGAATCACGTCGGTGATGCAGCCAAATCCGCGACCGCGCGCGATGGTGCCCGCCAGCCATCCTGCGATCAGGCCGATGATGATCCACCAGATGATTCCGTGGGTTTCGACGTAAACCACCCAGCCATGTTCCGTCGTGGGAAGTTGCTGTCGTAGTGCGGCCATCGTAAAAGTAGCCATGCGGCCTCCTGAAATTATCCCTGGCAGAAAATATATCCTAGAGTTTTATAGATGAGCTTGGCCGCCAGAAAATCCGAAGCGTGATCGCGCGGGCGTGGGGAAAGTTCGGCCACGTCCAGGGCGACGATTTTCTTGTGGTCGGCGACCGCGCGGATCAGCGAAGTCACCTGAAACCAATCCAGGCCGCCGGGTTCAGGCGCGCCGGTGGCGGAGACGATCGAAGAATCGAAACCATCCACATTCACAGTGACATAAACGTGCGGCCCCAGATCTTCCAGCGCTTTGGCGATCCAGGCTTTCACCGGGGCGCGCACGATGTCCTTCGCCCAATAAATTTTCGTCTGCAGCTTTCCTACTTCTTTGGACTCCTCCTCGGAAATCGAGCGCACGCCCACCTGCACCGCAGGACACATTTCGACGACGCGGCGCATGGTGCAGACGTGGCTTCCGGGATTACCTTGATACTCGTTGCGCATTTCGGCGTGGGCGCCGATGTGCAGCACGCAGAGGTCTTTGAATTTTTTTAGCGTGGCAGAAACTAAAGGTGGTGTGAGCGAGTGTTCGCCGCCCAGCGCCACTGGAAATTTTCCGGCATCCAGTAATTCCAATTGCGCGGTGAAAAGTTCGCGCAGCACTTCTTCGAACGTGCCGTCCTGCGTATCAATCGGCGGCCAGGTGGCGATGCCGATCTCGCGGCTGGGATCGAGCTCGAGTTCTTCGTCGTAAAGTTCCATGTGGCGGCTGGCTTCCAGGATCGCGCTAGGACCGTTGCGTGTGCCGCGCTCGTAGGTGGCGGTGCGTTCGAGTGGAACGGGAAAAATTACCGCGCGCGCCGTCTCGTATGCGGAAAGTTCGTCGGGAAGTCCGCCGAAATTATGCGGCGGCATCGGTGTGTATCGGGACATGTGCGGTCTAAGCTCCTGCGATGCAGTAGAAATTTTTCTTTCGTCTCGTGCGCATTTGCAGTATCAATGATGCGCGCGCACGCGCGAATTCGTGCTCCCTAGCCTCTTGGGAGACATACATTACCTGTGAGGACGCTGAATGGCAAAGAAAAAGGGCGCGACCGGACGAATCTTGCACGACCCGGTGGAGGACCGCCTCACTCCGATTTATCCGTTGGACTTATCGAAGATTCGCACCATTGACGACATGGTACGCGCGATGGGCCGGACAGCGTACACCGCGCGGCAGATTGGCGATGCGGCGGACGTGCTGGAAGCGATGGCGCGCGACAAAAATTGTTTTATTGTGATGACGCTTTCCGGCGCCTTGACCGTGGGAAAAATGGGACTCGTTTTTTGCGATCTAGTTGAATCCGGGATCGTGAAGGCGATCGTTTCTACCGGGGCGTTGATGGCGCACGGGCTGGTGGAAGCTACCGGGCGATCGCATTTTCGTTATGACCCGAAGATGGACGACAACGAGCTTTTTCTGGCCGGCTACAATCGCGTTTACGATTCGCTGGAGCCGGAAGTGAATCTGGACGCGGTGGAAGTAGTGGTGGACCACGTGCTGCAGCGTTGGCCGGACGATGAAGTTGTATGCAGCTGGAAACTGAATCAGCGCATTGGAGAATACCTGGCGCGTCATGCGAAGGGGCGCGGGATTTTGAAATCGTGCATCGAGCACCACGTGCCGGTTTTTGTGCCGGCGTTTACGGATTCCGAGCTAGGAATTGACTTTGCTTTGTACCAGAGGCAGCGCAAGAAGGAAGGGAAGCCTCCGCTGCGTTTTGATCCGTTCTTGGATTTTGAGCATTATGCAGAGACAATGCTGGCGACGAAGCGGATGGGAATCTTGACGATTGGCGGAGGAGTGCCGCGGAACTGGGCGCAGCAATTCGGCGTATATGCGGAATTGCTGGCGCGGCGCGGGTACGAGAAAATTCCGCTGAAGCGTTACAACTACGGGTTGCGGATATGTCCTGAGCCGGTGAATTGGGGCGGACTTTCGGGAAGCACGTATACCGAAGCCGTGTCGTGGGGGAAATTTGTCCCGCTCGAGGAGGGCGGACGATTCGCGGAAGTCTTGGATGATGCCACGGTGGCGTTGCCGTTGATTGTCGGCGCGGTGCTGGAGCGGCTGGGATACTCGCAGGGCGGCGCGAAAGCTGGGAAGCGCGCGGCGGGCGGGCGCCGGAAGTGATTGCTAGGCGTTGAGACGTGCGTGCGCGCAAGTCGGTTTTTTCGCGCGCTGTGCCGGCATGTTCTGGATTTTGTGCTGCGGTTTTTCCGCGCTTGGCCGTCTTGCTGCGGTTCCTGTGCCTACCGGCTCCAGCAAAGTTCGAATTCCTCGCGGAGAAGATCGGATTGGCGTTCGCTGTGACCGATGCGAACGGCGAAGCGGATCAGAAAGCGTACCTCTGGGCCGCAGGCGCGCAGAATATACCGCCGAAAACTTGGGGAATTGCCGTCGTGGAACGAAAACGCGGACGAATTACGCGTGCTGATTAATCGTCTTCGCCAATCAGGATGGCTGCAGCGAGCACTGTGGTCCACAGTCCACGTTTATCGCCTACGGCGGACTGCGTGATGTTCATGGTGCGGACGATCTTGTTGGAGATGCGATAAACTTCTTTTTTCTCGTCCCACGATAAATCGGGATCGAATTCGACGTTCAGCGTGGTCGCCAGCATTTCGGCGGCGAGTTCCTCGGTGTATTCCCCGGCAATTTCTTCGCTCTCACCAAATGAATGATGTTCAGACAAGTAGCCGAACATGGACTTGTCGGCGGGCAGCGCCAGGCCAACGCCCGCGGCGATGAGGCGATGCGGTTCGCGCGTCTGATTTTCGCTGATAACCGTGAACGCTACCTGGCCGGGCTTGATGTGCTTCAAGCCTTCGCTGCGGGAAATCAGTTTGCAGTAGGGCGGGAAAATCGAGGAGACGCGAACGATGTTGCACGCGGCGATGCCCGCGTTGCGCAGCGCCAGCTCAAAGCTAGAAAGGCGCTCGCGGTGTTTCCCGACTCCCTTGGTGAGGAAAATTTTCTTCGCGACGAACGCCATGAGTATTACCGAACTGCGGTGCCTCCACGGAATCGAGTCGAAAAAACCAGCGCATCGAAAACTAACAAGCACATGGAGCGATGTCAATGGAATTCAGCGTCGCGGCAAAATCTTGCCGCCGCAAAAGTGCTGGCGGCGCACGCCGAATATTACAGATTGATGAATTCGTGGGCGCGAGCGGGAAACAGTCCGCGCCGTAATGGCACATTTTCGGATTCTGTTTGTGATTTTGAGGCGTGAGCGGAGGGCGCGAACGACTGCGGCGGTATTTTTCAGGAGCGTACCAGGGCGCAAAGGAAAATGGGGACCCGCGGTGCGAGCCCCCATCGAGGGAAGCGGCGCATGGCGGCGGCGCATCACCGCCATGGCCTGGCTAAACTCTTACCATCCCCACCGGCCGTAGTAGCCGTAGTACGCCGGGTAGGGATAAGGGCCGTAGGGGTATGCGTAATATCCGTACGGCGGCGGATATCGACGCACCAAGCGCGGCCGAGGCGCTGGTTTTGACTGCGCGTAATCCTCTGAAGTTACGGGGCGGAAAGCTACGTTGCTGCGCACGGTCGAAATCGTCACGGCACTTTCCAGCCGGAAGGTCAGCACATCTTCCGGAGGGATAATCGTGGGCTTGCCGCGCGTAAGCAAAACTCCGGCAACGCTGGCGACAAAGCCCGCGCCCGCACCAATCGCCGCGCCCGGACCGCCCGCTGCAGCAGCGCCGATCGCTGCGCCCGTGCCGGTGGTGACGCCGATGGCGGCCGCATCGCGGCCGTTCGAGGTTCCAGCCGAAGCGTTCAGCAGCGTGGTTTGCACCGGCACCAGCTGGCCGTCAACCAGCGTCAGCTGGCTCAAATCGAGTTGCAATTTCGAAACGCCACTTACGCGGCCAGCCCTTTTCGCGTCGGTGACGTGGCCGATTATATTTTGATTGCGCCGCATCACTACCCAGCCATCCACGACGATGGGCTGGGCGAGCGTGGCGATGAATTCATCACCGGTTTTGTTGCGGTCGCTGGAAAGCCAGTCCGAGGTGCGGACCTGAATCACGGTGCCGGCGGGAATCGTGAGCGCATCGGGCAGATTCGCAGGCCGCGTGCGCACATAGGGCGGCGGTGCGGGCTGCTGATTTTGCTGCACGGGAGCCGGCGGGAGAGGCCCGGTCTGATCCGGAGGCGGGGGCGCTTGCTGATCTTGTTGCGGGACTGCTTGCTGGTCTTGTTGCTGGTCTTGCGCCGGTTGATTCTGTTGTGGCGGAGCGGATTGGTTCTGTTGCTGTTGATCTGGCTGCGCCTGCTGGTCCTGTTGCGGCGGCATCGTTGGGTCCGGCTGAGTCTGCGGAGCGCTCGCGGGTGCGGTCGCCGGTGGATTCGCCTGGTCGGGCGGATTCTGCTGATCCTGCTGGGCCAGCGCGGGCGCGGCGCCAAGGAGCATCCCCAGTGCCAATACGCTCAGCGTCCGGCCATTCCATTGTTTGAACGGGTTGCGCTTCGATCGTTCCGAGTTCATCGTTTACTCCTGTGCTGCCCCTATGGCAGCTCGGCAACTCCACGGGCGGGCAAACATTGCCTGCCCGGCCAAAACCTGCTCCCTGCGTCCCTTATAAAGAGATGGCGGAACGCTCGCCAGGAGTTGTCTCCGTAGTGTGTAACCCGCCAATGCGGGAAAAGTTTCGCCGGCCATTCACCCCATTGGATTCAAGTCGTCTGATTCGATGCGAGGCCGGTCGATCGCGTTTCAGAGGCCAAGAAGAGGAGATTATTGCTTGCAGAGGAGCGGGACGCAAGGCGACAGGGTATCGGCGACCAATTTCAACTCGCGCAGCTGGGGGTGCGTGAAATCCGGGCCGGCATCGGCGGCCGTCTTGCCTTTGCGTGAAATCTGAATCACGGCGGCGACTTTGCGTTCCTGCAGGATCGGTGCGCTCATGATTTTCTGGATGGCTTCGCCGCGCTCGTCTTCGGTGATGGGCACGGCTTCAAATACGGATGAGTGCGGGACCACCGCGAAATGATTGATTACTTCGGGGCGTTTTTCGCGCACGGTGCGGGCGGCCAGGGAATTGGTGCTGGTGAGCGGAATCTGGCCCACTTGGCGCAACTTTTCGGGGACCACGAAACGCAGGAAGCGGTCGTCGTCGGTGATCACCAGGATCGCGACTTCGTGCGGCTGCACCGCGAAGTTCTTACTGACCATGTCCACCACGCGGTTTAGTCCGACGAACTCGCCAGCCGAGCTCTGGCGGACAACTTCTCCCACCCACTTTTTCAGGTCGCTGATGGATTCGCTGGACATGTGAATGCTGTTCTCTTTCGGGACAGTCTAGCATCGCAGCCCCAGGCCCCTACGGCCCAATCCGCAGTCTGTATCCAAAGGATAGCTAGTGAGTAGCGCACCCGGCTGGAATGAGGGCCACGGCGCGATTACGGTGTCGCCCGATAGGCTGGCAATTCGGTTGTTCGTGGCTAAGGCGGCTTGAATCGGGGCTTCCTGCTGTCTGGGGGTTGTTTCCGAATTTGGCGTGACCCGCGAAGGACGACTACAGGATGGAGCGCACTACACCGCCGTCCACGCGGAGGGCGGACCCGGTTGTCGCGGAAGCGAGCGGACTGGCCAGATACACGATCATGTTGGCGACTTCTTCGATGGTTTCGAATCTCTTCAGGAGCGAAGTGGGGCGAACGTTTTTGAAAAACTCCGCTTCGAAAGCGACGGAGTCGCTGCCTGCTCCCAATTGCGCTATGAAAGTTTCGACTCCCTCGGAACGCGTGGGCCCGGCGAGAACGCTATTCACGGTGATTCCGCTCCCTGCGACAGTTTCGGCAATACCGCGCGCCACGGCGACCTGCGCCGTCTTGGTCATTCCGTAGTGAATCATCTCGGCGGGAATTTGTACGGCGGACTCGGAGGAGACGAACAGGATTCGGCCCCAATTTTTTTCGCGCATGCTCGATAGATAATGGCGCGACAGTCGGACGCCGCTCATCACATTGGCCTCAAAGAGGCGAAACCAATCCTCATCTGGAATTCTTTCGAAGGGCTTTGGTTCGAAGATCCCCATGTTGTTGACCAGAATTTCGACTCTGGGAAGAGCCTGGATAAGTTTCGCGCAACCTGCCGCGTTCGAAACGTCGGCTGCGACGCCCGACACATCGGCTTTAGGATACGCTTTGCGGATTTTCGCGATGGCGCCGTCCACGCGCCCCTGCGTTCTGCCGTTGACCACTACCGATGCGCCTTCGGTCGCGAATACGCTGGCCGTCGCGAAACCGATTCCCGCGGTGGAGCCGGTCACCAATGCTTTTTTGCCTGCCAGTTGCAGATCCATGAGCCTTTCCTTTCATCGGCAGCACACAGCGCTTCCGCCACGATTTATTTTTAACTCAGCAGCTGCCTTGCTTGGCAAGATAGCACATCTCGGAATGGGTTATGGATGGCGACGCGCGCCAGCCGCAAAGGCATTTGCAGAGAGCGAAAGATTCATCTTTAATTGCTACAATCGCGGATCGTTCGATGTGCGGTACAGGGGTGGGAAAATGAGTAGCACAACAATCCGCTGGGGACGAATTTTGCTCGGCGGGCTGCTTGCGGAAATAGCCCTGATTCTCGCCATCGTTCCTGTGGGATTACATCTGGGCGAGAATTTCCTGCACTACACCGCTCCTCCCGGGTCCTTGGTCATGTGCTTCCTGGGAGCGCTCTGGGTGTGTCGGCGGGTCGAATCCCAATTCATTCTGCAGGGAACATTGGTGGGAGTCGTGGCGGCGCTAGTCTACATTGCCTTAACGCGCGCGCAGCCTGAGCCATTTGCCTACATTGTGGCCCACGCGCTGAAACTGGCGGGCGGCGCGTGCGGCGGGTTCGTCGCCCAACTGCGTCGGTCACCTTCTCCGCCGCAACCCGCTCACGATTGATCCGCTGCCTCTCCCGTTCCGGCGGCCCCGTATTCGGCAGCCGCGTCGCGGTTGCTGGGCGACTTTGCGTACCAGAATCCGAAAAGCGAGGCATTTCTAAGTCGCTCGGGAGCAGAGATGCACCGGCTCGGCGATCGCAAGGGCCGGCTATCGCGATACTCCATCTGATGAACCCGACCGCCAGGTTCTGTAGCAGGGAAATAAACGAGTCCCCGTGCGGCTTGTCGTGAAGGCTCTTGCCACCGCAGCTGTCGGACGCACGGGCCGCGTCCCCATGACTCACCGCATTGAACAAGCTCCCCGCCCTGAGCTAAAAGCCACCGGCAGTTTTCTTTGGGAACGAAAATCCTCAAGGCTCGATCGCGGGTTCAATCGAACTCACGCTTCCCGTTGCACGAGGCGAAAATTCGTTTTCGATTAAGCGCGCCACTCGGACCGACTATCCTTGCAGCGTGTTGCAAACTTTTGCGGGCGCAACTATACTGAAACTTCTGCGGGTTAGAGTTCGACGCGCTTGGAGTGTGCATGTCGGTTGCAGCGACTGATTCTAAGACGAGTTATCTCCTCGACAAACTGCAGTCCCTCAGCGGCGTAATACCAATTGGAGCATTCCTGGCCGAACATTTCTGGTCGAACAGCTACGCCCTGGTGAGCGTGGCCAAATACAATGACGTATCGCAGGAACTGCAGCAGATTCCCTGGCGAATCATTGTCGAAACCGGCGTGCTTTTCATTCCGATCCTGTTCCACGGGCTATACGGCATTTATATTTGGTGGACGGGGAAGTCGAACGCCATTGGGCATCCCTGGATGGCCAATTGGCTCTATGTGTTGCAGCGCTGGACCGGCATCATTGCTTTCGTTTTCATCGGCTGGCATCTGTACACCGAACGGTTTCTGGGCCACGGCGTTACCACCTACGCCGACGTGCAGCGCAATTTGATGAATCCGTGGTACCTCACTTTTTACATCGTGGGAATCACTTGCGCTTCATTTCATTTGGGCAACGGGCTGTGGAATTTTGCGTGCAAGTGGGGAATTGCGGTCAGCGTTTCGGCACAGCGGGCGGCGGGATGGTTCGGCGCGGCCGTCGCCGTGGCATTTACAGCGATCGGCATCGCGATTGTGATTGCGCTGCATTACGGGGCGTTCCCGCTGGGGGGTTACGTCCAATGAGGCAGCCGAAAATTATTATCATCGGCGGCGGCCTGGCCGGATTGATGGCGGCAATCAAGGTGGCTGAAACCGGCGTGCCGCTGGACCTGTTTTCCATCGTACCGGTGAAGCGCTCGCACTCCGTTTGCGCGCAAGGCGGCATCAACGCGGCGAAAAATTTGAAGGGCGAAGGCGATTCCACATGGAAACATTTCGACGACACGATATATGGCGGCGATTTTCTGGCGAATCAGCCGCTGGTGAAGGGCATGTGCGAGGCCGCTCCCGCGATTATTGACCTGCTGGATCGCATGGGCGTGATGTTCAATCGCACGCCGGAGGGATTGCTGGATTTCCGGCGCTTTGGCGGGACGCTTTATCATCGCACTGCATTTGCAGGCGCCACCACCGGACAGCAATTGTTGTACGCGCTGGATGAACAAGTGCGCCGCTTCGAAGCCGAAGGGAAGGTAAAAAAATTCGAAGGCTGGACGTTTCTTTCCGCCGTGCTGGATCACGCAGGGGTGTGCCGCGGCATCTGCGCCATGGATTTGAAGACCATGGAAATCAAGACGTTCCCGTGCGACGCGGCGATTTTCTGCACCGGTGGTATCGGAGCGGTATTTGGGCGCTCGACGAACTCCGTGGTTTGCACTGGGTCTGCGCAATCGGCTTTGTTCCAGCAAGGCGCTTACTACGCAAACGGCGAATTCATTCAAGTGCATCCCACAGCGATTCCCGGGGAAGATAAACTCCGCTTGATGAGCGAATCGGCGCGCGGAGAGGGCGGCCGCGTGTGGGTGCCCAAGACGCCGCAGGATCCGCGTCCGGCAAGGCAAATTCCGGAAACCGAACGATTTTATTTTCTCGAAGAGTGGTATCCGAAGTACGGCAACCTGGTTCCGCGCGATGTTGCCACGCGAGCGATTCACAAGGTCGTATACGAAATGAAGTTGGGCCTCGCGGGCGATCCGGCCGTATATCTGGACGTGACCCACATTCCGCGCGAGGTGCTGGAGCGCAAGCTCGAAGGCATCCTGGAGATTTACCAGAAATTCGTGGGTGTGGACCCGCATGTGGAGCCGATGAAGGTTTTTCCGGGGATGCACTACACCATGGGCGGCTTGTGGGTGGACAACGAGAACCAGGCCACCAACCTGCCGGGCGTTTACGCGGCGGGCGAGTGCGAATACCAGTATCACGGCGCAAACCGGCTGGGCGCGAATTCGCTTGTCTCCTGCATCTACGGGGGAGGAATCGCGGGATCCGCGGCGGTGCGTTACGCCCGCAGTCTGGAATCGGGTTGCGAGAACACTGCGCCTGCGGTGTATGAACGCGAGCGGGTGCGCCAGCAGGACATTTCAGACGCTTTGCTGAACCAGCATACCGGCACGGAAAATCCGTTGGCGATTTGGCGCGAGATGGGCGACATCATGA
>Ga0070764_10001438_pt1 | contig 10375 bp, 7 predicted proteins | sample HubBroMetageWRM4_FD_67287 | JGI IMG/M metagenome (GOLD analysis project Ga0070764, IMG submission 67287) | Warmed soil microbial communities from the Hubbard Brook experimental Forest, New Hampshire - Hubbard Brook CCASE Soil Metagenome WRM 4 | ecosystem: Environmental > Terrestrial > Soil >... | reverse complement strand
CTCTCTTCGTGACTCTCTTCGTTGACTTGCCTTCGCTCGCATCCTAAGATGTGCGCCACTCATGACGGAACCCCAGTCGCCAATCGGCCGCACTATCACTCACTACCGCGTCCTGGAAAAATTGGGCGGCGGTGGCATGGGCGTCGTTTACAAAGCCGAAGACACCGAACTCGGACGCTTCGTCGCGCTGAAATTTCTCCCTGAAGACGTCGCGCGCGATCCGCAAGCCCTCGAGCGTTTCCGCCGCGAAGCTCGCGCTGCCTCCGCGTTGAATCATCCCAACATCTGCACCATCTACGAAATCGGCCAGCAGGACGGCCATCCCTTCATCGCCATGGAATTTCTGGAAGGCATGACGCTGAAGCACCGCATTTCCGGTCGCCCGCTGGAAATGGAGACGCTGCTCGACCTGGGAATCGAAATCGCCGACGCGCTGGACGCCGCGCACTCCAAGGGCATCGTCCATCGCGACATCAAGCCCGCAAATTTATTCATCACCGACCGCGGCCACGCGAAGGTTTTGGATTTTGGCCTCGCCAAGCAAATTCTTGCCGCGTCCGATGCTACGCGCACCACGAATCCTTCGGATCTCACCGTGGACACACCGTCGGTGCGGGAAGCGGACCTCACCAGCGCGGGCACAGCAGTAGGCACCGTGGCGTACATGTCGCCGGAACAGGCGCGCGGCGAAACGCTGGACGTGCGCAGCGACCTTTTCAGTTTTGGGGCGGTGCTCTATGAAATGGCCACCGGCGCGGTCCCGTTCCGCGGCCAGACGACGGCCGTGGTCTTCAACGCCATCCTGGAAAAATCGCCGCTTCCCGCCGTGCGCCTCAATCCAGACATTCCGCCGCGCCTGGAAGAAGCCATTTCCAAGGCGCTCGAAAAAGATCGTCGCATGCGTTATCAGCACGCCGCGGAACTACGCACGGATCTAGCGCGCCTGAAGCGAGACTCCGGTTTCAGCCGCGTTTCCGGCGCAGTGCCGTCCGCGCAAGCCACGATGCCGCAGCAGCACTCCGGAGCGTTCGGCGAAACCGCCGCGCAAACAAATCCATCGAGCGGCCACGCGATCGCCGCAATGACTCCGTCAGGCGGAACCAGCGCGGTGCCGATAACGGCATCGCAACCGACGGCGGAAACGGTGACGTCAGCCGCAGCGATAGCAGGCGCGCCATCTTCCGCTTCCGTCGCAGTATCATCAGCGCAGACGCCGCACATTGCGCCTCGCAGCCGCTTGCCACTCATAGCCGCCGCGGCCGCAACCGTAGTCGTGCTCGCCGCCGGTGCATATTTCTTCACGCATCGCGGCCCCAAGCTCACCGGCCAAGGCTCCATCGTCCTCGCCGATTTCACGAATACGACGGGCGATGCAGTGTTCGACGGCGCGCTACGCCAGGGCCTCGCCGCGCAACTTGCGCAATCTCCATTCCTGCACATTCTCTCCGATCGCCAAATGCAGCAGACCATGCAGTACATGGGCCAGCCATCCACCGCGCGCGTCACCAACGACCTCGCGCGCCAAATCTGCCAGCGCACGCAAAGCGCCGCAGTCCTGGAAGGATCCATCGCGCAAATCGGCAACACCTACAATTTAATTCTCGACGCGCTCAACTGCGCATCTGGCGAGACGCTCGCCACCGCCAACGCCGAAGCTCCCGACAAAGATCACGTCCTCGGCGCGCTCGGTAATGCAGCCGAAGATATTCGCAGAAAGCTCGGCGAATCGCTCGCCTCCATCCAGAAATACAACACGCCTATCCAGGAAGCCACGACCTCTTCGCTCGAAGCGCTGAAAGCCTACAGCCTCGGAACGCAGGCGCGCGCCACCCAGGGCGAGGAACCCGCTGCGCCTTTCTTCAGACAAGCGGCCGCGCTCGATCCTAATTTCGCCATCGCCTACGCGACGCTCGGCCAAGTAGAAACAAACTTGGGCAACCGTGGCGTTGGCATCGAGTACACCAAGAAGGCTTACAGCCTGCGCGATCGCGCCAGCGAGGCGGAAAAGTTCTATATCGATTCGCATTACTACGACAACGTGACTGGCGACGTCGAGCAGGCCAATCAGGTCTATCAACTCTGGGCGCAGACCTACCCGCGCGATTCCGTTCCGTTCAACAATTTGGGTGTCTCCTACGCTGTAATGGGCCAGTGGGAGAAGGCTCTGCCTGTCGCTCGTCAGGCGCATCAACTGAATCCCGAAGAGAGCATCGCCTTTGTCGCTCTCAGCGCAACCTATCTCGGCTTGGGGCGGTTCGATGAGTCGAAAGCCACGGTTGATCAAGCCCTGGCGGCCAAGCTGGATGTGCCGAACCTTCACCGGATTCTCTATTTCCTGGCGTTTGTGCAGAACGATTCGTCCGTCATGGAACGCGAACTTTCGCTTGTGGCTTCCAAAGGCGCGGAAAGTGCTGCGTACTCGTTCGCGGTGGCGGCGGAAACAGAAGCGTATTCCGGACGCATGGAAAAAGCGCGTGGTTTTACCGAACGTGCCCGCAGTGCCTACCAAGCTTTGCATCAGAACGATCCGGCGGCAGTGTGGCTGGCCGGGCTCTCTACGGCAGAAGCCGAAGTGAGCGATGAAGTTGGTGCGCGTCGGGACGCCGCAGCAGCGCTCGCGAACAATTCAGCGTCGTTGCGCGCGCGCACAGACGCCGCGTATGCGCTAGCGCGCGCCGGTGATGCGGCCCGCGCCGAATCCATCGTTGCCGAACTTGCGAAGGATAACGCTTCCAACACAATGGTGAATTCGTTCGATCTCCCCGTCATTCGCGCCACGCTCGAGATCGGCCGCAACAATCCCACCAAAGCCGTGGAGATTCTGCAGCCGGTAATTCCGTTCGACCTCGCCAACCAAAGGGACATGCTGAGCACATATCAGCGCGGTCGCGCGTATCTGGCGCTGCACAAAGGCAGCGAAGCCGCCGCCGAATTTCAAAAGATCGTGGATCATCCCGGCGTCGCGCTCAATTCAATCACCGCCGCGCTAGCAAAGCTCGGGCTGGCAAGGGCCTACGCGGCAGAAGGCGACTCAGCGAAAGCCCGCGTAGCCTACCAGGATTTCTTCGCCCTATGGAAAGACGCCGACCCCAACGTCCCCATCCTCGTAGCCGCCAAATCCGAATACGCCAAGCTCCAATAATCCCGCTCGGATACCAGTAATCACTATTTAACCTTCCGGATTACAATCCAGGAAGTTCATATCGGGATGCAGTTGGAACTCAACGCGCCCGTTCGCGAGACTCTGATGAAGAAAATCCTGTGTTTCTCTCTGTTTGCGGTAGCCGCAGCTCTGGTTCTCACTTCGGGGCAGACTCCACCTCCCTCCGCCGAAGCACACCGGCTCTACATCGAGGATCAAAAAGACCGTGGCTGGGCAGCGAGCATTCCTACCTTCGGAGCAGCTGGAAGCCCGAGATAAACTCCGGCGCGCACGGATTCACGAACTACTCGCGGCGGGATCCCTGCAAACTGCGGAGGATTTTCATGACGCTGCTTTCATTTATCAGCACGGCCAGACTGCGGCTGATTATCTTCTCGCACACGTACTGGCCACTACTGCAGTGAGTAAAGGTGACGCCAGAAGTCTTTGGATTTCTTCCGCGACTCTCGATCGGTACTTGAAGTCTATCGGTCAGCCGCAGATCTTCGGCACCCAATACCACTCGACGAACGATGCCCCTACACACAAGAGCCTCATGACCGGCTCTTGATTCCGGATCAGCTACGTTTGATCTTCTGCGTCCCGGGAACCGACCGGCAGCGAAAGAACCTCGCTGAGTTCAATGAAGGCAAATATCCGGCAGGAATTATTCCTCAAGGCTGCAATCGGTAGCCACCGGCACATTACTCGCTGCTAGGCGAGTCGGCCGTACGACAGAAAAAGCCATCCAATCGGCGGGTGCACTCGCCCGGCTTCGTAATGAACCCGGTGTCAAATGCGAGAGCGATGCGCTTTATATTCGCGCAGGAATCGGAGCAGACGCTTCAGACTTCAAGCGTGCCCTGAAGATACAAGCGCGCCTTGCCAGCAACCTTCACGCGATCGCCAGAGATCGTAGACTGCATGCATCCACCGCGCCCGCTCAGTTGTTGCGCACGCAAGGTATCTTTGCCCAGCCGCGCCGCCCAATAGGGAGCCAGCGTGCAGTGTATCGAGCCGGTCGCAGGGTCCTCATCAATACCGACCGACGGCGCAAAAAATCGGCACACGTAATCCACGTCACCTTCGCCGGGCGCGGTAACGATCGCTCCGGCAAGGCCGATGTCCAGTTTGGCAAGCGCGGAAATATTGGGCGAGAGCGCTCGCACTTGCTCGGCCCGATCCACGACCACAAGGTAATCGCGCGATTTCGTTACGTGCGCCGATTTCAAACCCAGCGCTGGTAACAGGCCGACGGGAACCTCACACGCTTGGGCCGGCATCTCGGGAAAATCCATTTCAAAGCTGTCTCCGTTCTGGGCGACGGTTAAAACGCCGCTGCGCGTGTGAAAGCGAACCGGCCACACGCCGTGCTTCCTCAGCGCCAGCACATAAGCGGATGCCAAGGTCGCGTGCCCGCACAGCCCGTCCTCGATTTTCGGCGTAAACCACCGCAAATCGAAATCGCCATCCGCGCGCGGGACAACAAAAGCAGTGTTGCTGTGCCGGTTCTCAATCGCAATCTTCTGCATGATGCCATCCGGCAGGAAAGCGGAAAGGATGCAGACCCCCGCCGGGTTACCCGCAAAGAGTTCGCCCGCGAACGAATCAACGTGGTAATAGGGAATTGCCATGCGGTGTTCCTCTAAGCCACTGGACCCGTCTAAAAAATGGCCCACCAGAAAAGGCATTCTTCAACGGTCAATCGCGTTCATGGCGGGTGTTGAGTAACGTTCGCCGGCGATTTCAGTGTGCGGCACCGCAGCTTCCAGCTCCGCCACTTCCGCCGCACTAAGCTTGATGTCCGCTGCCGCCGCATTCTCTTCCAGATATTTCCTGCGCTTCGTTCCCGGAATCGGCACCAGGTCTTCGCCCTTCGCCAGCACCCACGCCAGAGCCAACTGGCCGGGCCTCACGCCCAAGCGCTCGGCAATCGCCCTCACGCGCGCCACCAGCACCTGATTCTTTTCGAAGTTGTCGTCAGCGAACCGCGGCATGCGCGTCGCGCGCGAATCCGTCTCGATCAAATCGCTCTTCTTCGTGATTGCACCGGTGAGGAATCCACGCCCCAGCGGGCTGTACGGTACAAAACCAATTCCCAATTCGCGTACCGTCGGCAAAATTTCCTTTTCCACGTGCCGTTCCCACAGCGAATATTCCGTCTGCAGCGCCGTAATCGGATGCACCTTGTGCGCCCGCCGAATCGTCGCCGGCGACGCCTCCGACAGTCCCAAATATTTCACCTTCCCGGCCTTCACCAATTCCGCCATCGCGCCCACCGTCTCTTCAATCGGCGTCTGCGGATCCACGCGATGCTGGTAATACAAATCAATATGGTCCACGCCCAGCCGTTTCAACGAAGCATCGCAGGCCTGGTGCACATACTCCGGCTTTCCGCTGAGCGACCAACGATTTGGCTCCGCCTTCGTGCGAATGTTGGCAAACTTCGTCGCCAGAAACACTTCATCGCGGCGCCCGCGGATCGTCTTGCCAATCAACTCCTCGTTGTCGCCAATTCCGTACGTGTCCGCCGTATCCAAAAAAGTCACGCCCAGGTCCAGCGCCCTCAGAATCGTCGCGGCGGACTCCACGTCATTCCGCTCGCCGTAAAAATCGCTCATGCCCATGCAACCAAGCCCCATGCGAGAAACCACAGCGCCCTGCGAACCAAGTTTTACTTTTTTCATAGTCATAACTGACTTAGACGGTCCACACGCATCCGCGGATTCTTTTTTTTCGCGTGGCCTGACAGCTTCAGCGCGGTGTGCAAGCTCGCGGCTCATGCGTCCAATTTGCCTCTCCGAATCGGGTCCGGTCGAATGGGACGCTGGCGACGACCTTCCTTTGTCCTGATATATTGCGTGATGCCGGAGGTTCGTTCGCCGTGATCGATTTTCAATTCAACTATCCATTGATCGGCACGGAAGTCGCCTTGATTTCAGCCGCGCTGCGCAAACACGAAACGAAATACGCCGCGTCACAGTCGGAAAGAGCCTTCGCGGGCACCGCCGAGCATCGCAACGTCGCGGCGTCATACTTGTCGCGAGAGAATTTCACAGTTCCACCGAGCTGCGTCCTTTTGTGCGCAGGCGGTCATGCCGCAATCTCCATCGCGTTTGCAAGCGCTTCTCTCGACGGCGCCGCAATCGCGGTTGACGAAATCACCTACCCGCATTTCCGTGCCATGGCGGCAGAGCACCGCATAAAACTAATTGCCTGCGCTGGTGACGACGACGGCATGCTCCCCGACGCGCTCGCCGAAGCAGCCACCCTGCATGGCATAAAAGCCGTGTACCTCATGCCGACCGTTCACAATCCTCTCGGCACCGTCATGTCGCCCGCCAGAAGACTCGCACTTGCGAACATCATCCGGCAACACGCTCTGTTTCTAATCGAGGACGACGCCTATCGTTTTCTCGAACCGGACGGCCCTGCGCCGATCTCTTTCCTCATTCCGGAATCGAGCTTTTATTTCTTCAGTTTCTCCAAGCCGATATCTCCGGATCTCAGGGTTGCCTATCTTCTGATTCCAGAACGTCTGTCCGCAAACGCCGAAGATTTAATCGCGCAGATAAACAGCGGCATTTCGCTTTCGTTCGCCGAAGCCCTCACGTCGTTCGTTCTGGATGGCACGCTCGCGCGGCTCATCGCCGAAAAACAAGCGCTCGGCGGCGAAAGGCAAGCGCTCATCTCCAGTAGCCTCATCGGCCTGAAAATCCGCGCGCATCGCAACGGCTTTCATTCCTGGATTGAAGTCCCGGGACGAATGGACGCGGCCGCTTTCTGTTCGGCATGCGAGGCCAAAGGCGTGCTAATCGGTTCCGGCGCGCGTTACAGCAACGGCGGACCCGCCGCGCTTCGATACGTCCGCTTGGCTGTCGGCAACGAGCGCAATCTCGATCGCATCATCGAAGGCCTGGCCACCGTAAAACTGGTTGCATCGTGTGCCTAAAACGCGAGCGCGCTTCCGCGAATTATTCGTAGCGCAAAGCAATCATCGGGTCCACGCGCATCGCACGCTGCGCTGGAATATAACTCGCCACCAGCGACACTATCATCAGTAGCGCCGCGACCGTAATGAAAGTCACCGGATCCGTCGGCCGCACTCCATACAACTGGCTAGCCATCAGCCGCGAAAGCGAAAGCGCCCCCACAATACCGATCACCGAGCCAATCAAGGCCAGCACCAATGCTTGCCGCACAATCAACACCAACACATTGCTGCGGCTAGCCCCCAGCGCAACGCGAATCCCAATCTCATTAGTGCGCCGTGAAACCGCAAAACTCATCACGCTATAAATCCCCACCACAGCGAGCAACAACGCCAACCCGGCGAACGCGCCCAACAGCAGCATCGTAAATCTCGCCTGCGACAACGACGCCGACACCGAATCGTCCATCGTGCGAATATTCAGCAGCGGCACCTCCTCATCTATTTCGCGAATCGCACCAGCAATCGCTGGGGCCACGCTCAACGGCGCCGCATTCGTCCGCACCGCAACCTTCATCCCGAATGACCGCCACGTTTCGCCTCTTGGTACGGACATTTGCGTCACGGGGAAATACAGAGTGGGCGCGGGCTGCTTTTCGTTCATGGCGTTCATCTTCACGTCGCCCACCACGCCCACAACCACGCGCGGCAGCTCCGGAAAGAAGTAAAGCGTGAGATGCTTCCCGATCGCGTCCTCATTTGGCCACAAAGATTTGGCCATGGATTCGCTGATCAGCACCGCGCCCGGCCGCCCAGCGACATCGGAGTCATCAACATCACGTCCGCTCAAAAGCGGTACATGCATCGCGCTCATGTATCCGGGGCTGATGAGCCGTACATCCACTTCGGGCAGGTCGGCCATCGGCGCCGGTGGCCGGCCCTCCACCGAAATTGGCTGATGCGATCCGTCATCGCTCAGCGGCAGGCTGTCAATCAGCCCGGCGGATTGCACGCCCGGCAGCGCGCGAACGCGATCGAGAACGCGACCAAAGTAGTTGATCTGCTGCGCCGCCTCGGCAAATTTTCCCGTGGGAACCGACACCGCCATGGTCACCACGTGACTCGGATCGAACCCGGGATTCACATGGTGCAACACCCACAAGCTCCGAATCAGCAGGCCGGCGCCAATCAGCAGCATCAGCGATAGCGCCACTTCCGAAACCACCAGCGCGTTGCGCGTGCGGCCTCCGCCGGAATCCGCAGCGGTCCGGCCCAGGCCTTGCTTCAGCGCCTGATTCAAATCTGCTTTGGCCATGCGCAGCGCCGGCAACAAGCCGGCGGCCAATCCGGTGAGCAACGAAATACTCAGCGTGAACGCCAGGACCCATCCGTCCAGCGCGATTTCGTTGGATCGCGGCAGCCGCTCCCCCACGAGTTTCAGGATCGCCATCAAGCCGAAGCGTGCGAACACCAATCCCAGCGCGCCGCCCGCGAAAGCCAGCAGCAGCGTTTCCGAAAGCGCTTGCTGCAAGAGGCGGCGTCGCGTGGCGCCCAGCGCCGTGCGCACCGCGATTTCCTTACGCCGCGAAAGCGCGCGGGCCAGCATCAGATTCGCAACGTTCGCGCACGCGATCAGCAACACCAGCGCAACGGCACCAAGCAAAATCAGCAACGCGGGCCGCACATCGCCCACCAGATCATCGCGCAACGGAATCGCAATCGCTCCCCAGCCCTTGTTGTCGTTGGGATACTCCTGCGCCAACGCGTTCGAAATGGCGTCCAGTTCGGCCTGCGCCTGTGGCAACCTCACACCATCCTTTAGGCGAGCGATCACCGCGTAATTATGGTTGTCGCGAATGGCCCGCTCCTGATCGGTCCAAGCCAGCGGCTTCCACATCTGCGTCCGCTGATTCGGATCGCTGGAAATGGGGAAGTCGAACGCAGGGCCCATGACGCCGATCACCGTGAACGCCTGGCCGTTGAGTTGAATATGCTTGCCGACGACGTCAGGATTTCCCACGAAGTACCTGTGCCAGAATCCGTAACTCAGCACAACCTCGTGATCCCGGCCCGCCTCGTCTTCCCCCTGAATGAATCCGCGCCCCAGCAGCGGCTGCGCGTGCAAGATGGAAAACAAACCGACGGTCCCCGCAACCATGCGAATGGCCTCGGGATGCCCCGAGCCGGTGAGCGTGTAGCGGCCGAATCCATAGGCCGACATGCCTTCGAAGGTATGATTTTGTTTGCGCCAGTCCAGAAAATTCGCGGGCGAGACGGCGAACGTCGGCATGCCCGGAAAACTTTTCTGCGGCGGAGTGTGCCACAGCTGCATCAGGCGGTCCGGCTGGTCGTAGGGCAACGGTCGTAGCAACACAGCGTTCACTACGCTGAAGATTGCGGTATTCGCGCCGATTCCCAGCGCTAGTGCGAGCACCGCAGTCACGGTGAATCCGGGCGAGCGCAGCATGGTCCGCAGGCCGTAGCGCAAATCCTGCAGCAAAGTTTCGGCGAGGTGGACGCCGCGCGCTTCGCGGCATTCTTCCTTGGCGTTCTCGATCCCGCCAAACTCCAAGCGCGCCCGCCGCAGCGCCTCTTCCCGCGCCACTCCCCGGCGCACTAAATCGTCGGCGTACGCTTCCACATGGAACCGCAGTTCCGTATCCATCTCGCTCTCCATCCGAGAACGTCGCAACATTCCCTGCAGCGATGAACGAAAACGAGTCCACAGTCGCATACTCCCTCCGCGCGCCGACTCACGTTTCCAGCAAAAAGTTCCGCGCTTATTCGTACTTCAGCGCCACCATGGGATCCACCCGCATCGCCCGCCGTGCCGGCAAATAGCAAGCCAGCAGTGCGAGCCCCAGCAACAGCAGCGACACCGCGAAAAACGTTAGCGGGTCCGTCGCACGCACCCCATACAAAAAACTAGCCATCAATCGCGTCACGCCGAGCGCAACAACCAGTCCAATCGCAATCCCCAATCCCGCCAGCTGCGCGCCTTGCCCCAGCACCATCCCAAAAACTTTCCGCCGCTGCGCCCCCAGCGCCATGCGGATTCCAATCTCTTGCGTCCGCAGCAGCACCGAATACGAAATCACTCCGTACATTCCGATCGAAGCGAGCAGCAGCGCCAGCGCTCCGAACGCTCCCAGCAGGAACACGGAAAATCGCGGCTGCGCCATCGAATCGTCCACCAGCGTCGCCAGCGTCATGACTTTCGCCAGCGGCAAATCCGGATCGATCGCATGAATATTTTCCCGCACGCTCTCGGTCATCGCCGCGGGATCGGCTTTCGTCCGCAG
>Ga0070764_10001434_pt1 | contig 10383 bp, 9 predicted proteins | sample HubBroMetageWRM4_FD_67287 | JGI IMG/M metagenome (GOLD analysis project Ga0070764, IMG submission 67287) | Warmed soil microbial communities from the Hubbard Brook experimental Forest, New Hampshire - Hubbard Brook CCASE Soil Metagenome WRM 4 | ecosystem: Environmental > Terrestrial > Soil >... | reverse complement strand
CCTTAAGACCGCGCGACAGGAGCCGGAGCGCTACCGGGCCGCCCTTGCCCGCCGCGGCGCAGCCGAGGACTTCGATGCCCTGCTCGAAGCAGACCGCCTCTGGCGGGCGCTGACCGAGCAAGCCGACAACCTGCGGGCACGGCAGCGGAAGTCGTCGAAGAGCGCGCCCACACCGGACGAGATCGAGGCCTTGAGGCAGCTGAAGGCCGACCTTGCCGTGGTCGAGGAACAACTCGGGGCCGCAGAGCAGCAGCGGCAGATTCTGCTGGACACGATCCCGAACCTGCCGGACCCGACGGCAGCTGACGGGATGGCCGAGGAGGATGCGCAGGTCGTCCGGACTTGGGGCGAGCCCCCGCAGTTCAGCGTGCCGCCTCGTGATCACCTGGAGATCTCCTCGCCAGCCGGCTGGATCGATATGGCGCGCGGAGCCCGCACTTCCGGGTCACGGTTCGCCTACCGGATCGGCGACGTGGCCCTGGCCGAGATGGCGCTGTTCCGGTTCGCTCTTGACAGGATCACCGCGCAGGGCTTCCTCCCGGTCCTTCCCCCGGTGCTGGTATCAGAACGCGCGATGTACGGCACTGGCTACCTGCCCACCGATGCGCACAATCTCTATGTCCTCGAGCAGGATGGCTTGTACCTGGCCGGGACATCCGAGGTGGCGCTGGCCGCGATTCATATGGATGAGCGGCTGGAAGAAGAACAGCTCCCGGAGCGCTACACCGCATTCACGACGAATTTCCGTCGCGAGGCCGGAGCGGCGGGCAAGGACACCCGCGGCATGTTCCGGGTCCACCAGTTCGACAAGGTGGAGATGTTCGTATTCTGCACTCCGGACCAGTCCGCGGAGTTCCACGAATACTTGCTGTCACTCGAGGAGCAATTGGTCCAGGAACTGGGCCTGCCATACCGGGTGATGAACATCGCCGTCGGTGACCTGGGCGCCCCGGCGGCCAAGAAGTACGACATCGAGGCATGGTTCCCGGCACAAGGCCGCTACCGCGAGATCACCTCATGCTCGAACACCACCGACTACCAGGCGCGGCGACTGAACATCCGGTTCCGTCGCGACGGCCGGCTGGAATTCGTCCACACCCTGAACGGCACGGGGATCACCGCCCGCGCCCTGCTGGCGGTCATGGAGAATTTCCAGGACGAAGGCGGCGTCGTCGCCGTCCCGGAAGCACTCCAGCAATTCGGCGCACCGAAGACGCTCGGCAAGCCGCAGTAAACCCTCTAGCCTGACAATTCGCGCCGACGGTTACCGCCCGTGGTGCAGGCGGTAATGCTGAGAGAGTACGTCGTCGCCGAAATCATCCGCCGGGTTGCGCCATACCGAGTGAATGTGGTTCCCGTCGCCCTGGGTGTTGTCGTGCTCGATGAGAAGAGCCGGGCCCTGCACGCGGAAGTAGTGCCGCTGCCCGGGTTCGGTGCCGCCCGCCCAGGCGAAGACCAGGTTGTCCAGGCCGGCCCGCTCGAGGTCGCGCATCTGCACCCCCGCCACCTCGTCGGGAAGCCGCCGCACGAACACCCCGACAAGCTCCGACAGCTCGTCAAGCCGCCGCCGGTCCAACTCGCGGGCCGGCAGCCCCTTCGGGGAATGACGGATGTAGCTGAGGATGTCCCGCTCGTCCTCGCCGATCACGTAGTCGGGCTCGGGCTCGAACACCGCGTCAGGCCGCTCGACCTCGCCGATCCGGGGCACGATCCTGGTCGCGAAGTCCGGCGGCGGCCGGTGATGGATGATCGCGGCGCGCCGCTGCGCCTCGTCCAGTGAGTTCACGAACCGGAAGCCGAGCTCCTCGTCCTCGGCCAGCGGCGCCAGCACCCCGTAGCTGGCCGGCACGCTGCCGAGCATGCACGGCGTGGGGGAGAGGTAGCGTCCCTCGGCGATGGTGAAGTTCAGCGACACGTGGTGCCCGTAGAACTGCCAGCCCCACCTCACGTCACCAGGCGACCCGAACACCCTGAAGCTGTACCGCCCGGGTTCGAACAGATCGGCAAGCGCGGGAAGCAGCGCGCGGCGCACGTGCTCCATCGCCATCACCGAGACGACCTTCGCGTACCCCGGCATGCTGGTGCCGGTCACGATCAGCTCGTGCCCGAGCCTGCGCTGGCGGTCGTCAAGCTCGCCGACGTGCAGCCCCGCCCGCTCCAGTGACGGCAGGTAGGACCAGGCCCTGCGCTGCGCGTCGTCGAGCGCGAGGCAGGCCCGCCCGCGCTGCGCCTCGGTCAGCGCCGCAAGGAAGGCCGCCGCGGCCTCGGCCATCCGCGCCGCCGTCTCCGGCACCGCCCGGTCCTCATCGCCCATCCCGCCGCCCTCCGATCGCGATTATCCCCCGGCCAGCCGCCGGTTCCGGTCAGCCGCCTAGCTTCCGGCCGCGCCGCCTCTCATTCTTATTTATCCCGAACGGGCCGTGGTGCATCTCCCGCTGCTGGCATCACTGCCCAGGGCGCAGGACTCCGAACGACCCGCACGGCTCACTACGCTGGTGCCGCACGCGGCGCAGGTGGTCCAGCGTGCCTGGGCGCGCGCAGGAGGTTGGCGACGGCCCTGCTTATGGGCTGCCCGGTAGCGCGTTCGTAAAAGAGGAAACCCGGCGACGGATTCACCTCGAAGAAGCAGTAACCGTCGTCGGTCCGCCGCAGGTCGATGCCTGCTACCTCAAGGCCGAGATGCCGGCTCATGGCCACGCAGGCGTCGCCGATCTCTCGCGGGACGGCCGTCTCCCGCATGCGGACCAAGGAACCTTCACGACGCGCGTAACGGTAATCGTCGGCGTCGGAAAGCGCCTCGATGGCAAAGACCTCTGCGCCCACGGTGTGGACCCTGACATCCACGCCTGTAATCTGCTCCTGGAACTGCGCCGGGCAGTTGCGCACTCGTTCCAGCCACTCGCCCAGGTCGCGTGGCTCCAGACGATGCACGATCGACCGCACGCTACTGAGGGACTTGTAAATGACCCGGCCCGAACAGGCCGCATAGAATTCCCTGACGGCGTCTGGTTCCGTGCTGACCAGGGTGCGCGGGGTGCCGAACCCGAACGCCGCGGCGACGCTCGCCTGATAGACCTTAGAGTCGCTGGATGCCGACGCCAGCGCCCGGTTCACGACGGTGCACGGAAGCAGATCCACCAGTTGCCCGACGGCTTGCTGATATGCCGCCTCGAAGAGTGCCTTCCCGGATTTGGCCGGGTCGTCGCGAACTGGCTCGCCTACCTGGCCCCGATAGCCCGCATTGCGGATGTAGACGCCGGTGAGGTCCTGGAGGTCGACGATCCTGCCGGGTGTCATGAACCGGCCTTCGACTCCATCAGGGCCCAGGCTCCAGCTGACCCCGTAGCGATCCGGCACCTGGGCTTGATCGAAGAACACGTACTCGTACCCGAGATCCTCCAGCCGCGCGCACATCAACTCGATCATGGCGTCCGCGCGGATTCCGCATACAACGATCATGGCGGTTCACCGCCCGCCGTCGCACATGATGCGCCCTAGGTTGATGGCGATCTGCTGCTGCGCGGCGGGCGAGCAGGAATACAAGGACGGCAGCCTGTCCAGCTCCATGCAGTACCACCGGCCCCGTGGCCCCGCCACCAGCGACAGCTTATAGAAGAGGATTCTGAGCGCTTTTCCTACAGCGACGCAGTGAAGCGTCAGATCGCTTGACGGCGGTCGCGCGAGAGTCCCGTCAGGCCCGAGATAGACGACGCAGTCAGCGGTCACGAAGCATTGCAGTCGCGCCCGCTCCTTGAGCGTGATCAGGGCGCCACAAAGGGTCTCCATAATTGCCAGATCCGCGACGCTACGCGTCCAGTATTCGGCGCCGCCTGTCAGCGGGCTGTACAACACGTCGCCCGCGTGCTCGGCCCGCAGCCGGCGGATCTCATCGCGTTCCGTGGTAACGAACGTCGGCGGCAGGAATTCCCGAAGGCTGGGCGCCAGAGCCGCAAGATCGGCCACGTTCAGGCGCGGCCGGTACCACAGTTCCGGCTTCAGCCGGTTGATTACCGGGCACGGCATGCGGTCGAGCCAGGCCGCAGTAAGGGCAGTCCACTCGGCCGTAAGATATCTGCCTTCGCCGGTCTGGTACTCCTCGGCTGTCACGGGCACACCGTAGCCGCGGTTCAGGACGCCAGCTATCTCGCCGAACCTGAGCCGCATATCGTGCCAGGTGATCGCGCCTTCGGACGGCAGCAGCCAGCTAAATCCCAGCTGGGGGAAAAGGTCGCTCTCCGGCAGTAGGGCAGCTCCGTATCCATTACTCCGGGCATAATCGGCGACCAGCTCGCAGCACGGATCCCCTTGCTTTCCGATAAGCAGGAAATGGTTCTTTTCGCCTCTCGGCGAACGTCGATAATTATTCACGGGCCCCCCCGTCCCCGATCCAGTCTAGATCATTACGTCGGCAGCCGACGCTGCTAGGTATCGTTGCACTCAGCACCCGCCAGCGTCCAGAGCCAGCACCAATCACAAAAAAGATCTTGGTGGCCGGGCGGTAAGAGGATCCTGTCGGCGGCTTGCAATTCTTTGTTGTCCCGAACAAACTATTCTCGCGGCCGTTATCTCGCCCTGGGCGGCGTCACCGCCCGCCCGCCGGACCAGCCCTCGCCGCCACTTCCGCACGGTGGCCACATCCAGCCGGTGACCCTCATCGCCGTCACCCGCCGACCGTATTCTGCTGCTAGGTACCGTGGTCGTCGCGAACAGTTCGCAACTGCGCACAGATGGCTGATGTCGATGTGCTGCAATGGGATTTTCGAGTCATCCTGTAACGATGAGGGATCAGCACCGCCCCGCCACCCCCGGCCATCATGATCATCAGACCGAGCACCCGCACGATCCCGGGACCGATCATCCGCACCCCGACCATCATGACCACGGCACCGGTCATCCCCATCCCCACCCTCATCGCCATGATCATTCCGGGGCCTGGGCGCGGATCCGGCACATGCTCGGGGCGCACTCGCACGACAACGGGACCGACTCGGCCCTTGAGTCCTCGGCCGATGGCCTGCGGACGCTGTGGATCTCGCTGGCCGCGCTCGCCGCGACCGCATGCGGGCAGGCGGTGGTGGTCGCCCTATCCGGCTCGATCGCACTGCTCGGCGACGCGCTGCACAATGGCGCCGACGCGCTGACCGCGGTGCCGCTGGGCATCGCGTTCGCGCTCGGCCGGCGGCGGCCCAACCGCCGGTACACCTACGGCTATGGACGGGCCGAGGACCTGGCCGGGGTCGCGATTGTCGCGGTGATCGCGCTGTCCTCAGCGGTCGCGGCGTTCGCCGCGGTGCAGCGCCTGCTGCACCCGCGTCCTGTCACCCACCTGGCCGCCGTCGCCGTCGCCGCCGCGCTCGGGTTCGCCGGCAACGAGCTCGTCGCCCGCTACCGGATCCGCACCGGCCGCCGGATCGGCTCCGCCGCGCTGGTCGCCGACGGCATGCATGCCCGCACCGACGGGTTCACCTCGCTGGCCGTGCTGGCCGGAGCGGGCGGGGTGGCGATCGGCTGGACCTGGGCGGATCCCGCGGTCGGGCTGCTCATCACGGCGGCCATCCTCGCGGTCGGCTGGCAGGCGGCCCGCGAGGTCGGCAGGAGGCTGATGGACAGCGTGGACCCGGCGCTGACCGACGCCGCCGAGGCCACCCTCCTCGGTACCCCCGGCGTGCTGGGGGTAGGGCAGCTAAGGCTGCGCTGGGTGGGCCACAGGCTCCGGGCCGAGTGCGAGATCGGCGTCGACCCGAACTCCTCGGTGGTGCACGCGCACGACATCGCGGTCAGCGCGGAGCACGCGTTGCTGCACGCGATACCCCGGCTGGCCGCCGTCACCGTGCACGCCGATCCCGTGGACGCCGCCGATCACCACGCGCCGCTTGCCGACCACATCCATACCTAGCCAGGCGTCCCCGACGACACGCCCGCGCACTTCCCCGTGGCAGTGGCCCTCGGCGGCTAGATGCCCGGCAGGATAGCGGCGAGCAGCGCACCCATCCGGCCGGCCGAGACCCGGCCCGCCTCGACCACCTCGGCGTGACTCAGGCCGTGCCCGGCCAGCCCGGCCGCCAGGTTCGTGACCAGCGAGATGGCGAGCACCTCTGCGTCGAGCTGGCGGGCGGCGATCGCCTCCAGGACTGTTGACATGCCGACCAGGTCGGCGCCGAGCGTGGCCAGCATGGTGATCTCGGCCGGCGTCTCGTAGTGCGGCCCTGGCAGCATCGCGTAGACCCCCTCGGCCAGGCTGGGATCCGCGTCGCGCGCCAGCGCCCGAAGCCGCGGCGAGTACAGGTCGGTCAGGTCGACGAACCGCTGGCCGCGCGACGGGGGCGGCCCGGCAAGCGGGGACTTGCCGGTCAGGTTGAGGTGGTCTCGAATGAGCACCGGCTGCCCGACGCTGAGCCCGGCGCGGATGCCGCCCGCCGCGTTGGTCAGCACGACGGTCCGGCAGCCCGCCAGGATCGCGGTGCGCACGCCGTGCACCACCGTGGCCGGCGGCAGGCCCTCGTACAGGTGCACCCGGCCCAGGAACACCAGCACGCGCAGCGGCCCCACCTGGACCGAGCGCACCGTCGGGTTGTGGCCCGGCACCGTCGGCTCGGGAAACCCGCCGAGTTCGGCGAGCGGGACCTCGGCGGTCGCTGGGCCTATAGCGACCACGGCCGGCGTCCAGCCCGAGCCGAGCACGACCGCGACGTCGTGCGGGCCGGTCAGGGCGGTGAGGCGGGCGGCGCTGGTCGCGGCGGCGGCGAAGGGATCATCGGTCACGGGGGTCAATCATGCCGTGACGCTCCCGTCCGGTCCGGGCCGGGTGGCCGCGCGGGGATACCACTGCCCGTTCGGCATCCAAGAAAATGGAAATATCCGCGATCCGGTATACGGTGACGTGGTGGACGAGCACGGGGGAGCGGCAGGCGTCCCGGAGACTGAAGCCGCGCCGCCGGGTAAGCACGCTGCGCGTACGGCGTGGGACAACCCGCAGACGCCGTGGTCCGGGCGGCCGCGGCGGGCCGACATCCTGTGCTGGGCCGGCATCGTGCTCAGCGGCGTCTACTATTACGCGCTGCTGCCGTTCCGCGCCGAGCTACTGGGCACCCACCCGGTGGTCTCCGAGCTGCTCAACGGGAGCACGGAGGCGATCATCGCCGCCGCGGCGTTCGCTCGCGTCGGGCACGGGTCGCTGATCGTCGCGCTGTTCGCGGCCATCCCGGGCCTGATGGACTTCGACGCGCTCTACTGGTGGGCGGGCAGGCTGTGGGGCGAGCGCTTCATCAACATGCTGGGCGGCAAGCGCAAGCGCGGCACCAAGTACATGGGGCGGGTGCAGCGGTGGGGGCGCAAGTTCACCTGGCCCGCCGTGGTGATCGCGCCGTTCCTGCCGATCCCCAGCGCGATCATCTTCGTCGTCGTCGGCTGGGCCGGGATGCGGCTGATCACGTTCCTGATCCTGGACCTGATCGGCTCGCTGCTATGGGCCGGCCTGCTGGTCGGCCTCGGCTACGAACTCGGCCATCGCGCGGTGGTCGTCGCGCAGGCCATCTCGCACTACGGGCTGTGGTTCTCCCTCGCACTCGTCGCCCTGGTCGTGTTCTTCCAGGTCCGCGCGCAGCGCGAGATGATGCGCGCCGCCCGCCAGGCCGATGCGGCGCGCCAATCCGGCTCCGCCGGCGAGGGCGGTTCAGCCCTTGACGACGCCTGAGGTCAGACCGCGGATGTAGTAGCGCTGCAGGGCGATGTACAGGATGACGCACGGGATCATGGCGATCACCGCGCCGGCCTCCAGGTAGCCGAAGTTGACCTGGCCGACGCTGCCGTACTCCATGTTGAGCAGTGCCAGCGGCAGCGTAAACAGGTCGTTGCTGGTCAGGAACGTGAGGGCGCCGACGAACTCGGTCCAGGAGAACAAGAAGGCGTACAGCACCGTGGTGGCGATGCCCGGCACCACCAGCGGCCGCAGCACCGATATCAGCGTGCGGGTGGCGGACGCGCCGTCGACCGCGGCCTGCTCGCTGAGTTCCCACGGCACCTGCAGGAACGTGTTGCGCATCACGAACACGCCGAACGGCAGGTTGAACGTGGTGTAGAACAGCGCGAGGCCGATCAGGCTGTTCGTCAGGTGCAGCGTGTGCATCTCAAGGAACAGCGGGGTGAGCAGCGCCTGGAACGGCACCATGAGGGTTGCCAGGACCATGGCGAACACGATGCCGGAGCCGCGGAAGCGGAACCGGGCGAAACCGTAGCCTGCCATCGTCGCGACCACCGCCGTCGCCACGGCGGTCATCGCGGCCACCAGGAGGCTGTTCCCCGCGTAGTGCAGGATGTCGCCGCCGCTGATGAGCCCCGAGTAGTTGCCGAACGTCAGGTGGCTGAGGTCCGCCCTCGCCGGGGCGCTGGTGACCAGGGCGTCGGGCAGCAGCGACCGGAATACCGCCCAGGCGAGCGGCAGCACGAACAAGATGCTGGCCACCGTGCCCACGATGAGGTACACGGCCAGTCCGGCCGGGCGCCTGCCGCCCGCCTGCTGCCGCCCGGCCCGGGCGGCCGGGATCGGCAGGGCTCTGCCCGCGGCTGTCATCTGCGCCTCCCCAGTCGGCTCTTCGCGGTTGTGTTGTCGTCTCGGAGCAGGTAGAACTGGGCGGCGCTGACGATACCCACGACGACGACCAGGGCGATCGCGCCTGCCGTGGCGTAGCCGAGGTGGTAGGCGATGAACGCCTCCTGGTAGATCCACATCACGATCGGCTCGGTGCTCGTGCCCGGGCCGCCCTGGGTAAGGATGAAGAACTGGTTGAAGGCAAGGAACGAGCCGATGACCGAGATGATGAGGCTGAGTGCGATGTTGCGGCGCAGCATCGGGATGGTGATCCGCCGTTCCTTCTGCCACCAGGTGGCGCCGTCGACGTCCGCGGCCTCGTAGAGATCGGCCGGGACGCCCTGCATCCCGCCCATCAGGATCATCATCGTCAGGCCGGAGGCGAACCAGACCACGAACACGCAGATCGCGCCGAGCGCGAGGCCGTAGTGCACGGTCCACGCGGTGGACGCGCTGGCCAGGCCCAGCTTGCCGAGCACGGCGTCGATCGCGCCTGAGTCCGGCTGCAGTTCGAGCAGCAGCATGAAGCTCTCGGTGGCGAGCCCGACGATGAACGGCAGGAAGAACGCGGTGCGGAACACCACGCTGCCGCGCCGGTTGGCCCGGACGAAGACCGCCATGGCGTACCCGAGGACCAGGATCGGCCCGGTGACGATCGCGGTGTACAGCAGGGTGAACAGCACCGAGTGGATGAACACGGGGTCGTGGATCAGCTCGGTGTAGTTGCTGCCGCCGATGAAGTGGTACGGGCCGATCAGCGGCCAGTCGGTCAGCGAGATGTAGATGGCGAAGCCCAGCGGGAACAGGACGAACACCGCGACGAGCGCGAACGCGGGCGATATCAGGAGCATCCCGGTCCGCGTGCGCCGCGCCCGCAGGGTCCGGCCCCGCAAGGTGCGGCCGATCGCCGATGCCCAGGAGGGGCCGGGCGGCAAGGAGCCAGCCCGCGGGACGGTTGCGTCCCGCGGGCCGGACTGGTCAGTGATCATTAAGGACGCGTCACCTCGCTACGACGAGGCCTGCTGTATGAGCTGCGTGAAGCCGGTCTGCCCCTGCTGCAGCGCTAGCGTCATGTTGCCGTCGTAGACGGCGGTGGTGAACATCTGGAACCAGGGTCCCTGCGGCACGTTGAACGCCTGGTTGTAGATCAGCCCGACCGGCGCGTAGCCGTGCCCGAGCGCCTTCAGCGCCACCGCGTCGTCCGGGTGCGCGGCCGAAAAGGCCGGCGTGAGCAGGTCAGTGCGGATCGGGGTAGCGCCGAGGTCCGGGTACTGCTCCTGCTGGGCCTGCTGCAGCACCCAGGTGATGAATTCCCACGCGCCGGAGGGGTTCTTCGCCGCCGTCGGAATCGCGAAGTCGTCGCCGCCGTCGAACGTGCTGTAGCCGCCGGTCGCGCCCGGCAGCGGGGTGTCGGCGAAGTTGGCTAGTTCGGCGGGCGTGGCGATGTCCTCGACCTGCCCGTAACCACCCGGCATGATCCCGATCTTGCCGGCCGCGAAGTCCTGGCCCCAGGTCGGCCCGTCGTCGGTGCGGTCGTTGTCGGGGACCAGGTGCTGGGTCCACATGTCCCGGTACAGGGTCAGCGCCTGGATCAGCGCCTGGTTGTTGCTGATCGTCGCGGTCTGGTTGCCGATCGGGCCGGTCGTCAGGTAACTCCCGGCGGCCCAGATACCCGGCTGCACGGTGAAGCCCAGGCAGCCCTCGCAGTCGCCGGCGAACGTGAAGCCGTTGATGCCGTGCCCGAGCTTGTTGATCTTCTGTGCGTCGGACAGGATCTGCGCGTAGGTGGTCGGCGG
>Ga0070764_10001430_pt1 | contig 10393 bp, 7 predicted proteins | sample HubBroMetageWRM4_FD_67287 | JGI IMG/M metagenome (GOLD analysis project Ga0070764, IMG submission 67287) | Warmed soil microbial communities from the Hubbard Brook experimental Forest, New Hampshire - Hubbard Brook CCASE Soil Metagenome WRM 4 | ecosystem: Environmental > Terrestrial > Soil >... | reverse complement strand
CGGAGCCATGCCCATGAACATCATCGAATACACCGCCATCACTCGCCCGCGCAGATGATCAGGAACCATGGCCTGAATGAGCGTGTTTGAGGACGACATTTGCAGCATCATGAAGAAACCGACTGGCAGCAGAAGTCCGGTGGAGAGCCAGAAGCTGCGCGAGAAGGAAAACAAAATCAGGCTGACGCCGAAGCCGCCACAAGCAAACGCTACCCATCGCCCCAGACCCCGGACACCGGTCTTGGCTGCGAGCGTGAGAGCCCCAAGCAGGGCTCCAACTCCGGTTGCACCCATCAGGATACCCAGTTCGCGCGCGCCCCCGTGCAAGACCCGGTGCGCAAAAATTGGCATCAACACGGTGTAGGGCATCGCCACCAGGCTCACCAATCCCAGCAGCACCAGAATGGCGCGGATGGGCGCAGTCCGGCTAACGAAGCGAAACCCTTCGATGATGTGTGCCAGCGGCGACGCGCGGTCGTCCGCATAAGACGGCGGATTCACTCTCATCAGCCACAGGCCCACGATTACCGCGATGTAACTCACGCCGTTGGCGAAGAAGCACCAGCCTTCTCCAATCCGGGCCACCAGAATTCCCGCAATCGCTGGGCCAATGATGCGCGCGCCATTGAACATGGAAGAGTTCAGCGCAATCGCATTCATCAGATCTTCCTTGCCGACCATATCCACCAGAAACGACTGTCGGCCCGGAATGTCGAACGCGTTGACCACCCCCAGCAACGCCGCTAGCACAAAGATATGCCATACCTGGACCTTCCCCGTAAGGGTCAGCGCCGCCAGCATCAGGGCAAGAATCATGGAGCAGACCTGCGTCGTGATCACAACTCGTTGCCGGTTATAGTGATCGGCAACAATGCCTCCGAAGGGAGCCACCAGAAACACGGGAAACTGGCTGGCAAACCCGACCGACCCCAACAGCAGCGAAGATCCAGTGAGGCGATAGACCAGCCACGCCTGGGCAACGGTCTGCATCCAGGTTCCGATCAGCGAGATCAGTTGCCCGCTGAAAAAGAGCTGGAAGTTGCGGTGGCGCAGGGCGCGCAGGGTGGCAGACAGCTGGATTTGGCCGCTGGCAATGGCAGTGCTTTGGGTTGCAGGACGTTCCGTCGGGGATGCCACAATTGGCTCTAGAAATATCCTATCAGGCAGGAGCAGGATAAAAACCCTCGGAGAGTGGGCCCGAAACCTGCTGTTTCCCATGTTTCCCAGAATCCTCGCCATTCGCCGCACTGGCACGATCGGGTCATTTGCAGTCCGCCGGAGTTTGTTACAATGCTCCTAACCCCCGGATCCTCCTCCCGGTTTGGCTTATCCGCCACTGCGTACGTTCAGCCCTGAGTGGGAGTCTGGCCGAGTCTTCGGAGGGAGTTTCGCTTTACGGGCTCAGTTACAAAAGTCACTTGGCGTAAGTTCGAACTCTTCATAACATGCAGATACCGGGTTCGTTGAGGGCCTCTTCATGCACGGGATAGCGGTCACCCTTCTTACCGAAGACAAGGAACGGCTCCAAGCGCTCCAGCAACGCCTGGAAAACGCCCAAATCGGCCGCAATGTCTTCGGGCATGTGGGCTTTCCCAGTAGCCAGACCGATCCTCTGCTCCGCCAGATTCAGGACGTTCGTGCTGAAGTTGTGCTGGTGGATATTGATCCCGACAACGTGCAGCGTGCCATCCGGGCGATTGAACTCATTCACGCCAATACCAACGACATTGTAATTTTCGCAGTAGGAGCGCTGACCAATCCCGAGACCATTGTTTCTGCCATGCGGGCGGGTGCACGCGAATACCTGGAGCGTAATGCCACCGCGGAAAGCATGGTGGAGGCGCTCAGCCGTTTTGCGGCATCGCGGGGAAAGGCACGTACTTCGTCGGGCCGGGCACGGGTCTTCGTCATAACCAACGCCAAGGGTGGAGCGGGCGCAACCACGGTCGCGGTGAACACGGCCATCGCCCTACAGGAAGTGCACACTGGTGTGTTGCTGGTGGATTTTGCGTCCCTCGGACACGCGTCGCTCCATTTGAATGCGCGGCCGACTTTTGGGCTCACGGATGCATTGCAAAATCTGCATCGCATTGACACTTCGCTTTTGCAGGGCTTGATGACTCAGTGCAAGGATGGCCTGCAACTTCTGGCCGGTCCGCAGACACCTCATTTAGTAACTCCCACCGCGGCCGAACTGGCCGGCCTGTTTGATCTGCTGGTATCGCACTTCCGCTACGTGGTAGTGGATTGCTCGAACCGCCTCGACGAAACCGCGCGCATGCTCTGCGATCTGGCCAACGCCGTGTTGCTGGTGGCCCAGACCGATGTGGTCTCCCTATGGAGCGCGGGACGCATGCGAACCTTTTTGGAAGAAGGCGCGGGACGTGACCGCGTTCGCCTGATTCTGAACCGCTACAAGAAGATTCCGGGTTTCAGCGACGAAGACGTCGAGGCCGCAACCAGTTGCAAGGTGCTGTGGAAGCTACCCAACAATCATCAGGCGATTGCACCGGCGATTGACAAAGGCCAGCCAGTTGCGCTGCAAGAGAGCGTGGATATTGGCCGTTCTTTCCGTGGGTTGGCCGCGTTGCTGGCGGACGCCTCCCCTACCTCAGAAGGCTCTTTGGATCTGGTCTATCAGCCGGACAAATCGGAAGCCAAGAAGAAGGCTGTGGGCCGGCTGTTAATCTCTCCCATGCGTGCCGGGCAGTAACCGGCACACCAATCACTTTGCGCTAGCTGCCTTGCCTTCGGGCGTTGCGCTCTCCAGCTTTGCGTAAATGGCGGGATTGGCACAGACCTCGTAGTACCACTGGTCGGTCCAGTGTTGCAGCGAAAGGTTGCGGGTCTCGACCTGGGGCACGCGGCTGCCCCGCACCACAATCTTCCGGAAGATGTCATTGCCCACCGGCACTAATCCGCTCCACAGACGATATTCTTCCTGAGTCTTCAGTTCGGGAAGGTCGAGCTTGCACGCTTCAAGCGAAATTTCCTTTTCCAGTTTGCGAAATGCAGCCTCGCTCATGCGGATGCCATTCACGTTGTATTTCAGGATGAAGTCCTCGGGACTGTCCTGCAAGTCGGCATCGCTGACCGTCTGGAATGCATAAACGTGGAATGGAGTTTCTACGCTCTTTAGCGTCTTACGCACGCGCTTGCTACAGGACGAAAGCCGGTCGCTCTCGTTGAGCGCGTCCGAAATCATGATCCTCTGCTCTCCATCCATCAGATACATCGGCGGTGAATCCTGGTAGGAAATGCCCACCCCCAGTTCGATCCCAGGCAACCCGGCCCGCTCCAGCAGTTGGTTATAGCCGCGCACAATTTCAACGATCTCCCGCGCCAGCACCGACGCACGGCCAACACCCAGCCCCGGTTCGCCTTCGCGCTCAAGGATAGCAAGAATGATCGCATCGCCTTCCAGAAAGACTTTGACCGCCCCATACTTGGGCAACAGTTTGTTCACGGGATCATAGAAATTCAGGCTGAAATACGAGGCCGGATTCATGTCCCGCTCCAGCAACGAGCGCGTGAGCCGGGAGGAGTCGCGAACGTCAGCCTTGATGATGATGTGGCGGACGACTTTCTCCTCGCCCGATTTCTGCTCATCCGGCAGCAGGAACTGGTACAGCGTTCCGTTCATCGCCGAGAGTTGGCGGATCTTCTCATTCGCAACCAGGTTAATGCTGTCGAGCGCGCTGTTGAGGGCCTCCAGTTGGCGCAGGTCACGGTGATAACGGATGAAGTCACGCAGAAAGCGCCCGGCTTTCTTCGCCCGCTCCGCCCCGCGGCAACCGGCGACGCGGTCAATGGCAGCGTACAGACCGTCCGGAGACAGCTTTCCGTGTTCGGCGATCAATTTTTCCACCCTGACTTTCTCTTCTTTCGAGATCAGGGCGTTCTTCAACTGCTGGGCGTTGATGCGAGGAGAATATTCGGCCAGCAGCGGAGCCACCTCATAAGAGGCAGTCACGTATTCCATGAGTTTTTCGCGCTCCACCTGACTGACCCAGTCGCTGAGACGGTTTTTCTGAGCGCGGCCCTCCGGAGTGGAATCGTCCGGCGCGCCCGCGCCCACCAGTTCATGCGCGTTTTCCGGTACATTCAGCCAGCCGTCGAGTGTACGTTCCGGGTCCGGGCCCAGCTCAAGCTTCATGGATTGCAGGAATTCGCAGGTGATTCTTCGCACGTTCGAGAAGCGGTCCGGGTCACGGTCGAAGTTCCCCAACATGACGTACTGCTCGGCGTTCAAGTAGGCATCGCGACCGTCTTCGCTAAAAATCAAGGGGTTGAGAAACAGCTTGTACTGCTCGTCATAGCTGTTGCCAAAAAAGGAGCGGCGAGTGCGCGCCAGAGTCTCCTTCTCGATGTCACGCAGCGTGCGCAACAATTCCTGGCCGGTCTTGCGTAGAATGATTTTCTTCGCAACCTGGAAGCCCGCGGCCCGCTCCCGATATTCCAACGCCTTCTGTTGCTGCACGCCCTCATGGCTTTTCAACGTCATACGGCAGCGTTCCAGAATCTGCGCAAATTGCGCATTGAGCTCGAAGCGCAGGAACTTGATGATCGCCGACCTCGCCAACAAGTCCAGCACCGGACTTCCCTTCGCCTTGGCATGATTCAACGCCGCCACGTGGATCTCCGCCAGCAGCGGCTTCAAGTCCGACATTTCGACCCGCTGCTGCGGCCTTGGGCTGGAGGCTGGCCGGATGATGTTTCCCAAGCTGTGGTGCGCTTCGGTGGCCAGCAATCCCTCCACATCTCCGTGGCGTACCAGGGAACGCGTGATATGCAGGCGCATCTGCTCTACGAACTTGGGGCTCAGGTGAACGTCGTGGCGCAGGTTGTCAACCCCAACTTGCAGACCTTCCAGCGAGAGCGCCGGAACAAAGCTCGACAAACAAAGTGGGACCGCCTCTTCCGTGTGGTGCCCGAGTCTGAAGATGGGGATGCGCGGCATTAGGTGTCAGCCCTTTGAACTATGGTTGCCGTGCCTGGCTCACCAGGCTGGCACGAAATTGCGGCACCACCAGCGCCTGCTCGACCGTAGGCACATTCAGACCGGCCAACTTCGCCGCCATCGTCTGGGCATCAGAGGCAGCACCGGTGTTGCTGTACGCCCTCCACAAAAGCCGCATGGACATTGGGTCAGCCGAATCTTCCTGCAAGTGCGAAATCGCTTCCGCATACTTTCCCTGGGCCACCAATATGGTCCCTGCAGCACCGTGATCGCAACGTTGGATAACCTGGCTCGGGCTCCGCTCCGCCATGGCGTCCAGTTGAGCGAGAGCTTTGCTGGCCGAGTCCATATCTCGAGCATCGGCAGAACGCGCCGCCAGCACCCGCAGAATACGTGCGTGCTCCTCGTTGCGGTCGGTCACGGAAATCTCGTGCGGCTCCTGCAACGCAGATTCCGCTGCTCGCAGCTCCTTTAGCGCCGCCCGGGGATCCGGTTCATACATGGCAAGTACGCGATGCGCTTCGGCTTCCAGTCTTCCCAGCCCGGCAGCGTGCGCATGTGCTGCCACTTCGGCCAGGGCCTTTTCTGCCCGCTTGTGATTGCCCTCCCGTATCCAGGTCAAGGCGGATTGCAATTCGAATTGAACTTTGTCGCCCTGGCTTCCTGCGAACACCACGGCCCGCTCGTATTCCTCTCGCGCACTCTCTTCTTTCCCCATGAGGGCAAGGGTATCGGCTACGCCCACTTCCGATCCGAAATTTGGATCCATGCGGACGCTGGCCCGGTATTGCTCCAGAGCCGCCTCGAACTTCCCGTCCATGCGCAGTATCTCACCGTACGAATCGTGGGGATTGGGCTCATTGGGCACCAGCGCGATGTAGCGATCCATAGCGGCAAACGCCTTCTCGAAGTCTCCATTGAAGGCATAGGTATATCCCAGGTCGTTTAGCACCGCCGGATAATCGGGCAGGACGCTCAACGCACGCTCCAGCACCGAGGCCGCCTGCTGATAGCGCTCCTGCAGGGTCAGCCAATCGCCGGCAAGAAAGGCCAGACGTGCGTCGTGCGGATACTTCGCCAATAAATCGTTCATGGCTGCAATCGCCTGCAAGTAGTTGTCTTCTTGCACTCCGGCCAGCCAGACAATCAGCAACTGTTCTCCCGGGCTCACCGCCGGCGCCAGTCGCTTGGCCTGCTGCCGGGCTTCCGCCTGCTCGGCAGGATCTTTGCTGATCTTGGCAATCATGATGAAGGCTTGAGCAAACTTGGGATCGGATTTGGTGGCCGCCCGCAGGAACTGCAAGGTTGTGTCGAGGCGATATTGCTCGAAATTCTGCATCGCGGCTTCGAAGTCCGTCCGGGCCTGCGTCGAAGAAGTCGTGACCGGAAGCTGAGAGCTGGCTCCAACTTGAACCGGCCCTTTCGGACTGGTCTTACCATCGGCGAAAGCAATCGGGCACGATAGCAGGAGCACAGAAAGGCAGCAGCGGTAGACCAAGCGGCAGACCATTGGACCCTCAGAAATTGTTGATTTTCTTGCTCGTTATGCGTTGAGCGTAGCACGCCATCGAGGGCCGGAAAACGTTACCCAAGTTACTGGCTATGGGAGACGGTGCAGTGATTTCGCATTGACAAGTAAAGACTTACAGGCCGTCTGTTTTAACCGCTGACGAGTACGAATAGAGACCATGGACAGAAGAGCAAAGCTTCAAATCCTTAGAAAAATGCGCTTGCGGTAGAGCACCCACATCACCGCCCAACACATGAGCACGAAGCAAATCGCGTAAAGCAGAGACGCATTGGCAGGATTGGCCACTGCGTCAAACCGATCTTGGTAGAGCACATCCTGCCAGGACAAACCCTCAGCCGTAGAGAATCGGTAGAGGCCGTGTGAGATCAACTCGGCGAACACGTAAGCCGTGATGGGGTTCATTCCGAACACCAGAAAAAACGTGGTCCAACGCCCTCGCCAGTGCTTGACGTCGAGCACCCAGTAACACAACGCCAGGCAGAGTAGTGCCAGACCCGCACTCAGGAGCACAAACGAACCGGTCCAAAGATTCTTATTAATGGGGAGCCAGAGATTGCAGAATTCTCCTGCGCCCACCCCCGCCAGACCGCACAGCGCCATGCCGATGACTTTGGCCTTGCCCGAACGGATGCCGTGCAGCCAATCGCCGGTGATCAGCCCCAGCAGCGTCGTGGCTACTGCGGGAATGGTGCTGAGCAGGCCTTCCGGATCGTGCGTCCCGTCATACAAGTGCCCCGCCAGCAATTTGCGGTCGAGCCACGCCGCCAGGTTGCGGTCGGGATCAAGCAGCGGTATGTCCAGCCTGGGGACGCCGAACCCCGGAACGGGAACATAGCGCATCAAAATCCAATATCCTGCCAAACATGTAAAGGCAGCGACAATCCACGCCCGGCGGCGCGTCCAGAGCGCAAAGACGGCAGTCACCACGTAGCAAATCGCAATCCGTTGCAGCACACCGTAGATGCGCCACGACGACAACGAATACCGATCCGGAAACCCGTTGAGCATCAGGCCCAGACCGATCAGAATCACACCGCGCCACAAGACGTGACGCAAAAGCTGCCACCGCGATTCGCCACGTGTCAGGCGGGTTCGAAACGAGAACGCCATCGACACTCCAACCATGAACAGAAAGAAGGGAAAGATCAGGTCGGTCGGCGTCCAGCCATTCCATTCCGCGTGTTTAAGCGGCCAGTAGGAATCCGGTCCGTTGCCGGCGTTGTTGACCAGAATCATGGCAGCGATGGTCGCGCCCCGAAAAAAATCCAGAGAAACCAACCGGGGAGCCGGCGCCGGCACATCAGTGGGATCGGCGTTCATCAGTCATTGCCGCGGTCGCCTATGGTCGCGTATCCAAAGGGTGCGTCGCTTTCTCGAAGAATTCGTTCTGCAATTGCAGGCTGGCCTGGTCGGCTTTAATGGCGCGAATGCACTTGACGATCAGCTTTTCGAATTCGTCCATCTCGTACTTGCCGCGCTCGACCGTGGCCAGCGCCCCGTCACCAGAATAATGGTTGGGGAAGCGCGCATACCACCAGATTGCGGTGTATAGCTCGTCTGGCAATTTGAGACGAGCTTGGTCCGCCCCGGACTCGCTGCGGGCGCGATCCATGTGGACGAGATCAGGACGCGCAATCAACATTTTTGCTGTCTCCGATTCTCCTCCATGCAGGTCGACTGCATCTTTTTTCGGGGGATTATTGGTTGGAGGAGGATCGACGATCGGAAGAATGTAGACGACGTAGTCACGCGGCTTTTCGAGTTGGGTCTGGGCGAAGAATGGCAGCAAGCTCTCGTTGCCGCCGTGTCCGTTGACGATGAGAATCTTCTTACATCCGTTGCGGGCCATCTCGTCGGCGGTCTCTTGCAGAAGGTCCAACTGCAAATGTGTGCTGTAGGCAATGGTTCCGGGCTCATGTTTGGCTTCGAAAATCTGCCCAAAATAATACTCTGGAAAGACCACAGCGTATTCCTGTTCCGCGGCTTGCAGGACCGCGTAACGCACCTTGAGCAAATCCGTTCCCAGGGGTAAGTGTGCGCCATGCTTTTCCAGGATGCCGAACGGAAGCAGGCACGTGCCCTGGGATTGCTGGATGGCGGACCGAAACTCGGCGGCAGTGAGTTCTTCCCAGTGCACAGAGAGCTTGCCTTGCGCCCAGCCCAAGTTGGTACCGCACGCCAATACGGCAAGAAAACCAAGAATCTTCTTCATTAAATCGTTTCTCCAGATGGGCAATTCTAGCACTCGGGAACCCTTCTCCGGCTGCGTTCGGCATGGCAATTACTTTGGTTACTGTGGTCACTGTGGCCAATCACGATGGAAAGCTATGATTGCAGAGGCGGACCCATTTCATGAAGCAACTGAACTTCGTACTCTGCCTTACTAACAGCGAAAATGATTACCAGTTGGAACAAGTAACCGCCGCACAAGATGCAGCCAAACAACTGGGCGTTGAACTGTCCATTATCGATGCTGACAACAATGCCATTGACCAGAGCCAGCAACTACTGAAAATCATTCAGTCGCATTCCGACTCTCATCCCGATGGAATCATCTTTGAACCGGTGGGGGGAACGGCCATGCCCCAGGTGGCGCGCGCCGCAGCCGCGGCCGGAATCGGCTGGGTTGTACTCAACCGCGAAGTCGACTATATCGCCGACCTTCGCAAGGCTTATCGCATCCCGGCCTTCACCCTGACCACCGACCATGAAGAAGTGGGGCGCATTCAAGGCCGGCAGTTTGCCGCGCTCCTCCCCGGAGGAGGTTCCGTCCTCTACATTCAGGGCCCGTCGGAGAGTCCGGCGGCTAAGCAACGCACCTCTGGCATGTACGAAACTAAGCCGGTCGACGTGCAAGTCAAACTGATGAAAGCGCAGTGGACGGAGACCAGCGCCTACCGGACTGTGAGTTCCTGGTTGCGCCTGTCCACCTCTCATCAAATGCACATTGAAGTCATCGCCGCACAGGACGATTCTATGGCCATGGGTGCCCGCAAAGCCTTCGAGGAACTGCCCAGCGGCGCAGCCCGGGATCGCTGGCTGAGTGCTCCGTACCTCGGGTGCGACGGACTGCCCAACAGCGGCCAAGCCTGGGTACGCGAAGGCCGCTTGACCGCTACGGTTTATATTCCTCCCAACGCGGGCACCGCCCTCAAAATGCTGGCGAACGCAGTGCAATCCGGCAGCCTGCCCCCGGAGCAAACTCTTACGGTGCCGGTCTCCTATCCGGCAATTGAAACCCTCGCTTCTGTGGCCTGCAAGACTCACGCCCACTCCGCCGGAAGCGAATAGACGCGTTCGCGATATTCGTCTGACCTGTTAAATTGTTTCCCAGGAGAACCCCATGCCAACCCTCGTTCCGCAAGCGACTCGCATCACTGCGGCTGGAAGTAAACCGAAGCTGATCGACGAATACATTGGCCGGGTCAATAGCAAGACTGCCGGCGTCAGCGTAGCCCACATGCGTAGCCCGCAAGGATGGCAAGAGCCCGGTCAAACTCCGGAATTCGACGAATTCACCGTAGTTCTGAAGGGCAGCCTGCGTGTGCGCCACAAGCAGGGACAGATAGATGTATCCGCAGGCCAGGCGGTGATTACCTATCGTGGGGAGTGGATCCAGTATTCGACGCCAGCTGAAGGCGGAGCGGAATATATCGCGGTATGCCTGCCCGCGTTTTCCATGGAAACCGTACATCGGGACGCCAATTCCGGCGATTGAATCCCGCTGCTATCTCACCTGCAACCCATACTGCTGAGTGGTGGGCGGAACCATGCCATTCATCCGCAGGTACTCGACGATCTGTCCGTAGTGGTCAGAAATGTGCCACACCGCGGCCACAGCGATGCCAAGTTTCGTGTTCGGACCGGCGTACGGGCCTTCGACACGATCGAGGGCGCTCTTG
>Ga0070764_10001426_pt1 | contig 10401 bp, 8 predicted proteins | sample HubBroMetageWRM4_FD_67287 | JGI IMG/M metagenome (GOLD analysis project Ga0070764, IMG submission 67287) | Warmed soil microbial communities from the Hubbard Brook experimental Forest, New Hampshire - Hubbard Brook CCASE Soil Metagenome WRM 4 | ecosystem: Environmental > Terrestrial > Soil >... | reverse complement strand
CTCGTCCACGATTCTTCTTAAACAGAAGAAGCATCGCCCGGTATTTCATTATGGTCGCCCAATGATTGACCTTCTGTCGCGAGCTACTACCTCCTCCGTGATGAACAATCGCAGTTTCGCCCACGTAGTAGTTAGTGAATCCAGCGCGCTTGAGCTTATAGTTGAGGTCTAGATCTTCGGCATACATAAAGTAGTCTTCGCTATACATGCCGACCTTTTGAAACACACTTCGTCGAAGTAGCATGCATGCGCCAGGAATCACCTCGACATTAATCACTTTGACATTATTTTCGAACAGTGGACCAATCTCCCAAAGCGGACAATGAGGCCATCGCAGCCGTAAATATTCCGCGTCAATCGCCTGATTCAAAATCGTGGGAAACTTTTGAATCGAACTCAGTTGGACCGACCCGTCCGTGTTGAGAAGCTTGCATCCCACGATGCCGGCATCGGGGAGAGCACGGAGATAGTCCATCATCACATTAATCGACGGGCCAATCAGCTTTGTGTCCGGGTTGAGAAGGAGCACAAACTCCCCATTGGAATGCTTAAACCCAAGATTATTCGCGCCCGCAAACCCGAGGTTGACATCACTCTTGATAACCCTGACCTCTGGAAACGGCTGGGAAAGAGAATCCACTCCCTGCTCGGTGGAAGCGTTATCCACCACAAAAATTTCGAATTCAATGTTGTGCGTATGCTGATAAACGCTCGTAATCGATTCGCGCAGATAGTCCAGCGAATTCCAATTGACGTAAATAATGGACAGTTCCATTAGGGATTAGCTTTCGGCCGGATTTCTGAATGTTCGCAACTACTTCCAGATCGTTTGCCTGCCCCACAATTTTGCGATTTGTTGCTGCTGCAAATAGCGGATCAGTTCCGGATCGTCCACCCGCGGAATCCGTTGTAGCCGCGCCGACAAATAGCCATAAAGCAGGGCGACCGAGCCCAGAACGTAGGGTCGCTGAGGCAGACGCGCCACCGATTTCGCCACCAGAAAAAGGGGATGGTAGCCGGACACGTAATCCGTCTTTCCGTTCTTCACGAGACCCCCCCACCGGCCATAAGCCGCGCCGGTCCAACGATGATGGTTGATCTGCAGATCCATGAAGCTCATCGAAGTCCAACCAAGCATGTTCGCTTTGACTTCGTCTAAAGTATCAGAACCAGGTCCGACCCATAGCCCTCCGAGAGCATCCCAGCAAGCTCTCTTGTAGATCTTTGCTCCGCCCCGGACATGAAAAGTTGGATGACCCTCCACGCTCTTTACACCATCTTCGATGTGATAGAGATAACCGCCCCCGATGCCAAGTCGAGGATTTTCCGCAAATTTTGTAAACATGCCTTCGAAATAGCCAGGCTCGAAGGATAGATCCCCATCCATTTTGGACATGAATTGCCAATCCCGACAGGTCAATGCATTAAAGCCGTCGTAGAAGGCTTCGATAATTCCCGCGCCCCATTTGCGAAATCCGCGATCCTTGCGGTGTACGGCACGAATCCATGGATATTGGCGGGCATATTCGTCAATAATTTCCCCCGTGCGATCTTTGGAACCGTCATTGACAACGACATACTCCACCGGTCGAATGCGCTGATTAATCACACTCTCGATCGTGAGTGGAAGGTACTCTTCCTCGTCGCGAACCGGAGTGATCACGACATACTTTGTGTCGATTGCGCCCATAGAATTAGATGGTTATGGCGATGCCTATGCCCGACTTAGGTCACGGTCTGCGGAATTCGCCCAAGAACGGACTCGCTTTTAAAAGCGGCGTGCTTGTCGATTGCAGTTTGATACGCTCCAAGGAGCTTTTGGCCGGCCGCAGTCCAGGTGTAATTGAGCCGCTCATCAATGCAGGTCTCTCTGAGCCTCCGTAGCAGATCACGATTCTCGTAAAGTAACGTGATATGCGCCTGCAATGCTTTGGTGTCTCCGATTTCATGAACCAAGGCATTGTGCATGTGCTGACAAACTTCTGTACACGCCCGCGATGCCAGCGGAACACACCCACTTCCGATTGCTTCCACGCAGACCAAACCGAACCCTTCCTCGAGCGAAGGCATGAGAAGCACATCAGCCTTGCGCATTAGCTCCGGCACGTCGTTGCGGTGGCCTAGCTGGACCACACTCGAGTGCGAGAGTTCCGCAGCGAATCGGTTTCTATACTCGGAACTAAGCTCACCCGCGATAAGAAATGTTCCATCATGTGAAGCAGGAGAAGACAACCACGCTTCCAGCGCGAGATGCAGGCCTTTCCGAACGGCATCGACTCCCACAAATATGGCAGTGAACTTCTTGGGTTCCGCTCGCCTGTCGGCGGCTGGATAATAAGCGGATTCGTCGAAACCATAAGTGTGCCTCAGAAGCTTTTCGCGAGGAATCCCTTTGTCGATGAAGGATTGCACCGTGAACTCTGATGGACAGAGCAAACCCAGGGCTTGATCAAATTCCTTTTCTTCACGAGCTAGCACCCTGGGATCAGGTTCGTAATCATGATGAGGCATACTCACTCCAATGCGATGGCACTCGGCAGCGACCGTTTCGTAGCAGAATCGGGTGTGTGCATTGGGGCGCTCGAGTACAGCAGGAATTCCCAATCGTTTGGCTGCTTTCAAAGTTTCCAACGATCCCAGTGGCCAGCAGTGAATGATGTCCACCTCGTCAGCCATCTTTTCTAGTCTGCGCGCCACGACCCGGTCATGCAAAACGCATGCGCCCATTCGGCCGAGTAGCTTATACGGAATCCGTAGCCTGCCTCGAGCCAAGGTCGGGCGGACCGTCACGTTCTCAGGAAGACCCCGCGATACCGCGCCAGGAAACACTATTACCTGCGACCCAGCTGAAGCCAAACCGCGAACCTGCTCCCACGCGGTATAGCAGATGCGAGCAGCTCCGATTTTATGTGGAAAACTGTAAAGGACTCTCATTAGAGATAGGAATATCAAGACCGCGGTCGGAGCCGGGCGTAGCCTAGATCGGGATACCGCTTGTCTCCCATCGAGATACCGATACATCCGCCGGTTCCGGCTCAGTTATAGCAGCAGGCTTTCGAGGAGCAACCGTCCGAACCAGGGTGGGAGCTGTCGCCGCCGAGATCATTGCCAACAGCAAGAACCAATTCACTTTCGATTGATCGAAATAATTGACACCGAAGAAACTCACCAAGTGCGCAAGAAGCGCGGCCCCGAGAAACCAAACGAACCATACCCGACTACTTCTTCCCTCAGCAGCTTTCCGGGTAACCCCGATTCTGGCAAAACAACGAGAAATCATACAAACAAATAAGATAAATGCTACCAATCCTCCCGTCTCGCCAACGTTGACATATTGGTTTTGTGTATCCCACATGTCAAAACCCCAGCTCGCAATATCTTTGGTTCCAATCAACCACCAGTCGCTAAAGTGCTTTATGAAGACATCGATGAGTTCAGCGCGATGATATCCGGAAGAACCACCAGTCAAATCGATGTGTGCAATCACGAACCAGACGGGCGCTTTCATGACCACGGCCAATCCAAGGAGCGCCGCCACGATGCCCCTGCGAACCAACTGCATCTTTTTGCGGACGGGCCAAAGGAAGACTGCGCCTAATCCTCCGACGTACGCCAAAAGAGGAGTGCTAGATTGCGATGTGATCGTCATCACAGTGCACCCGGCGATGCCGATGAAGGCGATTAATTTAGATTTACCATTCTTGCCCAACAAGAGGAAAAGCGGTAACAGAGACGCTGCAAAGGTCCCAGCCATCAGTGCGTGCTGAAATACCCCTTGCGAACGAGTCTTACCTTCTCGAACATCAGGTACGCTCTGAACGCCTCCAAGTGTTCCAAAAGCGTTGTGGAGCGTTTGCTGCTCGCGCACCATAAAAAACGCCAGGATGACGGACAACAAAGCCATGCACTTGATCGCAGTGTAGATGTCTTTTTTGTCTTGAATCAGCGCACGCAGCAGAAAATATGCTCCCAAGTAATCAATCAGAAATCCAAATTGATTGATCAAGGCTTGCGACTGCATGTACTGCAATACCACACAAATCGACTCAGCCAGCGTGCACCAGAGAAAAGCACGGTCAATCGAATTGTAGCCGCCGGGGAGAAAGTTGCCTTTCGAGCCTACCTTGGAAATCGAGATCTTGAGCAATCCAGCGAGAACGAGGATGCGGCCAACCAGCCAGTGAACCCCACCAAGATAAATCTGCTGTCCGAGAGGGATCAAGAAGATGCAAAGCAGAAAAGGAACAATCACAAATCTGCGTGGTAACAGCAGCATCAGCAGAATCCCAATCAACATTCCGACCAAAACGATTGGGCTCAGAACGCTATCGGTCGTGCCACCGCCAATAAAGTGACTTTGATCAGGCATGTTGTTGGAGACTACTGCTAGATAACAAAGTCACGTTCAGCGGCCGGGTTTCGCGAAAATAGCATGAATACTTTCCCCATCCCCGACAACGGAAGCCATGCCCGCTAGCACGGGCAAAAGTGTCAAATGAAATGCCTTACGAAGCGCCCTTCGCGCCAGGTTACGATGGAGCGACTTTGAAAGTGGAGGCCTGGAAAGCCCGATTTTACGATACATCTCGTCAACGATATATCGCGTACTCTGCTCGATGAACATTTCCCTGTGCGTCGTGACTGACACTTCAACGAGTCCAACCGAATGCGCCGTATTTTTTAGCGATATCGGCGAAAAGTGATAGAGATGCCTCGGGAGTTCCAGCGCGTACCAGTAAGATTTGAAAATCCGAGCTCCCGCAGAATCAATATTGGGCATCATCGCATAAAAAATTCCACCAGGCTTAAGCCAGTGCGACACCTTGGCTAATATTTCTCGAGGTTGATAGAGATGCTCAAAAACATGAAAACAGGTGATTGCATCGAAACTTCCCGCCGGATAAGGCGCGTCCAGAATGTCTCCAACGAACACATCCGCACCGGTATCATCGTGCGCTCTTTGCGCAACCTCGTCCGACATTTCTATCCCGTAAAGCTTCCAGGCCGGGTTTTTCAAGGCACTTAAAAATCCGCCTGAACTGCACCCGAGGTCGAGGATCGATCCTCCAGCTTTATATTGGGTCAATGTTTCGACCCGTCCACGCCAGCGGTCCGGCGACTTGCCAGCCGCCGCAACTGATCGATCATAATCAGGGCCGTAGTGCTCACCCATTTCGTATGGTTTGGGTGGATCCTGCAGCCACACCAACGAACAGGACGGGCATCGCAATAACTGATACTGCACGTGCCGACCGTGATATCTATCCGGGGCACGGAGCAGTACCCTTCCCCGTTCATCGCCACAGGTTGGGCAGCCAACCTGAGCAGGTGTTGTCAATTCAGCAATTTCTGTCTGCATCTAGATACCTCAAGTCTTGTCACGATCCGCAACAACCCATTGCCTCAACGACAGGTCATACGTTTTGATTAGCTTCGCAGGATTTCCTGCAATCACACTGAACGCCGGAAAACTCTTGGTCACAACAGCATTTGCGCCCACAATGCTGTTCTGCCCCAGCGACAGGTCACCCTTGCCGCAAAATATGACCGATCCATATCCAAGCCAACAATTCTTGCCAATTCGGATCGAGCCACCTTCTGTAATCCCTTGGGAATGTATGGGCAAGTCCGGGTTAGAGAACTCATGGTTGTGATCCATAATAAGAACTGACGGGGCCAGCAGCACGTCATCGTCGAGAATAATCTGGTTTCTTGCGGATATCGTAGATCTCCGGCCGATTTTGCAGCCTTTGCCAAAAACAATCTTGGGACGCCGTTCCTCCGACCCCGCTGCTACGTTCAACCAAACCTCCCGAGCCATGTACACGTCGTCAGCCAGTTGCACCTGATTGGAAGTCACACGAGATATGTCACATGTCGGATGGATCGAGATTCTACTGCCAAAAGTGACAAACGGATACGTTTTACCCAACCACAAGGTATGAAGCCTAGTCGCTGCGCGACTATAAAAAGATAGTGGATCTTCGCTGACCACCGGAGCGCATGAATCAGATTTCATTTTTATTTAGCGGCAGTGTGAGCGAGAGCAGGAGTTGGATTTTGCCGCTTTACGAGGAATGCACTGAATAAAGCGCGACCTTCTGTGGCTGTTACAGAACCCGTCCGCACTAATACCGGCCATGCAACAATCAAACAGCCGAGACATGCTTCGCCAAGCTTCATGGTCGCGAGCAAACGACCACTAAGACCTCCGGGAAGAGGTATTCTAGCGGCAATCACGCCAGCACCAAGAATCAAAATTGCGGCAGTCATCAGCTTGATCGCGTTCGGCAGTAGGGACTTGGCATAAAACAGATGAAAAGTACGAGTCAAGGCAAATAACATGAAAACCATGCCAACAAATTCTGTAAAGGCCATGCCGGCCAACACTCCGAAGTAGCCGAGTCTATGTGCGAACACAACAATCGAAAGTAAAACCAAACTCCGAACCACCTGCAACACGTTATCCATTAGTGCATTTCCTGAAGTCCTGTATAAGACAAAGGAAAGCATGGAAAACGCACGGAAGAAAAACGCAGCACAAACCAGCGAAAATGCTATCGGAAAGGATGGATCACTCTGTCCAGTCCATGCGTATGCCATCGTTGAGCCAAAGAGCGATATGAATCCCAACGGGAAGAGAGCTAATCCCAGGGTGACCTTGAACGCTTTTGTAACGAGCGCTTGCATTCTCTCGGCAGAACCTGAAGCAAACACCATCGTTCCGCCGGATAATATCGGCGTCAGAAATGCATCTTGCAGCACAACTGCCGACGTGGTTATTCGAGTCACAACCGCATAAACTCCCGCAAGGATGGCCCCAAAGACCTTCAGAATTGTAAAAGGTACAATTGAGCCGTACAGAACCTCCATAAGATTCAGCAATTGATAGCTGCCAGCAAATCGAAATAACTCCCACAGTACACTCTTGTCGAGATATCGGGTCGCTATATGAATCTGCGGAACGACTCGATGTGAAGCTAAATAACAGCATGCAATGTATATGAGTTCAGAAGTTCCCATGACAGTGGCCATCGCAAAGAGTCCGTAGCCGAAATGAAGGACACCAACAATTGCAATCGCCTCCGCGACCGTCAAAACTGTTCCAAACTTTCGGGCTAAGTCAATACGGTGGCCACCCATAACGATTGCTTCGTAGGCAGCCCCGACATTCGCCATCGTCATAATGGCAGCGAGCAATGCAATCGCACCAGCGGCTGACTGCAGAAATTCCGGTGGGACGCCACCTGATCTTGCGATACTGCGGGAATATAGAGAGACCGGGATGAGTATTGCCACGGACAGCGCCATCATTAGCGCGCATCCCGTACTCAGGAGCTTGTTAGCTCTTTCATAATTACCATTCCCCGTTGCTTCAGCAACATACTTTTGGAAAGCGGTTTTCACGCCTACGCTGCCGAATCGCATGTAGGTTGCGGACATCATGATTATGTTCCAAATGCCATATCCTCCAAGACCAAGGAAATGAATCACTACCGGTACTGTAATTAAGCGCGTGCCCATCTGGGTGAAGTTGGAGATAAAACCGAACAGAGTGTTCTTGCCGATCGACGCGGCAAGGTTCTGTGGCGTTCCAGAAGACCTGATATTTTGTGTAGTCATCGTATCGGCTTACAGGGCATTGTCGCCCCCTATTAGAAAGGCCTTAAGTACTAGACGTGCGGATCGTCGACACAGACGGAGGACTGCCCCCGGATTAAGATCACGGCAAGGCGATGAGGATCAAACGTTATCGCGTAGGATTCAGTTTACAACGGCTGACAATGACGTCGGGGCGCCTGGGCCGTATTGGAATGCGCCCACATCCCAGCAAGACGCCGTCCCACGCGTCGCACATGTTCCAGGCGGCCGTGGAGCTACAGGGTTCATATTGCCCATGCTCGTATCGCTTGCCAGCGATGCCATATTGCCCACAGCTAAATTGGTCAGATTTAGACCTTGCTGAATTACCGGGGATCCCGATTGGGGAGACCCATTCGCATTCAACATTGGATTCGAATTTTGAAGCGCATGAGAATCGCACTTGCAAGCCGTCTTCCAAGATGAAAATGAACCTGTGAAGGATCCATTCCAGATAAAACAATTGTTCCCGTTTCCACAGGACGTTCCATAAAAATTGTAATCCGCGAGCGTGACCGTTGTGCTGCTGATATTAACGGGATCGCCGCAGCTCGAAATTGTATTGTCTTCGTAAGTCAACCCGGAAAGATTCTCCATGCCGAGACAAAGCGTATTGTCGCTGTTATTCGGACCGAGCATAGTATTGTTGTAAACCTGCTGTGTGCCACTGTCTCCCGAGGCGATGTCGAACCACCCATTCGTATTTACAATCGGGCTTGAGGTATTCACGATGAACACATTGTTCCACCATGCGCTGGTTCGCATGTGCGAGGGAGTGCTTGATCCCCCCCCTTCCACAAAAATAAACCCTGTCGGGCAGTTTCCCCAATTCCCATAAAAGTAGTTGTTATAGACGTTCACACCAGACATGGAGCTGCCGCTCGTTCCAAAAGTATGAATCCCGTCATGGTGATAAGGACATCCGCTCGCGTCCCAATTTCCCGAGTCATGCACTTGGTTGTTGTAAAAGAATGCGTTCGTATAACTGTTTGCAGCACTCGTCGCCAGCATCCAGCCATGGTCCATGTTGTAGATATTGTTGCCTGAGATAACGGAATTGGTGTCACCATTTGAATAGGCCTGGAACAAGCACCACCCAACATCATGCATCGAGTTGTTGTTTATGTTCCAGTTTGACCCCGAGAACGAAATACAACGCATTTGCGTCTGGTCAATCGAACCAGTTCCATTCGTTGGGTGAACGTAGATGTTCTGAATCAAAAGGTTCTGAATCGTGCAGTTGTTGCAGGAAGTCGCTTCAATGGCTTCGCTGTCCTTTTGGTTTGCGAGTGCATCGCCATTGGCCGTATTCTGAATAAGCCCGTTAGACCCGCCATTGACCGTTATATAGCTCCGGCCATACATGCAGATCGCTCCTCCACACCCTGCTCCGCCGCTCGAGGGGGCCCAGTATGGAGCACTAAGTTGAGTGTTGTTGTCAAACAAGAGGGTGATCACATTCCCGCTCGTCCCATTTCCCTGGAACGTGAACTCGGTGGATCCAGCCGACCCTGTGAAGGTTCCACATATAGTCACCGTGGTGCCCGGTCCAATCTGAGAGGCGCCTGATCCCCAATTCGCGGCACTGTTGAACCATGCTGGGGTCTGAGGATTCGTGGTGCAGGCTCCTGTCGCTTGTCCGTTGGGAGTGATGTAGACATTCGTGGCGGACGAGAAGCCGAGAGCTGAAAATCCAAGAACGAAGATGACTGCTAAGAACGAATTCGGGGGCCTTTTCACTCTTTCCTCCATGAATCGTGATGCAGAGCCGGCAAAATTCGCCCGGCCCACACTGGACAACAATTGCCAGTAGGGGAGTTGCCCACGATCTACTGGACCTGTCTCTTATGGTTATATCCAGTCCAGAGCGGATGGAACAGGTCTCACTAGTACATGCCCAGTTTCAAGTTCCGGACCATAACAAACTCATTGCAGATAAGGGACTTACGCTAATGGGCGCGACCAGCGCCGACCCATTTCTTCACTTTTTTCACTAAATATTGCGGTTTTGCCAGCCAATCATAGGATCCGGCGAGTTTCGCTTGAAACAACCGCGAATCGTCGTCGGAGTTGACTGGCAGACGTTTCAGGAAGAACGGGTCACTGGCAGCGCGGGGTCGCCCGACCGTAGTGCAAACCCCGTTCTCATATCCAGCATGGCGAAGTTCCTCCCTTAGCCTTTCCTTGAACCTGGCATCGGTCTCTGGAAAAGCATAAGGATAAGCGAACGATTGGACTGCGGATCCAAGCTTCTGCTCAATCGTCTGCTTTGAGTCCGCAATCTCTCTCTTGATGGCAGAGGCGTCACAGTTGTGGAGCTGGGGATGGGTAACAGTGTGGGAGCCAAACGAGATGCCATGCCTTTGAAGCTCCCTCACCTCGGCCCAGTTGAGACATTCTTTTCCCTTGAAACTCAACCGGGTTTCGCCGATGTATGCCGTAGGCAGATACATCGTAGCCGTGAAGCCGTAACGTTTTAGGACAGGAAAAGCATTCACATAAAAATTACGAAACCCGTCGTCGAAAGTGATGACTACACTTTTTTTCGCAGACTCATGCTCTCTGCAGACATTGATAGCTTCCATGGGACTGAGGACGGAAAAACCGCTCTGATGAAGAGTATCCATTTGCGCCGCGAAGACGGAGGCGGCCGTCGCAGTGCGATAGTAAGGATGGACTCCCGCCTCGTCTTCGTCGGCGATGCTGTGGTACATCAAAATGGGGACCGCCGCTTGACTCGTGAAACCGCAGCGCCGCAAT
>Ga0070764_10001424_pt1 | contig 10403 bp, 14 predicted proteins | sample HubBroMetageWRM4_FD_67287 | JGI IMG/M metagenome (GOLD analysis project Ga0070764, IMG submission 67287) | Warmed soil microbial communities from the Hubbard Brook experimental Forest, New Hampshire - Hubbard Brook CCASE Soil Metagenome WRM 4 | ecosystem: Environmental > Terrestrial > Soil >... | reverse complement strand
GTTTCTCTGGCCGTTCCATCAGAACGCCAGTGAGCAGATTCACCAGTACGTGTTCGAACTTAAGGGAGACTCAGGCGCGTCCGACGCCGATTTGCGGCCCGACCTGGAAATGTTGGCGCACTCACAGCGCGGCACGGAGGCTGAACAGAGTTACCTGCGCCTGCTGGAAATCGATAAGAAATTCTACGCCCCGGACGACATCAACACGCGCCTGGACCGCGAAGCACTCGCCAGACTGTATCTGGAAGAAGGGAAATACGCGGCGTCGTGGCCGCTATTTCAAGAGAATCTGGAGATTCTGCAGGCGAAACCCGCTCGAGATCACGAATCGTCAATCGACAGGCGAACCGACTTCTACCAGTTGACGAATCTCGAAAGGTCCGTGGCCCAGGCTTACGCCGGCGCCGGCAAAGATGCCGAAGCCGAAGAAATGTACAAGCGGATCATCTCGCAGGAAGACGCGAACACTTCCGGCAGTAAAGTTCTCGGCCCCATGAATCTCAGCGACGATTTGCGCGGCTTCTCTGGAGTCTACCGGCACGAGCATCGCTACGACGAAGCCATCGAGACTTTAAAACGCGCGCAAGCGTTTGACGAAGAAATCGTTAACTCAAAGTCGGCGAAGGCGAACGCGGCCGTGCGCAATCCCGCGATTTGGACTTGGCTCACCCAAATCGAGCTTGCAGAGATCTATCGCGAAAAAGGTGACAACGCCACAGCCGAGCCGCTCTTCAAAAGCGCGCTCGACATGACTCAACAACTCACTTTGGCTCCGGGGCACCCGAAACTGGCTCGAATGCTGGACAACTACGCGACGCTCCTTCGCGACGAAGGGAAGTTCGAAGAGTCGGAAGCGCTCTACAAACGCTCGCTCGAAGTCTGGTCGAAATGCATCTACCCGCAGACTGCCGATGCCGCCGAAACGCTCACGAACTACGCCGCGCTGTTGCGGAAACTGAATCGCCGCGCCGAAGCCGAGCCGCTCGAAGCTCGCGCCACCGCCATACTCGCAATCGTTGCCGCACCAACTCCAACTCCAACTCCAACTCCAACTCCAACTCCAACTCCAACTCCAACTCCAACTCCAACTCCAACTCCAACTCCAACCCCAACTCCAACGCCGGCTCCAGGCACGCCTACAGCGAAATGACAACGGCCCTGGCTCCTGCACGCCGCCGTGGAAAAATTTCTCGGGTGTTTGTCGATTTCCGATTCGACGGTTCGACGCTATGGTGTAGGGAGAAAACTTAACTCCGGAAGGCAGTTTCAGCGATTCGTTACGCATTAATACGGACCGCACGCTTTGCGGATAACTTCCGCCCTGTCAGGGGAGCAGAACACATGAACACAAAAGATCAGATCAAGAAATACATCGCGGGCCAGCCTGAACTCAAGCGCACGGACATGCAGCACTTGCACCGGCTCGTGCTTCGCGTGTCGCCGCGATGCAAGCTGTGGTTTTCCGACGGGAAAGACAGCAAAGGGAAGACGGTTGCGAATCCGACGCTCGGCTACGGGAACTACACAATCAAATATGCCGACGGAAAATCGCGCGACTTTTTTCAACTTGGCGTGAGCGCAAACGCAACCGGAATTTCCGTCTATATCATGGGCCTCAAAGACAAAAAATATTTAGCCCGCACGTACGGAAAAACAATCGGCAAAGCCAGCGTGACCGGCTATTGCATCCGCTTCAAAACTCTAAGCGACATCAACCTCGATGCACTCGAAGGCGTCATACGATACGCCTTTGAAGCCCAGAAAGGTTGACTTGAGACGTCAAGCTTTCCGGATCTCGACTACCGGCCGTGTTCCCTCAGAAACTCACGCATTGCGGTGGCAATCTCCTGCAAGTGAGTCTCCAGCGCGAAATGTCCCGTTGGGAGGAATTTGACTGTCGCGGTCGGGATGTCTCGCTTGAACGCTTCTGCTCCCGCAGGGATGAAATACGGGTCGAATTTGCCCCATATCGCAAGCAGCGGAGGTTTCGCCGTTCGAAAGTATTCTTGAAACCTCGGATACAGTTTCACGTTGTCAACATAGTTGAGGAAGAGATCGAGTTGTATATCAACATTGCCGGGGCGCGCCAATAACGCTGCGTCGAGTGTATAGCCTTCCGGACTGATCAGGCTGGGGTCTGGGATCCCGACGGAATATTCGTGGCGCATCCCTTCCAGCGTGAGGCCGGCGCGAATGGCATTTCGATGTTCCAGAGTAGGCTCTCGCCAGTAGCGTTGGATCGGCTGCCACGCATCGCCGAGTCCTTCTTCATACGCGTTGCCGTTCTGGGACACGATGGCGGTCACACGCTCGGGAGCCATCAACGCCAAGCGGAAACCTGTGGGTGCTCCGTAGTCGAACACGTACATCGCGTAGCTGGTGAGTTTGAGGGCGTTAGTGAAGGCGAAGATCGTCTTCGCGAGCGCGTCGAAGGTGTACTTGTAATCGCGTTCCGCAGGAACTTCGGTGAAGCCAAATCCAGGCAGGTCTGGAGCGATCACGCGATAGCGACCGGCGAGTCGTGGGATCAATTCCCGGTACTGAAACGATGAGGTGGGAAATCCGTGTAGCAATAGAACGACCGGGGCATCGGCAGGCCCCGCTTCGCGATAGAACACATTCACCCCATCGGCGGCAATGCGATGGTGGGATGTCAACGGAATCTCCGGAATATCACTCATAGACTCCTTCCTCAAACTGGTGGGTTGCTGGCTAAGATCGAACAAAGCGATTCTACGACGGAAAGCATCGAGACCCACGACGCCCGATGCGAGGAACCTGCGCCGGCCAAAGTACAAGCACTACCTTCCCGAGAATATTGAGGACGCGTGCATTCGATATGACGGTGGGCGAGTCGCTGCGAACGAAAGTCTAAAAGAGGAAATCCGAAAGCTCGGACTGCGAAAAGCGACGAAATTAACTGGCCTTGACCGGAAAACGATTCGTGCGGTTCTCAATGGAAAGACTGTAAAGGTCTCAACCCTCGCGAAAATTGTGGCCGGGTTGCAATCGCAGTCGGATTGACGGGCGGGAAAGACACATGTCCGGTAACGCGACTTACCAGGAGTTAGGAATTGGAACCTGTAGAAGACACGGCGGAACACGGCGCGACTCATCGGCTGCATTCTGGACCGCTTGAAGTTCGTCCGCGAAGACCGCAAGGATGACCCGCGCCCGAGATGGTTCCGATTCAACATCACGTATTTTGAATTTGGCCAGCTTCATTAGCTGCTCGCGCATTGGCACTCAGCTATCTGTCCGAAGAATCCAACCGTTCCGTCGCGATGAATCGAAGGCGGTCGGATGCGTCTCGGATCGCACGGGTTTCTTCTTCGCCTTCGGAACACCCGCGAAGTTCCTGTGAACGGTAGGATAAGGTGCGCTCGGCTTCGCGTATTCGATCCCGCAACTTCAGCGAGTCTCGCTCAGATTCTGCGGCGCGGCAAATCCGTTCCCACGAGTAACCTGACACTGCTTGCATCCTGGCCTCCGTGTTCCAACCACTTCATGAAATCAAGTCCGTTACCGTACGAAGTCAGGTGACGGCCACTTCATCATCGTCGCCTTCAGGTTCGATAGCGTTTCGCTCGCAATCTCCATCGCGGCCCGCTCTACGGCAGCGCTATGCTTGCGGCTCTCCGATGAAAGTTCAATGCCCCGCGTGAAAATGAGCGCTTCCGCATCTAAAATTGCTCCGTGCAATTTGGTCGTTTGCGTTTCACTGATGGCCAGCTGAACCGCGCGTTCCCATGTGTACACTGAATCTCCTGACGGCTTATGATCGCACGGACCTATCGACCCAGTTCGTAAGTCTTAATTCGCAGGACCGCGATCGAAGCAATCCTCATCGCGATTCGCTCGTCGCGACGGTCCGCGCTTGTGACGAGTTCGGTTTGGCGAAGCAGTATGGCGTCTTCCAACCGAGACACTAGTCCTGGCAGCTTTTCAGAGTTCGTTTCGGAACACGTCTGCTGATACAGATGCTGCCAAGAATTGCAGAGTGGATCGACAGGTGAAGCCATTGCTGCCTCTATGCTTCCTCGTGTTTAGTGATGGATCTAGGACGTTTGGCCTTTACAAACCGAATGGCTGCACGAGCAGTCGATGTCGGGCGTTTTTTCCATGGCTTCGCAGGCGGCGCTGCAATATTTGCCGGACGTGACAAGACACGAACACACTGGGTGCTCACATTTTGTTAATTTGGCATCTTTCAATTGTTTGCTCCTTTGGCGTAATAGCGCCACTTTCACGTTCGAGCCGGACCCTGGAGAAGCTGGACCGGGTTGGCCGTTCAACAGCACGCGTATATGACGCGAGTGCCGCCGCGTTTCTTCTTGCGCGGAGCTAGTTATAGCCGGGTAGATCGGATGGCGAGGGGTGGATCAGGTAACCTTGATGCGTTAAGGCAAAGTGAAGCGTCCCAAGTCAGTATTAACAGTGTGCTTTCGCATACATATTGTCAATGAGAATACCAAGACTCTCATTTAGTGTGGTCGCGATTGGTCGTAAAGCCTTTGTAACGCACGGCCCGAACCCGGAAGTCAAACTAAGTTCGGAGGACTGGCAACTGACTCTCAATGTCCGGTAACGCGACTAATCGGGCGTTGAAGAGCAGTACTCGCCGGATGGTCTTCCATCACGCCGGATATTCACAACGTTCGCCATTCATTGGGTGTGCGTCGATGGACTCCGTCGGGAACTCAGGACACGGTACGAATCGAATCGGGCGAAACCGGCAAATAAAACGGAGATATCCTGAAGTAGAAGGTCGAACTGGCCTTGCGGGGATGGAGTTGGTTAGCGCGTAAGCATTATCCGTCGTGCAAGACCACGCTCAGGAGCGAGCTATCGATCTCAAGGTCGCCTCCGCCGTAGCGGATAAGGCCGAGCTTCCGAAACTTATTCATGAAAAAGTTCACGCGTGATCGCGTGGTGCCGACCATCTCTGCAAGCATTTCCTGCGAAATTTTTGGCAACACTTTTTCCAGTTTGTCTTCCTTGCCGTATCTCGCCAGCAGCAGAAGCACACGCGCCAGACGTTTCTCGCTCGAATTGAATAGCTGATCCACTAGATCCTCTTCTACTCGAATATTGCGCGAAAGCATGTAGGCGATGAACCGATCCGAGAAGGCATGCTCCGAGTGCAAGAGGCGGCTCATTTCTTTCTTTTCGATGATCAACACGGTGGTGGACGTAACGGCGGTGGCGGTCGCGATGCGCAGAGTTTGGCCGGCCAGACAGCCTTCGCCGAAAAAGTCACCTGGTCCGAGCACCGCAACGACTGCTTCTTTGCCTCGCTCATTTACTACGGAGAGCCGCACGCCGCCCGTTTGGATATAAATGACGGTCTTTCCCGAGTCGCCCTGGGAGAAAACCGTTTCCTTCTTTTTGAATTCCAGTACTTTTCGAGCCGCACCGGCAGACTGAAGAAAACTCTCCACGTTGAAGGGCTTCTGGTCAGGGGACGCTCTGCGCCGAGTTGAAGTGGAAGACATCGAAGTGAACTTCCATACCAATCGGCGGAAGCAGCGGCTCACGCCAGACTGGCAAGAGAGGTGCGTCAGGGGGACGGACCGAGTGTACGCTCGCTGACAAACGACGGCAACGGTCTAGGGCTTGTGTACGCTACTGGCGATAGATGATGGCTGAGATTCGCTGCATCCAAAACTGAGATCGGCGCTACTCGACGACGGCTAAGTCCGACCGTCTGTAGTCGGGCCACTTCAGCCTATGGATTTTGATTTCCAGCAGATCGTCCGTCGCAGCGCGAATCGCCTCCCGCTCTTCGATCGTGTCGGGAAGGTCGCTCAGCTCCTGGCAGCGCAGAAACAGAGCGGTCTCCGCAGCGTAAACCAGCGAGAGTAGCGACGCGGGATTGGTAGCCCGCATGACTCGCTCCATCTCCCGCTGCCATGGAGGTCTTCGAGTCGGTACTAGATTAAGAGTTGTATCGCCTAAACGGGGGCGGTTCGCCGAAATCAGCACCTTAATTCGAGAACTTGTTCCCAGAAGATCATCAACTCTCATGGATTACCTCTTCTTCTCGCGCGAAACTTCATTTCCCTTTTTGGCTCTAGGGTAGGTGGGCGCATTCTGTGTTACTTGCGCCGCGAAGCATGTGCAGAATTGAACAGTTCTCGAATCTTTCGCCGAATACAATCGCTGTGTAGTCTGGCGCGCACGTCGCACCCGGTCGCGAAAGGTGACGCAAGGGGTTACATTATGGCTTCACCCGTCGACCCACTTTGCAATTCTTGGCAACACCTTTATCAGCAGATGTGTTCGGAAACCGACCAGGACAAACTGCCCGAGCTCGTGTCGCGACTCGAGGACGCGATTCTGTTGCGGCAGATCGAACTCGTGACCAGCGCGGATCACTACGATGAACGTCTTGCGATGAAACTTGCAACGAAGACTCTGCTACGGATCAAAACCAACGAGTTGAACGTCCCAGAAGGGATTCAAGTGCAACCGGACTGCGGCTGAGTTGGAGCGGTAAATGCCCCGGCGGCCGGGCCGAATTCGAGCAAGAAAGCTGCCAACACCTGCGTTATTTCGAGCCGTTCATGACGCGCTCGTAAATTTCGTATGCCGCTTTGAGCGCCTCTTCCATGTTTTCTTTTCCTCGGCACGCGTAAATTATGGCCGTTGCGATCGTGACGGTTTGAATTCGCTGCGCATCGGGTACTACCGTTTCGTCAGACATATTCACTCTGCTTCAAGTCGATCCGGTCACGTAGATTGTGCCGAGCACACGCGCGACAGCGTGCAGAAGTTGCACGTGCGAACTGTTCACTGCGCGTCCCGATTGGAGTCTGGGTTCGCCGATTCCCCTGAGTTCGCCGCTGTTGGAGGGACGATCTTTCGCTGTTGAGTAACGCGATAAGTACAAAGAGCGATTAAGATTAGGCAGAGGATCACCACGGCGGACTCCAACCACCGCACGCGGTTTCGTGCGGCAATCCATAGCGCGAAGATGAACAGTAGTGAGCCGACCGTCAGCAGTAGCGTCGCCACAATCGGGCGGTCGAACCGAAAGGCGCTGGCAACTGCAGCGACGACCAGCCCGGCGGCAGACGTTCCCCGCGCAATCCACTGATCCGACGATAGCGATCCGACGTTTATTTTCGAAAGCCAATCCACTCATTTCTCCCACAGTCGGGATTCGTGCATCCGTCGCACGTGTCGATCTTTAATAGGATCGGCTTGCGAACGACCACGAAAGAAACCGCTTCGAGCAAGTTGCGCAACGAAACGGCAGCAGAAAAAGCAATGTCCAGAGGCTGCGCTCAATCAGGCCGACTCTTCTGGATCTATGAAGTTGCTCACTATTGCATTCTGGGCATCGTTTCATGGGTGTCCTCAATAGAGTGGATTGTCTACGAGGAGCGGATTTAGAACTGTGCAAAAGTGAACAGGCCCATCCGGGCGCTTGGAGGGAATGTGTGCATAAGAGGACAGAAGCTTGCCCGCATTCAAGTCAGGATCTCGTCAGTACATGCGACTTAAGAACCCACTCAACCCCGCTCCGGCCAGAATCGTTTCTGGATCCAACAGAGCGGCTGATGGCAACAGCAAGCGGGTGCGTCCACCGGCACGATCGGCCCCAGTGCCAGCAATCGCGAGGTGATCGATGGATGAATCAAAACGGATGGCGATCGATTTCCTGGAAAGGGAAATCAAAACGTACATGGCGCTCGCACTGTTTCTTTCCAAAGACGGAATCAACGGTCGGCTGGTCGTCGGCGCGAAAAAAGTAACGATTAACGCGACTTACTACCAGGACCGAATGCGCGCTGCGCGCAAACTTGTGAACGAGCTTAGAAAGCCCACGTGAACGGCGATTTGGTCCTCACCTCGACGCGAAGCCGTAATGGCGCCGTGACCACGGAAGTTGAGCGACACCAGAAGGACGGAACGTGGCAATGGATGATTGACAGGTATTCCGTCACTTGGTGATTGGCAGGCTTGCCTTCACGTGGTGCTCAAGCGTTTGACTCGGGGCACTGCACTGTACGTCCTGATTAACGCTCTTACCGGACAAGTGGATTTCGCGCATCACGGATGCATTCAACGAAAGCGAATGGTGGGGTGGTCCGTTTTTCGCGCCGCTATCCGCCATCCCGCGCGAGCGTTGACTCCACTCGCGACCGCACCTATACTGCGCCGCACCAGCCTCAGTCCCACCATCCCGGGAGGAATTCAATGTTCAAGCGCTTTGCATTAATCGCCGTCGCGTCCGCGGTCTGCGCGTCCGGCGGCTTTGCAGCGGCAGGTGGCGGCGGTGGCGAAAAAGTTCCGCAGCCCAAAATCACCGTGCAAAATTCCGGCACCACGCAGCTACTCATCGCCGTCAGCCCTGTGAACGAAAATGTCGTCTGGGCCGCGGGCACCGGCGGCACCTACGTCGTCACCACCAACGGCGGAAAGACGTGGAAGTCCGGCGTCGTTCCAGGCGCCGACCAGCTTCAATTCCGCGACGTGCAGGGCGTGAGCGACAAAATCGCCTACTTGCTTTCGATCGGCAACGATCCCGACAATTTTCAGATTTACAAAACCGAAGATGGCGGCAAGACGTGGTCCGTCCAATTCACCAACCAGAATCCGAACGCCTTCTACGATTGCTTCGCGTTTTGGACGCCCGAGCGCGGCCTGGCGCACAGCGATTCGGTGAACGGCGTGTTTCCGGAACTACGCACCACCAACGGCGGAAAAAATTGGAATTCGATTGCGTCGAAAATGCCGCCCGCGCTTTCCGGCGAAGCGTCCTTCTCATCGAGCGGCACCTGCATCAGCGCGCAGGGCCTTTCGAACGCATACATCACCACCGGCGGTGCAGACACCGCGCGCATTCTCGCCACGCACGATGGCGGCAACAGCTGGAAGGCCTACAACACGCCGCTCGTCAGCAATCCCAGCGCGGGTGGAACTTCGGTCGCGTTCCGCGATTCGCGCCACGGCATCGTAGGCGGCGGCGATCTTTCCGATAATTCCGCTGCCGATGTTGCCACTTCCGATGACGGCGGACAAACTTGGACGCTCACCAACAAGCCGCCCGTCGATGGCGCGATTTTCTGTCTCGCCTACGTGCGCGGCCAGCGCCTCAACGACGAAGGCTACTACTGGGATTTTTTCAGTGGTGACACTTTTTGGGGCTTGCTGCAAGACTGGGAGTTCGAACACTACGTCGTGATCACCGCCGAGACGCAGCCCGATTTCAGCTCCGGTCCCGCCGCGTGGTCGCCCGACGAAGGCCACACCTGGTACACGATTCCCGGCGTCAGCGGAAATTGGGGCGTAGCCTTCGCGAATCCCCGCGCCGGCTGGTTCGTAGGCAACAACGGCCAAATCCTAAAAATCAGCTTCTAAATTTCAGCTACAGCAAACGCAGAACGGGGCGACGCATTTTCAAATGCGTCGCCCCGGTTTCATTTCGAGCGTGTTTTATGCCGCGCGGATAAGCGCCGGCCGCACCACCACTTCCACGAGTCCCGTCGTGACGTCATAGACTAAACCCGACAACAGCCACGCCGCGGGAAGTTGTGGGATGGCGCGCAGTGCCGCCACGTCGCCGCGTACTGCGGCGCGAGGGTCGTTGACATGTTTCGCGCTCACGTCGGCGTCCGTGATTTGAAAGTAATGCGCGAGCATCTGCGTTTCATTCAAAAGCCGCGTCATGCCGCAGTCCGTGTGTTGCATCACGATTAGGTGGAATTCGCCACCGCCGCCGGGCGCCTTGCCGGCCACCTGTCCGATGCGCCCTAGCATTCCAACCTGCTCGAGCAACCCCGGCGTGATCCGTCCACCGATGTTGCGAAGCACCACCGCTTCACCATTCTTCAGTCCGAGAATCTGGACGGGGTCCACGCGTGGATCTGCGCACCCGATGATGAACGCCTTCAAACCAGGCATCGCCTCCGGAAGGGAAGGCGGCAGCGTTCCCGCAGATTTCTGCTGCGCCGAAAATTCCTTGTTCCGCTGCAACATTACGTCGAAATTGCCCATGCGAAGCCTCTCCTCGTCACCAAATTCAAGCGCGTACGAATGAATCCGAGCCTACTTACTAGATGCGTCCCCGCAGTTGTAAGGACTCCCAATTCCCACTAAACTCTCCCGCACATGCCGGACCCAGAACGGCCCATCGGCCAGACCATCTCGCACTACCGCATCGTGGAAAAACTCGGCGGTGGCGGCATGGGTGTCGTTTACAAGGCCGAAGATTCGCGCCTGCGCCGCTTCGTTGCGCTGAAATTTCTCCCCGCAGACGTCGCGCGCGACCCGCAAGCCCTCGCCCGTTTCCAGCGCGAAGCCCAAGCCGCCTCCGCGCTCAATCACCCGAACATCTGCACCATCTACGACATTGGCGAGCAAGACGGCCAAGCCTTCATCGCCATGGAATTTCT
>Ga0070764_10001421_pt1 | contig 10408 bp, 7 predicted proteins | sample HubBroMetageWRM4_FD_67287 | JGI IMG/M metagenome (GOLD analysis project Ga0070764, IMG submission 67287) | Warmed soil microbial communities from the Hubbard Brook experimental Forest, New Hampshire - Hubbard Brook CCASE Soil Metagenome WRM 4 | ecosystem: Environmental > Terrestrial > Soil >... | reverse complement strand
ATAGTCAGATAGTAGAAGAACCCTTTGCCGAAAACCGCGGCGGTCAGCATCGACAGAACACTCTGATACCCCGGCAGCCCCGGATCCGTCGCTGCGATTCCGTAGGTCTTTACCAGAAACGAGATTCCCGCCAGCAACACCGCCAGCAGAAAAATAATGACGGTAAGCGTTCGCTGCGCGTTTTTCACCGTGGGCTCGCGGAAAGCCTTCACGCCGTTGCTGACCGCTTCCACACCCGTCAAAGCCGTGCACCCGCTGGCGAACACCTTGAGCAGCAGCCAGTAGCTGACCGCTTCCGTAATTGGTGCCGGAGGCGGAAGCGCAACCACCGGTGTGGGATGCCCTCCACTGAGGACCACACGGAAGATGCCCGCGATGATGGTTATAAGAAGGGTGCCGACAAACAAGTAGGTAGGAACCGCGAAAGCCGTCCCCGCTTCGCGCACGCCACGTAGATTGAGAATGGTGATGATGATCAGAATGCCAACGCAAAGAGAAACCGTGTGCGGCAGCAGCGCTGGAACGGCTGAGACCAAGGCGCCGACTCCGGCCGAAATGCCTACCGCTGCGGTCAGAATGTAATCAGCAAGGAGCGCGGCCGCCGCGAGCAATCCGGCCGGCGCGCCCAGGTTAAACCGCGCCACCGTATAAGAGCCGCCGCCCGAGGGATAAGCCGCAATGGTCTGGCGGTAGGAGAAGTACACGATCACCAGCAGCGTGATGATGGCTGCGCTGATAGGAACGATATAACGAACACCAAGCAGCCCCAGCGGAATCAGAAGACTGAGCGCCGCTTCCGGGCCGTACGCTGCCGAACTCAGCGCATCGAGACCAAAAATCGGAATGCCCTGTGTCGGGCCAATCTGCTCGGCGCGTTCATCAGTGGTTCTGATGGGCTTGCCGACAAGGAGATCAAGCATGTTCATGAGGAATGGTTTCCAGCGGCCTGCGTTATCCCACGCCGAACCGCTCTGCCAATGCCAGAGCGGCCACGGTAATCCAGTTTGAAAGGGGACGGCGGCGTCTGGTTGCAGTGGGCAATCACGCAATGCACGTCAAACAACGTGCCGTACGCGTCGAACACGATGGCTTCTTTGTCTGGTTTCATGGGGGGAGCGTTGGTGCGAAAGGGGGGACTCGAACCCCCACGGTTTTACCCGCCAGATCCTAAGTCTGGTGCGTCTGCCAATTCCGCCACTTTCGCGCCTTGCAAATCAATTGCTTGGTTCATTGCCACCGGATCCCGTCAATTGTAGCTAAATTGTAGCGGTTCTCGGGGAGAGGATGCGCCGGCTACCACGGCCAGCTCTGACCTACTGCTCTTTTCCCCGACTGCTCTACCCTCATACACATTGTTTATTGTCGCTTAACTGCGATAGATCACATAATGTTTTGCGTTTCGCGATGCTCGGTGTAATCTTCGCATCGGAGAAAATCAGCCATGTGTTTTTCAGCCACAGCGAACTTTGTCGGCAGCGGAGTTCTGGGCGTCGTCGGTGCCGTCACCTTGACGAAGGTGAAACACAGACGCGAACTGCTATTCGCATCGTTGCCTGTGCTCTTCGCCATTCATCAGTTCATTGAAGGATTCGTCTGGCTGGGATTGGATGGGTTTCTTTCGCCAGCAGTCACTCACGATATGGGGGCGGCGTTCATGCTGTATGCGCAGGGGCTCCTACCCTTTTTGCTCCCGCTGAGCGTGCTTCTGTTCGAGCCTACCGCGAAGAGCCGCCGCCGCATGCTGCCATTGCTCGCCCTTGGCACAGGAACTACGCTCTATATTTTATGGGCGCTGACGGCCTTCCCAACGCAGGTGTACGTCCGGGGAGACAGTATCGTCTACATCAATCAGGCGACCAACAATCTAACCGTTGCCGTGCTCTACGTGATCGCAACTTGTGGTTCGCTCTTTCTCTCGAAGATAAAGATGATGGTAGCGTTCGGCGCCGCCAACCTCGTGATATTGCTGGCGGTCATGGCGTTCAAGCGCTATGCCTTCACCTCGCTATGGTGTGCGTACGCAGCGATCGTCAGTGTGATCATCCTCTGGTACTTCTGGAAGAGCAGCGAAGCGCGGCCCTTCGTCTACGCTTAGACCTATTGAAATTCCCTGGAAGGCCTCAGCGTGCAGTGGCCGGCGGGCGATACCGCCTTCCGGCCAACCACCATTTATAATAGAAAGATTCGCTAGTGAGTTTTGATCCATCTGTAGTGCCAGGGGAAGATGTCGACAGATAGCATTGTAGTTCGCGGGGCCCGGGTCCATAACCTCAAGAACATTGATTTTGAGATCGAGCACAACACTCTGACCGTCGTTACTGGAGTCTCCGGTTCGGGCAAATCGTCGCTCGCCTTCGACACCATCTATGCCGAGGGACAGCGCCGTTACGTCGAATCGCTGTCCGCATACGCGCGGCAGTTTCTCGAGCGGATCGAGAAGCCGGACGTTGATCTGATCGACGGCATCGCGCCCGCTGTAGCCATCAAGCAGAAGAACTCCACCCGGAATCCGCGCTCCACTGTAGCCACCGCCACCGAGATCTTCGATTACCTGCGCCTCCTCTTCGCCCGCGTCGGGCGCACTTACTGCCTGCTCTGCGGACAGGAAGTAAAGAAGGATACTGTGGACGAGGTCGCCAGCCGCCTGCTGGCTTTGGACGAAGGCACTCGCCTGAATGTGTTCTTTCCGATTCAAGCGCATGTGTCTGCCGCAGACGAAAAGAAAGCCAAGAAGTCTCGCGCCAAGAAGAAGTTGGCCGAGTCCAATTTGCCTTCCGACGCCATGAGGGCACGCCTCTTCGATCTCCGAAAACGCGGCTTCAACCGCCTTTTTCAGAACGGGCGAGTCTTCGAGTTCTCGACCCCCGAATCGCTCCTCGACCTCAACTTTTCTGAACCCGTTTTCGGACTGGTAGATCGCCTCGTCGTCTCCGCCGACCAGCGCTCCCGCATCGTAGACGCAGTCGAGATTGGCTATCGAGAAGCAGGCGAAGTTATTTTCGAAACTGCGCCCCGGAATGATGGAGACGAGGATGACAAGGGCGAAGCTCCCGAGCGCCTGCGTTTTTCGCAGCGCTTCGAATGCAAGAACGACGGTAGCCGCTACGAAGAGCCCGAGCCGCGCCTGTTTTCATTCAACAATCCCTATGGAGCCTGTCCGCGCTGTCAGGGCTTTGGCAACACCATCGATTTCGACCTTGACCTGGTGATCCCCGACAAGGGCAAGACTTTGAATGAAGGCGCGATCGAGCCTTGGACGAAGCCGAAATATCGCCCGCTATTTACCGAACTCAAGCGCTTCGCCCGTCAGGCAGAAATTCCGCTCGACGTGCCCTGGTATGAATTGGACGCCGAACAACAGCGTCTCATCATCTTTGGTGACGAGGATGGCGGTCGCGGCTACGGCGGCGTTCGCGGCTTCTTCCAGCATCTCGAGCGCAAGAAATACAAGCTGCATGTCCGCGTATTTCTCAGCCGTTATCGCGGATACTCGTTGTGCTCCGCTTGCGGGGGCACACGCCTGCGCGCCGAAGCGCGTCAGGTAAAGATTGATGGCAAGAACATCTGCCAGGTTTGCAGCATGACGGTCGAAGAGGCCGCCCGCTTTTTCGGTCAGCTCAAGCTCTCGACCGAGCAAGCCGCAATTGCCGAGAAGCTTCTCATCGAACTCCAGGAGCGCCTTCGCTTCCTCAACGAAGTCGGGCTCGAGTACCTGACCCTCGACCGCCTTGCATCAACCCTTTCCGGCGGAGAAGCGCAGCGCATTCAGCTGGCGACTTCTCTAGGCTCGCGTCTGGTCGGCACCTTATATGTGCTGGATGAGCCTTCCATCGGCCTGCACAGCCGCGACACGCACCGCCTTATCAAAATCCTCCACGATCTGCGCGACCTCGGAAATACCATTCTCGTCGTCGAGCACGATCCCGACATCATGCGCGCCGCCGACCGCATTCTCGACCTCGGCCCCGGCGCTGGAGAAAATGGCGGAAAAGTTGTCGGTGCCGGCACCTACAACCAGATCCTGAAGATGCCGCACTCTCTCACCGGCCGTTATCTAGCCGACGAACTTCACATCCAGATTCCCACCAAGCGACGCCAGCCCGGGCCGCACAAGCTTCGTATTACGGGCGCTCGCGCACACAACTTGAAGCGCATTGATCTGGAAATCCCACTCAATATGCTGGTGGCGATTACAGGCGTCTCCGGCTCCGGGAAATCCTCTCTGCTGCATGATGTCCTCTATCAGGCGTTGGCCACGGCCAAGCGCCAGACCAACGGCGGCGCCGCCCCCGTTTTGTGGGACAGCATCGACGGCGACGACTATCTCGACGAAGTCGTCCTCGTCGATCAATCGCCCATCGGCCGCACCCCGCGCTCGAATCCGGTCACGTATATCAAGGCCTTCGACATCATCCGAGAACTCTTCGCCTCGTTGCCGGAAGCCAAGAAGCGCGGCTTCCCTGCCGGCCATTTTTCTTTTAATGTGCCCGGCGGACGTTGCGAAAACTGTCAGGGCGATGGCACCGTCACCGTCGAAATGCAATTTCTGGCCGACGTGGAATTGATCTGCGACGAATGCAAGGGCACGCGCTACAAGCCGCAAGTGCTCGAAATCCACTACAAAGGCAAGAACATTCACGAAGTTCTGAACTTGACCATTCGCGAGGCACTCAAATTCTTTGCTGAAGTTCCGCGGCTAACGGAAAAATTGCGCGTGCTAGACGAAGTCGGCCTCGGCTACCTGCGTCTCGGCCAATCCGCTACGACGCTCTCCGGAGGCGAAGCACAGCGCATGAAGTTGGCCGCGCATCTTCAGCCCGGAAATCGCCAGCTGAATCGTCCCACGGAAGGCGGCGATGGGCACAAACGCAAGCGCCGGATGCTCTACATTTTCGATGAGCCCACCACCGGCCTGCATTTCGACGACGTCAGCAAACTACTTTCCGCCTTCCGCCGTCTAATCGATGCAGGAGGCTCCATCATTGTCATCGAGCACAATCTTGAAGTCATCAAAACCGCCGACTGGGTGATTGACCTGGGCCCCGAAGGTGGCGATCGCGGTGGGAACCTGGTCGGCTTCGGCCCACCAGAGATGATCGCGGAGTTGAAAAACTCCTACACGGGACAGTATCTGAAGCAGGTCTTGAACGGAAACGGCGTGCGTCATGGAGACCAGTAAGCGGAACAGTAAAATGTTCGTGGAGCGCCGGGTGAAACGTCCGCGCCTCAAAACCATCCTGCCGATCCTGTTGTGCGCTTCGACGTTGTCCGCCTCTGCTTTCGGTCAGACTCAAACAACCGTCCGCCATTACAAAGAACGTGTCGACGACACTCCCCCGGAAATTGCGCAAGCCGAAGATGCCATCCAGAAAAATGATTTCGCTGGCGCCGAGACTCTGCTGAAGAAGGCACTCGACAAAGATCCCAAGAACTATCAGGCATGGTTCGATCTCGGATTCGTTCTCAACCACCAGGGTCGCGTGGAAGACTCGATCCACGCCTACCGGCAGTGCGTTGCCGCCAAGCCCGATGTTTTCGAATCGAACCTCAATCTGGGACTGATGCTCGTCCGCTACAACAGCCCCGAGGCCGAGCAATTTTTGCGCGCAGCTACAACTCTGAAGCCGACGGATCACGTAGAAGAAGGTCAAGCCCGCGCCTGGCTAGCGCTGGCGCATCTGCTGGAAAATACTAAGCCGAGCGAGGCGCTCCAGGCCTACGCCAAAGCCTCCGAACTCACGCCGAAGGATCCCGAACCGCATCTCTCCGCCGGACTGCTGCACGAAAGGCAAAAAGAATTTTCAGACGCGGAGGCCGAATACAAGCAAGCGCTGGCGCTAGATCCGCACTCCAAAGATCCGCAGAACACTGATCCACAGAAGCAAGATTCGCAGAGCACGGAAGCCGCCATCGGTCTCACCAACATCTACATGAAGTCCAACCGCCTCGGCGACGCCGAGCCCCTGCTCCGACGGTTGGCCGCCGAGCGTCCCGATGACGCCGGCATTCACCTGCAACTGGGACGCGTACTCGCCGCGGAGGGCAAGAAAGATGACGCCATCGCGGAATTCCAGACGGCACTGAAACTCGCTCCGGCAGACGCCGACGCGCAGCGCGAAATTGCTGACTTTTACTCAAGTGCCGGAAAGAACGACCTCGCCGAAGCCGCCTACCGCGCTCTCCTCAAGACTCAGCCCAATGACGCAGAATTACATCGCGGGCTGGGCCATGCTCTGCTTCTCCAGAAGAAGTTCCCGGAAGCGCAACAGGAATTTTTGACGGCTCTCCGACTGAAACGCGATTCGCCCGATGTCTACGTCGACCTCGCTTTTGCAGCCAGCGAGAACAAGAACTATGAACTCACGATCCGAGCGCTCAATGGCCGCACGCTGTTAAACGCAGATCTGCCTCCAATCTGTTTCTTTCTTCGCGCCTCCGCTTACGATCATTTGCGCGACTATAAACAGGCCTCGCTCGATTATCATCACTTTCTGGAAGTTGCGAACGGGAAGTATCCCGATCAGGAGTGGCAGTCCACCCACCGTCTGATCGCGATCGAACCGAAGAAGCGCTGACCGCCATGCGACGACTCGCGTCTAGCATTTTCGTCAATACTTTCGTCGCTGTGCTCCTCCTCGCTCTCACCTGCGCATACGCCGCCGCCAAGGAAGAAACCATAGCCGAACTCAAAGCGCGCCTCGATAACGCCAAGCCCGAAGACCGCGCCGAACTCGCCATCCAGATCGCGCAGCATGAGCTTCGCGACGCCGACAAGTTCTACAACGATGGCAACGTTGATCGCGCCACCGCCGCCGTCGGAGACATCGTGACCTACTCCGAGAAAGCCCGCGATGCGGCCATCCAAACCAAAAAGCACCTCAAGAACGTCGAGATTGATGTCCGAAAAATCGCAGAGAAGTTGCGCGACATCAAGCGCACTCTCGCCTTCGACGACCAGCCTCCCGTCGATCAGGCCATCCACCGCCTCGAGGACGTCCGCACCACGCTGCTCAAGGAAATGTTCGCCAAGGACGACAAGAAGGGGAAGAAATAGAAATGAAGACGGGCAGCCAAAACTATCGGCACTGGCGAATCGCGATCAGTCTTGCAACGTTGCTGACGCTGACGCTCGTGCTCCCGCTCTGCCTGCCACGTTGCTCGCCGCTGTGGGCGCAGCGCCGCCGCGACCCGCTCAATCCGCTGGAGATCGATCAGCTCCGCGACGCCATGGTCGATCCCGATCTGCGCTTAAAGCTTTACGTACAGTTTTCCCGGGATCGCATGACAAAACTTGAACAAATGCGCAGCGATCCCAAGGTGAAAGATCGCGCCGCGCAGACCCACGACATGCTGGAAGATTTCCTCGCCGTGTACGACGAACTCAACGACAACGTCGATATGTACGTCGGCCGCAAGGACGATATCCGCAAGCCGATGAAGCTCGTCATCGAAGCCGACACCGAATTTCAGTCGAAGCTGCGCGCGCTAAAGAACTCCCCGAACACCACAGCCGCCGAAGCCAGCCAGTACGAATTCCTCTTGACCGACGCCCTAGACACCGTCGACTCCAGCGCCGACGACCATCGCAAAACCGCCGCCGAGGTCGAAGAATACATGAAGAAGAAAAAAAAGCAGAAATAGGGTGAGGCCAACGCAGCAGTCAGCATTCAGCAAACCCCTAAGGTTTTCTGAGTGCTGAATGCTGAGTGCTGACTGCTGACCGCCGCCCCGTGCTAATCTTCCCTCGACGTGTCCCCAAAGCTTTCCGAAATCTTCCACGCATCCTATCGCGAACTTCGTCCCCATACGCCCGCGCCGCCTTTTCATATTCGTTTCTATTCCTTTGTCTCCATCAACAACACCATCCGCCTGCGCCAGGGAGAGCTTCACATCCGGCTCTCCGACCTGCTCGAAGGCGCTCCCGACGCGGTGCTCCACTCGATCGCTCACATCCTGCTCGCCAAGCTTTATCGCCAGCCGGTCGATCGCACCCACAGCGCCCGTTATCGCCGCTATATCGCCGGTCATGACGTGGCCGCCAAAGCCCGCCTCATCCGCCAGATGCGAGGACGCAAGCAAATCCGCTCCGCCCGCGGACACTACTACCATCTGGAAGAAATCTTCGACGACCTCAACCGCCGCTTCTTTCACGGGCTCATGGGACGACCGCAACTTACCTGGAGCCAGACCCACGCCCGCAGCAGCCTCGGCCACTACGACCCGGCGCATAACGCCATCGTCGTCAGCCGCGTCTTTGACCACCCGCGCGTGCCACGCTACGCCGTCGAATACATCCTCTTCCACGAGATGCTGCATTTGAAGCATCCGGTAAAACTGCGGGGTAGCCGCAGGTGTGTGCACTCACGGGAGTTTCGCGCCGAAGAGCAGAGTTTTCCCGAACTGGCCGATGCTAAGAAGTTTTTGAGGATTATCTGAATGAGGATCATCCGATAGGCGGTTTGCAGCGTTCGGCTTCGACGCCCGACTCCAATTGACCATTAATTCTCAGACACCTCCGTTCGTAGGAAGGCATCTAACAATAACCATGGGGTTGAGGGTCAAGCCGGTACTCCAAACCTGGGGTCGTACCTTGCGAGGTCGAGTCCCATCGCTCTCCATTGAAATCACGAAAGAATGCCCGCTACGGTGTCCTGGGTGTTACGCGTATGAAGACGCTCATCTTGGATCGACAAACCTGCGCAGCCTGTCCGATTTCAAAGGACAGGACCTGATCACTCGTGTGCTCGACGTGGTGGCTCGACAGAAACCTCTCCATCTGTCGATTGTAGGAGGTGACCCACTTGTCCGTTACCGCGAGCTTGAGGTCCTGCTGCCGCAGTTGGTCAAGAGCACCCACGTCCAGGTCGTAACCAGCGCATTCCGTCCCATGCCATTGTCGTGGGCCGCGCTGCCCAACCTGCAACTCGTGATCTCGATCGATGGCCTGCAACCAGAGCACGACGTGCGCCGCAAGCCGGCCACCTATGAACGCATCCTCCAGCACATTCAGGGCCATCACGTTGCGGTTCACGGCACCATCACTAGCGCAATGGTGAAACGTGGCGGCTACCTCGCCGAGTTCATCGATTTCTGGGCGGCTAACCCGGCGGTGGAAAAAATCTGGATGAGCATCTTCACACCCCAGCGCGGCGCGAACAATGTCGAATGCCTCACGGAGGAGGAACGGAGGACCGTGGTGGAAATCCTGCTGCGGATTCGCCTCGATCAGCCCAAGCTGGACATGCCCGCAGCAGTGATCAAAGAATTCCTGTCTCCTCCCGATTCGCCTGCCCACTGCATCTTCGCAAAGACAACCTACACGCTCTCGGCGGATTTCAAGACGCGCGTTCAGCCCTGTCAGTTTGGCGGCGATCCCGATTGTTCGCGCTGCGGTTGCATCGCTTCCATGGGTCTGGCGGCTGCCGGACATCGCAAGCTCGTGGGTCCAATTACCGCCGGCCAGGTCTTTTGGGCCTCGGCTGCAATCGGCCGCTACGCCGAGCGCGGCGAGATGGCTTGGCAGCGTCTCGTGAACCGCAAGCCCGGCAAACGCGGCGATCCCGGCTTATCGTGCGCTGAGGATCAGCTGAGAGTCATTGACTGACGAGAGCGTTGCCGCGAAATCCCATTCAATGCTCTTTTTCACCGTGTAATGCAAACCTGCACCATACGTGATTCAATCCGTTGACCGCTCCCTTCACAAAACCGTATCCTATTGATATTGAAATTGAATTTCATTTTCAATTAGAAGTCGCATCTTATATAGCTATAGGACCCTAATGCTCCAGGCGTTCATCATCACGCTCCGCGAAGGCGTTGAAGCCGCTCTCATCGTCGGCATCACCCTCGCTTATCTCGCCAAGATCGGCCGCAACGATCTGCGTAAATCGGTCTATGCCGCCCTGGCAGCCGCTTTTGCCGGATCGATTGCCATCGCCGTCGTGCTTTCCCGCCTCAAGTGGAACGAGGACGTCTTTGAAGGCTGGGTCATGCTCGCCGCCGCCGTCTTCGTCGTCACCATGATCGTCTTCATGATGAGGACCGGCCGCAAGCTCAAAGGCGAGATCGAAAGCAAGGTCGGATTGTTCGCCGGTGGCAGCGCAAGCGGTGGAGACAAATCCATCGCACTTTTCCTGTTCGTGTTCCTCATGGTGCTGCGGGAAGGCGTCGAAACCGTTCTGATTCTCTCCGCCGTTACGCTGAACTCCACCGAGCTGATGAGTTTCATCGGCACCCTCCTCGGCATCGCGGTGGCCGTACTGTTCGGCGTGATGTTCGTCAAGGGCAGCGTCAAAATCAATCTGCAGAAATTCTTCAAAGTCACCACGGCGATTCTTTTCCTGGTGGCCGGACAACTCGTGATCTCCGGCCTGCACGAACTTTCCGAGAACGGAGTGCTTCCCTCTTC
>Ga0070764_10001420_pt1 | contig 10415 bp, 8 predicted proteins | sample HubBroMetageWRM4_FD_67287 | JGI IMG/M metagenome (GOLD analysis project Ga0070764, IMG submission 67287) | Warmed soil microbial communities from the Hubbard Brook experimental Forest, New Hampshire - Hubbard Brook CCASE Soil Metagenome WRM 4 | ecosystem: Environmental > Terrestrial > Soil >... | reverse complement strand
GCGTCGCGTCGGCAGCCTCGAAGAGGCGGTGTTCCTGGAGTTGATGCGCGCCACCGACACGCTCTCCCGGGGGTTGGTCCGGGTGCTCAAGGGGGAGGGCCTCTCCGCGACACAATACAATGTGCTGCGGATTCTACGCGGCGCACCCGAGGGACTCCCCTGTGGAGAAATCGCCAGCCGAATGATTACCCGCGATCCCGATGTCACCCGCCTGCTCGACCGGCTGGAAAAGCGCGAACTGATCGCGCGCAGCCGCGAAGCCAAGGACCGGCGAACCGTGATGACCCGGATCACGCCAGGAGGCTTGAAGCTTCTGGTCCGGCTGGATGAACCGGTGCAAGCAGCGCATCGCAAACAATTGGGCCACCTGGGACGGGAGCGCTTACGGGCGCTGGCCGAACTCTTAGCGGATTCGCGCAGCCAAGTGGCTTAATTTATTGGCTTTAACACTTGTTGCAACGATTGTTGGTGTAACGCATCAAATATCCTGTACCTCAATTTCAATAAAGGAAAGGAACCTTACCATGAGCGCACTGGCTACTCCCCAAACCGCAATCAGCAACTGGAACATCGATTCTGCCCACTCCGTTGCTGAGTTCAAAGTTAAGCACATGATGATCTCGAACGTGAAGGGGCGATTCGCAGCCGTCAAAGGCGCCCTGACGCTGGATGAAAATGACTTAACCAAGTCTCGAGTGGAGGCAACCGTCGATGTAGCTTCCATCAACACCCACGAGCCCCAGCGGGACGCGCATCTTAAGAGCCCAGACTTCTTCGACGCAGAAAAGTTCCCTACGCTGACGTTCAAGTCAACGCGCGTGGACCGCTCCGGCGAGGGAGAGTTGGCAGTGGCGGGTGACTTGACCATTCACGGGGTGACCCGCAACGTCGTGTTCGCGGTGGAGGGTCCGACCCCGCCGACCAAAGATCCTTGGGGAAATACGCGAATGGGACTGTCCGCGACCACGAAGATCAATCGTAAGGATTTCGGCCTGACGTACAACGCAGTACTCGAGGCCGGTGGCGTTCTGGTGGGCGAAGAGGTCACCATCACGCTCGAAGTCGAGTTCGTGAAGGCTTAATGCAAGTCGCGGGGGCGGCGCTAGAAATACGCCTGGCGACAAGGAAGGAAGTAGTTTATGTCACTACGACCAGTTAAACAGATTATTCAGACCAAACCCACGATCGAAGGCGCGGGCGTGAAGTTGCAGCGCGCCTTCGGTTTCGGCAAGACCAAGGAATTCGATCCGTTCTTGCTGCTGGATGATTTCCGCAACGACAATCCGGAAGATTATCGGGCGGGATTTCCCTGGCATCCGCATCGCGGGATCGAGACCATCACTTATGTGTTGGCGGGCTCCGTCGAACACGGCGACAGCCTGGGCAACAAGGGCAAAATGACCGCCGGCGATGTGCAATGGATGACCGCCGGGAGCGGCATTATGCACCAGGAGATGCCCAAGGGTGATAAGCACGGACGCATGCATGGTTTTCAGCTATGGGCGAATCTGCCCGCATCGCTGAAGATGACCGATCCGCGCTATCAGGACATTCCATCGCGCGAGATTCCCGAGGTCACTGACGATGACGGCACCCGAGTGCGGGTGATCTGCGGGGAATTCTGGGGCAAGAAGGGTCCAGTGGAGGGCGTTGCCGCCGACCCGAGTTACGTCGACGTGTCGGTCCCGCCAGGACAGCGGAAACGGCTCAAAATCGAAACGAGTCGTAACGCTTTTGCCTACGTGTTCGCGGGCGCCGGAACATTCCGCGATGCGTCGGATCCCCGCGCCGTTTTGACGGAGCAGGTGGCAAAGCCGGACGCGCCGCCCGTCTACGACGCCGGTAACCACTCGCTGGTGCTGTTCGACCGGGGCGACGAAATCGTGGTACAGGCTGGGGACGAGGGCATCCGGTTCCTATTAGTGTCAGGTAAGCCGATCGAGGAGCCGGTAGCCTGGTACGGGCCCATTGTGATGAATACACAGGAGCAGCTGCGGCAAGCTGTCTCCGAATTGCAGGATGGCAGCTTCATAAAGCATCGCTGAGTCAGGAACGAGGGCCGGGACATTACGGCCTTCAAGCCCGCCAATTACCGCGGCAATCCATGCCTCTGAAATCATGCGTTTTCCGCGGTGTTTTGCCCCGTAAACCAAACAAAACTAAAGATTCCGGGATTGGTCCTATTCCCTTGACAGGGCGGGTCAGGGAAAGAAACAATCATTCTAACTCTCTGTAAATGAAGGTCTCGACCCGTTTAGGGGAACGTTTCAGAAATGACGAATACAGGCACATCTGCGCAGCCAGCAGCGGTGGCATCAGCGCTGGTGATTTCCGATGACGAGGCCACGGTCAAGCAACTGACCGAGGGTATGCGGCAATTCGCGATCTCGGCGGAAGTGTGCCGCGACGCCAGCTTCGCTTTGCAGTCGTTAAATCGACGGCATTTCGAGGCGGTGGTAGTGGACCTGAAGATGTACCAGGCAAAAGAGATCATGGAGAAGGTGCGTTTCTGTCCTTCTAATCAAACTTCGACCACTTTCGCCATCACGGATGGGCCGCAGTCGACATCGGGGTTCAACACGGGAGCGAATTTTGTGCTGGAAAGGCCGCTTTCGGAGGAATCCCTCAACCGCAGTTTAAGGGTCGCGTACGGGATCATTATGCGGGAGCGGCGGCGCTATTTCCGTTGCCCGATGGTAATTCCGGTTGTGGTACGGAATCCGGAAGGCCGGGAAGCCCAATACGAAACCATCAACATCAGTGAGAGCGGCATCGGCATTCGCATTCCACCTCCGGTACACTCTGGAACCGAAGTGGGGGTGCGCTTTGATCTTCCGCAGACTCAGACGCGATTCCTGGTGCAGTCGAAGATCTGCTGGAGTGATCCTGCCGGCCGCACCGGCTTGCAATTTCTGAATCTGTCTCGACCCCAGAAAACGGAACTACAGGCGTGGCTTGCTCATCGGCTGGAAGAAGTTCTGCCCGAAGCGGTGGCCAGCAAGTTTCAGAAGAACCCCGAATCATAACTTGTAGATTGGGTTCGGCCCTGTCTTGGTGTGGGCTCCGCCCCCGGCTCTCAGTTGTAACGCCTTGCTTGATTCCTAAGAACCGCGGCGGGCACTCTCATGCCCGCCTGGTCAAATCACACGCGGCCGCTTTTACGGTGTGTAGAGCCGATATGTGATGACGTAAAAAGCCCGGGTTACGCCGTAGCTTGTATAGACGAAACCCTGAATGGTGTGGCTGCCGGCCGTCACACCGCTCTGGGCAAAGACCCAGGAGGCACCCACGAATGTTTCATCCGTAGGGGCACTGGCAACATTCGGGCAGCCCGGTGGCAGATTGGCGCCGTCCAAGTCCGCACACAAGCCCAACAGATTCTGCGCTTTAGTGTTTTCGCCCAGTTGGACGTGGACCTCCGCCGTAATCGTGCACCCGCCGTGGGGGCAAACGAACGAAAGCGGAGAATCGATTGCCGACTTTCCTGCGGAAAGCACCACAACGTCGTTGCCTAAGCTAACGCTTGTACTTGAAAGCTTGCGATTGAAGATCAGGTCCGGTGCCGAATCTTTGGCTTTGTTCGGATTGGCGTCCGCTGATCGAGTTGAATCCGGTGGCGGCGCTGCCAACGCGCCCCCGCAAATAGCTAGCATCAACAAAATAACCCCGAGCTTCGCGTTCATTTTCATACGCTCCCCTTTATTTCGATTTGTGGTCTGGTAGGAACCGGAACTACCACCCGGATTGTTCTCAGGGTGACACACTTCCCCCGTGTGGTGGCAGGCAACTACCGAAACTCCACTTTTTCAATAGCGGAAAAGTACCACGGATTGGCCCAGCGGCATTGAAGATTCTTCTGGGTTGTGGGAAGCAAGGTCCGTTCCCCACCCTGCCCCCTTCTCGGCGGTTGCCGGCAGCAGCGGTGCATCTTGTTAGACGCCTGCTAACCGATGCGCCGCTTACATCGTCCAAGTGCTCAGACTGACGACGAGTCGCCCGCCGGGCAAGAGGCCGCGCTAATGATCACTCGACGAGAAGCAGTTCGCCGGTTCGGCTTAGCTTCATTTGGCGCGTGGTTGGCGGCGACGCAACTACCTCTCGTTTCCTCGATTGCACCTGACGCCTGGGCGTCAAAGCACGACTCCACTCCTCCGCTCGCTCCCGGGGCCCCGACGTCACCGCAGAGATTAGCTTTGATTGAAAGCTTTAAGAAGCAATCCGAGGGACTGCAAAATAAGTACGAGGCCCGCACCCACAAGAGCGGCTGGGAGATGCCTTATCGCTTGTTCCGGCCGCAGGGAGTTGAGAAACTGCCGCTGGTCGTGTATCTGCATGGCAGCGGAGGGTTGGGCAACGACAACCTGAAGCAGCTAGCCTTCGGCAATATCTTTGGCACGCGCGTCTGGCTGCTTCCGGAGAACCAGAAGCGTTTCCCCTGCTACGTTCTCGTACCTCAGACGGACCGAGGATGGTGCCGCTACGACCTATCGCAAACGGCCGAGGGACCGGCGAAGATGCTTCCCGGGTTGGGCGATGGAGCGAGGGTGGCGCTCGAGGTCATTGACGCGGTGCGGCGCGAGTTCGCCATTGATGAGCACCGCATATACGTCATGGGGCAATCGATGGGAGGCGCAGGGGTGTGGAATATGATCACCAATCGGCCGCAGTTTTTCGCCGCGGCGGTGATCTGTTGTGGGAGTGCATCAACCGAGGACGGCACCGGCTCGATCGATACGCCGCTGTGGAACTTCCACGGGTCCTTTGACCAGGCCGTTCCTGTGTCGGTGTCACGCGACCGCATGGCGGCAAGACGGAAAGCGGGTGGACACCCGCTCTATACCGAGTACGCCGGGGTAGACCACAACGTATATGAATGGGCTTTCACCGAACCTGAGCTGCCCAAGTGGTTGTTCGAACAAAGGCGTGGATAATCAAGGGAGACCCTCCCGATGAAACAAACGCGAGCTATCTCGCAGTTGGCAGTACTCATCTTCATCTCTATCTTTCCAGAAATCTCCCTGGCACAAGCCGCCAGCGCCCAACCAACGTCATCGGCGCCAACCATCGCCTCAATGGTGGACGGCGAGATCAACGCCGTCGAAAAGCAGATTGTGGAGGCTGCGGAAGCCATGCCGGAGAGTAAGTTCAACTTCTCTCCAGAAAGCTTGAATATTCCCGGCGACGACTACAAAGGCGTACGCACCTTTGCCGCGCAAGTCAAGCATGTCGGGGCGTCCAACTATGCAATATGGTGGCGGCTGACCGGAGAAAAGTTCCCCGACGATTTCAAGGGTGGAAACGGTCCGGAGAACTTGAAGACCAAGGCCGACATCATCACGTTCCTGAGGAATTCTTTCGCCCTGGGTCACCGGGCCGCAGCGACATTGACTACCGAGAACATGTTGCAGACTGCCGAAGGCAGCAAATCAACCCGCCTGCGCTTGGCTGTATTCGGTGCGGAACACGCCTACGACCACTACGGACAAATGGTGGAGTATCTGCGGATGAACGGCATCGTGCCGCCCGCCAGCCGAAACTGACTTCGAAGAACTTGAGGAGAATGACTGCAATGAGCCTCTCTCTTTTGGGTTGACATCTTACCCCGGATATTTGTAAGCTCGGGTTATATGTCTACCCAAGGAACAGAAGATAGGCTGGAACTGCTGCAAGGCACCTTGGACCTGCTGATCTTGCGCACCTTGATTTTTGGATCGCAGCATGGCCAAGGCATCGCGCGCGCCATCCAGCAGACGTCCGATGAAGAGCTCCTGGTGGAGCATGGGGCCCTTTATCCTGCGCTCCAGCGGCTGGAGGAGCGCGGCTGGATTTCCGCCAAATGGGGAGTTTCCACGAATAACCGCAGGGCCCGCTTTTATTCGCTGACCTCTGCCGGCCGCAAGCAATTAGGGAAAGAAACTGCCAAGTGGAAGCGAACCGCCGCGGCGATTGAACGCATTCTTGGACCGGAAGAGACCTAGGTTATGTTTCGACCCAAGCGCAAGACCAGCGACTTCGGCGCTGAAATCGAAGCCCACATCGAACTGGAGACAGAACGCCTCCGGGAACAGGGGCTCAGCCACGAAGATGCCCGGACCGCAGCGCGCCGGGCATTTGGCAACGTGACGCGGGCACAGGAGCGCTTCTACGAATCCGGACGCTGGCTGTGGTGGGACGATTTCTGGCATGACCTTCGCTACGCGCTACGCATGTTGCGCAAGCAGCCGGCTTTCACGCTGGTGGCAATTTTGACATTGGCTTTGGGAGTGGGAGCCAATGTTGCAATTTTCAGCATTGTGAATGCCGTATTGCTGCGCTCTCTTTCGTATCGCGACCCCGGTCGTTTAGTAAGAGTCTCCTTTAACGAGCCAGGGTTGGGATTGCGGGACATTACGTTTTCCAAGCCCGAACTAGATGATCTCGCAACTCGGGCCGATGTCTTTGCACAAATGAGCGCCATCGCCGGCGGCAATGTGGCCATGACCGGCGTCAAACAAGCGGAACGTCTCGAGTTAGCCGTTACCGGTTTCGACTACTTCACCATGCTGGGCGCGGTCCCCGAACTTGGGCGGCTCTATGGCCCGCAGGATTACGATCCGGGTTTTTCTCCTTACGCCGTTATCAGTGACGCATTCTGGCGGCGGGAATTTGGTGGCACTCCGGATGTCCTCGGCCGAACCATAACGCTCGACGGCGATCCGAGCACCATTGTGGGGGTTCTTGCTCCCGGATTCCACCATCCTGCAGTGACTGCCGGCAATGTGGATGTGTGGTGTCCCGCCGGATTCAGCGCCGATCCTTTCCCCAAGCCCATCCGCTCCAATCGAGGGCTGAACCCCGGAATCGTCGCACGGCTAAAGCCTGGCCTGACACTGGCCCAAGCTCAGGCACGGCTCACCAGCCTGGCAGCGCAACTTCGGCACGATTTTCCGGCAGACTACCCCGTACAAGCTGGATGGACCATTGAAATTCAGCCGCTTCAGGAATTTCTTGTGGGCAATGTTCGAACCATGCTGCTGGTGTTGATGGCAGCGGTCATGCTGATCGTTTTTATCGTGTCGTTGAACATCGCCAACCTCATTTTGGCGCGCGCCTCGGCACGACAACAGGAGATGGCAGTACGGTTGGCTCTGGGAGCGAGCCCCGGACGCATGGTTCGTCAGGCGCTGACGGAGTCCTTGCTGCTCTCATTTATCGGAGGCCTTGCCGGGTGTGCCAGTGCCTTTGCTACTTTGGGCTTCATCCTGCGCTTTGTCCCGCCCAGTATTCCCCGTCTGAGCGAAGTTCGAATCGACTGGGTCGTACTGCTCTTTGCACTGCTGATTTCCATTCTCACTGGACTGGTGTTCGGATTTGTGCCGGCACTGCACTCAACAAAAGTCGCGCTCTCTTCGGCGATTCGCGAGGGCGGTCGTGGTTCCGGTTACAGCACCAGAACCGGTCGCCTGCGGGATGTTCTGATCGTCTCTGAGTTGGCGTTTGCCGTCGTGCTCATGGTGGGAGCCGGCTTGCTGTTGCGCACTCTGCGCGATCTGTTGCAGCAAAATCCCGGCTTCGATCCAACTCAGGTCGTCGCTGCCAATGTTTGGATCCCGGTTCCGGACGATCCCAAAGACGATCTGTACCGTAGCATCGCTCCCAAAGCTGCTTTTGATCGAGAATTGCTGCGGCGCATGAAGGCAATGCCGGGAGTCGAACTTGCCGCCATCACCTCAGATCTTCCCACCAGCAATCACACGGTAAATGATCCGCAGGGGAACGACGTTTTGGCGATTGAGGATCGTGCGCTCGAGTCCTCAAAGGACCTACGCGCCGAGAGAATTCGGGTGAGCCCCGATTATTTCAAAGTGATGCAGTCGACGCTCGTGGCCGGCCGGTTTTTCTCCGAGGGGGATGAAGACGGCAAACTGCCGGTCGTCATCATTGACGAAACCACCGCTCGAAAATATTGGCCGGCCCGCGATCCCCTGGGCCGCCGGGTTCGCTTCGGACAGGACCCTACCCAGCCTTGGATGACCGTCGTGGGTATCGTTAAGGACATCAAGAGTGACGGTCTCGACATCGACGGCGTTCCTCACATTTATGTTTCGGTCTATCAAAACCCCAACCGGGCGTTTAGCGTTGTATTGCGGACATCTTTGCCGGCAGCCGTCCTCGATTCGCAGATTCGACACGAAATCCAGAGCATGGATCCAGGGCTGCCGGTTTTCAATGTTTCTTCGATGAATGACGTACTTGACCGATCGCTCGCGTCGCGCCGCTTCTCTGCCCAATTAGTCGGCGGATTCGCCGGACTGGCGCTGCTTCTGGCGTCTCTGGGAATTTACGGCTTGCTGGCCTACATGGTCAGCCAGAGATCGCGCGAGATCGGCGTTCGCATGGCCCTGGGAGCGCAGCGGGCCAACATTCTCAAACTGATTCTGCAAAAAGGGATGGTCCTTGCCGGCGTCGGAGTCATTGCGGGCGTGATCCTATCTGCGTCGACTGCGTCAATGATGGCCAGTCTGCTTTACGGCGTGCGCCCGCACGATCCAGCTGTATTCCTGGTCGTGCCCTTGCTTTTGTTTGCGGTTGCGGTTGTGGCCAGCTACCTGCCAGCTCGTCGCGCGACGAAAGTGGACCCGATGATTGCGCTTCGCGAGGCATGAACTGGCCGTATGAGCGAGTCACCGCCATGCTGGTGGTGACTTGGGAGTACGAAAGATTGAATCGATGCACAAACTGTGCATGCTAGCGAGGCGATACGCCTGAGGAGACTTAGGATATGTTTCGACGCAAGCGCAAGTCGAGCGACTTCAACGCTGAAATCGATGCCCATATAGAGCTGGAGACAGAACATCTCCGGGAACAGGGGCTCAGCTATGAAGATGCCCGAACCGCAGCCTGCCGGGCTTTCGGCAACGCGGCGCTATCCCGGGAGCGTTTTTACGAATCCGGCCGTTGGCTCTGGTGGGACCACTTCTGGCAAGACTTGCGCTTCGGTTTGCGGATGCTGCGCAAGAAGCCCGCATTCACGATCGTGGCTGTCCTGACGCTCGCTCTAGGCGTGGGAGCCAACACGGCAATTTTCAGCATCGTGAATGCCGTGTTGCTGCGCCCGCTTCCATTCCGCGACGCTGATCGTTTGGTAAGAATCTACTTTAACGAGCCCGGCGTAGGATTGCGGGACGTTACGTTTTCCAAGCCCGAAATGGATGACTTGCAGACGCGAGCGGGTGTATTTGAAGATGTGACCCCGATCTTCGAGGGTAGCGAGAATTTGACCGGTGCCAAACAGCCCGAGCGTCTCGAGGCGGTCAATGGCAGTTTCAGCTACTTTTCCATGCTGGGTGTGACCCCGCAAATTGGACGGTTGTTTGGTCCGCAGGACTTCGTGCCCGGTTTCGCTTCAACGGCCGTGATCAGCGATGGACTGTGGCACCGTGCCTATGGCGCCGATCCGAATGTTGTCGGCCGTACTCTCCTGCTCGACACTGATCCCTTCACAATTATCGGGGTCCTGCCACGCGGATTTCGCCATCCCGGACCGACAGTTTCCGGCGACGTGGACGTGTTTGGCGCCGGCGGACTGAGCGGAGATCCCTTTCCCCCGCCAATCCGTGGTAACCGGGTTTTAGGATCTGGAATCGGACGACTTAAGCCTGGCCTGACACTGGCGCAAGCTCAGGCGCGGCTCACTGCCATGGCCGCCGAATTGCGGCACGACTTTCCCACCGATTATCCGCCGCAGGCGCAATGGACAATCGAGATTCAACCATTGCAAGGAACTTTGGTAGGCAAGGTTCGGCCCATGCTGCTGGTGTTACTGGGTGCGGTAATCCTGATCGTTTTCATCGTATCGTTGAACCTTGCCAATCTCCTCTTGGCGCGCGCTTCGGGCCGACAACAAGAGATGGCGGTGCGGTTAGCGCTGGGGGCAAGCCGCGGCCGCATAGTGCGCCAGATGCTGGCCGAGTCCATGCTGCTGTCGCTCATCGGCGGTGCTGCGGGAATTGCAACCGCGGTTGCTACTTTGGGTTTCATCCTGCGCTTTGTGCCAGCGAACGTTCCCCGGCTCAACGAAATACGAATCGACTGGGTGGTGCTGGCGTTCGCTCTGCTGATTTCCATTGTTACCGGCTTAGTGTTTGGACTTGCGCCAGCGCTTCATTCGGCGAGAGTTGCTCTCTCCTCGGCCATTCGTGAAGGCAGTCGCGGTTCCGGCTACAGCACTTCGACCGGCCGATTGCGGGATGTTCTAATCGTCTCGGAGCTGGCGTTTGCCGTCATACTGATGGTGGGAGCCGGCTTGCTGCTGCTTACGCTGCGGGACCTGTTGCAGGAAAATCCAGGCTTTAATCCAACTCAGGTCGTCACGGCAAACACATGGCTAGGAAATCCCAACGATCCGAAGACGGATCCGTATCTCGGTATTGCTG
>Ga0070764_10001419_pt1 | contig 10417 bp, 7 predicted proteins | sample HubBroMetageWRM4_FD_67287 | JGI IMG/M metagenome (GOLD analysis project Ga0070764, IMG submission 67287) | Warmed soil microbial communities from the Hubbard Brook experimental Forest, New Hampshire - Hubbard Brook CCASE Soil Metagenome WRM 4 | ecosystem: Environmental > Terrestrial > Soil >... | reverse complement strand
GTCTGGTGATACAGAATTCCAAACAGTGACACCGGCTGCGACCCCGTCAATCCGTCGTGAACGATCAAATCATTCACGCTCGTGCCAGACGGCAGCGAATCCACTTGGATGAACGAATTGAACGGATCCACCAGCACCACGTTCGCCGATCCTCGATTCGTTGTCAGCGTCGGATCGTAAATCTGCACCGTCTGGTTGTAGTAGAACAGCACCGCGCCCGGCGGCTTCGCCAATCCGAACTGTGCCGCCACGCCCGACGGCAAGCCCGATGTAGTAATCGATCCCACCGTGCCCAGCACGCCGTTCCCGTTCGTCTGCATCACCTTGTCGAGAAATGAGCGGAACTGCGACATCGCGTTCTTCACTTCTCGCTTCGCCGCGTTCTCGATCGCCTTTTCCGGTGCGTTTGACGCGTACTCCACCAGCTTCGTCATTTCCACCGCGTGCCGGAAAAATACCGGAGTCACCTGCGCCACGTCGTACGTCGTGCCCGATCCGCGTCCCAGGTCTCCGCCGTCCATATTCGCCAGGCCCGCCTTGCCTCCCGGACGAATCTGCAACGGAAGCCGCATGTTCCGCGAACTGACTCGTTCCACGTCGCCGCGCTGTTGAATCATCGTCAATAAAATATCGTCTCGTTCGTAAAGCAGCGGCAGCTTGTCTCGCACCTTCTCAAGCTGCAGCGCAACTGACTGTGCGTTTTGCATCTGCGCCATGTTTTAGCTCTCCTTGAAGTTAATTTCGCCGACCACGCACACCTGCGCCTGTGCGTTTGAAAACTCTGTTAGTCAAATCGGGATGTCTCGAGAACTGAATAAACTCGTTGAATTCTAGCTACTGTACCTGGTCCAACTCACCGCTGTACCTCTCACCCGTCCCCACTCTGCACCCCGGAACAGTTGAGCGTTTGCCCGCACTCATTCAATCTGGTTTCGCATTCAACTGCCTCGGAACAGTGAACGTGCGGTAGAAATCAAAACTCGTTGTGTGATTGTGCGTCGCAACCCTCCCGCGTCGCCGGATCACAGCACTCGGACCTGGGAGGTTCGGCCATGTTTAGCAGCAAACTTTCTTATCTTTCTGCTTCACTTCTTTTCGCCGCACTTCTCGTTTCTCCAGCAGCTCGCGCCCAGGCCCCTTCGAACTGCGTAGCTTCGCAAGCCACCGCTGTCGAGTGCTTCATCGCCCACGGAGTTACCACCAAACTCACCCCGCTCCGCCACGGCATGACGCTCGCCCAATACCAAGCCTACGGCGTCGCCGTCTCCCACATTCTCGAGACAGATCACACCTATCTCGTTCTCGTCGGTCTCTCCAGCGCCATCGCCGACGCCATGCCTCCCACAAACTCCACCGGCGCCACCAACACCGCTGCTCAGACCACCGCCGTGAATGCGATCGTCAGCGCCGCCGTCACCAACAACCTCGCCGGCGTATCCACCGGAGTCACCACCGAAGATCTCGAGTATTTTTCCCAGGACGTAGTGACCGCCATGAATACCAACAACAATTACCTCGCGCTCCTCACTCCCGGTGTCTCGCTCCGCATGATCGACTCCTACATCGTCTCGTCCACCACCAACGGCACCGTGAACTGGACTGAAGTGAACAGCGGCCTAACCTCCGCCATCCAGAACTTCATCACTTCCGGCCTGATCAAATTGCCCGCCGGCCTGACCCAAACCGAACTAGTAGCGTTCACCGAATCCGTAGCCAAAGCCATCTACGCCTACAAACAATCCACCGCCCGCACCAGCCTCTAGTGGCACAGGCATTCGTGCCTGTGCGCACCTCACATTCTATGAGGTGCGGGTTGAACCATTTCATCAAGGCCGCCGACCGCTTTTAATCGGACTACCTGTAGAGGCCGGTTGCCTTAATGCAAGCGGGCGCCTTCCCGTGGGTAGGCATTCCTGCCTGTGCAACATCGCCCACTCCCCTCAAAATGTCCGAGCACCGAGTCAACACGACCACGGATCGCCTTTCCGGGTGCCGCACCCTTTTCCGTTCAAAACGGTGCGCGGCACAATCAAAGCCATCACGCGCTGCTGTCGCCCGAGTAGGTCTTCAGTACTCAAACCGCATTTACAAATTCAAAATGTCCCCATCCGACATCCGCCTGTAATCAATATCCCTAGACGTAATCGGCTTCCGCCCACCCCCACCCGTCCCCGCGCCCGAAATATCCACCCGCCTCTCCGCATTCCTCTGTCTTTCTCTCCGCTCCTGATTCGTCGTAACCACCGCGCTAGTCCACTCATTCAGCACACGCTTCGCCACCCCAGGCAGCGCCTGCTTCGCTCGCGCCGTGATCAACGCCACCAGCGCTCTCTGGTGATCCGTATCCAGTCGCCCCACACGAAACGCATCGTGAATCTGTTGCGTCAACGCCCGGTTCGCGCGCAGCATCCCATCCAGTTCCCGATAAATCTCACCCACCACTCGATTCTTCGCCGGCTTCGTAATTCCCTCCGGCAACAGCTTCCCCACCTGAGTCTCGATCTCGTTCACCACGCTCTCAACCGCCGCCGCATTCGCTCCCTGCATAAATTCCCGCTGCGCTGCGCTCATCGCTCCCGAGTCGCTTTTCGCCGCGGCGTTCACCGGCGATGGAGTAGCACTTGGCTTCGCTCCATCCGCCGGCAAACGAACCGCGCGCGCCCCAGTGTCCTGCTCCACCAGATCCGTCATCGACTTCGCCAACATCGCAAACGCATCGCGATCGAGCCCCGCCACCACCTTCGCCAGCTCCGCGTGGTCCTCCGGCCGTCGCGAAAAAAACAGCGCATCCAACCGATTCACATCAGCCACCAACTCTCGCGCTTGCCGCGCCGCCGCCGGCGTCTCAAACAATTCCTTGTACTCCGCCACATCTCGCAACGCGCCGCGCAACTCCGGATTTGCATCCGCGATCTGCCTCAGCCTCGCATCATCGCCCAGCAACTCATCATCCGCGCCCGCATCGCGCTCGCCGTCTGCCGCGTCCCCAATCACATCATCCAAACGCGCAGCATCTCCGCCGTCGTCGCCGCCGAATCCGGTCGCATCGCTCACCGCAGCTCCGCGTCGCACCACTCGCGCCGGCTCAATTCCCAAAATCTCGTCATCGCTCATCCGCGCAGAAGCAGGAGCAGCCGTGGTTGTCGCCACGCCCGTCGCACTCCGCGAAACTGCCGTCGTCGTTGTCGCCGCCATCTCGTTCCTCTTACCTTCTCCGAATTTTCACCAGCGATTTTCTCGCACACCAATTCGTGCTTCGCTTTTCTACCCCGTACCCATTTTGTTAATCCGCCAGACCAATCCGTAAACCCATATCCAGCAGCAACTTACCACTGCCCTCTACATCCTTAATCGTTAGTTTCTGGAATTGGACCGGACGTACTATTCCCGCCGCCGCTCTCCAAATCTAAATTCACTACAGCGGGGGGAGCTGTTCCGCGGAGCACGATGCAACGGTCAGCCCGCAATACAAAGTTCTGAGGTGCAGTAATGAGTTCTCAACCCAACGTCTCCGCAGAGACGAATCCAGCGCCCGTAAGCGCACAGTCTGAAAAGCCGACCACCGAGCGTCGTTCGCGCCGCCGCGCGAAAATCTCCGCAGCCGTTCACATTCGCGGCATCGATACTCCGGAACCTTTCGAAGAAGTTTGCAAATCCATTGACGTCTCTCGCGACGGCCTTCTGATCCATGTCGCCCGCGCCGGATACTGGAAAGGCCAGCGCGTCGAAGTCACCTTCCCGTATTCGCCGTCGGCCACCGCATCCACTCCCGGCCAGCAAGCCGAAGTCGTGCGCGTCTCCGAAGAATCCAACGGCCACTACAGCATCGCCGTCCACTTCGCGAACTCCAAGATCTCCGGCCCGCGCGCTGAAAATGGAAATCGCACCGGCGCATCTTCCGGTTCGGCGATCGCCGCCAACGTTCCGCAATCCGTCGTCCTCGGCGTCGAATCCGATCCCAAGACAGCCGAAATCATGCGCACGATTCTTTCGAACGATGGCTACACCGTCATCATCGTTCCCACCGCGCAGCAGGCACTCGACGTTCTTCGCACCACTGTTCCGTCGGTCTTCATCGCCGAAGTCGAAGGCCCGGAAATGAGCGGCCACGATCTCTGCCTCATCGTGAAGCGCAACGATCGCTTGAGCCGCGTCCCGGTAATCCTGATCACATCATCGGCCCAGCCCGCCGACTACACCGCCAGCCACCAGATGGGCGCGGTAGTCTGCATGGCCAAGCCCTTCAAACCCGAACGCCTGCTCCACGTGGTCCGCCTGGTAGCTCCGCCGCCGCAACTCCGCAGCGCCTACCAAACCCCACGCAACGCCGCCAACACCATCGAACGCTCCATCTAGTCGCACGTGGGGTAGCCCCGCTCTGCGGGACTGCGCAACCACCGCCCCACTCCGCACAAACGTGCGCGCTTCGTCTTAGCGCAAAGAGTGGCACAGGCCTGAGTTAGCCTGTGTGCCTTGTCTTACGGGCGTTTTTTCAAAACGCCCGTCATCCAGAGGCCGATTCATCGGCCGAAGGATCTCTCCGCCGATTTCGACCTTCGCGCGCCCACCAACTCCCACCCGTCACTTCTTCCGACGCGCCGCCCCCGCTCCACCACCCACCGCCGCCGCAGCCGCCGCGACCGCCTGCTGCTTCAACAAATACTCCCGATGAAACATCGCATGCGCCCTCACATTCGCATACCCCAGCGGTGCCTCAATCTTCGCCGCCTGCCCCGCATCCGACGAAAACCACCGCATACAAATCTCCAGCTCCACCGCATGGTTATCCGCAAACTCATCCGGGATCACACTCGGCAGAATCACATCCGCATCCACACCCGGCCCACTCTCGCCCGCGCCGCTTGCCGCATTCGCCGCTGCAACGTCCGGCGCTACCAGATGCGTCACATCCTGCGTCCGCACGACCGGCGCTTCCGCCACCAGCTGCGCAATCTCGCGATACTGTTTCGTTCTCGACTCCTCATCCGGTATCACGAACTCCTCAAGCCCCAGCAGCCGCTTGATCAGCCCCATATTCTCCGGATGCGCCAGCACAGACTGCATTTGCGGATCCGGATTCGCCATCATCTGCATCAGCACCGCGCGTTGTTGCGACCATAGCGTCGGATACTGTTCGTCCGTCTCCGGGTAGCTGAAAAGATTCCCCTTCAAATCCGCGAGCCGGATCCATTTCGATTCGAACGCCGATCCCGCTCCCAGCAGCGTCACTTCCACGTCATGCGGCCGGTTACGCCGGAAACAATCCACGGTCAGCAGCATGATGTCCGCGTGGAAAAATTTCATCCTGCGCCACACCAGCCCAATCCGCCCCATCGCCTGCTCGCGCGCCATCGCATAGCCAGACGCGGTGTCGTTGTTTGACATCGCTCCGCCAAACAGCGCCGGAAACGCTCCCGTCAAAAACTGCGAGATCGGCCCCATCAAATCTGCGGCATGCTCCGTCAAATCGCCCGGCACTTCCGCCGCTTCCGGCTGGAAGAATCCAGACGCCAACGATTGTCCCGGCTTCGCCCGCGCCGGATAATGCGCGCCCGGCTCCGCCGTCTGATTCTGCAGCGAATCAAAATCCAGCACTTCGCTGTCCGCGTAGATCGGAGGGATTCCGTACTCGTACGTTTCCATCTGCAAATTAGACAGCGTGTTAAACCGTTCCTGAACGCTGATCAACGAATCCCCCAGCGCCGGCCGCCCGCTCGATCCATCTCCCGGCAACGCGTGCAGCACGCGCCAGTGATCGTCCATGTTTTCGTTCCGCGCCTCGCAGTAAACGTCGCCCGCAAACGCCACATACGCGCCATCCGGAAAAAGTTCCAGCAGCTCGTCGCGCAGCGCCTTATCGTCCAGCGCGAAAAATGCCCACGGCCTCAGCCACGTCCGCTGAAACGTAATCAAATTAATGTTGAAGTCACCGCCTTCCGTCAGCGGTCCGCCCTGCGACTGCGCCAATCGCGCCAGCCTTTCGTACTCCTGTCCGCCGCTCGCCACCGGCGCTCCAATCCTGTCCGCTGCGTGCGGGTACCCCGCCTTCAGCCGCGCCTGGTGCACCTCCATATTCCATTGCAGGTACGGATACTCATGCATATCGTCGGCCCACGGCGGCGTCTTCAGCGCCAGCCCGCCCACGATCGATACCACTTCCTGCCCATTTGGCACTCGCGCCCGCGTCTGCGCCTCCGGCACCGTTACCACTTCCGCCGCAACAAAATCCTCTTCCGTCAGCACCGCCCCGCAAAAATCACAACTCGACCCAATCACGTCCAGCTTTTCGCTTTCCAATATGGAGCGATCCGAGCCCTTAGCATTCAAATCAGTCTTACTCTCCGTCTCAGCCCCGCCCGCCGTTTCTCTCCCACACTCCGGACAAACGTACACGTCAGTTCCAACTCGAACCTCGCGCAACCCAATCTCCGTCTCAGGATGAAATCCAAATCTCTGCCCATCCACCACGTACCTCACGTACGCGCCGACCTTCCCATCCGTCCACAGGTTGAACGCTTCCTCCACGATCAAATTCCCAATCCGGTTATTCCGTTCGACGAGCTGCGCCACTTCCGTCGCCGACTTCGCCGCGGCTACATCCTCCTCCGCCTGCGCCGACGAAGGGAAAAATCTCACTCGCGGCACATCCTGAGACAACACCGCCACCAGCGACAGCCCAAACGCCTGGTAAATATTCGTAACGAATTCGTACCGCGGTAAATCTTCAATAGACGAGTTGTCTGTTAGCTTCTGCTCGAACGGCAAGTGCCAATTCTGATCCCGCTCGTTCCACCACAAATATTGCAGCCCGCGCCAAAATTGATGCGCCTGCTTGATCCGCCGCACTTCCTGTCGTCGCGACGACTCCGATTCCGTCGAATACTGCTGCACCAGTTTCCGCAGCCCCGCCTGCAGCCGCTCCGGCAAATCCTCATGATTCCCGCCAGGATTCAACGCGTCCGGCCACGAATCCGCCTTCGCGCTCACGCCCGCGGTCGCCCGCGGCCTGCTCAAATTCCGCCGCGCGCCCGCCGCACCCTTCCGCCGCCGCGCAATCTCCGCCAGACTCGGCTCGTGCCCCGCCGGCCCCTCCACTCCAACAATCGCCGGATCAGCCGCCACAGGTTGTTTCTCGCTAGGCATACACACCAATCCCTTTAATTTCTTTCCGCATCCAAATTTTCACTTGGAAAACTTCAGGCCAGCAGTGGAATAGCCTGCCGCGCAGGCTGTTCTCTTACGATCTGCGCTCCGAGTCGGAGCGACACCCGACTCGTACCACCAAACGTAGCGACGAACTCTTTTCTAGCCACTAATCACTCGCCACTAGCCACTTCCCTACTCCGTCCTCACCACCCGCCCATCACTAACCACCGCAGACTTCGCCACATCCACCGTCCCGTCGCCCCGCACCAACGCCTCAATCAACTTCATTCCACCCTCATCATCCTTAAACCCAAACGTGCATCGCACAAATTTCACATTCTTCAGGCTCGCCGCTCCACCCTCGTACCTCAGCCGCGTCCCCACAAACGTCACATCCTTCCACGTCACGCCATCCAACGTCTGCGATGCGCCCGAGATCGTCAAGCCGCTCACCCGCACGCCGTCTTCCAGCGCTCGCGTTGACGGCGGCAAAAACACCTCAGCCGTCTCTGGCATCTTCGTAGCATCGACCGCGCTAGCTCCGATCGACGCCGCATTCACCAGCGCGTGCGCCGCAATCGCTCGAGGCGCAGCTAGAGCCAATCCCGCACTTGCGCCGGCATCCGAACTCGCCGTCGCGCCCCACCTCAACTCCGCCAACGCAATCTTCGCCTGAAACGCGTGGTCGGCCAGTCGTTCACTCTCCGGATGCGTCGCTACCACTCCGTCGAGCGCCGCCAGCGCACCCGCAAAAAATTCCGGCTCCGCGGAAAATCCCCGCTGCCACGCAGATCCCACAATCGACGCAGCGCGATCGATTTCCATCTCCGCGCTAGTGACATCCCCCGATTTTCCGGCCGCAGCCGCTTCCGTCAGCGCGCCGGCAAAATCACGTTCCCATCCACGCGCCGCCGGATCACTCGGCGCCTCCGCACCGTAAGGCCGCCCCGCCAAGCCAGCATCGCCGCTCTGCGCTTTATCTCCAGCTCCAAAATATTTTTCGTATCCCTGCCACGCCAACGTCGCCACCAACACGCACGCCAGCACCACCACCGCAATCCTTAAAATCCAAGACGCACCACCACGCTCGGCCGAAAACGCCCCCGGCCCCCGCCGCCCTCTCCACCGCGGATCAATCCCCCTAGGTCCCCAATCGCCGCCGCCCAATTTCGCTCCCCTCACCGCGCCCAGATTCTACGCTACACGACACGCACCGCCGCCCACGCCTCCACAAAATGTGCGACCACCCATCAAGCGCTCGCACCCACCCATTTTAGAGTGCGGGAGCGAAGCTACCGCTTTGCCGCCGGCACAACCAGATCTCAATAGTCGGCTCGTCCGGCAATCAATTTCCCAAAACGGTCGTCGCTCACTCCCCTCCCAACTCCCCACCCAAAAATCCCAACAAATCCCGATGATCCGCAAACACATGCGTCTCCGCACCAGCCCCGCCCTTAGACGCCGCACCGCCACGATGCACCCGCGCCACAAATCCCCTCTGCGCCCGCCCCGAAGCCGCTGGCACAATCTCCGTAGCCTCAATCTCAACACGCCTCACAGGCGCGCCTCCGCTCCGACCATCTAGCGCACCACCCGCGCCACCGTCACCGCCAGCGTCGGAGTCCGCCTCACGCGCCTTCTCAATCGCCGCCCCAGCAATCGGATTAATGTAGTATCGCCCTCGAATAAACGGCATCGCTCACTCCTCGCTTTGAGTGCTAGCGCCATGCTTTCGCGCCGCATCCAACTCCAACATCCGATTCACCTGGTGCCACGACCTCCGTCTCATCGGCGTAACATTCTTCCGCCCTCGCGCATCCGCACTCTTCGCCAACGCCGCTCCCACTTCCGGCCGTTCAGCGATCACTCTCGCAACGTCCACCTCACCCGCATCCGCCACAATCACCGGCGGCACTCCCGCAATCCCCAAGATCGAATTCATCAGCGCGCGATTCTCCGCCCGCAACCGCATAACCTCGCCCTCAAGCCCGCTCGTCCGCCGGCCGCCCCAAATCACCCGCCAAATCCCTTTCCAATTCATCACACGTCCCTCGTTCGAGCGCATTTCCGGGTGCCGCACCCTTTTCTTCTCAAAAGGGTGCGTAGCTTCGCGATTCGTGGGCGCACAAAATCCGCCACATCTGAACTCGTTCCCGCGATCCCGCCCTCACGGTTCTCCCGGACTGCGGTGGCTCGCCGCAACCCGGAGACCACCGCCCCGCCACGCATTCATACAAAACCCAGCAGCCGCCTCGAACCACTCCGCACTTCTAGCCACTCGCCACTAACCACTAGCCACTTCTTCTCACCTTCTCCGCCTCAAAAACTTTACCGGCCTAGCCTTCCCACTCTCCGCAATCCTCGCCGCCGTTGCCTGTATCGCCCTCACCGTCGGATCCACCGAAGTAACCCGCTCCGCAATCCGCTGCTCGATCGGCGCTCTCACCGCCCCGCTTCGCTCCGCCGAATATCGCGTCTTGATTCCGTACCGCGCCGCGTCCGCCGCATCGTCGCCATCCATCTTCTCCACATCCTCAACGCGCGCCACATCCCGTACCAGCGTCGGCAGCACCCGTACCAGCTCGGAGCAGTTCGAAGTGATCACCCACTCGCCCGCGTCCAGCATCTGGTACATCAACATCCATCCGCCCACGCGATCGTTGTCCGCCGGAGTCGGCCTCGGCCATCCCGCGGCCGCAAACACATCGCCCATCTGCTCCGCGATCGACGCTTCATCCGTCCGCCGCGCAAACGCATCCGGCGAAAGATAAATCGCATCCACTCGCTCGCGTTCACCAGCCCCGCCGCCTGCGCCCAGCGCGCAACTCCGCGCCACAATCTCCCGCGCCAATTCCCGCGGCGCCATCCGATGCGTCACAAATTCCCGATACGTAGCAACGCGCTTCCCTGCGACGCCCGATTCATTCGCCTCGCCCCCAGCCGCGTCTCCACGTGAACCAATCACCTGCGCGTGCCAGTAAGCCGCCGCCGGATGCTCAAATCCCCAATCGATCGAAATCCATCGCGGCCACCAAGGCTGAAACGCAATCTCTTCCGCCCGGCACACGCTCCGCCGCACATCGAATCGATCAAAATACTGCCCCGCAAATACATCCCAACTCCCATCCAAAAACGCGCGCTTCAAATCCTCCGGCAAAGCCCCGAGCGTCCGCCGGTATTCAGCATCCTTCGCGTAAATCGGATTGTCCTCGAGCCTTGCCGCCACAAACTCGTAATCCCGCGGATCGTATTCCTCCGGCCGCTCCATCCC